>OEIV010000141.1_pt1 | contig 45828 bp, 63 predicted proteins | sample 1539231 | NCBI WGS metagenome assembly OEIV01 (sample SAMN03794762, study PRJEB22550) | activated sludge metagenome | feature: wastewater treatment plant; material: activated sludge; isolation source: Wastewater treatment plant of a petroleum refinery complex | place: Argentina: Buenos Aires ... | reverse complement strand
CGGCGCGGACGCGGCGCGAACTCACGAGGACGGGGGGGGGGGGCCGACGCGACTACGGGCCAGCTGGGCGGCCGCCAGGCTTGAAGGGCGGCGCGCCCCCCTCGACCCCCCCCCCCGCCGCAGGTCCATCCGGCCCATGGCCTTGGCCCGCACCGCCCGGCCCGTCTCGACGGCTTCCAACCCCATCATCTGCCGGCCTTCGCCGACATAGACACAGAGATACTGCAGGCAGTCGCCCGCGTCGGAATACTTGTCCTTCACCGGCTCCGGCTCGCCCAGGTCCGTGCGCTTGAAGTGATATTTGCCGGCCAGCGCCGGCCGGAGCGTCGAGCATTCCGGCGCCACCAGCAGCCGGTTCGTCTGCAGCGCGTAGCTGACAGCGCCCAGGCGGATAGCCAAGTCGTTGTTCTTGACCTTCGCCGGCTCGACGATCATCCCGAACCCGCGGAAAATGTCATAGGCCGACCGCTCGGTGGCCGCGCCCTTGTCCCGCCCCTTCGGATCGCCCACGAACCTGATCCGCGCGCCGCGGTAGTGCTGCTCGAGAAACCGCTTCAAGGCCGGCGCGAAAAGCTCCGCGCCCGCATTGTACATGCGGAACTCGCGCTGGACCTGGATCTTGTTCCCAATCTCCTGCGCGATCAGCGCGCAGGGCCGCGTGCGCCCGAAGTCCAGCGATACGATGACCTCGCGGCCTGGCACATAGGGCAGCGGCACTGGCGAGAAATGTACGTCCGGATCCACATTCGTCCACACCGGATCGCCGTCGATCACAAACGAAATCTTGTTGCACAGCCGGTTGCGGATCTTCTCCGGCGTCAGGCCGTCCATCTGCTTGACGTAGTAGTTCGGATCCAACCAGCGCAGGTTCTCCGCGCGCGGATTCGGCGTGAACTTCCCCGTGCCCTTGCCGCCGGGCCCGACCGTCTCGATGACAGCCGGCGGCTGGATGAAATACCCCCACTTCGACGAGCCGTCCTCGTTCTTCGGCCAGTACACCCGCTTTGTGTCAGGAACCTCGTCGGGATAGTCCGCCTCGCCTGTCATGCGCGGCAGCCAGTGCAGTTCGTTCGGCGCGTTCATGTCGCCGATCACGCCGTACCACTCGCTCCCGCCTTCCGCGACGCTCGGATAGCGGCCCACGCGGGTCACGGCTTCCGAGAAAATCTCGTACATCGTCCATTCGAGCTCGTTGAACCAGAAGCCGGTCCACTCGGTCGAACGCATCTTCTTGATGTCGTCCTCGTTGTCGAGCGCCAGGAACCACACCTCGAGCTCGACATCCCCGACCTTGATCGTCTGCGCCATCGGCCGCGAGCGCTTGAGCACGCCGTACTGATTTTCGGGAAACCAAAAAAGCCAGGTCTTGAGCGTCGACGTTTCGAGCTCAGGATAGGTATTGCGGACCACGCACCAGCGCGACCGGCGCACGCCGTCCATTGACGACTTGCGCTGCTGCATCGCGGTCGAATAGATCCGCATGCACGAGGCGGTCGACGTGCCCGAGCCGATCGGGCCGCGGATGATGTCTACAAAGTTCCGCGCCGCGATGTAATCCCGCAGCGTCGCGCCATCCGGCTTGTAGATGCGCCGGCCTTCGGCGTCGAACGGAATGCCGGTCATCGGATCATCCTGATCTTGGCCGCTTCCATCAGACCGACCGTGTGCGCCGTCGTCGGCATTCGGCCGAACGCGAATATTTCCAGATCCTCGTTTTCCCCGATCTGCAGGATCAGGACCGCGCCGGCGACCTCGCCGTACTCGCCGGCCTCGATCGCGTCGGCCGTCTTGCGCAACATGCCGGGCACATCGCTGAGCGAGGTATCGCGCAGGGTGACGACGTTCACAGCGCCACCCACAGCATCGCGCCGACCACCAGCGCCAAACCGGTCAGATGGATCGCCAGCGAAACGCGCTCCGTCCTGCGATCAGCCGCATCGGCCGCCTTGTTCGCCTCGACCCACTCGCTCGTCTCGCGCATGAACCGCGGGAAGTCCCGGTTGTCGCACGGGCCCGGCGGCCCCGGCACGCGCTCCACCCGGAACCCCTGCGACCACAGCAGCGCCAGGAACAGATCCACCATCGACACCGTGACGCCATACGGGCACAGCAGCTGAAACACCGCCTCCCGCGCCTCGCCCGAGACGCCCGGACGGGTCGCTGACACGCCCTCGCGCGTGCGGATGTCGACGACGTTGGTCACTATGCGCGCCCCGCACTCGACCTTTCGGCCCATTCTCGGATCTGAGCGCGGGCTTCCCAGGCTTCGTGCTTTGCCTTGTCCCGCTCGTCACGCGCGCGACGGAACATATCCTTGAACCAAATCGGGCGTTGCGCTTGATACTGGATGACCACGCGGGGGAGTTGCAGAACCCAATTTATCCCGCCGTTTGTGCGGTAAACTGACAGCGCCAGAAGCTTTGCGAAACCAATGCCGCCGCCCCACAACGGCCCGCGATGAAAATGCCAGATCGGCTTGCCGAACGATTCCCATGACACAATCTGCGCAGACAATATGAACCGCCATGTCAGAGAATGCGGCGAATGCCACGACACAAGGTTGATCGCTCCCTTGCTGTTCGTGCGCTGAAAAAACTTGAGCCCGTCCATCACTCCACCGCCCCCTTCACCTCATCCCGCAGCGCCACGAGCTCCACCCGCAAATCGCGATTGATCATCCGAGCCGACACGATCTGCGCCAGGTGCTGCACCTGAAACCGCAGCTTCACGTCGTTCGGCGCCAACGCCGCCCGGCGCTGCTTGCGCTGCCAGAGCTCTTGCAGTTCTTCGATGGTGTGGTCTTCGAGCAGGTCCATGTCAGCGCCTCAACACAAAAGCCCGGCAGTCCGGGCAAAATCTTCCATCGGCAAATCGCGCTTGGCCGAATTGCAGGGCATGCAGAGAAACTGGATGTTCGACCGGACATGCTGGCCGCCGCGCGCGATCGGCACGATATGGTCGATGGTGGTTTCGCCTTCGGCGCGGCAGACCGCACAGCGCTTTCCGATGCGAGCGCGCATGGCCTCGATCTGCCTGGCGGTCACCGCCTGTTCGCGCGGCGTATTGGCGCGAACACGATGACGGCGATTGCGCTCGTGGACCTTGTGCGCGGGCTTGTGCGCTTTCCGATAGCCCTTCACCCGATCCGGGTTCGCCTCGCGCCACGCCTTTTGCTGCGCACGCTGGCGCTCCTTTTTCTGCTCAGGCGTCAGATGCGCCAGATCAGCATTCCGGCGCCCCTCATTCCGGTCGGCCGCACTCCGCGCGCGGCGAGCCTGACGGGCGGCCTCAAACTCATCCCTCGTCGCAAACCCCTGACGACGCGCCCAGGCATCCCGCTTCGCTGCGCGATCCTTCAGCCGCGCAAGGCGACGACGAATCTCTACCGCCTCACCCATGGGAACCGCCAGACGCGCGGTCAAATCGTCGATTTCGCTCATGGGCCGAATGTTCAACGGTCAGAAAAAAAATCCGACGCACTTGGCTCTGACAGGGCTGAAGATATTTTTCAGATAAAATCTTGTGTGCAGTTGTGGAGCGGGCGGGCCGATCGCCGATTTTACCCCTCGGGGGGCCATCGTCGGACCCTGAGGCCATCGCGCCCCCACCCGGCCTCGTGTCCATTCCCTTTGCAAGGGAGTGCGACCCGTTGATATTGCAGGGCTTTCTGTCAGGCTCCACGTGTGGCACACGTTCGACCGCATCGCACCGCCTGACGCGCAACCACCCGCGCGGCGTCGACGCTGCGAAATGTCGGGGCCGCCTCGCGCTCGGGGAATGCATCTCAATCCCCACTCTCTGCATCCACCCTGACAGGCGTCACGTCGATAACCGGGCTGGCAGGCTGGTTGCTCTGACCCTCGCGGAGTGCCGTGTCAGCGCGCGCTGTGTCTGCATCGCCTGACAGGTCGATGACATAGCCCGGCGTGACTGCGACTCCGACGCCAACCTGCACGCTGACATTGGTCTGTCCCTGCTGGGCGATCGCGTCACCGAGGAGCATGGATGCGGCGGTTAGCTTCACCTTGCGATCCGCGGCCTTGTTCTCGCCATCGGCGCGCATGACCTGCACGACTGTCCGGAGCGCTTCGGCTTTGTGGCCTTCGCGAAAGGCCTGGAGAAGCGAGGCGTGGTACTTGTGCCAGAGCGCTTGCGACGCGAGATCGCGGGCTTGCCGCGCGCGGATGCCGAGCACCCATGCGGATTCGAGCAGCGTCAGCGGTTCGCCAGCGTCCTTGCCGAGAGGTTCGACGAGTCGCGCGTTGGGGCAGCCTGTGACCATGTATTCCGCCAGCAGTTTGTGCTTGGCGGTGAGCTCCTTGAGAACCGCAGGCTTGAGGCGCTTGGCTGCGCGCGCGGGCGCGGCGTCTCGGATGGCCATGTGCTGCGCGTGGGGCGAGCGCTCGGGTTGAGGCTGGCCCGGTGGCAGTTCGACCGGTGGGGCTTGTTCAGCGAGGGTTCGCATGTGATCCGCGCACGCATGGGACGGGGCTGCCGCCGCGCGGAAAACGTGCGCTTTTTTTCCCGATTGACGAACGCACTGGCCGCGCCTCTCTCACGCGTAACCATTTCAGCCTTGATTTCATTGGCTTGTTACGGTTGCGAAACGATTTGATTTGGGCACGCGGGCCGGTTGACGCCGGATAGGGTGCGTTGTCACTTTGACAACCTGCGTTGTCATATCGACAACCATGCTCGACCCACCCATCAAGCGCGCGCTGCTATCCCTCCTGAAGCGCGGGCAGATCACCATCGGCGAGGCGGCCGAACTCGGATCAGTGTCGCGGCAAGCCGTGCTCAAATGGACGCAGGCGCGCGGCTGGAACATGGAGCAACGGCGCCGCGCCTATGTCGCCCGATCGTTCCGCGCCCTTCTCGTAGGCGACCGACGCGCCAGCAAGTCAGAACTACGCCAGGAAGCCGAACGCGCCTGGTCAGAGCATCAAGAACCACGCTGACAGCCTACATTTCCCGCATCTTTTTTGCGTCCTGACACTTGCTTTTCCGTGCATGACATGCACATACTCTCATTGCGCCTGCATTGCGCTCCGCTTGCCAGAGCGGAACACCGAAGGACCAACCAGCCATGAACGCCCACGTCATGAACCCACGCACCCGGCTTAGCGCCGAGCAACGCGCAAAACTGCGCAAGGCCATCTCGTCACACGATGGCTGGAATGACTACCGCCGCGCCCACGGCCTGACCATGGACGCCATGAGCACTGAGCAGCTATTCGCCGCCGCTGACAGCCTCGGGATTGATGTGGCGATCGTCGCGGCCGTGGAGGCTTACAACGGCCCGAAGCCTCGCCCGTATGGCAAGGAGCAGGTCACGGACCTGTTCAACCGCTTCGCCGGTTGCTGCAACCACATGAGCCAGCGTGACGCCGAGCTCTGCAACGACGTTTTCAACACCATCCTCAACCGCCAGAACAGCGAAGCGACCGAAGGCCAGTGGGATTGCATCCTGACGCGCGTCGTCCGCGCCGAACTGGCAAAGGAAGCCGACCAGCAGCCGCCCCGCGACGAACCCAAGCCCGCCACGCCCTTCATTCCGACACGTCAGGAACCCGCGCCCATGCTCGACAAGCCGACCCCCGCCCCGCTCCCCGCACAAGCCGCTGGCGACCCCGCCCACGCCCTTGCCTCGCTCATCGGGCAGATCGCCGGCCAGAGCATGAACCCCGAGCAGGTCGCGCGCGTGGTCGACGAGCGCATTCAGGAAGCACTCAAAGGCATTCCGGCCGTGCGCATCGAATGCAAGGGTTTCGACGGCCAGTTGCGCAACGTCGACGGTCACCAGCACCCGGCGTTCAAGCGCTTGCTGACAGCGGCCAGCAGCCGCATGGCCAACGGTTACGCCCCGAATATCTGGCTGGCCGGGCCGGCAGGATCGGGCAAGACCCACGCCGGCCATATGCTGGCCGACGCCATGGGGGGGCTGGCCTTCCACCTGAACGGCGCGATCAGCATGCCGCACGAGCTTTTGGGCTTCATCGACGCGGCCGGCAACTATCACCGTACCCCGTTCCGCGAAGCCTACGAGCATGGCGGAATTTATATGTTCGATGAAGTCGACGGCAGCGACAATTCCGCGATCCTCGCGCTTAACGCCGCGCTTGCCAATGGTCACGCGACATTCCCTGACACGAAGATCAAGCGTCACCCGGCCTGCATCATCGTCGCCAGCGCGAACACTTGGGGCTTGGGCGCCACGGCCGAATACGTGGGCCGCGCGAAGATCGACGCGGCTTTCCTGTCGCGCTTCCCGGTTCGCATCGCATGGGAATATGACACCGCGCTTGAAGTCGCGATTTCCGGCAACGAGGCTTTCGCCCGCCGCGTCATCGCCGCCCGTGAGCGCGCCCGCGCCGCTGGCTTGAAGGTGCTTATCGACCCGCGCGCGAGCCAAGCGGGCGCCGCGCTCATTGCCGCCGGCATGAAGCCAGAGGAAGCGGCGGAACTGACCTACCTTGCGAACCTGAGCAAGGACCAGCGCAAGATTGTGGAGGGTTGAGCCATGCTGAAAGTCACCACCAGCGCGCCGAAAGTCATTCAGGACATTTATCAGCGGCCGGGCGCCAAGGACCACTTCTTTATGTTCGACACCCCGCGCGAATTGGCAGACTTCGCCAAGACATGCGGCGGGCGCGTGAACGCACATTCCCCCGACCAGTGGGCGGGAAATGTCACCGGCCTGCAAGCCGTCAAGATGGCGCAGGACGGCGACCTGTCCGGCGTAGCCAGTTCCGACGCGATGCTTGAGAAATTCGAGCGCTTCACGCTCGAGACGGACCGCAAGGCGTGGTCGAACGATGTTTGCGGCAGCATTCCCAACGTGCCGGCCTATGTCGCCGGCCATCCCCTCGCAATGCGCCGCCGCACCCGTCAAGACAGCGCGGCCGCGCCGATTGCGGTAGTTGTGGATTTGACCACATCGAGCGGCATCACCGCCGAGCAGATTGCAAAGCGCGGGGCCGCAATCCTTGCTCTTGTGCGCATCCTTTCCACGCGCCGGCCCGTCGAATTGTGGGCCGGAACCGGCTTGGACGCCGACGGCCGCAAGAATTCAGTCTGGACCTTTGCCAAGATCGAGACGGCCCCGCTGGACTTGGCGACAGCCGCCCACGTCCTGACCCACGCCAGCTTCCCGCGCATCCTTTGCTACGAAATCAGCCGCCAGCATCACGGATACGCTGGCGGTTGGCCATACGGATCCGGACCTAAGATGCAGTTTCGGCCGCATCTATCCGCCATCGTCGCGCCAGCATTCACCCACACGGCGCAGACGCTTTGCCTCCCGCCGCTGTTCATGGCCGACGAGAGCGTAAACTACCCGGAAAAGTGGATTGAAGCCCGCCTGTCCGAGCTCTCCCCCGTCGACCTCGCCGCTTGACCCTCCCCCATGCCGGCGCACCCCACGCGCCGGCATCAAGGAGCGCCCCGCGCCCCCGGCTTGCCAGAGCCGAACCGAAGGAAGGACCGGACAATATGCACACCACCGACGACCTGACCTTGCGCCCGCCGCGCCTTGGCGACGAGATATTCAACCACACTGCTCTTGGCGTTTTCAATATCACCGCCATTCGGGAGCTTATCGCGACCGAGCGCGACTTGTTCCGCGTGCTTCCCATGCCGCTTACGCCGACGCTGGAGGCGCATCTATGGCGCAATGGCGTGGAGCCTGTCAGGATTGGCCGCCTGCGCGCCCTGCATGGTCCGCACCAGCCTGCGCTAGTGGTCTGGCGCGAGCTTGGACCCGACCGCGCCGAGGTGACCGTCATAGACGGAAACCATCGCGCCTTGCTGGCGATCGAAGCGGGCGCGCAGAGTTTCCCGGCGATCGTCATTTGCCATCAACTTGCCGAGGCATGGCGACTGGACGCCAACCCCTTCGCGCGGATCATCACGCGCGATCGAGAAACCGGAGAGCGGAGGATTGCCCAATGATCGGTAGTGTCTCAGTTTGACAATCCCGCTTGACACTATGGACATTTGCCCATAATCTGATTTTGTTGATGGGGCACGGCGCCCCGCCAGAACAGGAGACGACAGATGACCCGGACCTACAAGATCAGCCTCGCCGACATTCGCAACCACGCCGAGACGACCGGCGAGCGCTGGTGGGTTTTTACGGCCTACAACTCGCAGGCCCATTACGGCTTTGGCACGGAGGCCGAGGCCGACGCCTACAGCGACATCCTCAATCGCAAACGCGAGATCAACGTCTATGGATACGAGGCAGTCGAGGACGAGGACGCGCTGCTTAATCTCTCCAATGGCTACGACACAGATGGTTTTCGGCTGGATGACGCGATCGCCAATCAAGCCGATCTCGACGCTTGGCAGGCCGAGGAAGCCGGCAGTCGCTAATGCTCTGTGACATCGCCCTCAAGACATTGGAGCGCGCCGCCGAGGTCACTCGGCGACGGCTCGTCAAGAGCACCCGCCCGACCGACCCGATCGAGACTGAGGCCGGCATCGACACGCTCTGCCGCGCGATCCGCAACGGCCAGAGATTTGTTTTGTCGCCGCTCTTTGTCGAGACAGCTGCGCAGCTTGCCGAGCCGCGCGCTGTCGAGCGCTCCCGCGATTACATTTTCGCGCCCGCCGACATCACGTGGCTGGAGTGGGAAGGTGATGCGCCAGGCGGCAATCCGCGATCCCGTAGGCATGCGCTTTTGCTTGTTGGCGAGGGTGCGGGCCCGGCTGCAAACCGAAACACGATCATGCTGGGCTGGGGCGCTTATTTCGCGCTCGATGGCGATCCGTTTCCGCTGATTTTTAGTTATGACCTGCCCGCGACCGACCGTCCGATCCTGCGATGGCAGCGCAGCCCGGTCGAAATGCTATCCGGGCTGCCGGACGCCCATATCGTCGCTGGCGCGCTCGACGCCAAACGGCTCGGGACATTTCTCGGGGCCGCGCTGGCGCTGCTCAATACTCCCCGCATCGCCCAGGTCGCTGAACACGATCACAGCACGCTCAACCGCGCCAGGATGCGCCTCAAGAGGCCACCAATCCTGTCTTACAACGATGTGCGGATCATGATCGATCGCGGCGCGCTCGGACTCGGCGAGCAACTGTCGGAGACAGGTGGGCGGGCGCTGCATCATGTCCGCGCATTCCTGCGCATCCAGCGCGGGCGCGTGCAACTCGTCCGCCCGCACTGGCGGGGCAACCCGCGCTTCGGCGTGATTCGGCACCGCTACATCGCCCTGCGCGCAGAGGACGAGCCCGGCTCATGGCAGGGCGGACCACTACCGGGGCCACACATGATCGACGAGTTGACAGACAAATCTGGAGGGGAGCAATGACCCCCGCCGAACTCAAATCCGCACGACACGCGCTTGGTCTCTCCGTCCGGCAGATGGCGCAGATGCTCGACACCGACGAGCAGACCGTGCGTCGCATGGAGATGGAGCCGGACCGCTCGACCGCGAGGCCGGTCGCAGCGCGCATGGCCAGACTGATCGCAGCATATGTTGCCGGATACAGGCCGTCCGACTGGCCTCAGATTTCAAACTGAGACACCACCCAATGATCCGCGCCCTTGCCAACGTCGCGCTTTGCGCTCTGGAAATCGCCTGCATCGGCATCTACGTGGCCGGCGTCATTGACGCCGCCACGCCCGAGGAAGCCGCCCGCCTCGCCCGCGACAAGCAGCAATATCCGCGCGACGGCTATTGGTGCGGAGTGTTTCAGGTGACGCCGCACGACAGCGCCGAAACCGAGACGATCGACCTAGACGAGATTGACGAGCAGAATGCGACCGCCGCCACCCACGGCGCCTAAAACAAAAGTGGCCCGACGCCTGCCAGAGCGCCGGGCCGCATTGACCAACCCCGAAGGAAAATCGGCCAACGCCGTGGGACCGTATCAGATCGGCCCTAGTTGAGAAGGCGTCCGAATGGCCCGCATCCTGGCCACCCCCTGTCAGGAAGCCGGCGCGGGATCTGCCCCCGCCTCTGCCGCCCGAGCGCGGCGCTTCTCCACCGCCCGCCGATTGATCGCCTTGCGCTTGTGCACTTCGCCAGCCGCACGGGCCGCTTTCATCGCTATTTCGCGGCGGCGCTTTGCTGGCAGGCCCGAGGCGCGCGACAGCCCGCCCTTACGGGCCGTCCTGACACGATTTATTTTCGCAAGTTCGATTGGGCAGCTTATTTCTCTAGGGAGAGCCGGAACCTTGCTGGCCGAACCATGCTTGGGGATAACCCCTAACTCAACGCGCGGTACCAGCGCAAGTTCCAGCCCGAGAGCAGCCAATATCTTATCGCACGACCCGACGCCAAGTCCGCGCGTGCCGACTTCGATCTTCCCCATGAGCCCGTCCGCAATACCAGCGGCCTGATCCAGCGCGCGCTGGTTGATCCCGCGCGCAATGCGGACTTCCGCGAACAGCGGCACGAGCTCTTGCAGTGTGCGCGCGCGGCCGGCTGACAGGATGGTTTGAATGACTGCGTTCATTTCAGGCGCTCCACAAATCTATGGCGCTCGACCAGGTGATCGTTCCGCGGCGCTTTCCCGCCTTTCGGGAGGGAGCGTTCATCGACTTCCCCTGGCGCGATGACATTGGCGGAGATCAGCGCGCGCATGACATGCGCAGCGGCAGGCTCGATCTCGTTGTAGTAAGCCCAAGGCTTCACTCCGCAGCCTCCCCAAGCCCGAGAGACGCCCGCAGCCGATCCGACATGGCCGGCAGCGCCACCGGCTCGGCGCGCATGTCGTCGACCGCCCGCAAGGCTTCCGCGCGCGTCGGCGGGCGGCCCTTGCGCGTATCGAGCGGATCGTTCGGCCGCAGACCGTCGATCAGATCCTTGAACCCCTGCTCGACCATCGCGCGATCCTGCTTCGTCGGCTCGGCCGCCACGTCCGCAGTCAGGATCTTCGTAATCTGCGCGCGTTCGTTGATGACCGGCTGCACCAACGCCAGCACGCTCTCGACCAGATCGACCGCAGACGGCGCGAACTGCCCTGTCAGGCGGGACAAAGCCTGATCGACTGCCCAGATCGGAAACTGCTGCAAGTCGTGGACGTACACCGCGATCCGCGCCGCCATGTCGGGTGCATTGGCCGACGCGGGGAACCGCAAGAACATCGCCTTGATCGCGCTTTCGATCGCCCTGGGGGCCGCGCGTGTCAGCGCCCGGCAGAGCTCGCCGTGGCGGCCCTCAAGCGCCCCACGCGCGCCGGGGAGGGATAATCTCGACGCCGGGATCACCCAGCGTTTCCCGTCCTCCGAACGTTCGAGGACCGAAGTCAAAGCCGCGATCGTATCCGAGACTGCGCGGCTCAAGGGGGCCGGTGCCATCGTCGCGACCGGGGCTGCTGCTGTGCGGGTCTGCGGGAGGTTCGTCATCGTAAGGTCCCAGAAAATCTGACGACAAGATCGTGGTGCGCTCGGTCTGACGGCCCGGGCCGGCGCGAGGGGCGGCGTCTGGCATCCATTCGGCCTTGAAGCCGCGCCAGCCGCGGAGGATCCATTCGCGGGCGCAGGCTTCCGGATCGCCGTGGCGGCGCATTTCCTCGACCGCGATCTTCGCGGCCCGCGCCGTCAGCGGTTCGCGCTTGGCCTTGCGGTGGGCGAGCAGGTCGGAAACGGTTTCGGGGAGCAGAACCTCGGCCAAAATCGACTGCGGGCTATCCGAGCGAAGCGAGGATTTTTGGGGGTTAGGATGGGGGGTTTGATTAATATCTCTTTGGGGGGAAACCTTGGGGGGCTTTTGCTCTGCGACAGTCGCAGCAGTGTCGTCCGACTGTCGCGCGACTGTCGCGCGACTTTCTGCCTCACGGGCGCGCTCATTGCGCTTCTGCTCGGCACGCTTCGCCTTGCGCGCGGCTTCCGCTTGGTCGCGTTCCTCAATGGCGCGAACGGCGATCAGTATCGCCTCCATCGGGGCGCCGGCGTCGCTCATGGCCTTCATCAGGTCGCTGATATTCATCGCAACCACTCCGAAGGAGTACGGTCTTTTTTCGAGGAATTGCAGGAACGGCACGCAGCAACTAGATTTGTCGCAACGCTTCTCCCGCCGCGTGACCTTGGGATCACATGGTCGCATTGGTTAGCCCCAGGGGAGCCACAATAAACGCAGGTCCAGTTATCGCGCGCGAGCACAAATGCCCGCGTCTCATCCCACTGACGAACATCCTCCAATCGCCGCTTTTCGGCTTCGGCCTCGTGTGCGCGCACAACTGCCGCGATCTGTTCCGACGAACAGCCAGCAAGCACCATCGCATCGACCGTCGTTGAAAGGCTCACCGCTGCCCCGCGCCCTCGATCGCGCCATTTCCCGGCGCCGCGGAACTCACAGGCAACTTTGCCAGTCGGCCCATTACTTCGGGCACAGACCGGAACGAAGGCAGGTTTTCCCCGCGCTTGCGCGCCAGAGAAATCGCAGCCCGCGCGCATTCCACAGTGATCGCCCCGCGCATCAGCTTGGCGATCGAGCGCGGCGGGTAGCCCATGCTGGCGTAATAGACCGCCGCATCCGCTGGACGCAACGCGATCGGACAGCCGGGCACATTGACCCGGCGCATTTTCGTTCCGCAGGTCACGCCCGCGCTCTCCGCTGCTGCCAGCGCAAATCGCGCCATGTCGACAAAATGCGGCACACGACCGGCTCGCGAACCTTGTAGGCGGTCGCGATCTGCATCGTGTCCCAACCCGCTTTCCAAGCCGTCACGACACACTCGCACAGTCGCGCGTTAGTCGCCTGGCGTTCCAGTTCAGCGTCGTCGTTCATCCATCGGCCTCAAGTTGCATGATTGAGATTGTCACGCGGCACACAGGGCCGTAGCGCTTCTGGACCACAGCGGACGCAATCTGCGCATCGTCGACATAGACGATCTTGTTCATCGCATCGCCCGCCAACTTGGCGAGGTTGTCCCAGTCGGGCTTCGACTGTTTCCACACAGCAGCGGCGCGCTTCTTTTTCGACCACGATTCCGGGATCAGGTACGTCGCGCGAAATGCGTATTCGACCGGCCCTGTCATGGGCGGCTGGTCGCGCATGGCCTTCATCGCCAAATCCTTGACGACAGCCATGTAGTTCGACTGCTTGGCCGGCGTGAAATGCCGCTTGCCGTGCTTTCCAGCGCGCGCAAACGGTACGGCCTCGCCGGGAACCTCGAATGCGATAAATCGTGGCTCTGCGCTTGCCGACTGCCCCGCCATCTTTCCGTCTACCCCGTTCTTGCCCCCCGAAAGACCGGCCGGGAGTGACCCCGGCCGGCAAGTCTAGGGAGGAACGCCCCGGAGGGCCCCACGCGCCGGCTCAAAGGCGCGCGAGCTCGTTAGGCGGGCGGCGTGCGCCCGCGTGAAATCAGCGCCTGCGCTTCTCTAATGCGCGTTCAAGGTCCGTTTCAGCCGCGACCACCGCAGGGCTATCCACCCTGTCAGCAGCGAGGCGAGCGACGGCGAGTTCGTGTTGCGATTTGGCAATTTCGGCTTCCAGCAGGCGAATGAACGCCGCGCGAATGTTGGCCTCCCAGCGCTCCACGACCTTGAGGCGTCCGCGCTGGATGTTCTGGATGGTTCCCGGCGCCGTCCGCGCCTTGCGCGCTACAGCCACTCGTCGTTCAGCGGTCCCGCCGCTTTCCGCCGCAAACAGGCGGCCGACCATGTACGCAACGCTGGTCATGTTGTCCTCGCACGGTGGATGCACTGACTTTCTCCGGGTATCCGTCTTTGGCGGTTGGAATCGTGTTTCCATTGCGAATCCTCATTTCGGCACCGGAGGTTGGGCAGCGCGGTCAAGCCGTTCGATTTCCGCAAGGATCAGCGCGCCGGCCTTCACGAGATTCCGGCGCGGGGTCGTCGGCTTCCACCACGACAGGTCCCAAGGCCACCACGCGGGCGGCTTTTCGTTGTGGGCGAACTGCGTGTAGCAGGCCGCTGCGCGCGGAAGCTCGCGGTTTATGAAGTTGTCATCATGGTTCGGCGTCCAGCCTTCCACGCTGATCTGTCGGGCACGTTCGTCCAGAACATCAATTGCGGCTTGGCTTCGCGCCTCTTTGGCCTTCGCGAGGAGGCGTTCCGGGGTACCGTCGAAAGGCTCTGATCCGTGGTGTGCCATGTTTGACTCCTTCGTCGTGCTGGCCGAATGTCTTTCTGAGGTCGTTCCAACCTCGAAAGACGGAGAGCCCTTTCTCCTTCACGCATGATCGGCGTGAAGGAAGCGCGCGCCCTGCGGCTCTTGCAGGAACTGTGCGGGGCGCGTGGAAAAGGTTGGCGGTCTCCGGTCATTCGGCCGGCTCCGCGTGATGATCGACGGCGCCCATTTCGGGAATCGTCACGACGCCCTTGGTAAATTCATGCAGGCGGCGCGCTGTATCGAACGAAGGAGAGACCAGACGGCGGCGCAACCGCGAGATTTGCGAACGGTCAACCCCAACGACTTCCGCCACTTGGCTGTCGTTCAGTCTCTGCCATTCCATGAATTCAGCGAGGGTCATATCGCTATCGTGCATGACATGCACCCGTTCGTCAAGAGCGATTGTGCGGCTATTCGGCTGGAAAGCGACAGAGGGTGAAATTAACCGTTAACCATGCCCCCGTAGCTAAACCTAAGCGCCAGAGATCCCGTCACTTCCTGCGTCAATGGCGCAATCACAAAGGGTTGAGCCAGGAGGAAGCCGCCGATCGCGCGGCCATTGACCGGTCGACCTTGAGCCGAATCGAGGCCGGCGTTGTCCCGTACAATCAGGATTTGCTCGAACGGCTGGCGCTGGCTTACGGCTGCGACCCGCAGGATCTGATCACGATCAACCCGGCGCATTGGGATGGCCCGCGCCTGGTGTATAATGCGCTGCTTCGCGCCTCCGATGACAAGCAGAAGGCTGCGCTTGCCATTCTGGAGGCGTTTCTCAAATCGGCCTGACACGCCATGCCCCTCGACATCTACCAGACCGCTCGGGCAAACGCCGAGGCGCAGGCGATCCGTTCGCCCGCCCGCGGCGACGATCTCGTGCATCTGGATTGGGCAGCCGTTTTTACCGCGCTCGGCATCGCGCTTCTCGTGATCGCCTTCATCGCCTGGGCCGCCTCCAGCGACTGCCCCCGCAAAAACGCCAGCGATCACTAGGCAAAAATTGACAGCAAAAATATTTGTGGTTTTGATGCACATAGCTTGTTGACATGCTCGTGCATGTGATGCACATTCCTCTCACGGCTGATTTCCAGCCGCGGAGGCGCGCTCATGGGATGGGCGATCATCTTGATAATCTGGACGGTTGTAGCGTTTCTGGTCCCGCGCAACGAGCCTGATCCCGAACCGGACTGGTCGGCTGACGACCCGCGCATGGCCGCGCTGTCCGAGAACATCCGCCGCGCCCGCGCGCGCCACAGCGCCCGCGCGCACTGGACGCGCGAAGCCCGCGCGATGCGCAAGCAATTCGGGAGGGTGGCGTGATAGCCGCCATCCTCGCCGCGATCGCGCTCTGCATTGTGAGTAGCGCGGTTTCCATCATCGACATTCGCCGGTTGCGGCGGGAGGCGCGCAATGGCTGACGCCGATACGACGATGGAGCTCGTCAAGTTCCTCGCCGTGCTGTTCGGCCTCGCGCTGTTCGGCAGCGTGTGGGCGATCAATGCCGCATCGAAGCGGCAGGAAACCCGCGATCTGATCGACCGCGACCACGAAGGATTTTGAAATGCTTGGCTTTTACCCGGAAATCCGAGCGGCAGTTTATCATTCCGATACATTGCCGCCCGAGCCGTCGCTGTCATCGTCGGTCGCGAAAACGCTTCTGGCGCACACGCCGCGCCATGCATGGTGCGAGCATCCACGGCTTAATCCTGATTTCGAGCACGACGACGACCCGAAGTTCTCGCTCGGCTCCGTCGCGCACGAATTGCTGCTGTCTCGCGGCGCGGGCTTCATCATCGTTGAGGCCGACGACTGGCGCGGCAAGGAGGCGAAGGCGAAGCGCGACGAGGCGCACGCGGCGGGCATGAAGGCGCTGCTGGCGAAGGACTATGCGCGCGCCATGCGGCTGGTAGAGGTTGCGGAGGATCGGCTGTTCGCCGCCGGCTTCAAGCTGGACGACATGGAACGCGAGCTTCCGTACTTCTGGCAGGATCACAAAGGCATCTGGTGCCGCGCGATGGCCGACGCGATCGACCGCAAGACGTTCACGGTGATCGACTTCAAGACGACCAGCCTTGGCCTGACAGACGAAAACCTGGCGCGCACGATCGACAATCTCGGCTACGACCTGTCAGCGGGCCATTATATCCGCGGCCTGACGAAGCTGATCCCCGAGAGCGCGGGAAGGTGGCGGTGGCTTTGGGTGTTCAGCGAAGTCAGCCAGCCGCACGAAACGCGCATCGTTCAGGCCGACGCATCCACGCTCGAAATCGGCGACCGCAAGGCCGCGACTGCCATGGTGAAATGGGAGCGTTGCATGACAGCCGGCGAATGGCCGGGCTATCCAGCAACGATCGGCATGGCCGGGCTGCCGGATTGGTCGATCAATCGCTGGACCGAGCGCGAAATGACAGATCCCGACTGCATGGATGCGCCGTTCCTGTCGCAGTCGCGCACGGTCGAGCGCAAGGCCGAAATTCCCGTCATGTTGAGAGGCTGAAATGACATTCCAATTCACTCCCGCCGTCCGCGAGAACGTCTCGCTCTTGATCGCCCTGGCTGGTCCGTCTGGCAGCGGCAAAACGAAAAGCGCGCTCAGGCTTGCAGAAGGGCTCGCGGACGGCGGCCCGATCATGTTTCTCGACACCGAGGCGCGGAGAGCGCTTCATTATGCGGACACGCACAAGTTCATGCACGCTGACATGCGCCCGCCTTTCCGGCCGGCGCGTTTCATCGAGGCAATTCGGGCCGCCGAGCAGGCCGGCGCGAAGGTGGTCATCATCGACAGCTTTTCGCTGGAATACGAGGGCGAGGGCGGCATTCTCGATTGGGCGGCAGAGCTTGAAGAAGCCGGCACGAAGCCGCCGGGCAACTGGAAAACGCCGAAGCTCGCACACAAGAAGCTGATGAACGACCTGCTGCAATGCCGCGCGTCGATCATCTTCTGCCTGCGCGCGGACGAGAAGATCGAAATCATCCGCGAGAACGGCAGAACGCAGGTGCGCCCGCTTGGCTGGGTGCCGATCTGCGAGAAGCGCATGATGTACGAGATGACCGCCAGCTTCACGCTGACAGCGGACAATCCCGGCAAGCCGAACTACCACCTGCCGCACAAATGCCAGGAACAGCACCGGGCATTTTTCCCCGAAGGCCAGTTCATCGACGAGCGCGCCGGCCGCGCACTGGCCGCGTGGGCGCGCGGTGGCGCGGCGCCCACCTCGCAACGTGATCACGTCACCACGTCACAGCCGCCGGCTGACGACGCGCCGCAGCCCCTGACACGGGACCAGATCATCGCCCAGGCGACTGCGGCCAAGGCGATGGGAACCGACGCCCTGCGCACGTTTTGGGGCGGCCTGACACCGGCCGAAAAGAAGCTGGCCGGTGGATCGGAAGCGTTGACCATGTGGAAAGCCGACGCAGCGCTGGCTGACAAGGAACGCGAGGCGGAAGGAGCCGAGCAATGACGGGCAAACAAGCGCATGTCGCTGAGGCAATGTGCGCGTTCGATGCAAAGCTGCGCGGGCTCATGCTCGAAAGCGGCCTGTTTCCGGACCAGCAGACAATCGAAGATTTCGGCCACCGGTTGCTTGGCGTCGTGCTTCGAATCCTCATGGACGCGATCGAGTCTGGCAACCCGCCGAGCAATATTGTCCGCATCGGCGCGCTAGGCTCTTTGATCCAGGAATCTGTCAACCGCATGCTGGCGGTCGAGCACGACATGGCCGAAATGCGCAAGCGCGCGCACTAAGCGAGCGCGAGCCGGGATCGGTGCAGATTTACCCGGAAAGCGCCTTAGAGGCCGTGACGGAAGACGCACCCCATGACTGACCTTATCGCGCGCCTCAGAGAGGCGAAGGAACCCACGAATGCCGGGCGCGGGCTCACAGCGCAGGAGAAGTGAAAATGGCGAAGAAACCAGTCAAGAAAGCAGTGCCGAAGAAGCCCGCGCGTCGCGCGCCGTCGAAGTCCGGAGCGTTCATCAAGCCGGGGGAATACTGCATCGTTCGCGCGCGTGATGCTGGCGTTCATGCGGGCGAGTATGTGTCGCACAGTGGGCGCGAAGTCGCGCTCAAGAACTCGCGGCGTCTTTGGTACTGGAAGGCGAACGACTCCGTTTCGCTCTCCGGCGTTGCTGATGCGGGCGTTTCCTCGCAGTCGAGGATTGCGCCGACTGTCGCGCGTATCGTGATCGGGGATGCCTGCGAGATTATCCCCTGCACGAAAGCAGCGAAGGACTCGATTGTCTCGGCTCCTGTTGCGAGTGCGTCGTGAGTGGCGCGGCGCGCAGCATCGTCTTGTCGGATGATCAGACAGGCTCCGGCTACGGCGACGGCTCCGGCGACGGCTCCGGCTACGGCGACGGCTACGGCTACGGCGACGGCGAAGGCTCCGGCTACGGCTCCGGCTCCGGCTACGGCGACGGCTCCGGCTACGGCTACGGCGACGGCGACGGCTACGGCTCCGGCTCCGGCTACGGCGACGGCTCCGGCTACGGCTACGGCGACGGCGAAGGCTCCGGCTAATCACCGCAAGACAGCGGGCGGCTCAATGCCGCTCGCCATCCTCACCGCCAAGGAGCATCAGCCCCCCCCGCCTCCCTCGCAAAGGAGCCCCGCGCGTGAGAGCAGACAAGGAAACCTTTCTCACAATCCCCGAGGTTGCGAGCAGGCTCCGCGTCTCTAAGCGCTGGCTACAGGGCTTCCTTTCCGGGCGCCCATATGGCCGGATGGCGGGTCGCAAGCGCCTGTTCACCGAAACCGACGTGCAGGCCATCTATCAGGAGCTTCCGCAATGCCGCTCAAACTCGTCCCGCCGAGGGAAGGCCGCTCGAAATACTGGCGTGTCAGGGGAACCTATCTCGGCGTCTACGTGGATCGCTCGACGGAAACAGCAGATCGCAGAGTTGCGGCGCGATTGCTCGCAGGATGGCGGGACCAAATCGAGCGTGGTGAAATTTCCGGCCGGGCAGAACTGACGTTCGATCAGGCGGCGCTGTCCTACATGCAGGCGGGCGGCGACAGCCGGTTCGTCGCCAAGATCACCGATTATGTCACCAAGAAAGCCGCCGCCGAGATAGGTCAAGCCTACGTTGATCAGATGGCGGCCGACCTATACCCCGGCGCATCGCTCGCCACGCGCAACCGGCAGGTCTATACGCCGGTCAAGGCGATCCTCGCCCATGCGAAGATCCCGAACCAGATCGACCGGCCAGCCGGCGGGGATGGAGCCGAGCGGCATATCTGGCTCGAGCCCGCCGAGTTCGACCGCCTGCACAAGGCCGCGCAGCAGATCGACGCCCAACTGGCGCTGCTGCTGCTGGTCATCTTCTACACCGGCCTGCGCCTGGCAGAAGCCCTTTCAATCGACCGCAAGAAGATCGAGGTCGGCCGCGAGACGATGTTCGTCGGCAAGACCAAGAATGGCCTGCCGCGCCCGGTCTATCTGCCGCCCGTGCTGGTTGGCGCGCTTTCTACGGAGCTTGCCAAGGCCGACACGGGGCCGCTGTTCCGCACCCTGCCCGCACTGCGCAAGACGGGCGGCTCGCGCTTCTACAAGCCGGTCTATGACGCCTATGCGGCGGCTGGCGTCGACCCGCAAGGGGCGCCCTTCCACATCGGCCGGCATTCCTTCGGCCGGAACATGACACGGGCCGGGGCCGATCTGGTCGCTACGAACATCTGGCGGTCGAACGCGGCCAAGCGCTATGAGCACTACGACCCGAGCGAGGAAGCGCGTAAGGCCGCGCTGATACCAGGAGCGAAAAGATGAGGCGGAAGATTGAACGGACTATTGAACTGTCGCCTGCCGAAGTGAAGGAGGCGATTGTCCTCTTTCTCAAGCAGAAGGACGCGCCTGTTCCGGCCGACCCGAACACTCTCAGCTTCCAGCAATTCGACGTGTTCGACGGCGTGAGCGTCAATTGGATCGAGGAACATGAGTTCGCCTGAGCCGTGCGCCAGACGTGGAGCCGCGTTTGATCTGTTCGCCGGGCGTTCCTGTGGATACCGGGGAAGAAGGATAGGAAGCGGCGCCTATCGCAGGAGCCGAAATGAAATCGAAAACATGGGGTGCTGTTTACAACCGTCGGGTTGCCAAAGGCGAAGATCACTCGTCTGCCGCATATGCAGCCGAACAATGGGAAAAACGTCAGAAACCGGACAGATGGCGTCGATGCCCGTCAACGCATTGCGAGAGACGAGAAGAATGCTGCTCCCCGCATGAGTGCTCCGCTGCGCTGGAGAATCCCAAATGAACCTATCCGAATTAATTGCCAAGCACGGCGACGACAAGGTGCGCTTCCAACGGCTGGATGATTGCGCCGAACAAATGGACAAGACGAGGCACGGGACGCGCGTTGTCTTTGTGACGCCAGAGAATATAGGGCTCGACGGCTTCGATAAGCTCGGTCTGGTGGTCTGGCTTGATCGTGAAATTGTAGCCCGCGTAATTGCGGGAAGCCGCAAGGAGACCGCCGAACACGCCCCCAAGGAGCCTCCCCATGAGTGACGCGCAAACTGTTCTAAAGTCTGATTATGACCTGTGCGACGCGGAGAACTCGAACCTTCGCCGTCATCTTCTTTGGGCCGCGCAATTTCTCAATGCGAACCAACGCGCAGAATTGCAAAAGCGCGTCCAGACCACGATTGAGGACGGCGGTGTCGTAGGGGATGAAATCACCGACAGCAAGGAAATAGCGATTCGCCGAGACAAGGCTATCGAGCTTCTTTGCGATTACTGCGACACGCTCAAGGACGATGGCACGGCGGCAGAGAGGGCGAATAATCTTCGCACGTTCATTTCGGATTGGTCGCGTCAGCCCGCAAAATTCATCCCGTGGGAGCGCTGACCATGAGTGACCTAATCAAAGCCCTCCGGGAAGCGACGCAGGGGAGCAGGCCATGAGATGGAAGCCGAAGGCCAGATCGCGCGAATGGCACCGGCGCTTCGCGTGGTTCCCGAGATGGATCGACGGAGAATGGATATGGCTCGAAATGTATGAGCGCCAGTTTGTCGAAACCTATTGCGGCGGGTTTGGAGATTGTTTCGATGAATATCGCACGCGAAAAATACAATAGCGCCCTCCTCCTCGCCATTCTTTCGGCCAAGGAGGGGGAGTGACGCGGCCCTACGGCTGGCGCACAGCCTTTTCGAGCAGCGAGCGGATGATCTTGATGTCGGCTTCCATCGACACGATCCGGTCATGATCGCCGTCGCGGCTGTCCAGGCGCTTCTCGATCGAGGTCATGCGCTGCGACAGCAGCGCGCGGTCTGACACGAAGTTGGCGTAGGCGATCACGGCTCCAACGAACATCGAAACGATGGTCATGATGTTGCCGAGCGTGATCCGCCCGTCGTAGATCGGCCGTGTCATGGCCGCAGCCCTTCGTTAATAATTCCGCAAGCGCGGTGGGGATACGCTGTGTCAGCCATTGCCGGCCCTTTCTGGCGATGGTCAGGGGCGCGCGGCGTTCCTAGGCGCCGCGTTGCCCCGCCTCTCGGCCTATTTCACGGATTGCAGGCTGGTGACGGTCCCGCCGAGCGACTGGCAAACCAGGCTGCTGACGGTAAATACCTTGCCCGTGGTGTCGACGATCGCCTTGTCAGCGCTGACCGCGGATTCGATCTTGCCGGCGACGGCCGACAGGTTGGCGACCTGGCAGGTCACGATCTGCGCCCAGCCTTTGGCGACGGCCAGCGCCTGCGCCGACTTCGGGTCGGCCAGCTGGTCGCGGAGTGCGAGGATCTTCGCGCAGCCGGCGATCGGCAGCAGCAGGGCGGCGAGGATGAGGATGCGCTTCATGGCGTGACCTTTCAGATTTGAACGCTCGAGTTGCCTTCGGGGGCGGCGCCTATGCCGCCTTCCCCGGAGTTATGAGGGTGACTGGCCGCGTAGCGCACGAACGGGATCAGCGTCGCCGCCAGCCCCGCGTATGGCACGCCCGCCTTGGCTGCGATCTGCAGGCCGTCCGTCGCCGCGAGCCATGCCGCGTCGGACCACTTGTGCGCCTTCAATGCCGCGATGAGGCCGGGGCCGTCGTCCTTAACGAACGCCGCAGCGGCCTTGATGAGCGCTTCCGCCTGCGGCGACAGGGCGCTCAAGGCGCGTTTCCCGAGACGACCTTCGGGCTCGGCACGGCGCTGGCCTGCGCGGGATCGGCCACGATGATCTTCTTCACGTCGGGCGAGGCGGCGACGGCGGCGATGAGCGCATTGAGGCGCGTCCCGTAGACCGTCCACGCCAGCGTGGCGAGGATGCCGACGATTCCGGCGATCAGCGCCGTCGTCGAATCCGGCACGCTGTAGCCCTGCTTCGCGAGCATCGCGAAGATCATGTAGAGCGCGATGCGGACGTACTGCTGGAATCCGGCGGCGGTGAGAGGCTGCATGTTGATTTTCCTTTCAGTTTGCAGATGCGGGATTGACGATCGAATTACCGATCACGCACGCGGCCGAGCATCCGGCGCAGGCCGCCAGCGCAAGGGCGATGAGGGCGATGCGCGCCGCCCTCACTTGAGCGGCCCGCAGCCGATGGATTCTCCGGTGCACCGCAGGCTGCAACCCGAGAGCGCGAGAACGCAGGCCGTGAGGAACACGGCGGCGATGAGGGCGGCGGCGATCTTCATGCTTCGCTGACCGCGCCGGCCATCGCCTTCATGTTCGCCGGCGGCGTCGCTGGACATGACGAGAGCGCGGACAGGACCGTGCCCGACGGCACGACGAAGGCGGTGAATTGCGAGGCCGGGAAAGCGGCGACGCTCACCTTGTCGCCCTGGTTGCCGCCGAGCATCCAGACCTTGCCGGCGCCGAAGCCGACGACGAAGCCGACATGCCCGAGCCAGCCGCCGCCGGCGCGCTTCTTCACGCCGATGCAGCCGTACATGGGCTGGTGCAGCTTGGCGCCGAAAGTCTCGTAGGAGCGCGCCGCGAGCGAGCCGGAAGGCTTGTATCCTGCGCGTTTCAGCATGGCGCCGACGAAGGCCGCGCACCACGCGACCTCATCGTGCTTGATGCCCGGAAAGCCCGCGTCGGCGTAGAATTTGACGACGGTCGGATTGTCCTTGGCTCCCGGTCCTTCTGCGACGCCAAGATTCTTCGCGGCCTCTTTCAGCCACGGCGGATAGAAGAGATCAGACATGTCAGCCTCCTGAAAGAGCGACGCGATAGGCGCGTTCGACGCGGCCTCGCGCGAACGGGTTGCCCGTGTTGTGACAGGTCATCTGCTGCGAGGGCGTCCGCGCGCCCATGGCGATGCAGCGGGCCATATGCGCAACCCCAGCGCGTATGCCGCCCTCGCATGTCAGGGCAGCCGCGCGTGACACGCCAAACGCTTCCGGCCGAGTGTTCTGGAAAATGCCGACCGCTCGACCGTTGCGCGCGTTGCAGCGGAAGCCGCTTTCGATCTTCGCGATCCGCAATGCTGTGCTGACCCATTGGGAACCGATGCGCGCAGAAACGTGTTCTGCAATCATGGTCTGGATCGCGCCGCGGGGCTCAACAGCGCGACGCTCGGCCGCCGCAGGGCGCAACGGCTGCACGATGCGGCCCATGCCGCCTGCCGCCCATTCAAGCGCGTTCTGCGCATGCCCCACGGCTGGCGTAAGGCATAGGGCGAGGATGAGGATAAGGCGCTTCATCAGGACGAATACCCGACGACATAGCGGATATTCGAGCTTCCGCTTGTCGCGGAGAACACGCTTTGGATGAAAATCTGCTGCGATGCTGCCACGCTAGGCGAAGTTGGCGTGATCGTGCAGCTAAACGACCCGTTGTTGATGGTGCAAGATCCGTGGTTGTTCGCACCGTCGAACAAAGTGAAGGTGAATGTCTGACCGGCTGCGGGAGTCGTCCCGACAAGAATTGTCGCACTCGTCAGAGTTACGGTGGTTGGGACGATCCAGCCTGTGTTGATTGAACTGGCCTGGGCGCCGTTCACGCCAAGAGCGACGGTCGTGTTCTGCGCCTGCGCAACGCCAAAGACGGCAGCGACGATCAGAGAGCCAATGAGAGCAAGTTTCTTCATGTGTTCACCCGCCGTTGATCAGTCGTAGGCCCAAGCGTAAGTCGTCGGGCCACCCGTGTTCGTGCAAATGACCTTGCGCGTTACAGCGCCAGTCGCAGAGACAGCCGATCCATACGTACCCACGCCAAATGCCGTCCCGTTGCTGACAAGAGCGCCAGAGCCGAGCAGCGAAGCCGAGCACGCGGGAAGCCCCGCAATCGTGTAGGTTGGGAACGCAAACGGCGTCGTCACATCCACGAGGCTGTAAGCGCCGGATGCGTTCAACGTCATCTTGGCGAGGCTGTTAGCCGAGATGGCGTAATTGCCGTTGGTCCCGAATTTCACCCCGCCAGCATCAGAAGCCTTGGTTGACGCAAAGTCGCCGCCGCTGGTGACGGGCTGGGGATACGCAATCGCGGTCGTGGTCGTCAGCGCCGTCTTGCTCGTGTCGATTGTGACCGCTGCGCCCTTTGCGTATGCGATCAGGTTGCCTGAACCAGCGCCAGCGGATTCGTATATGTTCGGCGTCTTGGCAAAGTGATGCACGCCGCCCTTGACGTAGTAGTTTCCCGCCGTCGCCTGAATGTCGTAGGTCGCTTCAAGCGCAGTCGAGAAAAAGTAATTGTTCTCGGACGTGCTGACGCCGCCATTAAACCAAATGTCGGCTATGCCCTTGTTCCCCTCAAACCACGTCGAGCGGATATTCGCGCCCATCTCGCCAGAGACAGCGCTTACATAGACGCCGCCCTGCGATGACGCGAGCGTGGTCCCGTTCGACTCAATGTCGCTGTCAGAGATGTTCAGCAGCGTCCCGCCACTGGAGTTGACGCCCCAAAGGCTGTTGCCCGTAATGACGCTATGATGAATCCAGATGGCATTTGGAACGCCGCCGCCTGCCAGCGATGAAAACGTTTCAGCCCTCACACCGATCTGGTTGGAAAGGGCCTCAACCTTTATGTCAATAGATATGCCGCCATAGAGATGCAAGCCGTTCTGCGCATTCTTGACCACGACGCCATCGAACCGCGAGCGCACAAGGTCATACGCGCGGATCGCATCCGTGGTCGTGAAGGAAGCGCCGTCGAACGTGATCCCGCGTATCGTAATGTCCGACATGAAGTTGGTTGCGGAACTGCTACCAAGCGTCAGGACGGGAGAAGACCCAGCGCCAGTCTTCTTGATGATCGTGAGATTGTGCCCAGCGCCGAGGATTGAAAACTGGTTGGCGTAGCTTGCCGATGTATAGGTCAGGCCCGTCGTCAGGCATGTACCCTCTTGCACAAAGAGGTTCTTCTTGAGCGCTGCGGCGGCCGTGAATGCAACAGAAAGCGCCGCCGTGTCATCGGTGGAATTGTCGCACTTCACGCCATAGTCGGCAGCAATGATGTAGTCGGACAGCTTCGCGCCAACGGTTCGGGCGACAGCGCCCGTGCCGGATTGGGTGAACGTTACGTCGGTAGCGCCAGGCTGCTTAAGCGTCCAAGTGCCATCTGACGCCAACTGCCACGGCCATTGCGAAGCGACGCCGCTGAACGGCTTGATGGCCGTTGCGCCAAGATCGAGCGCTGAAATTTTGCGCGTAACGCCGCCCTGTACGATCGGAACCTGCTCGGTGCCGATGAGCGGCGTGCTTGCGCGCGGCAGTCCCGAAATCGGGATCGTCTCTGCGCCAAACGCCGGAGTCGCCAGAGTCAGCAGAATGCTAATTGCGCGCTTGAGCATCACAGCCCTCACAATTCGGCTTCGGCAAGGGCGCGATAACCATAGATCGCGTAGGCGCCGGCCGCCGTTGAAGTCGCGTTGACATAGGCGCTGTACGGGGTCAGGCTGGTGACCCCGTAGGATGTCAGGTTCAGCGCCGACTGCGACAGGTTTGGGTCAGCGACCGGCGACCCTATCGTTGGCGTCGCGTACATTTTCGGGAAGGTGATCGAGTGCAGGTTGAGGTATCCGGCCGACGACAGGCCAGACGCTGCGAGCGGAAGCCAGCGGCAATGCTTCTCACAAACCGCTTCCTCGTATTCCAGCGGCCGGCGCTCGAACGCGCTTTGCGTCGTGCCAGGCTCGAACTGCGGCTTGCTGAAAGTCCCGCTAGAAACTTCGATTGTGACGGCGACACCGGCCGTCAGGCCAGTCACAGCAATCGGGCTCGCCGCATAGCTGCCGCCGTTGACGCGGGCAGTCGCTGTGCCGGTCCATGACAGCACGTAATTCCCGCCTTCGATGTTTTCGGGCGGGATGATCTGCTTCAATGTGCCGGCAAGGATCGTGATCTGGGTGTCGGGCTTGGCCGGCGTGAATGTGTACGTGCAGCCGGCCCCGCCCGCCTTCCAGCGGTCATGCGCGTAATTGCCCGCCGACAGAGCCACGCCGCTGACATATTCGCGAGTGTTGACCTGGAACGATGGGTTGACCAAGCGATTGCGCAGCGTGCCTGTGGTCGAGCCGTCCAGGCCATTGTCGCCGGGGTCGCCCTTGTCGCCTTTCTGGCCTATGGCGTAGAGCGCCGCCGACCACGCTCCGCTTTGCGCGACGTAATAGACAATCCTCCCGCTGGCGTCGTCGGTCTGCAGGTAAATGTATCCGGACGCCACGCTGGCAGCATTTGGGCGGCTTGCGAGGGGGCCGGCCCCGTCCGGGATAAGCGCCGTGGGCGTCTTGTCACGGATCGCACGGGCCTGTTCCCGCATGCCGGAAACGATTGTGCCGACGATCTGGTTGAACTCGCGCCGGCCGACGCCGGGCGCGGTGGCCATGGCCAGCTGGCGCGGCTGCCAGTTGCCGACGACTTCGACGCTGCCGACGATCGACGGCGAGAAGGTCAGCCGGCCATCGACAATCGGAAGCGCCGTCGCCCCACTGGCCGAATAAAACCCGTAATCAGTCGGTGGGAGCTCGGAGCCGTCGAGGATGACGCGAAGATCCTCCGCGTCGCCATAGACCGGGAACGGCACGCTGATTTCGTTCGTGAGAACGACAAGCGTAGTCGCATAATAGCGATCTGCGTCCGGAACAGGGGGGACTGCGGGAGGCGTTGCCATACCCGGACAATGCCGCGATCCCCCGCCCCATCCGACGCACTCGCGCTACTGGAACATCGCCCCCATGTTCGGCCCGCGCGAAGGCCCGCTTTCGCCCGGCGCCCAGAAATATTCCTGGTTGTGGTCCTTGAGCGCCCGCTTCTGCGCCCGGGCGAACGCCTTGGGGTAGTCCGGGTCGAGTTGCCGGCGGATTTCATCGCCGATCCCGCGATTGAACGGAAGGCGAGCCCACCACAGCGACGACAGCCCCGGCGTGAACTTGATGAAATCCTCGGCCAGCGCCGCCCCGAAGTTGACATGCTCGCCGCTCTCGGCCGACCGGCGCGCGCCCGATGTCAGGCGCTGCGCCGCCGCCGGGATTGAGGCCAGCGGGCCAAGGGCCGTCTCTGTCAGGGATGTCCCGGAACGGCTGGTCGCCTCCTTGAGGAAGTCGCCGTAGATACCCATGGCGCCGCCCTGAAACGCGGCCTCGGCCCAGAAAAAGCCGTCCTTCATGTCCTTTGGGTCTTTGCCCTGAATCACCTGCCGGGCCTGCAGCGCGAGCGCGCCGGCCATCGTCAGGAACAGGCCAAGCTGGATCGTGGTCGACCAGTTGCCGGCGCGCGCCTCCTGCGCGGCGCGGACGCCCCAGGTCGAAAGGATCGTCATCGGGAACTGCTTGAACAGGAAGAACGACCGGGCCGCCTCGCCTGCGCCGGTCCCGCCCTTCGCGCCGCCGGTCGCGATTGCCCTGACACGCTCGGTCCCGCCGGCCAGATAGGCGAATTGCCGCTCGTCATAGACCGCCGACGCCAGTTTCACGCGGATGTCGTGCTCGAGACTGTCCAGCACGAGCCCCTGCACCGGGCCGACGCCGATCGTCTGGCCCTTCTGGATCTTCGCCCAATCCTCGGCCGTGAAGCCGTAGTCGGTGAAGAACTGCTTGAACTCCTTGTCGACCTGATCGAACGACAGGTGCTTGCGCTCGCCCAGCGACTGCATGAACTCCTTGGTGAAGCTCTGCGCGATGGCCATGTCCCATTTGTGCAGGCCCTGCGCGCGGATCACCGTGTCAGCCATGCGCTGCGGCAGCTTGTTCCCCAGGATGCTGTCGCCGTACTGCCGGGTCGCAATTGCGACGCGCGAGGCTTCGTGCGCGTTGATCCCGAGCTTGAGCGCGAAGGCTCGGCCGGCTTCGTCATTGGTCAGGAAGCTGCTGACGACATCCCCGACCAGGCGGCCCGTGTTGAGCCCGCGGAAATTGGCGGCCATGAGCCAGTTTACGGAGTCGGCCGGGACGGCGGTGACGATGGCCGACCCCATGCTGGTCGATGTCAGGAACGACCGCGCGCCCTGCATCATGCCGGAAACGACTTCCGAGCCCGCCCCGGACAGCTGGCCGGTCATGTACTGGTGCAGGCGCTCGGCCGCAATTCGGCCTTCCAGCCCCACGCCGCGCAGGAGCGCGTCGCCCGCTCGATCCCAGAGGGACTTCGGCGAGGCGTCGAGCGACCGGCGCGCGTCGGTTTCGGTCGCCTCTTTCAGAAGCGCTGTCATCGTGCCGCGCCAGCGCGGGCCGGCGACTTCCATCAGCGCGAGCTCGCGGCTCATGCCGTTGATGTGGTCCTGCAGCGAATTGAAGTACCCGCCCTCGCCATAGCCGTACTTGTCCATCAGGCTCAGGTAGGCGTCCGCGCCCTTCTTGCCGTCCGAGAAGATGAACGTGCGCTGCGTGTCGTTGAAGATCGACTGCCGACCGCCGACGCGGCCCTGGTCCATGCGGATATCGTCGGTCGCGCGGGCGAGCACGCGGGCGATGTCCTCCGGGCTCTTGACGATCGCGCCCGTGTCCTTGTCGAGCAGGCTCAGGCCGCCGGCCTCGATGTGCTCCATGACATCGGCCTTGAACTGCGCCTCGCCCGCCTTGTTGACGCGGCCGGTGTCCCAGCGCTGCGGCTGGCGCCAGTTCTCGGCCTCCCCGAACGCCTTGCCCAGGTTCTTCGCGCGGGTTTCGCCCCATTCCATGGCCTTCTTCCAGCCGTTGGCCGCCGCCGCCGCAATGGCGTCGCCCGTCTGGACGCCGAAATTCTCCATGATCATGTTGCGGATGCCGCGCGTGTCCTGACGCAGGCCGGCCGCCTTGGGCTCGTACTTGTCGATCAGGTCGTGCGCCATCGTCTTGAGGCGCGAGGCATAGTCGAGCGTGACGGATTCGACGTTGGTCCGGTCGAGCGGAGCCCCTGACAGGCCCTTGCCGGCGGCGCGGTTGTCGCTGACGTACACGGCCATGAAGCCGGAAAGCGCGCTGTTTGGATGGTCCTTGATGCGGTCGGACAGCCGATTGTAGGCCGCCGTCGCGCGCGCGAGCTCCATCTTCTTGGCCGCGGCGTCCTTTTCCATGATCTCGGCGGTCTTGATCGCCGCATAGGCGTCGGCGGTCGCTGCGTCCATGTCGCGCAGCAGGTCGCCGTTCAGCATGCCGTCGTGGATCGCCTTGGCGTCGTCGGCCACACGCTGGCTGATCTTCCCGGCCTTGACCAGCCGTGTCAGGCAATCGAGCACGCCCATTATTCAGCCGCCTCTGTCTGGACGGTCGAGCAGGTTTTGATTTCCTGCGCCGCCGCAAGTTCGTCCTCGATCCGCTTGAGCTCTGCATCGGCGAAGCCCAGCGTCACATTACCGTCCGCGTCCTCGACCGGCACGCGGTTTTTGCCTTGGTCGATCGAGCGCCGCAGTTCGGCTTCCGCCGCCTCATGCACCTTCGGATCGCCAAACGCCTTTTCGATGACCTCTGGCTTGAGCGCTTCCGCGATCTGCGCCTGGCGGGCCTCGGACAGCTTCGTGACGTTGCCGAGCACCTGCCGCGTGTCAGGCGGCGGCGAGCCAAACAGATCCTCGCCCTTGCCGCGCTGTTCCAGGATCGCCTGCGCGAAGGTCTGCAGGTTGTCGCCCATGTCGCGCTTCGACAGGAACCTGGTCAGCGAGCCGTCCTTGAAAAACAGCCGGGCGGCGAGGCCCGACGTATCGGAGGCGAAGAAATCGCCTTGCGCCAGCGCGCGCGAGACGGGCTCGCCCTCGTCTCGCGCGCGCATGATTGTCTTGACCGCCGTCATCACGGCGTCGGTGATGTCGTGGCCGGCGGCGACCTCGCCCCGCGCCACGGCCTCGCGCATCTTGATCCACTCCGGGGCCGCCTCGACCAGCGCCGCCGCGATCTGCTTGATGTTGGGCTCGGCATGATCGAAAGCCCGCGCCACCACGCCCGGATCGCCATAGGCGCGCGCCACCAGCGCCGCCTGAACGCGCCTGACGCCCGACTGCGACAGCTGGCCGGTCGCCGTGACCATCCCGCCGCGTTCGCCCGCCGGCATCTTGGCGACCAACCCCCGGATGAAATCCCGGTTGGCCGCGCTGTCCACCATGCCGCGCTGCAGCAGATCCACCAGATCGCCCGAGATATGCCGGGCGTCCGACAAGGCTTGTTCGACCGCGTTCATGCGCAGCGAGGCGCTGCCATTGGCCGCGTGCGCGAAGTCCGCGCGCTCGGCTTCCGACATCGGCGACGTGCGGCGCGCAACCAGCACGGGCTGCTTCATGCCAGTCGTTTCGTATCCGTTACGTTCGAGCCACGCGCGATAGGCGGCGGCCCGCTCGCCGCCCATGTCATAGGCCGCGCGGATCGCCATCGTCCGGCCGTTGCCGCTCTCGATCACGTTGTCAGGACCGACGATCGGAGCGCCGCTGTTGGCTTCCGGCGACGGGCCCAGCCGTTCCGGTTCGAGCCTGGCGGCCATGTCATAGACCTGATCGCGCGCGGCCTTGCCGCCACGGTCGCGGGGCTGCAGTTCGGCCGGGTAGTCCGGGTTCACCCGGAAATCCCGATCATGCGAGCCGACCAGATCGCCGAGCTCGGCCAGTTCGTAGCGGACATCGACGGCGCGCGATCCGACGAAAGCGCGCTCGTTGGTCGCGATCGGCGCGCTCTTGGCCGTGGCGATTTCTTCCGGCGACGGCGGGGCGACCGGCGGCGGCTCGGGCGCAGGCTGTTTGTCAGCGCGCCGGGCCTTGCGGTTCTGCTTGAGGGCCGCCTGCTCAATTGCGGGGGCCGGCACCGCCGGGCGCTCGCCAAAGAACTGGTTGCCCGAGTGCGACGGCGCCGCATCGATGTCGATCCCGCGCGCCTCCGGGTCCACGCCGATCATCTTTGCGGCATGTTCGCGCACCGCGCGGACCTTCGGACCCAGCGCGCCGCGTTCGGCCTGCAGGTCGACCAGGTTGAGCCGCAGCGCCTGCAGCGTGTCATCGGCGGGCGTAGGCGACTGCGCAAGCTGCGCTTCCTGCGCCTGCAAATCCTCAAGCTCTGCCCGCAGCGCCTTGGCGCGCGGCGACGACCGGCGCTTGCCGGTGATCTGGTCAAGCTGGCCTTGGACCTGCGCGATCCGGTTTGTCAGCGCGCCGCCGCCATCCAGCGCGGCCGACTGTTCCTGCACGCGCGCAATCTCGGCGCGGGCCTGCGCGATCCGATTGTCCAGGTCGCTGACCTGCTGAAAGAGCTTCGGCGAAATGCTGTAGGCTTGGCGGTCGATCAGGTCGCTGGCGTCCGGGACGACCGGCGCGTGAACCTGCCCCGTGCGCGCCGCGGCGGCCTGCATCGCCGCTTCCGGCAGCACGATCGGATCGCCGTTGATGATTGCGCGTTCGACGGCCGGGACAGTCTCGTTGAACGCCGCTTCGCCCTGCAGGCCCTTGAACGGGTTCTGCGCGTTCAGATCCTCCGCGCGCTCGGCAACGATCGCCGCATCCGCGACGGGCTGCGGCAAGCTGGCCGTCGCCTCCGGGGCTTCCGGAGCCTTGCGCACGTAGCGCCGCCACAGCGCGCCCAGCCCGTGGCCGCCCAGATCGAGCAGCGCGCCGCCGGCCGCCGCTTCCAGCGATTCGACGGCGACGGAGCCGAGCCCGCGCGTCGGGTCGATCTGGCGCTGGTAGGGCAGATTGGCGATGCCTGACACGGCTTCCTGCGCGCCGAACGCGGTTCCGGCCATCAGCGCCGACCGCAACATGCCGCTGCCGGCCGGGATCGCCGCCATGGCCACCGCATTGAGCGCGAAGTCGGCCGGGTCGCCGAACGGCGCCGCAAATCCCGCGCCCAGCGACGCCAGCGTGGAGCCGAATCCCTGCTGCACCTGCCCGGCTTCCGCCGCCCGCTGCAGCGCGACCTGTCCCTTCTTCACGCCGTGCCGAAACAGCGTCTGGTCATCCGGGAAGGCATAGGCCGGATCGTTGCGCTCGACCGCCCAGCGCTGGGTGGCGTCCTCGACCTTGCGGCGCGCGTCGGTGTACTTCTGATAGTCGAACGTCAGGAAGTCGCCGCCCGCCGCATACGGGTTCTCGAGCTTCTGACCTGTCAGCTTCTCGTGCGCGTCCAGCCATTCCTGCGCGGCGTCGCTCGTGTTGCGCGCCATCGCCCCCAGGCTGCGATAGCGCATGTTCGCATCCCACGTCGTGCGGAATGCGTCGGCGGCCGATGTTTCGAGCGTCGGAGCCGGGTTCTGCGCCGCATTGGCAAGCTGGTTCTGCGACGCCGTGTCGAAAAGGTCGAGCATTACTGGACCACCCCGCCGTCAACCGGGATCGGCGCGAACTTGTCCTGCTGCGCCGTCTTGCTGTCGCCCGCGCTCCAAATCTGCTGCTTGGTCAGCATTGCGCCGAGCGGCGGGCCGCCGATGTGTTCCATCGACGGGATCGACGCGCCCTGCTTCTTGGCCGCCAGGTCGAGCACGAAGGCCCCGCCGCCCTGTTTCTGGATATAGCGGCGCGCGGCGTCGTCGCCCGAGAAGATCAGGTACTTGCCATTGCCGAGCGTTTCGAGGCGATAGCGCCCGCTGCTGAACACCCCGCCGAGCGAAGGTTTGAGCATCGCGGCCGGGAACGGCGTGCCGTCGCCAGCCACCGCGCCCGCGAGGTCGGTCGGCGTCAGGCTCGCCACCGCCGACGACAGGTTGCTGTCCGTGGCCCCATACCACGGCGCAATGATCTTGGAGCCGCGGAAATCGAGCACGCCGCCCGTGACCAGCTTCACGGCGTCGTTGTAGCGGTCCTTCTTGAAGGCCCCGGACATGTCGTTGGCCTTCGCTGACAGGCTCGCATAGACGGCGTTGACGCTGCCCGAGATGGCCTCGCGGATTTCCGGGTCTTTCAGGTCGGCGATCGGCAGGGTCTTGATCCACTGCGTCTCGCTCAGATCCTTGTCAGCGCCCAGCTTCGGTTCGGCCTTCAAGAGCGCCTGCCCCTCGACGATCGCCTTTGCCGCTTCCGGATTGTCCATCGCGACCTTCGCCGCCATCGCCAGCGGCTGCGTCATCTTGTCGGAGCCCAGCTGCTTGAGCGTCGCGTCCAGCGTCGGCTTCGACAGCTGCCCGAACGACGAAATCAGCGCCAGCTTCTGGTTCGTGTCGCCGTTCGTCATCACGCTCTTGACCTGTTCGAGGTCGGCCGGCTGCAGCGCCGACTGCGATGCGTTGCCCGTATGGGTCGCAATCGCGGTCGCCATCTGGTCGCGCTGCTGCATCCCCGCCGCCAGCGCCTGCGGGTTCGCCGGGTTGAGCGGCGCGGGCGGCGCGGCAATCCAGCCACGGCGCGCGGCCGAGTAGCCGGGATGGTCGGCCAGTTCCTTCTGGTCGGCCTCGAAATGCTGCTTGGCGGCCAGCGCCACCTGCTGCTGCAGGATGGAGCCGCCGTTCGCCTGCGCCATCGCCTGGTCGATGACAGCCTGCCCGCTCGACGGCGGCATGTTCCCGGCCCCCTGCGCCATCTGCATCCCGGCGAGGCTGGTCACGATCCGCTGCTGCTGCTCGGCGAACGTCTTGGGGTTCGCAGCGGCGATCTGCATAAAGTTCGCCAGCGTGTCAGGCGACGGCGCAAGGTTGCTTTTCAGGCCGTTCTCGATCGCGGTCCCGATGGACGCGCCGATGGTTTTCTGCGTCTCGGCGTTCGACGCAATCCGCGTCACCCACTCGGACAGGAGATAGGGGTTTTCCTTCACCTGCGCTTGGGTGAAGGGTATTGCGCCGGCCTGGATGGCCGTCGTTGACGCCCCGCCGCCGGCCAGTCGCTGCGTATGCGCGAGCCGGCTGGACCATCCCAGCGCCATCGCGGGGTTGCCGCCCGGCTGCCAGCCCTTCGGTCGCTCGAACGACAGCGCGGCCGCTGCGGCCGCTTCCGGCGTCGTCGCGGCGCGCAAGGCCGTCCCGGCGGCGATTTCGTTGGACGAAAGTTCGCGATGCGCAAATTCCAGCTGCGTTTCAAGGTCGTTCCACGGCTTGCCCCTCGACGCCGCAAAGGCTTTCAGCGCCGTGGCGCGCGTGCCGTTCCATTGGCCGATGCCGATGCTGTCAGAACCGTCCGAGCCGTCGCCCTTCGCAACGGCGCTCGGGTTCAGTTTCCCACCGCCGCTCTCGTGGATGAAATTGCCGATGATGCCGGCCGCCTGCACGGGCGACCAACCGAGCGACACCATCTTGTCGATCGCCGTCTTTTCCGTCGCCGGGTTGCCGCCGATCGTCGCAGTCCCGCCGCCGCCCATGACAGCCGCGCGCTGCTGCCCCGGCGCAAGCATCCCCATCGGCAGGGCCGCGCGCGCGACCGAACGCGCCGCCTCGATCTGCTGCACGTCCTCTGCGCTGCCAAGTCCGCGCATCTTCTCGACGATCTGATCCGCCTGCGCGTCCGTAACCACGCCCGCGCGAATGCCGGCGACGGTCTGCTTGACCGTCGTTTCCATGGCCGCGATCTGGCTGGCGTTCTGGCCTGTCAGATACTGGATGCGCGCCTTGCCCCAGGACATCAGGTGCGCCTGCTGCTGGTCGCTCAGGCCGGGATTGTTGCGTATCCCTTCCTCAAGCTTCTTCTGCGCCGCGGTCGCACCGTCCTTCGCATAGATCTGGTCGACCTGGCCGATGACAGCGCTGCCCTGGATATTGGCGTAGAGCCGCGCCTTTTCCTGTTCCGCGCGCTCGTGCGAGAAGCCGAACACCGGATTGTCGGTCAGCTGCTTGTAATAGCCCTCGACGTTTTCCTTGTACTTCTGGAATTGCTCAAGCTTTTCGACGCCCAGCCCGGACTGGCGGGCCAGCGAGTTCATGCCGTTCGTGGCGTCCTCGATCCCGCCCAGCAGCACCTGCTTGTTCTCGGACGCGATGCGGGACTGTTCGGCCAGCAGCATGTTGTCGTAGTGCTGGCTCGCCAGATTGTTGGCGTTCTCGTAGGCGTGCGCGCCGAGCGGGCCGGTCCATTTCGTCTTGAGGCTGTCAGCGTAGGCGCTCGCGGCCTTGTTGAAGCCCGCCGGGTCGTTGGCGAACTGCGCGCGGATTTCGGTCAGCTTCTGCGCATTGATCTGGTTGACGAACGGGATCGTCCCGGCGTCGACCGCCTGCGTATAGGCACGCGCGGCCGAGCCCAGCATGATTGCCGGCGGCTTCTGGACCACGTTGAGCGAGCCGTCCGGGCCGCGCGTGACGGCTTCTTGCGCGTCGTGCTGGCCCTGCTGCTTGGCGAGGTCCGCTGACAGGGTATCGAGCCCATCGCCGATCGCCGCGAGGCCGGGCGCAATCGAAGCCTTCGGCACGCGCTGGAACGCATTGCCATAGGAAACGCTTGGCATTTCCGCCGTGACGTTTGCCGGGTCAAGAACCCCGCCTGCAGTTAGATCGACCATGCGTCACCCGAACCTGAAACCGGCAAAGGACTTCATCAGGCTCCCGCCTGCGCCCAGAATGCCGTTGATGATGTCCGTATCCCGATTGGCGTAGCCTTGCTCGAGCGCGTTCTGCGCGCCCAGCGCCTGCATGATCGACGCGCTGCGCAACATGCTCGACTGGAAATGCAGGTTGGACTGCATGATCGCGTCGGCGTTCATGGCCTGCGCCTCGGTGCGATTGTAGATCGCTTGCGTCGTCGGCGAGCGCGAGTCGAGATTGGCGCTCGCGGCCATGGCCGAGATATTCGCCAGCGTCGAGCCCAGCCGCTCGCGCAACGCCGTGTCGGTCTGCGTCGCCTTGAGGTCAGCGACGCCGGCCGCCAGCGCCGACTGCATGGCGCCCTGCATGCCGTTGAGATATGCGCTCTCGCCGGCCGCAACGTCGCTCGACCCCTTGGAAAAGCCGCTCATGATGCTGCTTCCGGCCTGCAGCCCGGCGGCGGCGATCGACATGGGTCCAGCGGCTGCGGCCATCAGACGGATTCCTCTTGCCCGTACTCGCAGAGCGTGAACGGGCCCGGCCGGTCCTTGACGACTTCCGGGATGATGGGCTCGAACCCACGCCCGAGAACGCGGATCGAATAGGAGGATTCGCGCAGGACGGGCTTTGCAAGCGCGTCCTCGCCGAAATTGGTCGAGGGAATGTATTTCGGGCCGAACCGGAACCCGCTCGAATGGATGACATGCACCACGGCGCGCGACAGCTTCCGGCGGCGCTGACGCTGGCTGACGGCCGGGCCGTCCATCGGCGCATTGCGCGCGAAGGGCTTGAACCGCGACTCCGGGATGTTGATCCCGACGATCAGCGTGTCAGGGCTCGTGTCATCGTCGCCGTTGAAGTCGATGTTGCCGTTTTCGTCGGTCGGCCGGTCGCCCAGGTCAATGTCGTCGTCGAGCATCAGCGTCGCCTCGATCGACGGCGCGAACCACAGCGGACCGCGGCCGGGGACGACCATCGCGGCCGGCGGCGAATTGACCGACAGCACGCCGTCCATGAACAGCGCGTCGTCCTCTTGCTCGGCAATCCACGCGCCGGGATAGCGCGTCGTGTAGATGACATCGGCCCCGTCCGTCGTCACCCAGGTTGTCGGATAGGCGCTCGACCACGGCATCCAGCCCACGAACTTGCGCTCTGGCGAGAACTTGCCGACCGCCAGCGAGCCGTCGATGTTCACGACATAGACGTAGCGTTCTTGGTGCTGGCCGTCGCCGGTCGTGATCGCCATGCAGATCGGCTCGTTGAACAGGTCCGTGTGCGGGTCGGAAATGTCGCTGCTGTCATAGGGCAGCGTGTACGATCCGGTCGCGCGCACGGCCGAACAGCGCGTCTTGCCGGCGTTGACGAACACGATGGCGTCCTGCGTCGAAATCGGCGGGATGTCAGCGCAGCCGTCGTTGGCGATCTGGCGAAACTCGACCGAGCCCGGCTTGAGCGGGTTCGATGCCGCTTGGATCGGGATGTAGTAGATCCCGCGATCGGTGAACGCGAACTGGTCGCCGTGGAAAGGCGTGACGAACTTGACGACGGGTGAGTTCGGGATGATGTCGAAGATCGCCGCATCCGCCGCCGTGCCGGCTTCCGGCTGCAGCGCCGCGGCCACCGTGTCGACCCAGAAATCCCGCGCGCCGGAAAGCGCGCTCCACACGATCGCGCCGGTCATCTGGGGGAAATCGCAGAAGCCCAGCCGGCCGCGGTCATAGAAACACGACGCCGGCCAGCCCTGCAGGTCGGACATAAATTCTTCCTGCCACTGCAGCGAGGCGGCCGGCGTGCCATAGAGCGACGGCGCCCCCGTGAAACGCGCGGTGCCGAGCGGCGTCGTCATGGTGTCGCGGATCGCGCCGTCCATGCCGTCCCAGGCGGTCATGAAGGAAATCGTCGACAGCAGCGTGCCGATGACATTGCCCGCGCCGGTCGCGGCCGACGTGCTGGCGACTTCGATCGTAATGTTCTCGCCGGCCGCGCGCGCGATCTGGCCCGCCTGAAACACGGCGCATTCGTCCACCGGGATCGAAATGGTCTGCGGTAGGCGATATGACACTTCGGCCGTCGCATGGCGCGCGTCGGTGACGGCGGTAATTGTCACCTGCTGGCCGACGTAGGAAAGCACGCGGCCAACCATGCTCGACACGAAATAGTCCTGCGAGCATGTCAGCGTGATCGAGCCTGTCAGGTCGGACGGCTGCATGGTCGCGCCAAGCACCGACAGCCGGAAAAACGGCTCGTAGATCTGGTTGGCCGACGAGTTGAAGCTGAACGGCTCGAACGTCCAGGAAGCCGGGACCGGCGTCCAGCGCAGCACCTGCGGGCGCATGCCGGGGAAGCAAATGATGACTTCGTTCTGCGCGACCGAAAAGACGATGTTGCGCAGCGTGTCATTCGCCCACTGGTAGTTCGCGCTGGTGTTGCTGGCGGCCAGCACGCCGTCCGTCGTGAATATCTGGACCCGGCCGGCCGAGAACGCGATTTCCCAGAGCGAGCCGTCGCCCATGCGGACGCGCTCGGTGCGCGGGCCACCGGGCGAGAACAGCGCGCGCCGGCCCGGACGCGGCACAAGCTGGCCGGTCGCCAGCACGCGCCAGTTGCGCGCGACCCGGCCGCCCATGCGAACCGGCTCGGTGTCGTCGCGGCGCTTGATGTTCGCGTTGACCTGCCCGTAGCTGAAATCCGTCTGTGCCGAGTAGAGCTTGTTCGTCACCTGACAGAGCTCCCCCACCCCCAGCCGCGCGTGCGGCGGCGCTCAAGAACGCTGGACCGAAACATGACGCGCCGCGGCTCCTGGTTCTGGTCGCGGGACATGGCGAACTTGATTGCTTCGTCAGCGCGCGATTGACGCTTCTCGGCCTCGCCAAAATCCTCGTTGAGCCCACGCAGAATGTCGGCCTGCACGTAGAGCTCGAGCGCGGATTGAAAGCCCTTCGACCACGGATCGCCAGCGCGCGGGAAGCGGACGTAGCGAACCAGCAGGCCGTTCGGCGCGACGCAATGGATCTGGTCGTTGATGAGCCGGTATTCGAAATCCGGAAACCGCGTGTCCTGGTCCGGCATGCCGGTCGCCAACTGCGGCAGCACGTTGGCCGCGTCCTCGCTGCGGCAGGCGTTGGCGAGCCACAAGCAGTCGGCCGGCTTGTCGTAGATGTCCTGGAAGCCGGGGAACGGACTATCGCCGACGCGCGTCGTCACGGTCACGATCTGCGACGTGAAGCGAAATTCGGCATTGTAGTAAAGCTGCTCGGCCCAATCGTCGAAGGACAGCGAGGCAATGCGCCATTCGTCTGAGCCGTCATCCGGTGTCAGGACTGGATTATTGCCGGTGCGGGCAAGGGCGCGATTGACGACGGTCAACTTGTCGCTGAGGTCGACCGCGCGCGTCGGAATTGCTTGCTCAGTTACAAGAGCAAGGCCTTCGCCTTCCGTGACAATGATAGCCATGTGCGGGGCCTTTTAGAAAGGGCGCTGCTTGCACGCCCTAGCCAAAATGACCCCAAGTGAGCGTGTCAGAAACGCACCACGTAGATGCTATGCGTCAACCCTTGCGCTTCGGCGCGGGCCACGGCGAATAGCTCCACTCGCTGGGATGACGGGCGACAGCCTGGTTCGCGTCGACCTTGAACATCCACGGGCTTTCGCCAAGCTCGACGTGGTAGATCTTCGTCATCGCCGAGAGTTCGTCCGGCGGAATTGGCGAACCGATCGCGCGATTGATCGGCTCGAACGCCTCAGCGTCAACGCCAGCAAGGTCAGTTGCTTCGTCAGCCATCTTGTCCTCTTAGATCAAAGCGCGCGGCGCTATGCCGCGCGCTGTTCGTGCCTTCACTCGGTGTCCGGGGAGATCCAGGACTTGAAGCTGATCGACGGCGTGGTGCCGCTGATGACCAGATAGAGCGAGACGTACCGGAAGGTCTGGCCGTTCCGATAATTGTAGAACGGGAAGGTATCCCAGGAGCCGGTGCTGTTCGGGTCAGGGATCACAACGCCAGTGGCGCCGACCGGGGCCAGCTTGTTGGCGACGACGCGCGCGGAGGATGCGGCGGCGTATTCCTGATAGCCAAGCAGTTCGCAGTTGGCGTTGCCGAAAGCCACGTCGTTCGAGCCGATGAGGCAGAACTTGTAGAGCTCGTCGGCGCTAGCCACGTCGATGGCGGAAATCGACAGCGCCCACTGATATTCGGCGTTGCCGTAGCCAAGGTCCGCGATTGCCTGCGCGGAGGCGAACTGCGAATAGCCGGAGGCGGTCAGCGTGTTGCCGGTAATGTCCGTCAGCGCCGTCTGGGCGTCGAACGGGTTATTGATCTGCGGCAGGACGCTCGGGAGGGCGGGCTTGAAGGCTGCAAGGGTCATCGTAGTTCCCCGGTTGTGTCAGGAGGCAGGACGATCGTGGCTTAAGCCACGATCGCGCCGACCTTGATGCTGTCGAGACGGGCGACCGCGCGCGGATGCTCGCGGGCGATACCCCAGTCCCACTTGATATGCGTGGAGAGGAACGGCTGGCCGACGACCTTGCCCTCGTCCTCGACCAAAAGCGGCGTCTGCTCGATCAGGTAGAGGTGATCTTCCTTGAGCGAGAGCGCGTAGATCGACGCGCATTGAGCGGCGCCGCCGCCGGAGCCAACTTCCGTGAAGGGAAGCAGGTCGGTGGTGTCGTCGGGCTCGTAGCCGAACAGGATCGGATAGCCCTTGTACTTCATGATGCGACGACCGAAATCGTCCTGCGTGTAGTCGACCGCCTGGTTGACGATCGTGTTGTTGCGCGCCGCAGCGTCCATGTAGGGCATGAGGTCGCGCGGGAAAAGCCAGTGGGTCTGCTGGTTGACAGCCCATGACAGGATGTCGAGGTTCGCCAGCGACAGAACACCGCCGCCCGAAGCCGCCGAGTTGTTGAAGTAGTTGGTGTTCAGCGTGGCGCAGCGAACCTTCAAGCCGTTTGGCTGTGTCGGGCTCGACGTGCGATCGCCGTTGACGATCATCTGCGAGGCCATCTGGCCCAGCGCGATCGACTTGAGCTTTTCCTGCTTGATGCGGTGCTCGCCGCCCAAGCGGTCGTTCAGCGCACGATCGGCGAACACGTATTCGTCGATGAAGTACGTATCTTCTTCGCGCAGGTTGAAGCGGCCGGTATTGGTATTGCCGGCCTGGTTGATCCCGCGGAAGCCGACAGTCGGCAGCTGCGCAATGTCCATGAAGGCGGCCTTGCCGTTGACGGCCGGCTTGACCGGGATCGCCGCGAACAGGTCCGATGTCTGGATCATGTTCATGACGAACGTGCGGCTCTCGCCCATCTCCATCGTCTTGGCGTATTCCGCCATCGGGAGGGCATTCGTGATCTGCTGGGTGATGGTGACAGCCATTTACGTGGTCCTCACTTGCCCGCCGCCGCTTTCAGGTTGCGATGGATTTCCATCTGCTTCGCGAACGGAAGTTTGTCGAAATTCTCGGGGTACGCGCCATTCGCCGAAGGCGTGTTCTCGCGGCCGAGCGTGGAAAACTCAGTCACTCCCTGGTCGACGAGCGCTTTCTGCAACGTCTCCAAAGCCTTGATCTGGCGAGCCGTGACCATGCCCGCTTTCAGTTCGGCGGCCGTCTCCTTGTCGAAAGAGCCGTCGAAAAATTTGTGCAACGCCTCGACGCGCTCGGCGCCATTCGCGCCAAGGTCCGCGTTGCGCCTCGCAACCATCTCCTGGACGAACGCCTGCTGCGCGATCAGTTCGCGAGCCTTCATCGAAGCCAGTTCGGAAAACTGCTCCTGTGTCAGGCCGTGCTTGAGCGCAAATTCCTTGCCCTGCTGCCACAGCGGATCTTCCGGATTGACCTTCCAGCCATCCGGCAGCTTCACGTCGGGCGAAAACTCGGGCTTGTAGTCGTCGGCGCTCTTGGGGAGCGCTTCGCGGCGCGCGATGTCGTCGGCCTCGATCTTGGAAAGGCGCGCCAATTCCTCGCCGAGCTTGTCAGCCCGGAGCTCGCCCTTTTCCGCGTCCCACGCGCTTTCCGGCGCCCAGGCCGGCCGCTCGCGCGGGGTGGTCGGCGGGGAGTCCTGCGGCGTCGTAGGGGTCGCTTGGGACGCGGGAGCGTCCTGCGGCGGCTGCGACGCGGAGGGGGTCGGCGGCGCGTCCTGCGATGCTGGCGGCGATGTGACTTGCTCGATCATTGGGTCCAAGGGCTCGGATCAATTCACTCGCGAGGCTACGGCGACCCTCGTGCTTCCAAAACGCACTCACGTCCCCTGAGCCGCCATGGATGCCGACCACGATCGCCGTCAGGCGGTGCAGCAGAAGCAGCCCTTCCTGCGTCTGGCCGATCTTCAAGAGGGCGTCGTTGATTTCGTCGTCGCTATAGGTCATAGATCACCTGTGAGCGGGGCCTTCATCCTTGCGGAAGGCGCTGGCCGTTTCTGGGTGGCCGCAAGCAAGCCCAGCGTTTCGGACGGGAATGCTCGTCTGACCGAAATCTACGGCCAACCCGCTCACGCCCTACCCCTGCGCCCCGCCGCCATAGGTGCGGCTCTGGAAATCGAACTTCGGCTGCGGCATCGGCTGGCCGCCCATCTGCAGCGGCGCCTGCGTCGCGGCTTCGCCAGCCCCGGCGTCGGGAGCGCCAGGCTGCGCGCCGCCCATGAGCTTGGCGATGTTCTGCAACGCGCCCTGGATCTGGTCCTGCGGGCGCAGTTTCCAGGTGCGGGTCACGCCCATGAGGTCGGCGAGCGCTGTCAGCGTGCCCTTGCCGTCCGTCAGCACCTTCCATTCTTCCGGGAAGGCCGCGCCGCCGATCTGCGCAAAGCGCGTGAACTGCGCCACGTCCTGCTGGTCGGCCGCGCGCTGCGCCGGATTGTACGGCATCAGCGAGACTTCTTGGCCTTGCGATGTCTTCACCTTCTCGATCAGGCCGTCATCTGTCAGCAGCCGGGCGAAGCGCGTGAAGATCCCCGCGGCAAATTCGGCCCAGAACAGCCGGCCCGGCGTGCCGATGCGGCGCTGCGCCATGGTCATTTCGTCGAGCCACTGCGTCGCGGTCGGCGGCGTCTTGCCGCTCTGCATCGGCCAGTCGAGATAAAAGCCGCGCTTGATGCGCGCCTCGAGGTCGCCGAGGAAGAAGATCGCCGGGTCCATCGGCGGCGGCGTGTAGATGTTCTTGATGGCCGCCTCGCTGCCCGGCCGCATGGGATAGACCATGCCGGCTTCGATCCCGTTCTCGAGATGCGAAATCGAGTCGTCCGGGTACGAACTCGGCGGCATCAAGTGCATGTCGACCGAGACGATTTTCTTTCGGCTCAGTTCGTCATAGGTCCGAAAATCCGGCAGGGCCTTCATCATGGGCCCGGTCGCCCAGGCCCATTCCGGTCCCGCGCCCAGGCGGCCGACGATCAGCTTGCACGAGCCCTCGCCCTTGACCGTGTTCGTGAAAATCAGTTCGTCGTCGATCATCTCGACGTAGCGCCAGACCACCTGCCCGGCTTCCTCGCTCGCGTCGCGCCAGTAGCCGCGGACAAAGCAGCAGTCGCCGTTCTTGTTCTTGCGCAGGCCGTCGTCGATCTTCTTCTGCGCGCGCGGATAGGGCTGCTTGTTCCCGATCAGCTTTTTCAGGTGCTTCCACTTGGTCCAGCGAACCACGAACCTGTCATCGACCTGTCCATCCGCGCCAAGGTTGATTTCGAGCTCGCGGATCGGCACGCCCTGACAGTGATAGACGCCCGACTTCTTGCGGTCGATCCACATCGCGACCGTGCCGATCGCCAGATCTGGATTGAAGGTCTTGCCGCACTCGGGGTAGAAATTGCTGGCGCTGATCGCCTTGAAAATCTGCACGTCGCCTTCGGCGGCCTTGGCCTTGATGTCGGCCCGCTGCGCCACCGGGACCATCGGGCCCGGCTCGCGGCCGGCCCACTTCTGGCTTTCCGGCATGAACGTGTCGAGGATCACGGTCGGCAGGTCGCCGCACATCTCAAACGCGAAGGACTGCGACAGGAGCTCGCCATCGTGCGGCGGCGCGGTCGGCGGCTTGAAGGTCGACAGCACGGAGCGCGAGCGCTCGGGCGCCGCAAACCAGTAGCACTCGCGCATCAGGACTTCGTGCACCACCTTCTGGTGCCGGGCCGCCTGCAGTCGATCGCAGGCTTCCTCTGTCAGCGCCAGGATGCTTGCGCCGTCGAGCGCGGGCTTGGTCGCCTCGTTCATGTCAGGCCGCCTTCTGCGCGTAACCCTGTGTCATTCCGGAAAACGGAATGCTGATCGCGGCTCCGGAGGCGGAATACGGACTGGAAAACTGGCGAACCATCTGCGCCGTGTCAGCCGACACCTGCGCCTGAATGACGGGCTCCCGCATCTGCTGCGCGTTCAACTGCTGGCTCTGCAACTGCGCCTGCTGCTGCTGGAACTGCAGCAGCTGCATCCACATCGCCATGTTGTTGTTGCCGCTGTTTCCCGCCATTGTGCCTGACCCTGCCGCCTTGTCGGATCAGGGCACGGTAGAGCGCATCAGGGGTCAGAGGGACGCACTTGATCCCCAGCACATGGCGCGCCACCCCGACGCAGGAATAGAGCCACGGTCGCCGGCCTGGTTTTTCGTCGGCCTCAATCTCGACAAGCGTCGCTTCGGCGAAGGTCGCGCCCATGACATCGTTGGATAGCTGGCTATCTGGCAGCACCCAGATTTCGCGAGCATACCAGCCCAGATCGACATGCACCCACGCGCCGGCATCCGGCAGCCATGCGAGAAGCCCGACGTGCTTGAACCGGCCGGGGATCGCCCAGCGCCAGAACGGCGTGGCCGCGTCCTCCAAGAACACGACGATCCAGCGGCGGGCCATCTGCGGGCGAACTTGAATAATCATCCTGTCATTTTGCGCAGTTCTCCCGCAAATCGAACGCACCGACTCTTGAAATTCTGGCGATAGCGGCGCATTGTCTGAGTTCGGGTGGCGGCGTGGAAGGACACGTAGGATTTCCCGGCCTGACTGGCGGCATGAAATAAGGCCGGCGAGCGTCAGGACAGCCGGTATCAAGCCCGGCCCGCCCGTCCTATTCGCCCGCAAGGGCATCGAGAAAGCGAATACTCCCGGTGATGCGGGCTAGGGTTCGCAGGCCGGGCTAAAGGGCGTGAACGCGGCGGGCTCATCACTCGCAGGCTCAGGCCCCGATAACCCGGCGAGTTTCGCCCGCAAGGGCATAGAGGCAAATACGATGATAGCTTTCCGCATTGCGCCTGTTTTCCGTCTCGACCTGGCTTGGCCGAAAATGCGCCTTTTCCGCGCAATGTGGGAACGCGGCGTTGTTGGCAAGGGCGGCTATTCAGCCAAGGTCGGCGTTTCGCTTCGCCCGGCGCTATTCCACAAGGAGAAGGAATGGGACGGGTGGCGCGTCGCGTTCTGCGGCTTTGAGGTTTCTTTCAGAAAGAGCTTCGGCGGCATTTTCGCCTAGCCCACAAGGGCAGAGCGTTTCGAGGGGACAAGGGGAGCGATGCTCTAACCCCCACATCTGGCGATGAGCAGACCAGATGCCACCTCGAATCCCATCGCCCACAGGATGGCGTGAGAGATGAACGACGAACAGTTTCTCTGCAACCTCGCGCAACTCCTAGACGCGGTTAAGCTGGATTGGGGCGCGGAATGGTCCGAATGGGACCAGCAGCAGCGCGACGAAATCACACGGCGGCTAATCGAATTCCAGACGCCCGCAGTCCAAGCGGTTTCTTAAGAACGAACTTTCCAATTCCACCGCCCGCAAATAGGCAGGCAAGAGTTTCGAGGCGATAGCTCACCAAGCCGCTGGTACCGGCTGCGCGGGAAACAAACGAGGCAGTAAACTTCCGGGCGACTAGCTAACGCCCCTCGATCCATTTTCGAGGACAGCCTGGGGTGGCCGACGCGACTATCGGCCAGCTTAGCGGACGCCAGGCTTGAAAGGCGGCGCGCGCCCCTCGATCACCGCACCCGCCGCAGGTCCATCCGGCCCATGGCCTTGGCCCGCACC
>OEIV010000140.1_pt1 | contig 45927 bp, 42 predicted proteins | sample 1539231 | NCBI WGS metagenome assembly OEIV01 (sample SAMN03794762, study PRJEB22550) | activated sludge metagenome | feature: wastewater treatment plant; material: activated sludge; isolation source: Wastewater treatment plant of a petroleum refinery complex | place: Argentina: Buenos Aires ... | reverse complement strand
TATCGACTACCTCTTCGCCCCCATCAAACATGCCCGCCTCGACTACATGGTGCAGAAGGCCACCGAACTGGGGGCGCGCCGCCTGCGTCCCGTCATCACCCGCCGCACCATTGCCGAGCGCGTCAACCTTGAGCGCATGGCATCCAATGCGGTCGAGGCCGCCGAACAGTGCAATCTGGTCTTTGTGCCGGAGGTGATGGAACCGGTGAAGCTCGAAGCGCTCATTTCCGGCTGGGATGGGGCGCGCCGCCTGGTCTTCTGTGACGAGGGCAAGACCAGCGAAAACCCGCTGCGGACACTCCGGCAGGTGCGCCTGCCCGCCGCCGTGCTGGTGGGGCCGGAGGGCGGCTTCGCGCCGGAGGAACGCCGCCTGCTGTTCGCGCAAGCCTTCGTCACACCCCTGTCGCTCGGCCCCCGCATCCTGCGCGCCGACACGGCGGCAATCGTGGCTCTTGCCCTGCTGCAAGCCGTGGCTGGCGATTGGCCGGGCGAAAATTTGTAACGCACGTTGTGATATTTAATGCCTTGTGGGCCTCGGTCCCCGCGCCTACATCAGGGGACTTCACAGATTGAGGATTGAACCGTGAGCGGACCCGCCCCCGAAACCGCCGAAGCCCTGACCCCCATCACCGGCAAGGACCAGTTGGTTCGTTACCTCGAACAGGGGGCCAAGCCGCGCGACCAGTGGCGCATCGGCACCGAGCACGAAAAGTTCCCCTTCCTCACCGACACGCTTCAGCCGGTGCCCTATTTCGGCGAACGCTCCATCTCGGCCCTGCTGCACGGGCTGAAGGAGCGCTATGGCTGGACCGGCGTATATGAGGGCGAGAACCTCATCGCGCTGGCCGACCCCAAGGGCCTGTCGTCCATCTCGCTCGAACCCGGCGGCCAGTTTGAACTCTCCGGCGCGCCGCTTGCCAATATCCATGACACCTGGGACGAGGTCCACGAGCATCTCGATCAGGTGCGCGCCGTGGGTGACCGGCTGGGCATCGGCTTCCTCGGCCTCGGCGCCTCGCCGCTGTGGACGCGGGCCGAAACCCCGGTCATGCCCAAGGGCCGCTATGGCATCATGTCGGCCTACATGGACAAGGTCGGGCGCTATGGCCGCGACATGATGTTCCGCACCTGCACGGTGCAGGCCAATCTCGACTTCGCCAGCGAAGCCGACATGGTGAAGAAGTTCCGTGTGTCCCTCGCGCTGCAACCCATCGCCACGGCGCTCTTTGCCTGCTCGCCCTTCCTGGAGGGCAAGCCCAACGGCTATCTCTCCTTCCGCTCCGAGGTCTGGACCGACACCGACAATGCCCGTGCCGGCATGTTGCCCTTCGTCTTCGAGGACGGCATGGGCTTCGAGCGCTATGTCGACTACGCCCTCGACGTTCCCATGTATTTTGTGATCCGCGACGGCAAGTTCGTGAACTGCGCTGGTGAAAGCTTCCGCGCCTTCATGGCGGGCAAGCTGCCCCAGCTTCCGGGCGAAACGCCGATCATGCGCGACTGGGCCGATCACCTCACCACCATCTTCCCGGAAGTGCGCCTCAAGCGTTATCTCGAAATGCGCGGGGCCGACGCGGGGCCCTGGCGCCGGCTCTGTGCGTTGCCCGCCCTGTGGACCGGCCTTCTCTACTCCAGCTCATCGCTCGATGCCGCCTGGGATCTGGTGAAACCCTGGACCGCCAAAGAGCGCGACAGGCTCCGCCATGACGTGCCCAAGCTTGCCTTCGGGGCCGAGATCGCGGGCCGCACGGTGCGCGACATCGCGCGTGATGTGCTGGCGCTGGCCCGGGCGGGGCTCGATGAGCGTGGCTTCATGGGCTGCAAGCAGCGCCGCGAAGGAGCCTTCCTCGACACGCTTGATGAAAGTGTGGCCACCGGCAAGACCAAGGCGGAAAACCTGCTCGAACTTTATCACGGGCCCTGGGCCGGTGACGTCGCCCGGGTCTTCCGCGACTTCGCCTATTAGAGCAGCCTGACTTTTGATGGACTCAACAAAAGTCAGACAAGCTGCTCGCCATCAATAGGGCAGGGCGGTGGCATTGAGCCATCACAGCCAGAACTGTTCTCATTAACTGGCGGCGGCGAGTTCCGAGGAAGCAAGACCGGCCTTGACATGGGTGGCCAGCGCCTCGGCGGCAGGCGACAGTTTGCCGGGGCGGCGGATCAGCCCGATGCCGAAGCTGGTGATGGGCGGAAAGCCCTCGGCCTCGCCCAGCACCTTCATGCCGGGACGCAGGCAGATGCGCGGCATGGCCGACACCGCCAGCCCCTGCATGACCGCGGCATTCATGGTGGAGGCGTTGGGGCTGGAATAGGCAATGCGATAGGGCCGCGCGGCGCGGTGGAGAGCCGCCAGGGCCGCCTGCCGCCAGGGACAGCCCGGCTGGGGCAGCACCTCCGGCAGAACCTTCTGCTCGTGCGGCGACAGCCGGGCCGAGGTGACCCACAACAGGTCCTCGCGCCTGACCACCTCGCCGTCCTCGGCCCCGCTGCCGAAGGTCACGATGGCCAGGTCAAATTCACCGCGCCGCACCCTCTCCTTCAGCACAATCGAGTCGAAACATTCTACATCCACCGTCACCATGGGGTGGCTGCGGGCAAAGCGCGCCAGAATCTCCGGCAGGAAAATATCGGCGTAGTCATCCGGCGTGCCAAGCCGCACCGATCCCGCCAGTTCCGGCTTGGTGAACACCGCCACCGTCTCGTCGTTCAGCGCCACCAGCCTGCGGGCATAGGCCATCAGCCGCTCGCCATCGGCGGTGAAGCGGCTCTGCCGCCCCTCGCGGGCAAAGAGGCTGCGGCCCAGCACGTCCTCCAGTCGCTTCATCTGCATGGAAACGGCGGACTGGGTCTTGTTCACTGCGGCGGCAGCACGGCTGAAGCCGCCATGGTCGGCGATGGCCAGAAAGGTCTTGAGCTGGTCGATATCGAGGCCGGGGGTCATGGCAATCCATCACGAAAATCGATCATTGCCATTATATATATTCGCTTGAATAATCAATACGGAAATGTCATCTTTGTCCCATAAACAATGGGGCACGACTCCAAGTGTCGTTTCAGAAGGAATTCAGCCATGCGTGATTATGCCCTGCATCAGGCCCGCCAGAACGAAATGGTCGGCGGCGGGCTTTTCCCCCGCCTCGTGCGCTTCCTGCGCCGCAAGCACTATCTCACTCGCTGACCCCTTCCCTTGATCCTGGGACAGCAAAAACCCGCCGGGAAACCGGCGGGTCTTTTTTTGCTTCACGCTTCCCAAAAATTCAGGGTTGGGAGAGGTGACGGGCCGGAGATCAGCGGCGGCTGAGCGACCGGTCAACCGAGTTGAGCAGGTCTCCCGCCGCATCATCCCGTGAAGGGGCACCCTTCACGGACCCGATGATGCGCAGAAAATCAGCGGCGGCGCAGCGACCGGTCAACCGAGTCCAAAAGGTCACCCGCCGCATCACCGCTGCGGGTGCCGCCGCCCAGCATGTCGTCGATGGTGCGGCGGCCCACGCTGCCCCTGTCGGGGGCAGGCTGCGGCGCCTGACCGGCGTCGCCGCCCATGCCGCCGGGCAGGCCCGGGAACTGGCCGCCGAAGATGTCCTTCAGGATATTGCCCATCTGGTCCGGGGGAAGCTGGCGCACCACCACCCGGCCATTGCCGCCGAGGATGTCGTTCAGCATGTCCTCCAGCGAGCCGCCGCCGGAGGACCGGCCGGAGGGCGCGCGCTGCGGCGTGGGTGCCGGTTCGGCATCGGCCTGCTGGCCGCCGCCCAGAATGTCCTTGAGGATGTCGCCGAAGCCGCCACCGCCGCCGGCGCTGCCGCGCGGGGCAGGTGCCGGGGCCGGTGCCGATTGGCCACCGGTCAGGATCTGGCCGAGAATGTCACCAAGGCCGCCGCCCGATCCGGTGCTGGCACCCTTGGCCGCCCCGCCCAGGATGGAGCCGAGGATGGAGCCGAGGCCGCCGGAGCCACCCAGGTTCTTGGCCAACTGTCCCATGACGATGGTGGCGATGACCGGCAGCATCTTTTTCAGAAGCGCAGCACCAATGCCGGTCTGGGCCGAGAGCTGCGAGGCCACCTCGCGGCTCACTTCCTTGGAGCCGAAGACATGGCCGAGAATGGCATCGCCATCGCCCTTGGCATTGGCCAGCGACCCGGTGTCGTTGACATAGCGGTCGTGCCCGCCGGTGGCGAGCGCGCCGATCAGGTCCTGCAAGCCGCCGGGGGTGGAGATGTTGCGGCGCAAGCCGGCGGCCACCACCGGCGTCAGCGCCTCGAAGGCGGCGCGCGTCTGCGCGTCGTTCAGACCGAACTGACGGCCAATCTCGGAAATGTCCATGGGGTTTGCCCTCCGGGTTAGAGGCGCGGCATCAGCGCCGGCCTGTGAGAATGTGGGAGAAGATGGTTTCGAGCGTTGTTTTCCGGGTGCGGCGGCGGCGCGTGGTGCGGCGCTTTGTGCCGAAAATGGAAGAAGTGGTGGTGCGACGGCGGCGTTTCTTCGGTGTCACCTGACGCATGGCTTCCTTGGCGGCACCCGCCACGATGGCCGAGACCAGCGTGCCCCAGAAGCCCTTGTCATCATTCGCTGTTGCCGCTGCCTGCAGGGTCGCCGCCGGTTGCGGGGTGGTGCTGGCGGTGAGAGCCGCAAGGAGGCTGGTGGTGGCCAGTCCTGCGACCAGCGCGAATTGCCTGTCCGCCATGCCGGGCACCAGCGGTGCCAGGGCAGCCCGGGCGGCGGCGGGCGAACCATAGAGGTCGGACAGGGTGGCGAGGCCGTCCTGGACCGCCTCGGCATCCGTCATCGCTGTCGTGTCATTGATGTCGGGCGTGGCGTCCTCATCCTCGATCAGGTCGAGAAGGGCCTCGAAGGCATGAGGGTCGCTCTCCGCCCGGGCCTTCAGCTTTTCCGCTATGGCGGGACCGAGCCTGGCCATGGCGGCCTCGGCCTCAGCCTCCGGCAATCCGGCGGCAGCGCCCAGATTGGCGAAGAACTGCCCATGCTGGGCGGGGGCGAGAAGATCGACAAGGGCCATGGCGGTCCGTCACATGGGAAGGCCGGACCTGGTTTCAAGTCCTGCGACAATTCTATAGGCCATGAGCACCGACGCAATGCCGAAAATCACGGCCCCCACGGCGGTCCCCACCATGATGCCCTCGGGGCCGGCATAGGCCGCGCCGATCCAGGCGAAGGGGACCGTGCCCAGCGTTGCCTTGCCCCAGTTGGTGAGGGTGGAAAGCCGCGCATGGCCCAGATTGTTGAAGGCGGCATTGGCCACGAACTGCGCCCCCGCAAAGGCCCAGCTTGCGGCAATCCAGGTGGCGAAGAAGACGACGAGGTCTGCCGTGCGTCCGGCCGCGCCGAAAAAGGCGGCAATGTGCTGGCGAAGCAGGAAGAGCACCACGGCGGTCAGCAGCGTATAGGCCCCCGAAAAGATCAGGCCGTCGCGCAGGGTGCGGCGCACCCGGGTCAGGTTCCGCGCTCCGTAATTCTGGCCGATGATCGGCCCGACCGCGCCGGAGAGCGCAAAGATGATGCCGAAGGCGACGGGAATGACGCGGCCGATGATGGCCGATGCCGCCACCGCCTCGTCACCGAAGGGCGCCACCGCATGGGTGACGAAGGCATTGGCGAAGGGGGTTGCCAATTGCGTCAGGACCGCCGGGATGGCGATGGCCAGAATGGGATTGAGATCGCGGCGCAGCGCGCCAAGGCTGGGGCGCGGCAGCATGTGGTGCACGCGCACCACCCCGGCCAGCCCCACCGCGAACTGCACCGCATAGGCGATGACATTGGCCATGGCCGCGCCCTGCATGCCGAAGCCGAAATGCAGAATGAACAGCGGGTCCAGCACCGCCGTCACCGCCGCCGAGGTCAGTGTGATATACATGGCGCGCCTGGCATCCCCCAGCCCGCGCAGGATGAAGGAGCAGGCAATGGCTCCCGCCGACAGGATGAAGCCCGGCGTCACCGTCCAGATGAACCGCTGTGCCAAAACGAGCGCTTCGCCCGTGGCGCCCAGCCCGCGCAACATCAGCGGGGAAAGACCGGCGATGACCAGCGACAGCACTGCCGAGAGGATGAGCGCGAAGGTGAAGCTCGACCCGGCAAAATCCCGCGCCCGGGCCGGATCGCCCGACCCGATGTGGCGGCCACAAGCGCAGCTGCGCCGAGCCCGCTGCCGACGCCCATGGACGGGTGGCGAAAACCGGGGGGGCCGGCGAAGCCGTTGCCCGCCGTCACCGCCGTGTCGTTGAGGCGTGACAGGAAATAGAGATCGAGCAGATCGACCATGAACATGGCCATGAGGCCAAGGGCCGCCGTGAAGGTCATGGTCGCCACATGGCCCATGATCGATCCGGTGAGAAAGCGGGCAGGGGGCGAAGACCTCACAGGGAAAATCCCAGGGCGCGCAAGTCGTCGGCCAGAAGATCGGGGTGGCGGAAGTGATGCGCGGCAAGCCCGGCCAGCCGGGCACCCTGCACATTGCTGCGCTTGTCGTCGGTGAAGAAGCAATCCTCGGGCGTGCGCTTCAGCCGCGCCAGCAGGCGGCGATAGGCCTCCGGGTCGGGCTTCTTGGTGCCGAATTCATAGGAACAGTGGACCGTCTTGAAAATGGCCGCCGCCTCGGGGAACAACTCGCCGAAATGCGCTTTCACCAGGGGCCCGTTGTTGGTGAACAGCGCCACCTCGGCCTGCATGGCGACAGCCCGGGCCATGGCCAGCGTTTCCGCCATGGGCACCATGGACACGCGCCGCGCCGACAGCCATTCATCCTCGCTCAGGGCATAGCCCAGGCGTTCATTGAACGCGGCGAGATAAGCTTGGGGGTCGGGCCAGGCTCCGGCGTCGGCGGCGTCCTCAAAACCTGAATCCCATAATGCGGCCCGCACATCGCGCGCCGTGGTGCCCGCCAGACTGGCCAGGAGGCGCAAGCGCCGACCCAGATCGTAATGGCACAGCACGTCGTCCATGTCGAAGATGACCAGGCTGGGACGAGCAACCACCATCACCGCGCCGCCGTGCCGCCCACGGTGAGGCGGTTGAGGCGAAGCGTCGGCTGACCCACCCCCACCGGCACGCCCTGTCCGCCCTTGCCGCAGGTGCCGATGCCGGAGTCGAGGGCCATGTCATTGCCCACCATGGCAATGCGGGTCAGCGCGTCCGAGCCCGTGCCGATCAGGGTTGCCCCCTTCACCGGGCGGGTGATCCGGCCCTTCTCGATGAGATAGGCCTCGGTGCAGGAGAACACGAATTTGCCGGAGGTGATGTCCACCTGCCCGCCGCCGAAGGACCGGGCATAGAGGCCGCTCGCCATCGACGCCAGGATTTCACCGGGATCGTGCGGTCCCGCCAGCATGTAGGTATTGGTCATGCGCGGCATGGGCGCATGGGCAAAGGATTGCCGTCGGCCATTGCCGGTGGACCGGCCGCCCATGAGCCGGGCATTGAGCCGGTCCTGCATGTAGCCCACCAGCACGCCATCCTCGATCAGCGTGGTGCATTGGCTGGGCGTGCCCTCATCGTCGATGGTGATGGAGCCGCGCCGCTGCGCCAGCGTGCCGTCATCGACAATGGTGATGCCGGGCGCGGCCACGCGGCTGCCCAGCAATCCGGCAAAGGCCGAGGTGCCCTTGCGGTTGAAGTCGCCCTCAAGGCCATGGCCCACCGCCTCATGCAGCAGAATGCCAGGCCAGCCGGGACCGAGCAGCACATCCATCTCGCCCGCCGGGGCAGCCTCCGCCTCCAGCCCCACCAGCGCCTGACGCAGGGCCTCGCGCGCCGCCTCCTGCCACAGGGCATCATCGAAATAGCTCAGCGCCTCGGCCCGGCCGCCGAAGCCATGGCCGGCAGCCGCCGAGGTCTTGCCATTGCTCGCCCGCACCGTCACACCGCCGCGCACCAGCGGGCGGACGTCGCTGGCGCTGAAGCCGTCAGCCCGGATGATCTCCACCGCCTGATGGTCGAGAGCCAGGCTGACCGTCACCTGGGCCACGCGCGGATCGAGCCCCCGGGTGAAGGCGTCAATCCGCTCCAGCAGCGCCACCTTGGCGGCGAAACCAACCGCCGCCACCGGGTCATGCGCGCCATAGAGCTGACGATTGGTGCGCGCCGGCGCGGCATCCACCGCAACGCTCCGGCCGTGATCGAGAATGGAACGGCAGGTGGCGGCGGCGCGGGCCAGCGCCGGCTGGCTCAGTTCGGAGGCATGGGCAAAGGCGGTGGGTTCGCCCGCCACGGCGCGCAGGCCAAAGCCCGCCGTCTCGTCGAAGCTGGCAAGCTTCAGCCGGCCATCGTCAAAGGAGAAGCTTTCGGTCTGCCGCCGCTCGATGAAGAGTTCGCCGTCATCGGCGCGCGCCAGTGTTTCCGCCACCAGGCCCTGGGCCGTGGTGGCAGCAAGATCACTGTCGTCCAGAAGCGAAAACTCCGCCATCGCAAGCCCCGGCAGTGGACGAAGGCGGGACCAGCCCGGCCCGGATTAATTGTTCTGCTTGTCGAGTTCGGCCAGGCCCTTGCCGAAGCCTTCCAGCGACATCTTCATGGGGAAGGACACGCCCGGCGCCACCATGATGTAGAACACCGCCTGCTTGCCCTGCTTCAGCTTGTCCAGCGTCGGGGCCGAGGCTTCCGCCATGGCTTCACAAATCTGGCCGCGGCAGCGGATGAAGGGCACCCGGCCCGTGGCCGCGCCGTCAACCTCAAGCCCCACCTGACCCGGCAGATAGACCCCCATGGGCGCCAGAACCCGCATCATGGTCAAGGTCTTGCCCTGCTGCTTGGCGCGCGCCACCACCACCGTCAGGGGAATGCGCTCATCCTTCTCGGACTTGGTGGTCTGCGACATGCCGCACTGGCGCTGCGTCGCGCCCTTGCCATCAACCGGCACATCGCCGCACTGCACCGACCAGGCCCCGAACTTGCCCACTTCCTCGAGCTTCGGCACCGCCTGTTCGGCGGGCTGGGGCTGGCCGCCCTGCGGCGCCTGCGGGGCCGCCCGCGGGCCGAAGTTGGTCGGCGCGTCGGTTGGCGCCGGCTGCTGGTCCTGCGCCAGGCCAAGAGCGGGGAAGGCCGCCATGGCGGCGGTGAGCGACAGGAGGCGGAGAGCGGACGAAAGGGTCACGGGTTCTTTCCTTGCAACAATTCTGAAATTGACAGCGTGGGCGGCTCATAGCGCGGCGGCACCGGCTTGACAACCTGCACCCACCGGAACCGCCACGATTGCCCAGCCGTTTCCCGGCAAAATGCGGCGGAATGAGGGAGGCAGGCCCGGCATACAGGACGCTTGAAGCGGCAGGCCTTGCGGTCTAGAGGAAGTTCCCGCCGGGGTTGCCGCCACGGCGGCCAGCGGGGCCTGCCCGACCGTGAGTTGAAACCGTGCGCTATATCTCCACCCGGGGCGAGGCCCCCGTGCTTGATTTCACCGGGGCCATGCTGTCGGGTCTGGCCCGTGACGGCGGCCTTTATCTGCCGGACCACTGGCCCCGCTTCAGCGCCGCTGACTGGCGCGCGCTGCGCGGCAAACCCTATGCGGACGTGTCCTTCGCCATCTGCCGCAGCTTTGTCGCGGGCAGCATTCCCGATGCCGACCTCAAGACCATGATGGCTGCCGCCTATGCCGGCTTCGGCCACACCGCCGTGACGCCGGTGAAGCAACTCGCCGCCAACCACTTCCTGCTCGAACTCTTCCATGGCCCGACGCTCGCCTTCAAGGACGTGGCCATGCAGCTGCTGTCGCGCCTGATGGACTGGTCGCTCGCCCGGGCGGGCCGCCGCGCCACCATCGTCGGCGCCACTTCCGGCGACACCGGCGGGGCCGCCATCGACGCCTTCAAGGATTCGTCTCAGGTCTCCACCTTCATTCTCTATCCGCATGGCAAGGTGAGCGAGGTGCAGCGCCGCCAGATGACCACGGTGGCCTCGCCCGCGGTTCATTGCGTGGCGCTGGAAGGCACCTTCGACGATTGCCAGGCCATCGTGAAAACCCTGTTCAACGATCATGCCTTCCGCGACGGCGTGGGTCTGGCGGGCGTCAACTCCATCAACTGGGCCCGCATCATGGCCCAGATCGGCTATTATGCCTTCGCCGCCCTGGCGCTGGGGGCACCCGACCGGGCCGTCTCCTTCACCGTGCCCACCGGCAATTTCGGCGACATCTTCGCCGGTCACGCCGCCCGCCTCATGGGTCTGCCCGTCGACCGGCTGGTCATCGCCACCAACCAGAATGACATTCTCGACCGCACGCTGAAGACCGGGCGCTATGAGGTGACGGGCGTGACGCATACCGCCTCGCCATCCATGGATATTCAGGTCTCATCGAACTTCGAGCGCCTGCTTTACCTGGTGCATGATGGCGATGCCGCTGCCCTGCGCCGCCTCATGGCGGGCCTGTCGCAGTCCGGCAGCTTCACCATCGCCGAACCGGCGCTGACCCGGCTGCGCGAGGGCTTTGCCTCCGGTGCCACCAGCGAGCAAGAGACGCTGGCCACCATCAGGACCCTGCAGGAAGAAACCGGCGAGGTCATTGACCCCCACACCGCCGTGGCCTGTGCCGTGGCCCGCCGCATGATGACCGACGCCAGCCCCATGGTGACGCTTGCCACCGCGCATCCGGCGAAATTCCCCGACGCGGTGGAGCAGGCCACGGGCCTCCGCCCCGGCCTGCCGCCCAGGCTTTCGGGCTTGCTTGCCGCGCCTGAACGTTTCACAGTGCTGCCCAACAATGCGGCGGCGGTGAAGGATCACATCCTCGCCCGGATCGGGAGCTGACCCGCAATCATGACGGTCAATAGCACCAAACTCGCCAACGGCCTCACGGTCCTCACCCAGGCCATGCCGCATCTCGAAACCGTGGCCCTCGGCATCTGGGTCAAGGCCGGGGCGCGTGATGAACTGCCCCAGGAAAACGGCATTGCCCATTTCCTCGAGCACATGGCCTTCAAGGGCACCAGACGCCGTTCCGCTCAGGCCATCGTGGAGGAGATCGAAGGGGCGGGCGGCGAGATCAACGCTGCCACCGGCATGGAGACCACGACCTACTATGCCAAGGTGTTGAAGCAGGACTGGCCGCTGGCTCTCGACATTCTCGCCGACATCTTTTCGCACTCCACCCTGGATGAGACCGAGCTGGAGCGCGAGCGTGATGTCATCCTTCAGGAAATTTCCGCCGCCCACGATCAGCCCGACGATCTGGTCTTCGATCTCGCCCAGTCGGCCTGCTATGGCGATCATCCTCTGGGCCGCTCCATTCTCGGCACCATGGAACTGATCGAGCCCATGACGCGCGACCAGATGCTGGCCTGGCGGCAGCGCAATTATCTCGCCCCGCGCATCGTCGTCTGCGCCGCGGGCAACATCGACCACAAGAAATTTGCCGCCGAGGCCGCGCGGCTCTTTGGCGACCTGCCGGGCGGTGATGCCCCCACCCGCGCCACGCCCACGTTCCATTCCGGCCTGCTCACGGCGGCCAAGCCCCTCGACCAGACCCACATTGTTCTCACCTTCCCGGCGCCGAGCTACAGGGCGCCCGAGATCTATCAGCTTCAGGTGCTCTCCAACCTGCTGGGCGGGGGCATGTCGTCGCGCCTGTTTCAGGAAGTGCGCGAGAAGCGCGGCCTTTGTTACAATGTCTTCGCCTTTGGCTCGTCCTATGAGGACGTGGGCCAGATCGGCCTTTATGCCGCCGCCACGCCCGACCACACGGCTGAGCTTCTCGCCGTGTCATCCGATGTGATGATGTCGGCGGCGCGCGACATTTCCCCGGTGGAGGTGGCCCGCGCCAAGGCCCAGCTCAAGGCGGCGCTGGTCATGAACCTCGAAAGCGCCTCATCGCGCGCCGACCAGATCGCCCGGCAATATCTCGCCTTCGGCATGGTGCCCAAGGTGGCGACCCTGATGGAAAAGATCGAAGCCGTCACCGTTGATCAGGTGAAGACGCTGGCCCAGTCGCTCTTTGCCTCGCGCGTGCCGGCGCTCTCGGCGGTGGGGCAACTGGCCCGCCTCTCGTCCCACCGCGAAGTGGCGGCCCACTTCGCGCGCTAGGTGATGCCATGGCGGGCTTCCTGTCAGGCTGGCTGGGTCTGTCCGATCCGCCGGAATTTTCGTTGGCCACGCCACGCTTGCTTATGCGCCTGCCGCAGATGGACGACCATGGGTCATGGCTGGCGCTGCGCCGGGCCTCGCGCGCCTTTCTGGAACCCTGGGAGCCGACCTGGCGGGAGAGCGACTTCACGCCCGCTGCCTTCCGCCAGCGCGTGCGGCGCTGCCGGGCGCTGGCGCGGGCCGACGAGGCCTATCGCTATTTTATCTTCCACCGTCCCGACAATGTGCTGGTTGGCGGGGTGAGCCTGTTCAATGTCCGCCGTGGTGATGCCGATGCCGCCAGCCTCGGCTACTGGATCGGCCAGCCCTTTGCCCGTCAGGGCTTCATGACCGAAGCGGTCGGGGCCATCCTCGATCATGGCTTCGGCACCCTGCGGCTGCATCGCATCGAGGCCGCCTGCCTGCCGCACAACGAGGCCTCCCTGCGGCTTCTGGCGCGTTGCGGCTTCGAGCGCGAAGGCTATGCCCGGGCCTATCTGAAAATCGCCGGGCGCTGGCAGGATCATGTGCTGTTTGCCCATTTGGCAGGGTCGTCATCAAGTTTTCCACGACCAGCACGCAATTGAAAATCCGGCTTCATGCGCGGGGTCTTCCCCGCTAGTCTGAAGCTTCTCGATCAAACGCGGTTCAAACGGAAAGAAGTGCCGGGTGCAGGGCATGGGTTTCAGAGTCCTTTTTCTGGTTCTGTCGGCCTGGCTGGCTCTGGTTCTTCCGGCGCCGGCCCAGGAGGTCGTGACCCTGCCCATCACCGGGCCGGCCCTCGACCTCGGCGGCAAAATTCGTGAACTCGTGGTGGAAAAACCCACGGTGGCGGTGGAGATTCCCGGCAAGGCCGGAAGCGCCGTGCCCACCACCGTCACCCTCACGGCCAAGGATCAGGGGACGAACCATCATTACACCCTCATCACCATAGCCAACCCCACATCCATTCCGGAAGAGGCCATCCTGGCGCTGGACCATCGCCACTTCACCGGCTCGGGCATCATCCGTCTCCTGAACCTCGGCTCGCCCATCATCCACATCAACCTGGCGGGCGATGCTGCCGACATCGAGGAACTGAGCCCGCTTGGCCTCGATGCCTTCCGCATCAATCTCAAGCCCGACAGCCAGTTGACGCTCGCCTTTGAAACCACCCCGGGCCGCGTTGAAGCCCAACTGTGGAACCGCGCCGCCTTCGAGGCCAGCACCGCCTCACGGTCCTTCTTCCACGGCATGCTTCTGGGCATCACGCTGCTCATGGGCATGCTCATCGTCGCCCTCTATGGCATCAGGTCCCATCCCGCCTTCATTGCCGGTGGGGCCTTCGCCCTGGCCACGCTGCTCTTCCTGGCGCTCGAGGCAGGCTATCTGCCGGTGCTGCAACGCCTCACCGGCCTGCCGCCGGCCTACACGCCGCAAATCCGCGCCCTGGTGGAAAGCCTGATGCTCATCACCCTGGTGCTCAGTCTCATCTCGCTGGCCGACCTCAGCCGCACCCGGCCTGCCTGGGGCATGACGGGGCGCATCGTGGCGGCCCTGCTGCTCGCCATCCCGATCTATGGCATCATCGCGCCGCACGTCGCCACCAGCCTCACCCGCATTCTCTTCGTGGCCGTGGCCGGTCTGGGTTTTCCCATCATCAATCTGGCCCGGCGCGAAAGCGACGCCGTGGGCCGCGGTCATCTAGTGCTCTGGGGCGTCATCGTCGTCTGGACCTTCCTGGCTGCCGTGGCGGTGCTGGCCACCGGCCAGACCCGCCTGCTTTCGGCCCTGCTCGCCGCAGGCCTCACCGCCGTTCTCGTCGCCATGGGGTTCAGCCTGGCGCAATTCGCCTTCAACCACAGTTTCCTGGCGCGCCGCTTCTTCGCCGACTCCGGCCGGCGCGGCCTGGCGCTGGCGGGGGCGCACCATTTCATCTGGGACTGGCAGCCCCTCGACAACGACCTCCATGTCTCGCCCGAACTGGCCCGTGTCCAGGGCTATGCCCCGGACCTCTTCGAGCATAATGCCGGGAGCATCTTCTTCGAACTCATTCATCCGGTGGACCGCGAGGCCTATGCCACCGCCGCCGAGAGCCTGGCCCGCGACGGCGCGGGCCACCTGGAGCAGGAATTCCGCCTGCGCCGCAGCGACGAGACCTATCGCTGGTACATGCTGCGGGCCAGCGCCATTCCGGGTGCCGGCCGGCGGGCAGCCCGCCTGATCGGCACGCTGACCGACATCACCGGTGCCAAGCGCGATGAGGAGCGGCTGCTCACCGGCGCGGTCTATGACAATCTCACCGGCCTGCCCAACCGGGTGCTCTTCATCGACCGCCTGGCCCAGGAACTGGCCCGTGGCCAGGGCCGCCCGCCGCTTCATGTGGTGGTGGTCGACATCAACCGCTTCAAGACCCTTAACGAAACGCTCGGCCCCGATGCGGGCGATGGTCTCATTGCCGTCACCGGGCGGCGCATCGCCCAATGCCTCAGTCCCGGTGATACGCTGGCCCGCCTCCCGGGCGGCCAGTTCCCCCTCGCCCCCCCCCCCCCTCTCAACCCCCACATGGCCATCAATGCCGCCGAACGCATTGCCGCCGCCATGGCCAAGCCGGTGGAGATTGCCCACCGCGAAATCTTCCCCGCGGTGAACATCGGCATTGCCGCCTCGCGCCAGGGCGTTTCCACGCCCGAAAGCCTGTTGAAGGAAGCGACCGCCGCCCTGTTTGAAACCCTGCGCCCGGGCAATCTCAACATCGCCCTCTTCACCGCCGCCATGACCGACGAGCGCTCGGCCCTGATGACGCTGGAGGGCGAATTGCGCCGCGCCGTTGAACGCAATGAGCTTGAGGTCCACTATCAGCCGCTGGTGCGGCTGGCCACGCTGGACCTGGTGGGCTTCGAGGCGCTGGTGCGGTGGAATCATCCGCGCCTCGGCCTCATGGCCCCTGAAAGCTTCATCAGCCTGGCTGAGCAGGCCGGGCTCATCGCCGGCATCGGCCGCTTCGTGCTGCATGAGGCGGCGCGTCAACTCGGCGTCTGGCAGCGCGTCCACCGTGTCGGCGGGCCGCTCGTCATGGCGGTCAATGTCTCGCCCAGCCAGTTGCTCGATCCGCATCTTGCCGATGACGTGCGCCTCGTCATCCAGCGCGAGGCCATTCAGCGCGGCACGCTGAAACTGGAAATCACCGAGTCCATGGTCATGCAGTTCCCGGAGCAGGCGGCGGGCCTCATGACCCGCTTCCGGCAAATGGGTGTGGGGCTGGCCTGTGATGATTTCGGCACGGGTCACTCGGCCCTTTCCAGCCTGCGCGACATGCCGTTCGACACCTTGAAGATCGATCGCTCCTTCGTGTTGCCGCCGCGTGACGAGGCCCGCGCCGCCCGCATTCTCCATGCCATCATTCGCCTGGGCCATGGTCTTGGCATGACCATGGTGGCCGAAGGCATAGAGAATCAGGAGCAGCTGGACCGTCTCGCCGAAATGGGCTGCGACCTGGGGCAGGGCTATTTCCTGTGCGCCCCGCTGACCGCGCGTCAGATCAATGTGGCCCTGTCGGAACTGCCGCTGCGGACGGAAGCGACACTCATGACCATGCTCTGGGACCAGACCGAGAGGAGCGGCAGCCCCACACCCGCCAGGCCCGATCTGGTGGCCGAGGCCGAGAAGCTCATCGAGCCGCCGCCCCCGTCCCCACCCGCAACGGCACCAGCGCCGATCCAGCCAGCGGTTGGTGCGGCACCGCTCGCGCCGCGCCCGGCCCCGCGCCAGCAGGTCATCCTCGGCAAGATCGAGGAACTGCCTTCCATCTTCACCGTGGCCGAACCGGCAGCGGTGCCGCCGCCACCGCCCAAGGCTGCACCGCCGCCTGCACCCGCTGTCGCCGAAAAGCCGCGCCGCGGCCGGTCCGCCGCTGCCTCCAAGTCGCAAAACCCCAAGCCCGCCCCGCGCCAGGAAGAACCGGCGCTGCCCACCGGGGCGCGGAACCGGCCCCCCCGCCTCAAGCTGGTGGTGGTGGACAATCAGGTGGTGGACGATGACCGGCCCGGCGGCAAGCCGCCAAAGCCGCGCCGCCCGCGCAAGGGCTGAAGGCTGACCCAGGGTCAATAATCAGGTTGTGTTTTAGCCGTGGCCCACATCGCCCGAGAGCATGGAGGGGTCCACCCCGATCTTGGCCAGGGCGCGGGTGTATTTGCCATCGATGTTGCTGTCGAACAGCAGGCCCTCGTCGGCCTCGCAGTGGAGCCAGCCATTGTGCTGGATTTCATCCTCCAGCTGTCCCGGTCCCCAGCCGGAATAGCCCAGCGCCAGAAGCGCCCGCTCCGGTCCCTTGCCCCGGGCGATGGCACGCAGCACATCGACCGTGGCGGTCAGCGCCACCTCCGGCGAAATGGGCAGGCTCGCCTCGGCGCTGAAATAGTCGGTGGAATGAAGCACGAAACCACGGAACTGTTCCACCGGCCCGCCATAGAGCACCGGCTTGCGCATGACGTCCTCGGGGATCGAGCGCGGATCGGTGGCGATGTCGAGCTTGTCCACCAGATCGGAAAAATACATGAGCGGCGCGGCCTTGTTGATGATCAGGCCCATGGCGCCCTGTTCGCTGTGGGCGCAGAGGAAGACCAGCGCATGCTCGAAGCGCGGATCGCTCATGCCGGGCATGGCAATGAGAATCTTGCCGTCGAGCGAGGTGGACTTGCGCATGGCCGGAAGGTTAGCGCGAAACCGCAAAGCGGCAAGAAAATTTCCTGACGAAGGGGTGACTGGCGAAGAGAGCAGCCCTTCGCTACAAGGGCGGACATGGACCGCCGAAGCTTTCTCGCCCTTGCGCTCGCCGCTCTTCCCGTCAGCGGTGCGCGCGCGGCCACGCCGCCGGCCTGGCGGGCCCGTCTCCTCGCGGCGGGGCTGCGTGATGGCCATTACCGCATCGGCCTCGCCATCACGCTGGAGCCGGACTGGAAAACCTATTGGCGGGTGCCCGGCGATGGCGGCGTGCCGCCGGAAATCACGGTGACCGGTGCTAACCTGGGCGGCGTTGCCATCAGCCATCCCCTGCCGCACCGCTTTGCCACTGGCGAGGGGGGTGAAACCATCGGTTACAAGGACGAGGTCGTATTTCCCATTACCGTGACGCCGAAGGATGCCGGCCTGCCCCTTGCGCTGCGCCTCAAGGCCTTCTTCGGCGTGTGCAAGGGCATCTGCATTCCCGCCGAATATGAGGCCGATCTGGTTCTGGATCCGGCCCGGCCCGGCCCCGACACCCTGACCCTGGCCCTGTGGCAGGCCAAGGTGCCGGAGGTGGCGGCGGCGGATCATGCCCCCGTCACGGCGGCCCGCCTCGACCCCACGGGCGCGCGTCCGCATCTCGTTCTGACGCTGCGGAAACCGGTCGCCGACATCTTCGTTGAAGCAGCGGGCGAAGGCTTTTTCCATGCGCCTGATTTTGCCCGTGAAGCGGGCACGGCCTGGCTTGCCATCGCCGATCTCAAAGATGTGAACACCCTGAAGGGCCAAACCCTGCGCATCACCCTCGATGATGGCGGCCAGGGTCTTGAACAGTCCCTGACGATTCCATAAGTCGGCCCTGACGCCGTTTTTTTGAGGAGAGGAAACCATGACCATCACCGTAGGCGACAAGCTTCCCGCCGCCGAATTCACCGTCATGGGCGCCGATGGCCAGACCAAACTGTCGGCCGACATGGTGTTCTCCGGCCGCAAGGTGGTGTTGATCGGCATTCCCGGTGCCTTCACCCCCACCTGCTCCGGCAATCATCTGCCTGGCTACCTCAAGAATTACGATGCCATCAAGGAGAAGGGCGTGGACACCATCGCCTGCACGGCGGTGAATGATGTCCATGTCATGAACGCCTGGTCCAAGGCCACCGGCGCTGACGGCAAGATTCTCATGCTCGCCGATGGCAATGGCGACTTTGCCCGCGCGCTCGGCCTTGATCTCGACCTTTCCGCCGCCGGCATGGGCACGCGCACCCGCCGCTATTCCATGGTGGTGGAAGACGGCACCGTGACCAAACTCAATGTCGAGGAGAAGGCGGGGCTGACCTGTTCCGCCGCCGAGAACATTCTCGAAGAGCTTTAAGCCTCTGCCCCAGGTTCCGCCGGGCCTTGCGGCTTGAAGGGCGCCATGCCCTGGCGCGCCAAGGCGTCGGCGCGCTCATTGTCGTCGTGGCCGGCGTGGCCCTTCACCCAGTGCCAGGAAATGTCGTGGCGCGCGATGGCGGCATCGAGCCTCTGCCACAGGTCGAGGTTCTTCACCGGCTTCTTGTCGGCGGTCTTCCAGCCGTTGCGCTTCCAGCCGTGAATCCACTTGCCGATGCCGTCCTTCACGTAGACCGAGTCCACATGCATCTCGACGGTGCAGGGCCGGGTCAGGGTTTCCAGCGCCACGATGGCCGCCATCAATTCCATGCGGTTGTTGGTGGTCAGTTCCTCGCCGCCGCAAAGCTCGCGGCGCTTGCCCTTGTAATCAAGGATCGCCCCCCAGCCGCCGGGGCCGGGATTGCCGGAGCATGCGCCGTCCGTGTGGATAATGACCACACTCATGCCGGGCCTTCGGCATCGCGCAGGGCCCGCGGCAGCTTGAAGGAGACATTCTCCTCGCGCAGGCGCACCGTCGCCAGCGTCACCTCATAGTGGGTGCGGAAGGCGTCGATGATCTCGTTGACCAGAACCTCCGGCGCGGAAGCCCCGGCGGTAATGCCGATGGTGCCAAGGCCCTGAAGGGTGGGCCAGTCCAGCTCGGCGGCGCGCTGCACCAGCAGCGCACGCGGGCAGCCGCTGCGCTCGGCCACCTCCACCAGACGTTTGGAATTGGATGAATTGGGCGCCCCCACCACCACCAGCAGATCAACGCGCGCGGCGATTTCCTTCACCGCCTCCTGCCGGTTGGTGGTGGCATAGCAGATGTCCTCGCGCGCCGGTCCGGCGATGCCGGGAAAGCGCCGCTGCAACACCTCGATCACGGCGCGCGTGTCATCCACCGACAGCGTGGTCTGGGTGACATAGGCAAGCCGCCGGGGATCGGCGGGGGCAAGACCCTCGGCCTCCGCCGCCGTCTCGATCAGCGTCACCGCGCCGGCGGGCAATTGCCCCATGGTGCCGATCACCTCCGGGTGGCCGCGATGGCCGATGAGGATGATGTGCAAACCTTCCTCATGGTGGCGAGCGGCCTCCATGTGCACCTTGGTGACGAGGGGGCAGGTGGCGTCGATCTGGTGCAGGTGGCGGCGGCGCGCGGCGGCGGGCACCGACCGGGGCACACCATGGGCCGAGAAGATCACCGGCCGGTCGCCATCGGGCACCTGATCCAGTTCATCGACGAAGATGGCGCCCTTGGCCTTCAGGTCATCGACCACATATTTGTTATGCACGATCTCGTGGCGCACATAGACCGGCGCGCCATGGAGGCGGAGCGCCCGTTCCACGATGTCGATGGCGCGCACCACCCCGGCGCAGAAACCGCGCGGGGCCGCCAGCACAATGGTGAGGGGCGGAAGGGCCATGGCGGCTACATGGGGGAAGGGCGGCAGCCTGTCAATGCGGCCATCCCCAGCCCGCCGCCGCCCCTTGACTTAATCGCCCATGGGACTAGGTTCGCGCCGTTCGCGTAACTCCCGCCGCGGGAGAGATTGGGTGGGAACACCCGGCGCCGAAGGAGCAACCGCCCCGGAAACTCTCAGGCCAAAGGACCGCGTGAGGAGAAGACAGAATCTGGAGAGCAGGGCCCGGGCAACCGGACCCTCACCGAAGGAGCAAGCGGGCGGGTGACACGATACCCGAAACCCCGTGAAATCTCTCAGGTCTCATACAGAGGGGCAGGTCTGGCAGCCGCCGGGCCGCGCCAAACCTTGTGGAGATCTGATGATGAGCAGCCCATCCTCAAAACGCACCCCCCTCTATGACGAGCATGTGGCCCTTGGTGCCCGTGTCGTGCCCTTCGCAGGCTACGACATGCCGGTGCAATATCCCGCAGGCATCATGGCCGAGCACAACTGGACCCGCGACAGCGCGGGCCTCTTCGATGTCTCGCACATGGGCCAGTGCTTCATCACCGGCGGCGATTTCGCCACCGTGGCGGCGGCCCTGGAAAGGATCGTGCCCGCCGACATCAGAAGCCTCGTTCCCGGCCAGCAGCGCTATTCGCAACTGCTGAGTGCGGCGGGCGGCATCCTCGATGACCTCATGGTCACCCATTCGCTCAAGTCTGGCGAGAAGGGTCCGGTCTATGTGGTGGTCAATGCCGCGCGCAAGGACCATGACTATGGCCACATTTCCCAGCGTCTGCCCAAGGGTCTGAAGCTCATCCGCCGCGATGATCTGGCGCTTCTCGCCCTTCAGGGGCCAAAGGCGGAAGCCGTGATGGCCGGGCTTGCGCCGCAACTCGCTGATCTTCCCTTCATGCGCTCGGCACTGGTGACTGTTCAGGGCATGCCGCTGCAGGTTTCGCGCTCCGGCTACACCGGCGAGGACGGCTTTGAGATTTCGGTGCGGAATGATGACGCGGTGAAGCTCTGGCGGCTGCTCCTGGCGGATGAGCGGGTGAAGCCCATCGGGCTTGGCGCGCGCGACTCGCTCCGTCTCGAAGGCGGCCTCTGCCTCTATGGTCACGACATTGACGAGACCACCTCGCCGGTGGAGGCGGGGCTCATGTGGTCCATTGCCAGGCACCGCCGCGCCGAAGCCAACTATGAGGGTGCCGCCCGCGTCACCCGCGACCTGACTGAAGGGGTCGCGCGCAAAAGGGTCGGCATCAGGCCCGAGGGCCGCGCCCCCGCCCGCGACGGCACCGAGATCACCAGCGATGCGGGCGAGAAGATCGGCACCATCACCTCCGGCGGCTTCGGCCCCACCGTGGGCGGTCCCGTGGCCATGGGCTATGTCGCCACCGCTTCCGCCAGCCCCGGCACCAAAGTCAATCTCATGGTCAGGGGCAATGCCATGCCCGCCACCGTGGTTGCCCTTCCCTTTGTTCCCAACCGTTTCAAGCGCTAGGAGAAAGTCATGAGCGTCAAGTTCAGCAAGGATCATGAGTGGGTGAAGATGGAGGGCGGCATCGCCACCATCGGCATCACCAACCACGCCCAGGAGCAGTTGGGCGATGTCGTCTTCGTGGAACTGCCCAAGGTGGGCAACAAGGTGTCCAAGGGTGGCAACGCCGCCGTGGTGGAAAGCGTCAAGGCGGCCTCCGAGGTCTATGCCCCGGTCTCGGGCGAGGTGGTGGCGGTGAACAGCGCGCTTGAGGCCGACCCCGCGCTGGTCAACCGCGCCGCCGAAGGCGACGGCTGGTTCATGAAGGTCAAGGTTGCCAACCCCGGCGACCTCGACGAACTCATGGACAAGGCCGCCTACGACGCCTTCGCCGCCGGCTGATCCATAGACATTCCTGATCCCCCCACCGAGGAGCACATCATGGCCCCGCGCCAGACCCTTGCTGATTTCGAACCCGGCCAGGATTTCATTCCGCGCCACATCGGCCCCAATGACGCCGACATCAAGGTGATGTTGCGCGAGGTGGGGGCCAGCTCGCTGGATGACTTCATCGGTCAGGTGGTGCCCAGGGCCATCCGGGCGAAGAAGCCGCTGGCCATCGCCCCCGGCCTGTCCGAGCGCGATGCCCTGACGCGGCTGCGCACCATGGCGGAGAAGAACCAGGTCTTCGTCAACATGATCGGCCAGGGCTATTACGGCACCATCACGCCCAAGGTCATCCTGCGCAATGTGACCGAGAACCCCGGCTGGTACACCGCCTATACGCCCTATCAGGCCGAGGTGAGCCAGGGCCGGCTGGAGGCGCTGCTCAACTACCAGCAGATGGTGATCGACCTCACGGGGCTGGGCATTGCCAATGCCTCGCTGCTCGACGAGGCAACCGCCGCCGCCGAGGCCATGGCCATGGCCAGGCGCGTGGCGAAATCGGATTCCAACACCTTCTTCGTCGACGCCGACACCCACCCGCAAACCCTCGGCGTCATCCGGACGCGCGCCGACTCCTTCGGCTATCAGGTGGTGGTGGGCGACCCGGCAACGGAGTTGAAGGCCGATCAGGTCTTCGCGGCACTCATCTCCTATCCCGGCTCCTCCGGCATGATCCGCGATCCCCGTGCGGTCATCGCGAAGCTCCATGCGGCGGGCGCGCTCGCCATCATGGCCACCGATCTTCTGGCGCTGGCGCTGTTGACGCCGCCCGGTGAACTCGGTGCCGACATTGCCGTGGGATCAAGCCAGCGCTTCGGCGTGCCCATGGGCTATGGCGGCCCCTCTGCCGGCTTCTTCGCCACCAAGGATGAGTACAAGCGCGCCATGCCGGGCCGCCTGATCGGCGTTTCGGTGGATTCGCGCGGGCGCCAGGCGCTGCGCATGGCCATGCAGACCCGCGAACAGCACATCCGCCGCGAAAAGGCGACGTCGAACATCTGCACCGCGCAGGTGCTGCTCGCCGTCATGGCCGCCATGTATGCGGTCTATCACGGGCCGGAGGGCATCCGTAAAATCGCCGCCCGCGCCCACCACATGGCCAAGCTCTTTGCCGCCGGTGTGGCGGGCATGGGCTACATGCTGGCCACGCCAAACTTCTTCGACACGGTGACGGTCATCGCCAGGGGCAAGGCCAAGGCCCTGGTGGCCGCCGCCGCGAAGAAACGCATCAACATCCGCTATATCGACGCCGACACCGTGGGCGTCGCCTTCGACGAAAGCCAGCGCGCTTCGGAACTGGAAGCGGTGCTTGCCGCCTTTGCGCCGGCGCGCAAGAAGGCCCCGGCCCTCGCTGACCTTGAAAGGAAGCTGGGCGATGTCATTCCCAAGGGTCTGGAGCGCACCACCTCCTATCTCACCCATCCGGTGTTCAACAGCCATCGCTCTGAAACCCAGATGTTGCGCTACCTCCGCCATCTCCAGGTGAAGGACGTGGCGCTGGACCAGGCCATGATCCCGCTGGGCTCCTGCACCATGAAGCTCAACGCCACCACCGAGATGATCCCCATCACCTGGCGCGCCTTCTCCCAGCTTCATCCCTTCGCGCCGCTGGCGCAGGCCAAGGGCTATGCCCAGCTCTTCGCCGAAACCGAGGAGATGCTCTGCGCCATCACTGGCTTTGATGCCGTGTCGCTCCAGCCCAATGCCGGGTCACAGGGCGAATATGCGGGCCTGCTCGCCATTCGCGGCTATCATCAGTCGCGTGGGGCAGGCCAGCGCGATGTCTGCCTCATTCCCATCTCGGCCCATGGCACCAACCCGGCCTCCGCCGTCATGGCGGGCATGAAGGTGGTGGTGGTGGCCTGCGACGAGCACGGCAATGTGGAGGTGGCCGATTTGCAAGCCAAGGCCAGGGAACACGCCAAGACCCTGGCCGCGCTGATGATCACCTATCCCTCCACCCATGGCGTCTTCGAGGAAGCCATCAAGGACATCTGCCAGATCGTCCACAAGCATGGCGGCCAGGTCTATCTCGACGGTGCCAACCTCAATGCGCAGGTGGGCCTGGTGCGGCCCGCCGAACTGGGGGCCGACGTCTGCCACATGAACCTGCACAAGACCTTCGCCATTCCCCATGGCGGCGGCGGCCCCGGCGTCGGTCCCATCGGCGTCAAGGCCCATCTGGCACCCTTCCTGCCCGGCCATGCCGTGGTGCCCTCGGTCAATCCCAAGGCCAGGAAGAAGGGCGTGGGCGCGGTCTCGGCCTCGCCCTGGGGCTCGGCCTCGGTTGTTCCCATTTCCTGGGCCTACATGGTGATGATGGGCGGGATGGGTCTGGCGCGCGCCACCAAACTGGCGATCCTCAACGCCAATTACATCGCCCGGCGGCTTAACCCCCATTACCCCGTGCTCTACACCGGCCCCGGCGGCTTCGTGGCCCATGAATGCATCATCGACCTGCGCTGGCTGAAGGAGCGCACCGGGCTGTCGGTGGAGGATGTGGCCAAGCGTCTGGTGGACTATGGCTTCCATGCCCCCACCATGTCCTTCCCCGTGCCCGACACGCTGATGATCGAGCCGACCGAATCCGAGGACAAGCGCGAACTGGACCGCTTCTGCGACGCCATGATCGAGATCCGCAAGGAAATCGACGCGGTGGAAAGGGGGGCCGCCGACCGCACCGACAACGTGCTGAAGAATGCGCCCCATACCCACGATCAACTGCTCGGCGACTGGAGCCATCCCTATTCCAGGGACCAGGCCTTCTTCCCGCTCAAGGGCTATCCGAACCAGAAGTTCTGGCCGCCCGTGGGCCGCGTGGACAATGTCTTCGGCGACCGCAATCTCGTCTGCACCTGCCCGTCACCGTCCAACTACATGGACGACTGACCGGCACACCCGGCACCAACGAAAAGCCCGGCAGCTCTGCCGGGCTTTTTCATGCGGCGCTATGAAGCCTCACGGCTGATAGATGTCGAAATCGAAATATTTGTCGTTGATGGCCCTGTAGGTGCCGTCCGCGCGCATGGCCAGAATGGCCTTGTCCACCGCCGCCTTCAGCGCCACGTCCTCCTGCCTCAGGCCCACGCCCTGGCCGCGCGAGCCGAAGGGCGCCCCGCCCCAGATCTTGCCCACTCGCTCATAGGCGCCCTTTTCCTCTGCCGACAGCAGGCTCTGGCGCAGCACGATGTAATCATCGAGACGCGCGTCGATGCGCCCCGCCCGCAGGTCGGAGTCGGCATTGTCGGCGGTGTCATAGGTCAGCACTTCCGCCCTGGGCCATTCCCGGCGCACGAATTTTTCGTAGACCGTGCCGATCTGCACCCCCACGCGCTTGCCCGCCATGGCCTCCGCCGTGGCATGGCCATCGGCGCCCAGCGCCATGCCGGCGTCCTTCACCATGATCAGCGCCGTCGGCCCCTGATAATAGGGGATGGAAAAGGCGATCTGCTTTTCGCGTTCCGGCAGGATGGCCATGGAGGCTACCATGAGATCGTATTTCTTGGCGATGAGCGCCGGGATCATGCCGTCCCAGTTCTGCTGGATGATGTCGCACTGGGCCTCGAGCTTCACGCACAGCGCCTTGGCGAAATCCACATCGAAGCCCTGCAAGGAGCCATCGGGGGCAACGAAATTATAGGGCGGATAGGCCCCTTCGGTCGCCACGATGAGGTGGCGCGGCTCGGCCCCCGCAGGGGAGGCGAAAAGGGCGAAGCCAAGAGCCAGAAGGCCCCGGCGGGACATGAAAGCTGTTGTCATGGCTCCTTGTGGCGGGGGCGTGCGGCCAAAGCAAGACCGAAGATGCGGCGAAATACCCGTTGGGGTTACGGGAATTTCATCGCCGGCAGGGGGTGCAAGCGACGGATGAAGCGCCTAGATTCGTCCCTGTTATCATGGACCAGAGCACAATGACCAAACACAGCCTGCCCACGCCTGAGGACGTTCAGGCTTCTCTCGGTGTGAGCAAGGGCGGGCGTGGCCCCGTCCGCTGGCGGCGCTGGCTGGTGCTGGCTCTCGTGGCGCTGGCGGCAGCGGCTCTCGGCTGGTGGCTCTTCGGCGGCACCGCCAGCAAGACCACCTATCAGACGGAAGCCGTGAAAAAATCCGACATCACCGTGCAGGTGACCGCCACCGGCACGGTGCAGCCCACCACCAAGGTGGAAGTCTCCTCCGAACTCTCCGGCGTGGTGCGCAAGGTCAATGTCGATGCCAATTCGCTGGTGAAGAAGGGCGAGGCCATGGCCGAGCTCGACACCGAGCGCCTCTCCGCCCAGATTGCCAAGGCAAGGGCCAATGTCGCCGCCGCCGAGGCCCAGGCGGTGACGGCGCAGGCCACGGTGAAGGAAACCGAAAGGGTGCTCACCCGCCAGCAGACGCTGCGCAGCCGCGGCATCAACGCCAATCAGGATCTTGATTCGGCCCGGGCGGCGGCTGACCGCGCCAATGCCGGGCTGGTCGCCGCCCAGGCCAATGTCGATGTCGCCAGGGCCGACCTCACTCTGCAACAGACGGATTTGAGCAAGGCCATCATCGCCTCGCCGGTGGATGGCGTGGTGCTGTCGCGCGCCGTGGAGCCGGGCCAGACGGTGGCCTCCTCGCTGCAGGCGCCGGTGCTCTTCACCCTTGCCGAGGATCTGAAGCACATGCGGGTCGAGGCCAATGTCGATGAGGCTGACATCGGTGTGGTCCACGAAGGCCAGACCGCGAACTTCACGGTGGACGCCTATCGCGGCCAATCCTTTCCCGCCCGCATCACCAAGGTGGAATTCTCGCCCCAGACCACCGATGGCGTCGTCACCTACACCGCCATTCTCGAGGTGGACAATTCCAACCTGCTGCTCCGCCCCGGCATGACCGCTACCGCCATGATCACGGTGGAAGAGGTGAAGGACACCATCGCCGTGCCCAATGGGGCGCTGCGCTATGCCCCGCCGCGCACCGAGCGCAGCCCGGGCTTTTCACTGTCGCGTCTGTTCATGCCCCGGCCGCCGCGCGGCTTCTTCGACAAGCAGACCGCGCCCGAGGCGGGCAGCGGCACCGTCTACATCCTGAAGAATGGTTCTCCCGTGGCGGTGAAGGTCAAGACCGGTGCCACCGACGGCAAGGTGACGGCCATCACCGCAGGCGATCTCAAGGAGGGGGATGAGGTCATCCTCTCCTCCGCCACCAGCAAATGACCCTGCCCGTCATTGCCTTTCGCGGTGTCCAGAAGCTCTATGGCGAGGGCGGCGGCCTGGTGCGGGCGCTCGCCGGGGTTGATGTCGATATCATGCCCGGTGAATTCGTGGCCGTCATGGGGCCGTCAGGCTCCGGCAAGTCCACCGCCATGAACGTCATGGGCTGCCTCGACCAGCCGACCCATGGCCAGTATTTCTTCAACGGCGTGGATGTGACGGCGCTCAACCGCGACGCCCGGGCGCTGCTGCGCCGCAATTATCTCGGCTTTGTCTTTCAGGGTTATAATCTTCTGGCCCGCACCACGGCGCTGGAGAATGTCGAACTGCCGCTCATCTATCGCGGCATGGCCCGGAGCGAACGCCATGTCCGCGCCGCCGAGGCGCTCCGTCTCGTCGGGCTGCAGGGCCGCGAGAGCCACACGCCCGCCGAGCTTTCCGGCGGCCAGCAACAGCGTGTGGCCATTGCCCGCGCCATCGTCACCGATCCGCTGGTGCTGTTGGCCGACGAACCCACCGGCAACCTCGACAGCCAGCGCAGCCACGAGATCATGGCGCTGCTGACCGAGTTGAACCAGACGCGCGGCATCACCGTCATCATGGTGACGCATGAGCCGGACATGGCCGACTATGCCACCCGGCAGATTCATTTCCGCGATGGCAACATCGAGAGTGATCACCCGCACCGGAGGGCCGCCTGATGCTGTGGGAGGCCTTCAAGCTCGCCTTGCAATCGGTGCGCCGCAACGTGCTGCGCTCATCGCTCACCCTGCTGGGCATCGTCATCGGCGTGGCCGCCGTCATCGCCATGGTCACCATCGGCAATGGCTCCACCCGGAAGGTCACCTCCGACCTCGCCAAGCTCGGCTCCAACATGCTCATTGCCCGGCCCGGCCAGTCCACCTTCGGTCCCGGCGGCACCACCTCCGACTCCCGCAGCTTCACCGACCGCCAGGTGGAGGCCCTGCGCAATCAGGTCACGCAGGTGCGCGCCATCGCGCCCTCGGCCAACAAGCAGGTGCGCGTCATCTATGGCACGGCCAACTATGACGCCACCGTGACCGGCACGGATAATGCCTATTTCACCGCCCAGGACTGGACCATTGCCAAGGGCCGCAGCTTCTCCGACAGCGAGGTGCGCTCCGGCAGTGCCGCCTGCGTCATCGGCACCACCATCCAGAAGGAATTGTTCGGCGCGGTGGACCCGCTCGGCGAATCCTTCCGCGTCGACAAGATGTCGTGCACCGTCATCGGCCTCCTGGACAGCAAGGGCCAGTCGGCCTTCGGCTCGGATCAGGACGCCATCGTCATCATGCCGCTGCGCACCTTCCAGCGCCGCGTCGCCGGCAGCACCCGCATCAGCACCATCGCCATCGCCGCCAATTCGGCTGAGGCCATTCCCCAGGTGCAGGCCGAAGCCGTTGACGTGCTGCGTGCCGAACGCCGGGTGCAGCCCGGCGAGGAAGATGATTTCAGCGTGCGCGACCTGACCCAGATGGCCAACATGATGACCGCCACCTCCACCATGATGACCATGCTGCTTGGCGCGGTGGCCGCCGTGTCGCTGCTGGTGGGCGGCATCGGCGTCATGAACATCATGCTGGTGTCGGTGACCGAGCGCACCCGCGAGATCGGCATCCGCCTGGCCATCGGCGCGCTGGAGGCCCAGGTCCTCACCCAGTTTCTGGTGGAGGCCGTGGTGCTCGCCGTGCTCGGCGGCATCATCGGCATTGCCCTGGGCCTTGGCATTGCCTTTGCGGCCACCCTGGCCATGGGCGTTCCCTTCACGGTTCAGCCCGGCGTGGTGGCGCTGGCCTTCTTCTTCTCCGGCCTCATCGGTGTGATCTTCGGCTTCTTCCCGGCCCGCAAGGCGGCACGCCTGGACCCCATCGAGGCCCTGCGCCACGAATAGGCCTCAGTGCAGCTTCGCCAGAAGCTCCCGCGTCGGCCAGGAATCGGCGGGCAGGCCCAGCTTCACCTGCTGGTCCTTGATGGCGGCGCGCGTGCCCTTGCCCAGCTTGCCGTCGATCTTGCCCACGTCATAGCCCTTGGCGGCGAGGATCTTCTGCAAGGTCATGACATCATCCGCCGTCAGGGCTTCCGCGCCGCGTCCGGGGTTCACCTTGCCCGCGCCGCCGAGGCGCGTGGCGAAATAGGCCGCCGTGGTGGAATAGACCAGGCTCTCGTTCCATTTCAGATAGGCCGTGGTGAAATTGTCATAGGCCAGGAAGGCCGGGCCATCCTTGCCCATGGGCAGCAGCAGTGCGGCCGGAAAACTGTCGGCCTTGATGGCCTTGCCGCTGGCGGCGGTGACGCCCCACCTGGCCCACTGGCTGCGCGGATGCTGAATGGCAATGTCGGCCTGATCCCAGGGCAGCTCATCGGGAACGCGCACCTCCTGCAGCCAGGGCTGGTTTGCCTTCCAGCCATGCTTGATGAGGAGCCGCGCCGAGGACGCCATGATGTCGGGGACGGAATGGCGCAGATCACGCCGGCCATCGCCGTCGAAGTCCACCGCCGTCTCGTCATATTCGACGGGCAGGAACTGGGCCTGGCCGATTTCACCCGCCCAGGCGCCGCGCATGTCTTCCGGCGACAGGTCGCCCTTGCTGATGAGGTCGAGGGCCGCCATCAATTGCGGCCGGAACTTCTCCGGCCGGCGGCAATCCCACGCCAGGGTGGCGAGAGACTGCACCGTGTTGAAGTCGCCGGTATTGGCGCCGAAATCCGTCTCCAGCCCCCAGAAGGCCACCAGCACCGCGCCCGGCACGCCATACTTTTTCTCCACCGCGTCGAAGACTGTGCGGTATTGCGCCAGACGGTTCTGCCCCTCCTTCAGGCGATAATTGCTGACCATGCGGTCGGAGAATTGCAGGAAGGTCTGGGAGAAGACGTTCTGCGCCCGGTCGCGCTTGATCACCACGGGATCATATTGCACGGCAGCAAGGGCTGCGATGGCCTGTGCCGAATAGCCCTGGCCCTTGGCCTCGGCGGCCACCTGGCGCTTGAAGCCGTCGAAACCATCGGCGGACTTGCCGCAGGTTTGGGCGGCGGCAGCCAGGCTCATGCCGGTGAGCAGCAGGGTGGCGAGCGTCAGTCGAATCATCGAGCAATCTCCATTTTGGTCAGGAGATAGCTTCACACGGCCTTGGCGGCAAATTCGTGGCTGCGCAACCGCCAGAAATCACGAGGGGCCGCATTTTCATGCGACCCCTCGCTCAGGCCAAACGGCCTTGGATCCCTACTTTCTGCGGACGTTGCGGACCGGGGGCGATACCGAAACCCCGCAAGCACGAATCCGGACGGACACGTCTGGACCTTAGCCCTCCACGAAAACCCCGCTGCCACCGAGGCACATGCACGACGGCGCTCAAGGCGCCCGATCAACCGATCTTACCACAGAGGTGGTGACAAATCTGCACGATTTAAAGATGCGGCGAGTAAAGAAGTAAATTGATTGTTAAACCGCCGCCAAAGCGCCGTCCAGACGGGAAATGAGAGTGCGCAAACCCGGCCCGGCTGGCGCGCTTTGTTGCACTGCCAAAACAGCGCAGGAATCGAGGATCAAGCCGTCATCGAGGATTTTCAGGTGGTTCGCCGCCAGGGTCGAACCCGTCGTGGTAATGTCCACGATCAGTTCGGCGCTGCCAGCGGCGGGCGCGCCCTCCGTGGCCCCCAGGCTTTCCACCGTGCGGTAGCCGGTCACACCCTTCTGGGCGAAGAAGCGCCGGGTGAGATTGGCATATTTGGTGGCGACCCTGAGCCTTCGCCCATGACGCAGGTAAAAATTCTCGCTCACGTCTTCAAGGTCGCTCATGGCGGCCACGTCGAGCCAGCATTCCGGCACCGCCACCACCACCCGCGCCGGACCAAAGCCCAGCCGCAGGCCCACGCCGACCGCCTTGTCCTCCGGCGCCATGGTCTCGCGCAGCAGGTCCTCGCCGGTGATGCCAAGGTCCACCGTGCCGTCGCGCAGGTTTTTGGCAATCTCCGAGGCCGAAAGAAAGGCGATGTCGATGCCGTCGATGCCGACGAGACGGCCGCGATAGCCGCGCTCATCGCCCAGCCGGTCGATCGCCAGCCCGGCCTTGCGCAACAGCTCCTGGGTGGCCTCCATCAGCCGGCCCTTGGAGGGAATGGCAAGCGTGAGCGTCATGACAGAACCGCCAACAGCCGGTTGGTGTGAATGGCGCAGCCCACGGCGGGCACCTTCTTTTCCGCCCCCATGTCTTCCAGCAGGTCGTCGTAGCGCCCGCCGCCCGCCACGGCCAGCGCGGCCTTGCCGTGCGGTGCTTCCACCTGAAACACAAAGCCCGTGTAATATTCCAGCTCGCGCCCGAAGGTCGCCTCGAAGCGGAAGCGCCGCGGGTTCAGCCCCTGATCCTCCATGGCCTCCAGCCGCTGCTCATAGCGGGTGACGGCGGCGGCAAAGCGTGCGCCTGACGCCATGGCGCGCAAGTCCTTCACCACCTCGCTCGCCGTGCCCTTCAGCGCGAGGTAATGGCTGATGCTGTCGCTGATGGTGTGGGGCAAGGGATATTCGGAGCGGTCGGCGAACTTGCCCGAAAGACGCTGGGCGATGTCCTCCACACTGCGCCCGCCCACCAGCGGCAGGCCCTGCGCGGAGAGAAGGCGCTGCACCAGCACCGGTGCGTCTTCGTGTTCCAATGCGTCAATGGTGGCGGAGATGGAGCTGCGTTTGCCGCGATTGCCCAGGGTGTAGCTTTCGAGAAGATCACGGAAGGCCTGGGGCCGCCAGAACTGGTGGCGCAGCCGCCGCCGCCAGCGCTGCGGCATGTCCACGTCTTCCAGCAGGGCGGCAAAGAGGCCGAGGTCGCCCAGTGTCACCGTCAGTTTCGACAGGCCCGCGGCCTCCAGCGCACTCACCGCCAGCTTCAGGATGCGGGCCTCGGCGGCGGCTCCCTCCGTATCGCCGAACCATTCAATGCCGGCCTGGGTGAATTCCTGCGGCGACAGCGCCTCGTCCGGGAAGCGGAAGGCCGGACCGAGATAGCAATAGCGCGCCTCGCGCCCGCCCGCGCCGTGGGAAAGGTGATAGCGGCAGGCGGGCACCGTGAGATCGGGGCGGAGGCACAATTCAGCGCCGCGCGGATCGGTGAAGACAAAGGTGCGGGCGCGAATGTCCTCGCCCGAGCGCTCTAGAAAAATGTCAGCGGGCTGAATAATGTCCGGCGCGATCTGGTCAAAGCCCGCGCGCTCGAACACCGCCATAAGGGCAGCGTTCTGGCGCTCCAGCGCCGCGCGCTCGCTGGACGACTTACCGGCCACGGGCAAGCATCTCCTGCACGGTCGCCACCAGATCAGTTTCGGGCACCGACACCTGGGCGAGACGCTGGCTCTGATATTCCGCGCGGCTTTCGATGTTGACGGCCAGGGCGGAGCCAAGGCGCAGGTCCTTCACCTGCACCTCGCCGCGCAGCTTCTCGTCGCCACCCTGAATGACCACCAGGGGCGCCTTGCGCTTGTCGGCATATTTCATCTGGGCCTTCATGCCCGCCGTGCCGACATACATCTCGGCCCGGAGGCCGGCGGCGCGCAGCGCCTGCACCATGCGCCAGTAGTCGCCCTGCCGGTCCCGGTCCATGACCAGCACCACCACCGGGCCTTCGGCCGCGGTCACGGTTTCGGGCCGGGCCAGTTTCAGTGCCGAATAGAGCCGCGACACGCCGATGGAGAAACCCGTGGCGGGAACCTGCTGGCCGGTGAAGCGCGCCACCAGATCGTCATAGCGCCCGCCGCCGCCAACCGAGCCGAAGCGCACCGGGCGGCCGTCCTCGTCCTTGGTCTCCAGCAGCAATTCGCATTCGAAAACCGGGCCGGTGTAATATTCCAGGCCACGAACGACCGAGGGGTCGATGATGATGCGATCCGGGCCATAGCCCGCCGCGCGCACGATCGCTGCAATGGCGGAAAGCTCGGCCAGACCGTCATTCGCGGTGTCCCGCAGGATAGTCTTTTCCATGGCAGCGATGGTTTCATCATTGCCTGCATCCGACCGCGCCATGAGAAAGGCGGCGATGGTGGCGATGGCACTGTCCGAAAGCTCAGCTCCCCTGGTGAAGTCGCCGCTCTCGTCCTTGCGGCCCTTGCCCAGCAAAAGCTTCACACCGTCAATGCCAAGGCGGTCGAGCTTGTCCATGGCGCGCAGCACGGTCAGACGGCGCTCACCATCGCCGGCGGGATCAATGCCGACATTGGCGAGAAGGGCATCCATGGTGCGGCGGCTGTTCACCTTCACCACATAGTGCCCGCGCTTCAGGCCCAGTGCCTCCATGGTGTCGGCGGCCATCATGCACACTTCGGCATCCGCCGCAGGCGAGGCCGAACCCACCGTGTCGGCGTCGAACTGCATGAACTGGCGGAAGCGACCCGGCCCCGGCTTCTCGTTGCGGAAGACATGGCCCTGGCGATAGCTGCGGTAGGGCGTGGGCAGAAACTGCTGGTTCTCGGCCACATAACGCGCCAGCGGGGCCGTCAGGTCATAGCGCAGCGACAGCCATTGCTCGTCATCGTCCTGAAAGGAGAAGACCCCCGCATTGGGCCGGTCCTGATCGGGCAGGAACTTGCCCAGCGCCTCGGTATATTCCACGAAGGGCTGTTCCACCGGCTCGAAGCCATAGGATTCATAGACCTGCTGGATGGTGGCCAGCATGGCACGAAGCCCCCGGATTTCCTGGGCCTCGACATCGCGGAAGCCCTTGGCGAGCCTCGCCCTGTGGCGCATTTTCTTCGGATTCTCGGACATTTCGACACTCAAAAGCTGCCCACGGCTTCTAATGCACTATGCGGCAAAGGGAAACCGCTTTTGCGCAAACGCTGCGCGAGAGCAACCGGCGGTCAGTTGGAATCAACTGCCGCCGATAAGTTGCTCGAAAATCAATATGTTGGCGCAACTTTTCTCTCTCAAATCGTTCCGATTTGATCGTCCGTTGCGCTAAGGCCCGGCCAAAACAAAAACCCGGCGCGCCGGCCGGGTTTTTAAATTCGGTTGCAGGGCCGGTCAGTTCAGCCCGGTCTTCACCGCCTTGATGGAGTCGGTGATGAGGTCAGCGCCCTTGGCCCCCTTGCTCGCCTCGGCGGCGAGCTTGGCGGCGGCGGCAATGGCCTTGTCGGTGGCGGCGGCGCGGACATCCTTCAGCGCGGCGGCCTGGGCCTGGGCGATCTTCTGCTCGGCCTGGGCGGTGCGGCGCTTCAGCATGTCGGCCAGCTTCACCTTGGTTTCCGCCGCCAGAGCCTCAGCCTCCTGCCTGGCCAGGCCGATGATGTCGGCGGCCTCCTTCTCGGCCTCGGCCCGCTTCCTCTTGTATTCGGCCAGCAGTGCCTCGGCCTCGGAACGCAGCCTGGCCGCGTCCTCGATCTCCTTGGCAATGCGCGCCGAACGCTCGTTCAGCGCGGCCCCCACCTTGGCCGGGGCCTTGGCATAGAACACCACGCCCAGAAACAGGATGAGCGCCACCAGCGCAAAGAATGTGGCATCGAAATGCATGGGCATCACGCCTTTCCGCCGCTGGCCTTGAGGGCCGCGGCCTTGGTCACCTTGGCGCCGGTGAGCTTCTCGACGATGGCCATGGCGGAATCCGCCGCCACGTCGTGGACCTCGGCCATGGCCTTGTCGCGCGCCGCGTTGATCTTGCCTTCGGCGGCGGCGATCTTCTTGGCGAGGCTGGCCTCCAGCGCGTGGCGCTCGGCATCGCTCTCGGCCTGCAGCTTGCCGCGGGTTTCCTCGGCAATGCCGTGGGCCCGGGCCTTGGCGTCGGCCAGTTCCTTTTCATAGGCCGCCACTGCCGCCTGCGTGTCCTTCTGCAGGCGCTGCGCCGTGGCAATGTCGTTCTGGATGTGATCGTGGCGCTGCTTGAGGATGGCCTCGATGCGCGGCAGCACCAGCTTGCTCATCAGCAGATAGAGCAGGCTGAAAAACACCGCGAGCCACAGGATCTGCGACGGGAAGGTGGATGAATCGAGCGGCGGGAAGACCTTGTGGCCGCCATGGGCCTCGCTTCCTTCCGCCATGCCTTCCATGCCGGACATGCCGCCCATGCCTTCCTGAACGGCTTCGGCCGGGGCGGTTGCTTCGGGGGTTGTGGTTCCAGACATCGTCAATGCCTCAACGGTTTACCGGACAGGCAAAGCCGCCGCCCGGAACGGGACAGGCGGCTTGCCCGGAGAAGAGCCGTCTCAGGCGACGAAGAGGAGCAGCAGCGCCACGACGAGCGAGAAGATGCCCAGACCTTCGGCCAGAGCCGCGCCGATCAGTGCGTTGGTGAACTGCGCACCAGCGGCAGCCGGGTTGCGCAGGGCGCCCGCCAGATAGTTGCCGAAGATGTGGCCCACGCCGATACCGGCGCCACCCATGCCGATGCAGGCGATACCGGCACCGATCAGTTTTGCTGCGCTTGCGTCCATTTTAGTCTCCTTGGGTTTTAACGGAAGATGAGAGTGAGGTTAGTGGCCCGGATGAAGGGCGTCGTTGAGATAGACACAGGTGAGAATGGCGAAGACGAAGGCCTGCAGGAAGGCCACCAGGAATTCGAGCGCGGTGAGCGCCACCGCCATGGCAAGCGGCGCAATGGCGCCCAGAACGCCGCCGATGCCCAAGGCCCCCAGCGTCACCACGAAGCCGGCGAAGACCTTCAGCACGATGTGGCCCGCCAGCATGTTGCCGAACAGACGAAGGCCGAGGGAGACGGGCCGCGACAGGAAGGAAATGATCTCGATGAGCGAGATGAAGGGCAGGATGAGGAGGGGAACGCCATGCGGCACGAAGAGCTTGAACCAGCCGAGGCCATGCTTCCACAGGCCGACCACCACCACCAGAGCGACCACGAAGACGGCAAGTGAGGCGGTCACGATCACATGCGAGGTGACGGTGAAGAAATAGGGGAACATGCCCAGCATGTTCGCCACCAGCACGAAAGAGAACAGCGAGAACACCAGCGGGAAGAACTTCTTGCCTTCCGGCCCCAGCACCTGGCGCACCATGTTGTGCACGAACTCATACCACAGTTCGCCCACCGACTGGGTCTTGCCCGGCACCAGCGCGCGCTTGCTGGACGCCAGAAGCAGGAAGCCGGTGATCACCGCAACGATCGCACCCATGAACAGGGCCGAGTTGGTGAAGCTGAAATCATAACCGCCGATATTGAATTTCTCGGTGAGGTCGTGGATCTGGAACTGGTGGATCGGATCGTTGGCCACGATCAGTCCTCTTCTTCATCATCAAGGGCCGCTGGCGGCGGCGGGTTGGAACCAACGCGGTCCTGAGCCGGAGCCACCCTGTTGGCGGCGCGCGCCATGTTCAGGATGCCCGCCCCGAAACCCAGGAGCAGAAACACAATAAACAGGATGGGCATGGTGCCGAACAGATAGTCGAGTCCGTAGCCGATCAGACCGCCCACCAAGGTGCCCGCCACGAACTCGCTCACCAGCCGATAGCCCTTGGCATAGCCGGTGGCGTCGCCCATGGAGGTCTCCGGCAGCTTCCGGGTTTCCGCATATTCGGCCTTTTCCGCCTGAATGCGCCCGGAAAGATCCTTGAGCCGTTCCGAAAGGTCGCCCATCCCGGCGGGATCGTCCTGCGGTTGCCCCTTGCCTTTTTGCGGTGATGCCATGATCAAAGCCTCCGCGCAAAACCCAGCGCAATCCGATGGGTTGCCCCGCCGAAATTGCGCGCACCATAATTGCGGGGGCAAAATGTGTCAAGAAATGGATGCTTTTGCCATCATATTGAAATGACGCGAGAATTAGCCGCTCGCGGGGCCTTGCGGCAATGTGCCGGGGTGGCCTTCGCCCAAAGACTTATGATTCCCGCCAGAGGCTTGAGCGGTTTTGGCTTTGCTGGCTCAAGGCCACCGCTCGGTCTCATGGATGGCGAGCAACCTGTCTGACTTTTGTTGCGGCCAACATCCAACATAAAGTATGTTTGCGCTAGCGCAACGGACGATCAAATTGGAACGATTTGAGAGAGAAAAGTTGCGCCAACATATTGATTTTCGAGCAACTTATCGGCGGCAGTTGAGTCCAACTGACCGCCGGTTGCGCTAGAGGATTCCGCGTGCCGCAAGGTCGGCGCGCAGGGCTTCCGGGCTGGTGAAGTGGTGCCCGGCCATGCCCACCGCCTCCGCCCCCTGCACATTCTTCAGGCTGTCATCGATGAACAGGCAGTCGGCAGCCGCAAGACCGTTGCGGTTGAGCAGCAGGCGGTAGATTTCCGGGTCAGGCTTGAGCAGCCCTTCATCGCCCGAGACCACGATGTCGCGGAACCGGTTGAACACCGGAAAGCGCGCCTGCGTGGCCCGGAAGGTGTCGCCGTTCCAGTTGGTGATGGCGTAGAGGGGAACCCCCTTTTCCGCCAGTTCCTCGATCAGGTCTACCGTGCCGGAGAGCGCCCCCGGCACCATGTCGGCCCAGCGGTCGCGGTAAAGCGCGATCTCACGGGCATAGTCAGGGTGGCGCGCCACGGCCTCGGCCACGCCGTCATCGAAACTCATGCCCCGGTCCATCTCCAGGTTCCAGGCGGGGTGACAGACCTCGGCCAGGAACCATTCCATCGTCTCGGGATCAGCAAAAATCTGGCGATAGAGATGGCGCGGGTTCCACTCGATGACCACCATGCCGATGTCGAACACTGGAATCATGGTCAAACCGCCTCGGCCATCTTCTCGGCCTGCTCCAGGTTCACCGACACCAGCTGCGACACGCCGCGCTCGGCCATGGTGACGCCGAACAGCCGGTGCATGCGCGCCATGGTGAGCGCATGGTGGGTGATGATCAGGAAGCGCGTATGGGTCCGCTCCAGCATCGCATCGAGCAGGTTGCAGAAGCGCTCGACGTTGTGATCGTCGAGCGGCGCGTCCACCTCGTCCAGCACGCAGATGGGCGAGGGATTGGTGAGGAATACCGCGAAGATGAGGGCGAGCGCCGTCAGCGTCTGTTCGCCGCCGGACAACAGCGACAGCACGGTGGGTTTCTTGCCCGGCGGATGGGCCATGATCTCCAGCCCCGCTTCCAGCGGGTCATCGCTCTCGATCAGTTGCAGCTCGGCCTTGCCGCCGTTGAACAACTGCGTGAACAACTCGCCGAATTTCTCGTTCACCGTGCCAAAGGCATCGAGCAGACGCTGGCGACCCTCGCGGTTCAGGCTCGAAATGCCGCCGCGCAATTTGTTGATGGCCTGCACCAGGTCGGTCTTTTCGGTGACGAGCTTTTCCAGTTGCGCTCCCACCTCCTGGGCCTCCTCGTCGGCGCGCAGGTTCACGGCCCCCAGCCGCTCGCGGTCATCGCGCAACGACAGGAGCTTGCGCTCGATCTCCTCGGCCCCCGGCAATTTGTCGGCTTCCACGCCCGCCTGTTCCAGCACCTTGTCCGGCGGACACATGAGCGTCTCGGCAATGCGTTGGGTGGTGTGTTCGTGCGCCCGGCGCGAGGCCTCAAGGCGCGCTTCCAGCCGCGCATGATTTTCGCGTGAGCCGCTGGCGTCCTCCTGTGCGGCGCGCAATGCCTGGTCGGCCGTCTTCACCGCATTTTCAGCCGTGGCCAGGGCGTCGGCGGCGCTCCGGCGCTGGCCTTCCGCCTCCTGCAGGGTGTTCATCAGTTTGTTGCGGCGCTCGGCCAGTTGCGCCGGGGCGGCGGCAAGCTCGGCCAGCGCCTGACGCGCCTCCTCGGCCCGCTGCTCCAGGGCCTCGATCTGCGCCTTGGCCCGCGCGGCGCGCGTCTGCCACTGCTCGCGCTCGCGGGCGATGGCGCTGCGGCGCTCGGTGCGCGCCCGGGCCTCGCGCTCCAGCCCGTCATGCCTGGCCCGCGCCTCGGTATAAAGTGCGCGCTCCCCCGTCACGCGGTTGCGCAATTCCTGCACCTCCGCCGTGGGCCCATCGAGCGCCGGCAGCGTGGCCGCTTCATCACGGGCCGCGCCAAAGCGTTCGCGCGCCTCGGTCAGGGTTTCAGAGCTGCGCCGCTGCGCCTCATCCAGCGCGCTGGTCTGGGCCATGTGTTCGGCCTGCTGGCGCTCGTGGGCAGCAAGGGCGCGCCGCGCCACATCGAGGGCGGCGGTGGCGCTGCGCCAGTCCTCACGCCGGTCGCGCTCGGCCTTCACACCCTGTTCCACCGCCTGACGCTGGGTTTCAAATTCCGCCTTGGCCTGCTCGGCAGCGGCGAGCGCACCGGCCATTTCGCCTTCAAGCGAGGCCAGGCGATTCTTTTCGGCCAGCCGCTTGGCGGCAGCCGAGGGCGCATCGGCAGCGGCGGTGAACCCGTCCCAGCGCCAGACATCGCCCTCGCGCGACACGAGCTTCTGCCCCGGCTTGAGTTGGGCCTGAAGGGCGGCCCCCACCGCGCGCGACACCACGCCCACATGAGCCAGCACCCGGGCCAACTGCGGCGGCGCGTCGACAAAGCGCGCCAGTGCCGGACAATCCGACGGCAGATGCGCCACCTCGGAGAGCGGCGGCAGCCCGCGCCAGTGCACCGGGGCCGCCTCATCGCCGGAGGCATCGAGATCATCCCCCAGCGCGGCCCCCAGCGCCGTTTCATAGCCGGGGTGCACCTTCAATTGGTCAACCAGCGGCGGCCAGAGATCGCCGTCATGGCTGCGCAACAGGTTGGTCAGCGTCTTGACCTCGGTCACCAGCCGGTCGGCGCTGCGCCGGGCTTCATCATGGGCCTGACGCCGGTCGCCTTCCACCTGACGGGCCACGCGCAAGCCCACCTCGGCATGCGCCGCCGCCTGTTCGGCCTGATGCGCGGTGGCAACGGCATGCTCCACGGCGGCCAGCAGGGCGGCACCATCGCCCGTGCCCGCCAGTTGCGCCATGAGCGCCTGCCGCCGCTGCGCCAGGGCCGTTTCGTCCTGTTCCAGGCGGGCAAGACGCGCCTGCTGTTCCGCCACCACACGGGTCAATTGCTGCTTGCGCGCGGTCAGTTCGGAAAGCCGGGCATTGGCGGCGTCCGCGGCCTCCTGCGCCTCGGCCAGGCTGGCCGCCGCCCGTTGCAGGGCCTCCGCCGCCGCGGCCCGCATGGCGTCATCATCGCCGGAAGCCTGGGCAAGCTCCGCTTCCTCCGCCGCCAGCCGTTCCATCACCGTGCCGGTGTCGGACAATTGCTCCTGCTCGCGGGCGAGGTCGTTGACCGCGCGGTGGCGCTGCTGTTCCAGCTCCTGCTTGCGCGCGGCGAGGCGTTTTTCCTCCTCATCCAGCGCCGTGCGTTCCAGCGCCACGCGCTGCAACACGGCGGCGCGCACGGTCTCTTCCTCGCGCAGACCCGGCAGCCTGTCGCCCAGTTCATCGCGGGCGCGCAGCTTCTCCGAGGCCAGGCGCGTATGCTCGGCCAGAACCCGGGTTGCCTCGTCCAGCGCTTGCGCATCATGCCCGGCCTGGGCCGCCGCATCGCGCCAGGCCACGAACAGGCCCGCCGCCTCCAGCTTGCGGATCTCCGCCGACACCTGCTTGTATTTCAAAGCCTGCCGCGCCTGCCGCTTCAGGCTGTTCAACTGGGTTTCAAGCTGAGCGGTCACGTCATCGAGGCGGGCGAGATTCTGTTCCGCCGCCTTGAGTTTCAACTCCGCCTCATGCCGCCGGGTATGCAGGCCGGTAATGCCCGCCGCCTCTTCCAGAATGAGACGCCGCGCCTGCGGCTTGGCGTTGATGATCTCGGCAATCTGGCCCTGTTTCACCAGCGCCGGCGAGCGCGCGCCGGTGGACACGTCGGCAAAGAGCAATTGCACATCGCGCGCCCGCACGTCCTTGCCGTTGATGCGATAGGCCGAGCCTGCCTCGCGCTCGATGCGGCGCGACACTTCCAAAACCTCGCTGTCGTTATAGGCGGCGGGTGCCGTGCGGTCGTCGTTGGCCAGCGTCAGCAGCACTTCCGCCATGTTGCGCGACGGGCGCTGGGTGGTGCCGGAGAAGATCACATCCTCCATGCCCGAGGCGCGCATGGACTTGTAGGAGCTTTCGCCCATGACCCAGCGCAGCGCTTCCAGCAGATTGGACTTGCCGCAGCCATTGGGGCCGACCACGCCGGTCAGCCCCGGCTCGATCACCAGATCGGTCGGTTCCACAAACGACTTGAACCCGGACAGCCGGAGCCGCGTAAACTTCATGCCCAAACCCCAACGCGCCTGCTGTTACTTCAGCAGCGGATCAATCTTCTTGCGGAAATTCTCCATGGTGCGCTCTTGGTCGAACAGCACACCGTTGATGAACACCGCCGGCACACCCTGAACGCCCGCCTTGGACCCGGCCTCGCGCGTCACCATGATGCCCTTGGCGATGTCTTCCTTCTTGAGGCAGGCCATGAACTCGTCTTCGGTCATACCGGCCTGCTTGGCGATGCCCTTCAGCCCCGCCAGCGGATCCTTGATCCACTCGCCCTGCGTGGCATAGATGGCGTCCAGCAGCGGGAAGAATTTTTCCTTGGGCGCGCAGCGCGTCATCATATGCGCGGCCAGCGCCACATCATCCAGCGGAAACTCGCGGAAGATGAACTTCACCTTGCCGGTCTCGACATATTCCGTCTTGATCTGCTTCAGGGCATCGCGGGCAAACTCGCCGCAATGCGGGCAGGTGGCCGAGGCATATTCGATGATCGTCACCTTTGCGTCGTCCGGCCCCTGGCTCATGTCGCCCAGCGGCGACGGCATGGCCAGAGCCGTTGCCGGATCGGGGGGGATGGCAGGCATCTCGGCCCCGGGTGCCGGAGCCGCCGCACCATCGGACGGGGCCGGAGCGGGGGCCGTGGCGGCCGGGGTCTCCGGGGTCGGGGCGGGGGCGGTCTGGGCATAGGCGAAAACGCCCACGGCCATGGCGGCAACGCTGCCGAGAAGCAGCAGGGAACGGCGGGTGATCTGTGTCATATGAGGGTTCCTACTCGAAGTCGGGGGGTGAACCAATGGGCCTCAGCGCCCTTGTGGAGAACTCCGGGCGCGCTTGAGCGTGGCTGTGCCCAGCCGCTCCAGCGCCGCTTTGAGGGTGGGATCGGCAATGGCCTGCAGCCGGGCGGCAAGGGCAGCTTCATCGCCGGGGCTGAGGCCGGGGTCGGGAGGGGGAGGGGCCTTGGGGGCCGTGGTGGCGTCCTGCACGATCTTCACGGCGGCAATGGCACCATAGCCATAATAACGGTTGATGCGTTCGACGATATGGGCGGCCTCATGCTGGACGTCGAGGCCGCGCCCGGCGCTGGCGCGGATCACCAGCGTGCCGCCCTGTTTCTGGGCCATGGCCTCGGCGGTTTTGGGCCAGCGGATGCGTTCCGGACGGCAATGGGCCGACAGGCCGGGGCCGACGATCTCCGGCCAGCGCGCCAAAAGCTCGCCTTGCGCAAAGCCATAGCGGGCGAAGGCGGCCCTGGTGAGGGCGCGGAAGTGCTTGTCCAATGTCTCCATGGCGGGCTAACCCAGTTACATGCGCCGCAGAAAATCCCAGAGCACCATGGCAGAACAAGGGCCGGAAAACGAGGCCGTGGCGGCGCTTTTGCGCTGGTATGATGGGGCGCGGCGGATCCTGCCATGGCGGGCCCTGCCGGGGGAGGTGCCCGACCCCTATCGCGTCTGGCTTTCGGAGATCATGCTGCAGCAGACCACCGTGGCCGTGGTCGGTGACTATTTCCGACGTTTCGTGGCGCGCTGGCCCACGGTGGCGGCGCTGGCGGATGCCGCGCTGGAGGAGGTTTTGAAGGAATGGGCCGGCCTGGGCTATTACGCCCGAGCGCGTAATCTGCACGCCTGCGCGCAAAAAGTAGCGACTGAATACAATAGACAGTTTCCAGAAAATTATGAGGAATTGAAACGTCTTCCGGGCATTGGCCCCTATACGGCCGGCGCCATCGCCGCCATTGCCTTCCATAAAAAAGCTGTTGCCGTTGATGGTAATGTCGAGCGTGTATTGATCCGATACTATAACATCGGCGCGCCCTTGCCGGACGCCAAGCCGGAGGTCAGGCGCCGCGCCGAAGCCCTGGTGCCGGGGGATCGTCCCGGCGACTTTGCCCAGGCGCTCATGGACCTGGGTGCCATGGTCTGCACCCCGCGTTCACCCCGCTGCGATCTCTGCCCCTGGGAAGCGACCTGTGCCGCCCGCGCCACCGGTGTTGCCGCCGAACTGCCGCGCCGCCGGGCCAAGCCCGCGCGCCCGACCTGCCATGGCTTCGTCTATTGGGCAGAACGGGACGACGGAACGGTTCTTCTGCGCCAGCGTCCGGCCCGGGGCCTCCTTGGCGGCATGACCGAGTTTCCCACCGGCCCCTGGGGCGAGAAAGCCGTGGATGAGCCGCCCTTACCCGCCCGCTGGCGGGATCTGCCCGGCACGGTGGAACACACCTTCACCCATTTTCATCTGATACTGCGGGTGAAACGGGCCAAAATCGCCGCCGCCCCGGCCAGCGCGGGCCGCCTTGTGGCGGTGGCCGACCTCGCCGGCGAGGCGCTGCCCTCGCTCATGCGCAAGGTCATGCGCCATGTGCTGAAGGGCTGAGTAAAGCTCGAGCGGTTTTGGCTTTAGATGGCTCAAAGCCACCGCTCTAACTTGTTGTAGCGAGCAACTTGACTGACTTTTGTTCAGTCCATCAAAAGTCAGGTTGTCCCAATTCAGGCAGCCGGGGCCATTTCGCTCCGCACCTGCTGGCGCAACAGGTCGATGGGAACCAGATTGGCCCCGCGCTTCACATGCCAGAAGGTCCAGCCGTTGCAGGCCTCGGCCCCCTGCACATGGGCACCGATCTTGTGAATGGAGCCGGAATTGTCCCGGGACGCAATGGAACCGTCGGCGCGCACCCTGGCGGCAATGCGCGTGGTGGGATCATAGAGCGTTTCGCCTGCCTTGATCAGGCCGCGCTCCAGCAGCGAGCCGAAGGGAATGCGCGGCTCCGCGCGCTTGGGCGTGGTGGTCTTCAGCGCCTCGTCGGACAGGGGTTCCACCGCCTCGATGCGCACATAGGCGGCATCGGCATAGGCGTCGTCCTGTTCAATGCCGATGAAGATTCGGCCCAGTTGCTTGGCGGCAGCGCCGGTCGTGCCGGTGCCGAAGAAGGGATCGAGCACCACCGCGCCGGGCCTGGTGGATGACAGCAACACGCGGTGCAAGAGCGCCTCCGGTTTCTGGGTGGGATGAAGCTTGTCGCCCGCGCCGTCCTTCAGCCGCTCGCCCCCGGTGCACAGCGGCAGCGTCCAGTCCGAGCGCATCTGCAGATCGTCGTTGAACACCTTCATGGCTTCGTAGTTGAAGGTGTATTTCGAGGACGCCTCACGCGCCGCCCAGATCAGCGTCTCATGGGCATTGGTGAAGCGGCGGCCGCGGAAATTCGGCATGGGGTTGGTCTTGCGCCAGATCACGTCATTGAGAATCCAGTAGCCCAGATCCTGCAGGATGGCCCCGACGCGGAAGATATTGTGATAGGAGCCGATGACCCAGAGCGCGCCATCGGGCTTCAGCACGCGGCGGCATTCGCCAAGCCAGCTGCGGGTGAAAGCGTCATAGTCGGCGAAGCTGGCAAACTTGTCCCAGTCGTCATCCACGGCATCGACGCGCGACTGGTCCGGCCGGGTCAGCCCGCCCGCCAGTTGCAGGTTATAGGGCGGATCGGCAAAGACCAGATCGACCGAACCGGAGGGAATTTTCTTGAGCTGCTCCAAACAGTCGCCACGCAGAATGGTGTTGTGGAGAGGCCGCACCTCCGGCTTGGTCTGAATCCCCATGGCAACACCCATACGACGCTGAACTGACTCTGAATCCCTCTTATGAATCGAGAGGAGTCGCCCGTGAATCGAATGTTGGGAAAATGGTTAACGCGCCTGGCGCGCAGCGCCACAAAGCATGGCGCGCAAAAGTGTGCAGCGGTTTTGCGCTGAGCCATGCGCCACAAGGCATGGCGCGCAAAAGTGTGCAGCGGTTTTGCGTTCAGCCATGCGCCACAAGGCATGGCGCGCAAAAGTGTGTAGCGGTTTTGCGTTCAGCCATGCGCCACAAAATATGGCGCGCAAAAGTGTGCAGCGGTTTTGCGCTGAGCCATGCGCCACAAAGCATGGCGCGCAAAAGTGTGCAGCGGTTTTGCGTTCAGCCATGCACCACAAAGCATGGCGCGCGGAGTTCCATCCAGCAATGATGCGCCATGATGTCAGGAAGGCCACACGCCAGATAACGCCGCGATGGGCTTGAAGCTGCGGCGATGTTCCGTACACGGACCAAGACGCGCAAGGGCCGCCGCGTGGGCCGCCGTGCCATAGCCCTTGTGCGCGGCAAAGCCATAGCCGGGATGGCGCTGGTCCAGTTCCATCATCATGCGGTCGCGCGTCACCTTGGCGATGATCGAGGCCGCCGCGATGGAGAGTGACAGGGCGTCACCGGAGATGACCGTGCGGCAGGGGCAGGATAGTTTTGGTGCGCGGTTGCCGTCGATGAGGGCGAAGTCGGGTGCGGCGGGCAGGGCGGCAACGGCCCGCTCCATCGCCCGGAAGGTCGCCTGCAGAATGTTGAGCGTATCGATCTCGGCGGCGGAGACAATGCCGACCCCCACCTGGGCTGCCGCCATGATGGCCGGGAACAGGGCCTCGCGCCGTTCATGCGTCAGCTTTTTGGAATCGTTCAGGCCCGGCGGAATCCGGGCGGCATCGAGGACCACGGCTGCCGCCACCACCGGCCCCGCCCAGGGACCGCGCCCCGCCTCGTCCACGCCGCACACCGGCCCATGGCCCAGCGCCATGGCCTCGGCCTCACGGGAAAAATCGGGTCGAACCATGCCCTCCTATGGCGCAGCTTTCACCACAGGGTCAACTGGTCACCGGGGCGCGGCGGCCGCTGGAACAAGCCATCGTTCAGTTGCAGCTTCGACCGGTTCAGGCCCAGCCGCTCGCAGGTCATCTGGAAGCGCCGTCCCAATTGCCAGGCATAGGGGCCGGAGCCCACCATGCGGCTGCCGAATTCCGGGTCATTGTCGCGCCCGCCCCGCGTATCGCGCACCAGCGCCATGACCCGCGCCGCCCGGTCCGGCTTTTCCTTGGCCAGCCAGTCCTTGAACAGGTCCTTCACCTCATGCGGCAGGCGCATGAGCACATAGCCCGCCTCGCGCGCCCCCACCCCTGCTGCTGCCGCCAGCAGCTTTTCAATCTCATGATCGGTGAGGCCGGGCACGATGGGCGCCATCATGACAGTAACCGGAATGCCCGCTTCCGCCAGTTGCCGGATGGCGTCGAGGCGGCGGGTGGGGGTTGCGGCGCGCGGCTCCATGGCGCGGGCGAGGCGACGAGAGATGTAGAGGCCAAGGCCCGAGCCTCCCT
>OEIV010000139.1_pt1 | contig 46084 bp, 38 predicted proteins | sample 1539231 | NCBI WGS metagenome assembly OEIV01 (sample SAMN03794762, study PRJEB22550) | activated sludge metagenome | feature: wastewater treatment plant; material: activated sludge; isolation source: Wastewater treatment plant of a petroleum refinery complex | place: Argentina: Buenos Aires ... | reverse complement strand
GAAGCCCGCAGTTTGCATCTCCTAGAATTGGAATATTGATTATTGCTTTGAAAGCCATATCTGACTCTTTCAAATCTGAAACTAAATTTCTTTCAGCCGTTAGTGCCAACAATTTTTTCTTTTGCAATTGTTCGATATGGTGTTTAACAATTTGAGGATGTTGAACACCAATCAGCTTCCCAATATCTCTTAAGCTCATTTTATTAATCTCTTGAGTTTGAGCTAACTTTAACAGATTTTGTTGAATAATATGCATTTCCATACTTGTATTATAGCAAGCCAGATAACGATGTCAAGCCATTTTTGACGATTTATTTTGACGGAGTTAAGTACCCGATGTTATAATTCCGTTTAGCATTATTTCTTACAGAAAGGAGGTTTTACCAACAGAGGGCAAAAAAAAAGATGTCCATCAGCAATGCTTAGGACACCGTTTATCTTCAGTTCTATTATGGACACTTTTTGAAGGCATTGCAAGATAATTTTTATTTAATGATTATGAATACAAGTTCATGGATGTACGCGAACCAGACGCTAGAAAAATCTTGGGATGACCAAACTAAGCTATTAGTTTGGCAAAAAGGGACCGTAGTAGCTAATTTTGATTCTGCACGATTCAGAAAAGACCAATGCGGTGCATGGATGTCTTTTTCGGACTACGGAAACAGAGACTCAAAGTTTGGCTGGGAGGTTGACCATATTACCCCAGTATCAGATGGTGGCAGTGATGCTTTAAGCAATTTACGACCACTACAATGGAAAAATAACGCTTCTAAATCGGATGGGAGGCTTTACTGCAAGGTAGTTTCAATGGATAAAACTAACATAGAAAGATAAAATCAACGGAGAGGGCTTACAAACCCTCTCCTTTTTTGTGATTGCAATGTAAAGCATTGTTAAGTATAGTATAGTATATCACCTCAATAATATGGAAGATAAAAAAGAATTTTATAAAGTAGAAGGTCTTGCCAAGATATTGGAGGTAAATGTTATGACTATTTATCGCTACATCAAGGCTGGCAAATTAGTTGCCTACAAGATAGGTCGTGAATATCGTATAGAGAAAGCTGAATTTCTTAAATTCTTAGATAAGGTCAAAACAAAATAGTATGGTTAAGAAATCAAGAGACAATAAGACAGCTGGGAATATACCTTTACTGATTGAAGTAGAAACAAAAGGCTTAATAAAATCACCGTTAAATTATATCGGTGGGAAATACAAAATTCTAAAGCAAATTTTGCCCTATTTCCCTACTGAAATTAATAGTTTTGTCGACCTATTTGCTGGAGGCTGTAATGTTGGCATAAATGTAACTGCTAAGAAGATTTATTTTAATGATAATCTAACCTTCTTAGTTGAAATGTATCGAGCCTTTCTGAATCAAGAAATTAATGAGGTAATTTCCTATATTGAGGCACGAGTAAAAGAATTTGACCTTTCACTAACCAATGAAGACGGATATAAAAGACTTAGGGCTATCTACAATTTAGAGAAAAAACCATTAGACCTCTTTGTTCTAATTGCTTTCACTTTCAATCATCAAATACGCTTTAACAATAGTCACGAATTCAACAATCCATTTGGCCGTGAAAGAAGTAGTTTCAATCTAAAGATGAAAGAAAATCTAATTTCTTTCTTAAATGAGTTACACAACAAAGAGATTGTGCTTTCAAGCATGGACTTTGACAAGTTTGATTTTACTGGCTTAAACAGCTCAGACTTTGTCTATTGTGACCCTCCATATCTTATAACAACAGGGACATATAACGATGGTAAGAGGGGGTTTACAGGTTGGAGTGAAAAAGAAGAAAAGCTATTGTTGGAAATTCTGGATAATCTAAATAAAAAAGATATTAAATTCGCCCTTTCCAATGTCCTTGTGCATAAAGGCAAATCAAATGATACATTAAAAGAATGGGTAAATAAGAATCAATATTATGTAAATTACCTAGATTATCATTACGCAAATTCCAATTATCAGACTAGAGTACGAGATAAAAAGGCAAGCGTAGAGGTGCTTATAACTAATTATAAATAGAACTTTAATCAAATGAGATATATCGGTAGCAAAGACAAAATAGTTGATAAAATTTATAACGAAATTCAAAAACGCCATATAAAAGCTGAATCTTTTTTTGATTTCTTTGCAGGAACTACCTGCGTAAGCAGATATTTTAAGAAGCTAGGATTTCAGGTTTATTCCTCTGACATTCTTTATTTTTCCTATGTCCTTCAGAGAGCCTACATTGTAAATAATAGTGAACTAAGTTTTCAAAAACTATTAAATTACCTCGACTTTACTAGCTCAACACTATTTGCAACTCCACTTGAAACAGTAGTGGAATACTTAAACGCCATAGAGCCTATTGATGGATTCATTTATAAGAATTACACTCCCGAAGGGTCTTCAGACTTAAAAATGCCAAGGATGTATTTTTCAAATGAAAACGGGAAAAGGATTGATGCAATTAGAACTAAGATAAAGGAATGGCATGAAACTAAGCTAATTAACGAGGATGAGTATTTTGTTCTGGTAGCGTGCTTAATCGAAACAGTTCCGTTTTATGCAAACATATCGGGAGTATATGCCGCTTTTCAAAAAAAATGGGACCCAAGGGCTGTTAAGCCCCTAAAATTGAGGTCAATTGAGCTAATCAAGAACAATAAAATAAACTTTGCTTACAATGAGGATTCGGTTAATCTAATCAAAGATATAAATGTAGATATTTTATATCTAGACCCACCCTACAATGAGAGACAGTATGCCCCCAATTATCATATGTTAGAAACTATTGCAAAGTACGATAATCCCCAAATAAAAGGCGTAACTGGGCTTAGAGATTACAAGGAACAGAAGTCTAAGTTTTGTAACGCAGTTTCAGCTATTGAGGAACTGAAAAAAATTGTATTAGAAGCAAAATATAAAACACTGATTCTTAGTTATAACTCCGAGGGAATAATGCCTCAAGAAAAAATCATTTCAACTTTGAAACTTGGTGGTAATGTTGAATTAGTTGAATTTAATTACCTTAGATTTAAGAGTAATAATAAAGGTGAAAGTAAAACAAAGAAGCATATTCAAGAACAACTTTTTATTTTAACAAAACATGAATAATTTATGGTTTTTAACAGAAGAACGCCCCAAAATTGATGTTTTGGTAGCCATCTTCGAGAAGTTCGCAAAAGATAAAGGCTTTGCTGTCTTCATCGATGCAATTAGGATATTTCCTATTCTTAAGAATAATGAGTTCACTTTTACATATGAGGTCACAGGCTTTAGATGTAATAAAGTGGACAGAGTTTTTATTAAAACCGTGTCGGGCAACTCAAGTTTTACAGACTATCTAATTTTTTATCAGGAGAAAGAACCTGTTCAAAGCGATATTCCCATCTATGCAATAGAAGAGACGAAAACCGATGACAGTGAAAGCCGAAATACAGGTGTTTATCAAAGGTGCTCAAAATTCGTCTTTATTAAACACTACTACCCTGAAGTAAAAATGATAATGCTTTATAACCTTCAGGTGGCTCAAAAAGAAAAACAAACTCTGACAAATTTGTTTGGGACCAGAATGCTACTAACCCTTGGTGTCGAAATCATGGGCAAAGCAGAAGGTCCTGAGGTTTATACGGGTTTTAGAACAATAGACGAATTAATCGCATTTAAGGAAAAAATGCGACAAGCTCCTAAAGGAAATGTTCCAATATCAATAAAGAAGTATGCAGATAAAATAATCGTGACTGGTAGATTATATAAGAGTGGAGGATTATCTCATGACCCCAATATTGGAGCACTAAGCCTTATTTGTTCTGTTTTAAGAAAACTAGGCTGGACAAAAGAAATTGTAATTGCCAATCATGGCCTTAGGCAAGAACATGTTGGAGCTAAGAATAAATTTATTCAGATTGCTAACTCATTAGATATCAAACTGGAAGGCTTGACCGTGCCGAATGCAGTAAGGAATGAGAGTTACTGGAAGTATGATTTAGAAGGCGAAAAATTAGGAACAATCTTTATCCATTTAGTAGTTGAAAACTTTACACAAGGTAAATCAATCTACGAAAACCACGCAGGCTGTGAAAGAGGTTATTTTATTACCTCTAAAGGTGAGCACCTCGCAATTCCTAAATATATGGACAGAGAAAAATATAAAAATGGCGATAAAGAGCAAATAATCTACATTCCCGACCTTATCTTACAAGATATAAAAAGAAACGAAATCATCAATATTGAAGGTAAGAAATACAAATATCGCTTAGATGGGATTAATGAGCTTAAGAACTATGATTATATTGAGAAGCACTTCATCCTCAAAAACTACCCTGCTCATACGATAGTTAGAACAGTCGTTCTATATGGCTCAAAGGAAAAACAAATATTTGAAGTTGAAGTTGGTTTTTTACTAAATGAAAATGGACAACTTATCTTAGGTGTTAAGGCTCCTAAGCTATTTCATGAGGCCATTACTAATTTATTGGATTTCTGGAAATAAAACCTTAAATAATTTATTGAATGAAAATGCATCACTTTATATATGATGAACAAAGTATTTTTGAATACAGAAAACTAATAGAAATTCTAAATGATTATCCGTTCAGTCTTTTCGGTCACATTTTAAGAGATATGAGTCTGTGTTCAATGTTTGGGCTTTATGATAAAACGCCTATCACAATAATTGCAGATTTGTATAAATTTATGCTATTTGATGAACACGATAAATATATTAAGGTTAGATTAATAAAGGTCCCAGAATTTACACATTCACCCCATTTACCACTAAGAGAAGGAATACAAATTATAACCGATTATTATGTTCAGAGCTGGAAGGAAAAGCGTAATGGCCTATATCCTGCCCATCTTGACTCAGTAGCTAGAATAATTGAAGATTTTCCTACTATCTCAGAACAAACAGAGACGGACAATATTGAATTTATCAAACGATATCTAAAACTAATATGTTCTCTCCCCGAGTTAGAATCAATAATATACGAACAAATAATTTATAATGCACATATCGAATTTGTTATTGAAAAGGGAGAAAATTTTAATCAAATCTTAACGAGTGGAAGTTTTATTAAAAATCTTAAAATCCCTCTAAATAATTTTGAGAGGTCACTATATGGCAAGTATGGAGATTATTTGCTTTCGTTTGGAAAGCAAATTGAGATTGTAAGGCAATTAATAAAAAGTAAGTTTGAGCATTTTGATGTTAACGATATCGTAATTACTCCCCAAGTCCCACCCGAACAAAGGAAGGCATTGAATGGAACAGGAGATATAACTCAAGATGCCTCAGTTCGTTTGTTAGATTGTTTGTTTTATCTTGAATATAGAAATGAAATAAAATTTAGAGAGTTATTACCAACTAGGATAGTAATTGACGCCACAGGAATATCAACAACTACCGATGCAGTTAATTCCTCTAAAGTACTAACCTGCGGTGACCTAACGCTAGATGTTAGAAAATGTATATTAAGATGGAAAGGCAATGAATATAAAAACATTCCAATTGGAAATAAGTCTATTAAGATGCTCAAACTGTTACTTGAAACGCCTGAAGAATTAGTACGCTATGGAACCATTGTTAAAGAAACAGAAATAATTGCTAACCAATCGTTTGTCCCACAAGTTGCCCAACAATATAAGAATCAGCTAGTTAAAGACTTAACAAAATTGAACATTCCAGAGAATATTGCAATTCAAATTCGAGATATGATTAAATCCGTAAACAAAGAAGGTTATCGCATTACTTCCAATTGATTTCCAAGTAATTTTCCAATCGGTTTACCAATCGTGTGAAAAATAAAAGAGGCCTATCATGAAGTTGTAAATTTATTACAACATGACCATGAAAGCCAACACTCTTTTTATAACAACTGACTTAGCGTTAGTTACAACTTTAAGTTTATCATTCCCAATCAAGTACATAGACAAATCAAACGGCATTAGAGCTGAATTTGTGTTTGATAATTCACCTGAATTAAACAAATTTATTGAGGCTTTTTGGAAAGGCGAATTAGTAATTGAACCTAGACAATTTTTCAATCATCTAAGAGACATAAAGGCAAGAATCTATGATAAGCGATAAGTTATTAGCTGAGCTAAAACAAATTCTTTTGGAAGATTATCAGATTCAATTACCTGAGAAAGATTTATCTGAATTTGCAGGCAATCTTAAGGGCTTGTTCAGTGAACTTACAAGAATCGCAACAAAGAAAGAAAAACAAATTAGTTTAATTATTAATAAAAATGACAATGCAAACAACACAATCCGAACAGCCACTAAAGCCAATTAGTCTCGATGAGATAACAGAAATACTTGGGTTAACAATAAAAAAGGACAATACAAATAAACTTGTAACACTCCTTTGTATGCTATCGATTTTTACTGAGAATTCGCAATTCAACATAAGTTTTAATGCTCCTTCTTCTACAGGCAAGTCGTATATACCAATGGAAGTTGCATCATTGTTTCCACAGGAAGATGTATTAACTTTGGCTTATAGCTCTCCAATGGCATTCTTTCATGGAACTGGTAAATGGGACGAAAAAAGGAAAGTAATGGTTATCGATTTGTCTAAGAAGATTATTGTTTTTCAAGACCAACCACATACAGAGTTATTACAACGACTCAGGCCGCTCCTATCACATGATGAAAAGGTGCTTAGGGTCCAAATAGCAGACAAGAAACAAAAGGCTGGGCTTAAGACGAAGGATATTGAAATATTAGGCTTCCCCGCAGTAGTTTTTTGTAGTGCTGGTATGAATATTGACGAACAAGAAGGAACTAGGTTTCTATTATTATCTCCAGAAATTGATGCGGAAAAAATTAGGGAAGCTGTTTACTCAAGGATTGAAAAAGAATCAGACTACGAGGCCTATATTGCCAATCTTAACTCGAATAAAAAACGCTCGGAACTAATTGCACGAATTGTAGCAATTAAACAATCAGGCATAAAAGATATAAGTATCAAACGATTTAAGGGTTTGATTCCAAATTTGTTTTGGGAAACTCGAAAGACACCTAAACCAAGACACACAAGAGATATAGGTCGTGTAATATCGTTAATTAAGGTTATTTGTTTACTGAACTTCCCTTACAGGCACAGGTATGGCGATATCATTGAAGCAATTGAGGATGATGTCAACCAAGCATTTAGGCTATGGGACTCGATTTCAGAGCCACAAGAATATAATCTCCCTCCATATATCTATAACCTTTATTGGAATGTGGTAGTCCCTGAATTTATTGCACTAAATAGCGATTTGAATAACTCACGCAAAGTCGGACTTAAGCGAGAAGATATTAGAAAACGCTACTATCAAGAAACTGAACAATTACTTGAAGAAAACAAGCTTAGACTTCAAATCCTGCCAATGCTTCAAACAGCAGGGCTTATAGAAGAACATCAGGATAAAAATGATAAAAGAGTTTTAAGATATTTTCCAACAAAGCTCACTAAAAACAATAGTGAAGACCACTGGAGGGTAACTGAAAAGTCATTACACAACGACGAGTTATTAAATTCAATAATTAACTAAATGGTCATGAAGTCTCAAAACACAACTATTAAAAAATTAAACGAGGCAAATGAGGTTCTTAATAGGCTGAAGAAGGATATCGAGCCACAAAGTATAAATAATAAAGTGAATAAAATATTTGAAAGGATTGATAGTTCAGATAACCAAAAAGGACCATTTCTTACTCCAAGTGAGCTAGATTTATTAGACCAATTTATCAGAATGCATGAGTTTGAAAAACACCTGCTATTAACCGAATCCTTACCTGATAAATTTTCATCAATGGCAATAAATATGGCTAAATCAATAATTGCTGAATATAAATGCACAAATACTGTAGAGAAATCGCTTGTTGAAATTATCGTAAATTCATTTTGTAGAAGCCTTTATCTAAGTTCGATTTTGGTTGTTGTATTAGAACAAAAGACTGTTCAAATTGAACAAAATTTCACTAACTATTATAAATTTATTGGCAAGGAGTTAGATAAGGCTAACAGAGAATATTTAACAGCAATTACAACACTACACCAACTGAAGTCTCCAAATATTCAAGTAAATCTTAAAGCAGATACTGCTATCCTAGGCCAAAACCAACAATTTAATTCACATACAGGTACCAATAATGAAAATAATAAAACCAATTGATTCAGGAAAATTTTTAACTGAAACATTAGAACACATTGACATCAATAAACTCATCAAACAATTCAAGGCTGAAGCAAAACAATCTTTTATAAGGTCCCAAATCAATATCGAAGGATTAGAGTTGAAGTTAGCAACTTCTAAGACTAGATATGGACAAAGACTTTGGTTTTCTTGCCCTAACTGCAAGAAACGAGTCGGGAAATTATATAAACACCCTTTATCTAAAGCTGTTGCTTGTCGAATTTGCAACAAACTTGACTACAGATGTAGAAGATTTAAGGGTATGATTGAGCAAAAGCCAATACTACCTTAATTATTAAACATATTTAATGAATAACATTCAAAAACAAAAAACCTGCATAATTATCGCTAGAGTGAGCTCTAAAGACCAAGAGTTAGAAGGCTATTCGCTGCCTTCTCAAGAGAAATTTCTAACAGAATATGCCCATAGACTTGATTTTGATATTGAACAGACTTTTCATATTTCAGAAACAGCAAGCAAGAAAGACCAACGAAAAAAGTTCAATGAGGCTCTAAAAATTGCACTAAAAAAGAATATTGATATTTTAGTCTTTGAAAAAGTTGATAGGGTGACAAGGAACTTACATTCAAGTGTGGATATCTATAACTGGTTGGAAGCAGATGAAAAAAGAGCGGTCCATTGCGTCAAAGATTCGTTGATTCTTCATAAATATTCAAAATCACAGGATAAACTTAATTGGGATATTAAAGTAGCGATGGCAAAGAACTATTCTGATAATTTATCCGAAGAAGTTAGAAAGGGTAAAAAAGAAAAGATTGAACAAGGCTTATACCCAGGTGCTACCCAATTAGGATATAAATCAATTGAAACGGTTGGCTCCAAAAGAAAAATTCAAGTTGTAAATACCGATGTCAGCCCATTTATTTCAAAGACTTTTGAGCAATTTGCTACTGGAAAATACTCAATAGAAACAATTACAAAAAGAATGAATGATGACGGGATGCGTAATAGAAAAGGTAGAAAAATGACTAAGAGTAGAATGCATGAACTTTTAAGGAACCCTTTTTATTATGGAGCTTTCAGATGGAATAACTTGGTCTATCAAAATGCTAAGCACGAAGCAATTATAACCAAAGAGCTTTTTGATAGAGTACAACAAATGTTATCAAGAAAACCTGATGCAAAATATAGTAAACATTTCTACATGCTCAAAGGACTTGTAAGGTGCGGAGAATGTGGTGGTACAATTTCATGGTTTGAAAAGAAAGGCCATACATATGGAAGATGTAACCATCATCTCGAATGTAGCCAAAGTGTGTGTGGAAAAGAAGATGATTGTGATATTGCCATCAAAGAGGCCTTACTGGACCTAAAAGTTCAATCTCCCCGCTTAAAAGAATGGATTAAAAATTCGCTTAAAGAAGATAATAAAGACCAAGAGCAATATATTCACACCTCACTGGATTCGCTTAACTCACAACTGAAACTAATTGCAGGCAAACAATCAAGGCTTTATAGTGATAGATTAGATGAAATTATCAATCTGGAGACATTCAAATCAACCAACAAAGAATTTGAAGAGGAAAAAGGAAGAATTAGTGAACAAATCTCGAAATTAAACGAGGATAGTAATAGATATTTCCAGCTTGGCTCCCTAGTATATCTGGTTGCACAATACGCAGACCAAATCTACGAAATTCTTGAACCAGAAGAGATAAGTGGGGTTATGAAGTACATCTTTGGAGAAATTACACTTATAAGTGGCAAAATGCAGTATCAGTATAAAGAAGCCTTTAAGATACTTAAGAAAGCGGCTGATATTACTAATAAAAGTTCAAAAATGGGCATTTCACCCGAATCGGATAAAAATATTTTTGAACCGCTGACTAAGGCCGAAAAATCGGTACAATCAGAACTAATTAAGGCAGTTCGTTCTGAGATTCGGAGAGGACAGGATTCGAACCTGCGGTCCCTTGCGGAACATTGGTTTTCAAGACCAACTCATTAGACCACTCTGACACCTCTCCTTATTAAATTTTTATTAATTTATGAGTTACGATTTACCAATTAGACTCCCGCAAAGCGGGACTAATTCGCATAAGCTCATCCTTCACTTTGTTCGGATTCGCTAACTGCTCATTTGCACTCAGACAACTCTCCATTATTTTTTTTAAAGATTCAAAGTCTACTCCAGAGTGACTCTGCTTGCCCTTCTAAGCCTTGGCGAAGAAGGGACACCTCTCCGTATTCTCGCACGAAAAGGAAAACTCTAGATTTACATTTTAGATCATTTCTCAACGAGGACTAGAGACTTAGAATTATAACAATCCATCTGATTTTAAACCAGTCACAAAGAACAAGCAACAATGATACGAACTGAGTTATTCGGTATTAAGAATTATGTAAGTAACTTAAAACAACTTTCGTCCTTTCACAGAATGCGTCAAGCTTAGAGAAATTAGGAGTAAGTATTCTGACAGCACTATCACCATATCCTTGTTGATTTACTGGAAGAGTCCCAGAATAGTCTTGTAATGATTCAACAATAACACCGGCACGGTTAAATGATTGATAAAGATTCCTACCTGCAGGATCGTATACTACTTGGATTGAGGTCCTATGATCAGAAGGAACTAATAATAAACCCATTCCTCTAACAATTTGTTCCATTTCTAAATTTACTATCACATTATGCCGTGCAACACGTATAGCATGTATATCTGCTAGTGTTTCATTCGTACCTAAACTCGGAGAATACAATACCTTCATTACTTCTTCTGCTTCCCGGTTCATTCCAAAGACCAGTTGTTGTTCTAGTGAATATCCATTGTTTGTATGTTCCTCTGCTAAAACAATCCACCCTGCTCTAAGACCAGGCAGTCCTTGGGTTTTTGATACTGATCCGATGATAATTCCTCCGTTGTTTATTGTTGTATTCGCTACAGCTTTGAATTCTGGACCTAGTACTTCGGCAAATGCCATGTCAATGAAAGGGATACCTCCCCTTTGGTTTATTAAAGGAATAAGTCCACTAACTAATTGGGACAGTGAATTTCCACTCGGATTATTTGGATAATCTATATACACTACAGCACCATCAAAGCTTTCAATTTCATACATTGATTCTAATCCCTTCTCCCATGAGAGAGAATCGATTTTAATTGGAGAATAATCGACACCATGACGAATTGCCCATTGTGTTGCATTAGGGAAGGAGTACGGGAGTGTAACGATTCGATCACATCCATGACTTTGTCTTAAATATCTTAGTACTTCATCCCCTGTTCCATAGCTTCCATTGCCTCCAAATATGACTTGACTTGTGCTAGCCTCTATTCCTAGATAATTAACTAGATAACCTTTTGTTTCTGTATGTAGAGGATCGCGGGGATATGCTTCTAAATCCTCAATAGTATTTCTTCGTGATAATGCTGCCCTGAATTCCGGCGCAGCACCTATTGGACTTGTTCCTAATCCTAGATTAATAATTGGACCGTGTTCACAATGACTTACATGTTCGTGTGTGACATACCCAGTACCTCGAGGTTGTGGTTCGATTGCCATAGTTCTATTCTAATAAATATGATTCAGTAGTATGCTCTTTTATTACTTTGTCATTAATTTTGTATCCAAGTCCCGGATTAGTTCTTACTTTTACTTGACCATCACTAGTAACTTTATGGCTATCACTTACTAGGTCTTCTGAGTAAAATTCATCAAACGGAGACATATCCGAAGGATAGATAAAATTTTCTTTCGAAGCCAAAGCAATATTAAAAGCTCGACCGATTCCCGTTTCCAACATACCTCCACACCACACTCCTACCCCATTCTCCATGCATAAATCATGTATTGCAATTGTTTCTAATGCTCCTCCAACTCTTACTGGTTTTATATTTATTATTTTGCACGCTCCAATAGAGATTGCTTTTCTGGCTTTATCAACAGATGTGATGCTTTCGTCTAAACATATAGGTGTATTTATTAATTTCTGCAATGTCGAATGGTCAATTATGTCATCTTCTTGTAATGGCTGTTCAATCATCATTAGATTATATTCGTCAAATTTAATTAAGGTTTTTAAATCTCTTTGCAACTTATAGGCTGAATTCCCATCGACCATAAGATCTATATCTGGCCATATCTTTCTGACCTCCTTTAAAACTTTGAGATCCCAACCCGGTTTTGTTTTTAATTTTATTCTTCCGTAACCTTTTTCGAGTGAATCTTCAACCTCTGTTAGAGTAGATTTTATTGTTGGTTGAATTCCAATACTAGCACCAACTTGAATCGAAGATCTTGTTCCTCCAAAAAGTTCTTTTAAGGATGTGTTTCCGGATTGTGCAAGTAAATGCCAAAAAGCATTCTCTACCCCTGCTTTTGCTATGTTATGTCCAACAATATAATCATATGCAGCTCTTAATTCCTCTGGAGATTTAAAATCTTTTTTCAGAATTGAGGGAGCAATGAACTTTTTTATAATATATACGCACGTATCTACTGTTTCAGGATTATATAGTGGAGCATGGAAAGAAGCAGCTTCACCATATCCAGTAACACCATCACTTGTGATTTTTACTAAAACAGTTGACTTCGTTGTTAATTTCCCAAAACTAGTTTCGAATGAGGTCTTCATAGGGAGATCTAATTTTAATACTTCGACAGATTCTATAACCATCATTTCAAATTAATAATTAATAATTATATAAGTAGTGCTCTATCGTTTAAGAGACTAATAAAAGCATCACCTAGTCTCTGTTTTCTTAATTTATTAGTAACATATTCGGCTGCCCTTGATGAGCCATTCATCCCTGTATCAATGACATGCTCAGGATATCTTAACAGTCTTTGAGCCTCATCTTGTCCTAATCTTGAACTTAATCTTTCAAAAGCAATGTTAAAAACAAATCTTGAAAATCTTTGAACTTCTGGGTCCTCCATTCCTCGTGCAATTGCAGTTTCTCTCAGACTTGTGATTTCTGTCCATGAATACCTAGATATTATCCTATGGAAGTTCTGACCCGGATTAGTTAATAAACCCGCTTGTAGGGCTGACGGACTTATAACTAGTGAATTCCTGACTCCATCATCCACTTCCGCATGGCGTTTACTCGGAAAATTAGCGCATGGAGTTCTTCCTTCTATATATGAATTAGTTAGATGTGGTTTCAACAAGGATTCTAAATCTCCACCAGTATTACAAATCTCAGTGAATTCCTTCGGATCAATACCTGCATTTAATGCAAATCTCCACCTTGCAGGACCGAAATTCATAAATTGTAAATGTTGTACACCTTCCACGGTTGGTTTAATTGTTGTAACTCTTGCTTTTCCTTTACCTTGAATAGAATTATCAGGCATTGTTGCCCATGGGAAACCAGCAGGGATGTTATCTGCTGGATAATAGCCATTTTGTTCATCTCTACTCAAGAAATCCAGTACTGAAGGGTTATCGTCTATGAATACAGCAGAACTTCCAATTCCTTTATATCCATCTTTGTCTCCCTCTCCTAATACAAAGAACATTCCGGTTCCTTTACCCCACATCCATTGGAAATAGTCAGCAAGTGTAAGAAATGGTTTGTCAGGAAATACACTCATCTTTCTATCTCCCGGGGCTACGGAATTTCCAAACATTTTATCCCACATTTCAGTTCGTGAAGTATTCACAACTAGTTTTCCATTTGAATCAAAGCGAGGGCTATTACCAAATATAGCAGATATTGCGGCATCTGCTGCGAACATTACACTAACTCCCATAGCTGCATCTCCCACCTCAATTCCTGTCGAAGGACTATTTTGTGTCTGCCCTTCAAATCCAGCAGTATGGTCCCATCCCCGTGCCCACAGAACAGGATAGATACCTTTAGGAGCAACATTTCTCCTATATATTTCCCAGTCAACCGTACCATTTGCTCCAGGATAACGTGCAAGATCAACTATTGTTCTATCTCCAAGGACTCCATGCATTAAGTTCAAATCTTGACGAATGAGTTCTTCGAGATTTTGAAGAGTCTTAACTGGACCCAAAGCTGATTCCTGTACAAGATTACCATTGTCCAATCCTTGTGATCCAAGTCCGGAATCGACACCGGTAACTATACCATTATGGATATCACTGAAATGAAGCTCAGGATTATAGACGGCTGTAAGTTTTTGTAATGCTAAGAAATCGTCAGATTCTATACGTCCTGGAGATCCATCCGGATTAATAATTGGTTTTTCAATTTCAGCACCATATGACATGATTATTTTTTAATAATTAAATTTCTTGAACAGTTCTACCTGCTAAACCAGATACTTCTTTCAATAAAATTGGAGCAAGAGTACCAATATTACCTTGACTCATTAACACTCCAACTTCGCCGACTGCCATAGCAACTGCATGATAAACAACAGGATCTGCATTAATAGGTAAATGTATTCGAAGTCCATGCCGTGAAACTGTCCCGGTAAGAATTCTAAATCTCTCGGCGAGAAATACTTGTGCAACTTCATGATTCCCTACAGGTACTCCATTCCTATATAAAAGTGGTTCTCCTCCTATCTCAACGAAGAGATGTGATCCATTTCCTCTTGTTCTCCTTATTATTCCCTCTTCCTCTACATACATAGCCAATGCGTCTTCGAATATTGCTCGATTGTTTCTTGCCATATCTAGATATGCAGGATTTTTTACTGTATTAATTGTTGCTATTGATGCAGCTAAAGTACCTGGAAATGCAGCGAAAGTAGCTACTCCTTCTGCTCTACCATTATACTGTGTGTATCTATCATTAAAAATTACGGCAGAACCTTGTGAACATCCATCGGTCATGCTCTTCCCCACGATGGTAATTATGTTATCAGGATTTACAGGGTATTGTCCGGATTTTACCAGTTCGCTTGCTTGATATTCTTCAAGTAAATATTCGTAATTGAAAATTTTTCCTGATCGTCCAAACCCCGATTGTATTTCGTCAAATATTAAAGGGACATTATAGTCCATTGAAAGTTTCATCATTTGAACAAAGAAATCCGGATGCATTTGAATCCCTCCTCCATCACCCTGAGTTGCTTCCAAAATTATAGTACTCACTCTGTCATCTTCAATTAGAGTTCGCAACTCAGAAATTGCTGTCTCAACTTCAACTGATAGATCAGGATATTCAATTATGTGATTTCCACCAGTTCTTCCAATTCCAGGTGTTAAATCACCTCCCTTGTTTTGTACATTACCATGATATGCTTCTTTGAATGCGACTACTAATCGATTTGGATTTTCACCTTTTTCAGCGGATACTGCTTTTTCGGCTAAATGTACTGCAAAAGCAGATGCAGATCCACCATCATTCCCCCACCAAACTTTTCCTTGACCTTCATACATTGGGTGTAATCCTAACATTGCCCTACTTGCTTGTTCTACAAGAGGTCCATCATGATAGGCAAGACAATATGTACCACCTGTAAGCATATTGGCTGTACTTGCAGCCAAAGCATTCAATGGATGTGATCCAGTGTTGTTTACCGTAGCGTTGGTAAGAGCGTCGATAAACACATCATTCTGTCCTTCACCCACATCAACATAAGCCAAAGGTCCACTTGAGTATATTTTTTTAAGTGGATGTTGCCCAAAAACTGATACAAACATTCCAGGAGCAACAACTGTAGATATGCCAACATGTTGTCGACGACCATAATCAACATCCCAAGCCTCCCATCTTCGTCCTCTTAATATTTCTCTTGCCGTAACTTGAGCTTGATTCTGAGAATTATTAAATCTATCGCATAAGAATTCGGCTTGAGCATGAAGTAAAGGTGTTAATGCTTCAATTCCGTCAGTGTAATAACTGTTCTCTCCTAAAAAAATATCTTCAACGTTCTGAAGAACAATTCCTGCAGTAGGACGTGTTATTTCTACCGTACTCATTCTCTCAATTTTCGTTATCGGGTTTTCTCCAGATGTCATTATAATAAAAATAAAAACAAAAAAACCGCCTTTCGGCGGGATAAATATTTTCATTCATAACATCCTACGCCGAGTTAACGGTTGGTAAAGAGGATGATAATAAATGAACTGTTGTAATACATTTCTATAGTTCAAACAAAAACTTTTCGAATTCTAACATGATAGATTTCATCTGACAACCTTATTTTATATTTTTTTAGTCTTTTTATTTGATATTAATTTATAAAGCTGGAATCCTGATACTGCTCCCAATAGATCAATAAACACATAGACTGCAGACGAGACTCCCAAACCTAACATAACGGCTGGATTTAGGAAGGCTCCTGCTCCAAAAAGTGAAGCAATCGCTAAACCAACTAACAAAGACCCACCAATTACGACCCCATTCAATTCATCATCGACTGCTTTGTGAACAACTGCAGAAATTCCAAATGCAAAAATTAACATTCCAAGAAATTCTCCAAACAGAGCGGTGTTTTCTGTAGAAAATTTAACTTTCGATGATAATTCAAAAAACTCTGCTACATAGAAAGCAGTTGCTCCTCCAAGTAGTTGTGTCATCAAATAAGCTAAGGCTTGTTTAGCATCAATTTTCTTAAGTGAAAATATCCCCAGAGTAACTCCAGGATTCAAGTGGCACCCTGATACACTACCAATTGTATATACAAAAACGAGTAATGTTAGAGCGGCGAGAACAGCTGTCGAGATAGCGAAATTCCCAGCTAATGAAGAAATAACGACTATTGTTAATATGAAAGTTCCAAAATACTCGGCAAAATATTTTTTTAGGTTTTTTGTATCAATTTCCATAAGAACTTATTTGTAATAAATAAAATTAATTATTAAGTATTTTCTCGATTAATTTGACTGAGAGTTTTAAACAAGGATCAAATGTATTTAAGTATAAATATTCATCTTTTGTGTGTTCTCCTCCACCTGAAGGTCCTAAATAATCCAGGCAAGCAATATTTGGATTAAATGAGGTCAGTCTATTCATGTCAGAAGCTCCACCTTTGTGAACGGATCCAATTTTTAACCCTATCTCCTCCCCTGCTACTTTTGCCAGATTAAATAATTTAATGTTCTGTGCTGACTCCTCAACAGGATATCCATTTACTTTATTAGTAACTGTGAGCTGAATTTTACTGTCCTCGGGGGTAAGGGCTTCAGCGGCTGATTTAATTCTTTTATATTCTTCTTTATTGTCTAATCTAGCATCAAAAAGGATTTCAGCATTCGGTGCTAAAACATTAAGTGCTTGTCCACCATTAAACTTTCCAATATTAATTGTTGTCCCCTTTTCAAAATCGGACAGATTTAAAATTTTCAGTGCCTGTGTAAGTAGTTCATGAATTGAACTGTGCCTTAATTCCTTTCTATTTAAGACACCGGAGTGACCACCCGGACCGGTTGCTATTACTGAATAACCTAATATCCCCTTCCGTTTTGTTACAAGGAGTTTTTCGTTAGGACTTGGCTTCTTATCCAAACTCCCCTCCCCTTCGTACACAAGTAAATTTTCAATAGATCTAGAAATAGTCTTGAAAGCAGGGTATTGATCTGTTAAATAATGTTCCTCCTCACTTGTAAACAATAGATTGATATTATGGAAAAGATTTTTTTTGTATAGCTCTTTGGCCGCTTCTAGTATTACCAATACTCCCGCTTTCATATCCGCAGTTCCAGGGCCAAAAAGTTTATCAGTGGTTAACTTTATTTTAAAGTCTGAAATGTCTGGATATACAATATCTAAATGTCCAGTCAGAGTGATTGATGGGGATGTTTTTGAGTAGTTTTTAGATTGACCCACTAAAACAGGAGCTAAGTCTTTATTGGTTGAATCATATGTTTTCCATTGAATTGGCAATTCTTTCAGATAGTTTTTTACGAATTCCTGTGCTTCGATCACTTCCGTCTTTTTAAATGCATAGGAATCAATACTGATGAACTCTATCAATTTTTCAATAATTTCCTTCTTCATTTGCTTAAAACAATTATTTGATTTTACAAGAAAACTTTGAATCTGCCTATAAATTAACTAATAAACATATTTAAGGTATGTTCTATTCATTGTTTAAATCCTGCTATAATAGTCTAACTTTGATTTTGTAAAAATGAAATATAGTTCTAAATTGTCGCCTAAGAAGCGAGTTCGCAAGATTAATCCATCTAGGATTAAAACCTACTCAAGTCAAAATTGGCTAAAACAATCAAAATCATCCAACAAAAAATCCAAGAAGAAAAAAATGATAACTCGCAAGAAAGTTAAAAAGATTTTATACATTCTTATACTCTTGTTTGTAGTTATTTGTTTTGTTGGATTAATAGCAGTCCTTACATATGTACAATCTTTGACGGAGGATCTCCCAAGTCCTGATAAACCGTTTGGACCGAAGAATTCTGCTAGCGAAATTTATGACCGAAATGGAAAATTGTTATATAGGGTTTTTGCTGATCAAAATGCAGATCCAGTTAAAATTGAAGAGGTTCCAGAACTACTTAAATGGTCTTTCCTTGCTGCTGAAGATATTGATTTCTATGATCATCCAGGCGTAGATGTTCCTGGAGTGATTAGGTGCGGACTTAGATATGCCACGGATGGTAATGAAACCTGTGGTGCTAGTACCATAACACAACAACTTATCAAGCAAACTGCACTTACAAACGAGAGAAAAATTGAAAGAAAAGTAAAAGAAATCATTCTTGCTCTTCAAATTGAACAAGATAGAGATAAAGATGAAATTTTAGAAATGTATCTTACAATTGCACCTGAAGGAAGTAATGTATATGGTGTTACTTCAGCATCGAAATTTTACTTTGATAAAGAGTTGAAAGATTTAAATTTAGCGGAGATGGCTATAATAGCTGCAATTCCTCAAGATCCGACAAGGCTTTCCCCTACTAAATCTGCCAATCCTGAAGAAGCAAAAGTGAAGGTGAAAGCAAGACAAGAATACGTCTTGAATCAGTTAGAAAAATATATGGACAAGGTTAATGAAGAAATTAAAAATTCTACTGGACAAGAAAATGCACTTACGAAAGAAATGCTTGATGAGGCGAGAGGCTTCGAATTGGCCTACAAAGAGCCTAGATTCGAAATTAATGCTCCTCATTTTGTTTTTTTTGCACAAAAATTACTGCAAAATCGACCATACAATAATGGTGAGCCATTTACATTAAACGAACTTGAAACTCAAGGTTTAAAAATCTACACAACTCTTGATTCTGATTATCAACAAATAGCAGAAGAACAAGTAAAGGTCGGTGTAGACACTTATGGAAAACAGTTTGGTGCATCTAATGCTTCACTTGTGTCATTAAATCCTAAGAATGGCGAAATATTGGCTATGGTAGGTTCATACGATTACTTTGGAACAGAATCCCCTGAAGGTTGCACAGTCGGTCTGGATTGTAAGTTTGAGCCTAAAGTTAATATCTCGGATACACTACAATCATACGGTTCTTCCATGAAAAGTATGGTCTACTATAAAGCAATTATGGATAAGGTTGTTTATCCCGGTTCAATAATACCTGATATACCTATTCAAATTGGAAATTATAAACCAAAGAACTATGAAGGCGGCTTCATAGGGTTAAATACAGTTCGACATCATCTAGTTGAATCTAGAAATATTCCTGCGATCGAAATGATACAGGCTGTTGGAGTTGAAAACTTTATTTTAGAGATGCAAAAATGGGGCTATACTACATTCACAAACCCTGAAGGATATGGCCCTGCAGTTTCTGTCGGAGGAGCAGATATTAAACTTATAGAACATGCTCAAGCATATGGTGTTCTTGCAAACGCTGGAAATTTCACTCCTTATGAAGCAATCTTGAAAATTGAAGATAAATCCGGTGAAATTCTGTATGAACACAAGGCTGAATCCACGTTGGTTGCTGATCCACGAGGAGTTTATCTTGTAAATCATATGCTTAATGGTAAAAATAAAGGTCCTGGAGTAAGTTGGGATGGACGAGACATAGCAGGAAAAACAGGAACCTCTGAAGGACAAAGAGAAACTCTGTTTGCCACCTATACACCAGAAATTGTTGCAGTTGGATGGTTAGGTAATAACAACAATGAAGGGATGCGCTATGGTGCATCAGGTCTAACATCGGCAAAACCGTGGGTGTCCGAATTCGTGAAAAGGATTGGTGATTCTATTCCGAAAACCGAATTTCCTCGTCCTGAAGGTATTGAATTTAGCAATGCTAGTTGTAAAATTAACGACAAATTTGGATGTGAACAGTATAAAGGAGATCTAGCAATTACCGGCTTCAAAGTCCCACCATACGTAGAGTTCCAAAAAGTAGTAGTGTGTACTGATCAGATGGATAGATTAGCTCGAGAAATCGATATAAAGGTTGGACAATCCACAGAACTTAGTGCAGCTAAATACACTATGCCAGTTAAAGATTTACAAGTATTCCTGGATAACTTCCTGAAAGGCAGTGATAAATTAATCTCTATCCCAACTGAATATTGCACAGTAAATCGTAACCCAAGTGGTACATCAGAACCATGGGCAAACATCAAATCTCCTGCTTCAGGCGCAATTTTATCTAAAGAACTTATTGTGGCTTATGAAGCATTTTCTCCCGATAGTGAGGTTGATAGACTCGAATTTTATCTAGATAATACACTTCTTGGAAAATCCACAAATGCGTCTGGAAGTACAAACTTTGATATTAGTGGTCAAACGGCTGGCAGTCGCACATTAAAGTTAATTGTTTTTGATAAAGCAGGTAAAAGTGGTACGACTGGCATACCCGTAGAGATAATTGGAGATCTTAAAATCACTTCTCCAGCTAACAATTCTGAGGTTAAAAAAGGAGATTTTGTAGATATAACATACAACTACACCGGGGGTACTATGAATCAAGTATCATTAATTGTTGATGATAAAGTAGTTACACAGTGCTCTACGACAAAATGCACATGGGAAGTAAAAAATGATCCAGCGGATGTAAAACTGAAAATTCGTGGTAAGAAAGCTGGAGAAACAATTGAATCAAACACCATAACCATTAAGGTCAAGGGGGGGCAAATAGTACCTTCGATAATTCCGGACTAATTAGTTATGAAGTCCTAAGTTTCAAATCAAGTTTAGCTTGTAATTCTTTTGCAATAAAACCCTCAAGCTTATCTACTTCAGTATCTGTAAGAGTTTTTTCGTTACTTGAAAATGTTAGTGTAATTGTATAGCTAGTATTACCCTCTTCGTTTGTGTATGTATCTTTTAAGGTGATTTCTACTAGTAATTCAATGTCAAGTTTATTTATAGTTTGCTCAACCTCTTGATAACTCACTTTTTTAGGAATCCAAAAGCTTAAATCTCTAGTAGTTTCGGGGAAATTTGGAAGGGATTTGTATGTCTTTTGTTGATTAACATATGGTAAGAGTTTATCTAAGTTTATCTCGGCAATTGAGACGAGTCCCTGTAGTTCGTTATTGTAAATCACTTCGGGGTGCAATAATCCAATATAACCGATTTGTTCATTTTCTACAAAAATCTCTGCGGACTGATATGGATGATAAGTTTTTATATATTTATTACCAGAAGTAAGGTTTTTGTATTTAAAAGTAATATTTAGTAATATGGCCAAATACTCTGTTATTCCTTTAGTCATTTGGAAGGCATTGTTATCGTCGACTTTGTGATTAATCGCCAAAGTAATTGTCCAAGGTTGTATGTGGATTCCATCTTGATTTAATTTTTTTTCTACAATTCTATTAATTTCAAAAATCTTTGCATTTATGTACTTGGGTTGGTTCTTTTTTATAATTGAAAGCATGCTTGGAATTATTGAATTCCTAACATATTTTAATTCTGGTGCCAAAGAATTTGATAATTTTAGATTGTCAGATAGATTTAAATTTGATTTAGAAATATCTGATTCCCCGATAAAACTGTAACTTTTAACTTCGGTAAACCCAAGTGCGCTTAAAGAGTTAGTAAACAGTCTAAATAGTTCGCTAGTATTATAAGTTTTAGCAGGAGTGATGTCTTTCTCGGGTAATTTAGGTGATATGTTTTTGAATCCATATATTCGAGCAACTTCTTCAACAAGATCCTCTTTTATATTTAGATCTTTTCTGAAAGACGGTATCACAAATGTTAACAATGTTTGTGTTTCAAGGTTTGGCTCTGCACCGTCAGAATTTTCTTGTTCATGAAGATTAACTTGAAGTCTCTTTAGGAGATCAATAATTTCATATTTTGTAAAATCTGTAGTGAGTAGTCTGTTGATTAGTTTTACATCAATCTCTACTGTTTTTTGTAGTGTTGGTTCCGGATAATAATCAAAAATTTCATCTGAAACTTCTCCTCCTGTGAGATCGGAAATTAGTGTATATGCGCTTCTGATTGTTGGTACGGTAAGATTCTGATCTATGCCCTTTTCGAACCTGGTACTAGCTTCTGAGCGAAGTCCAAGTTGTCTTGAGCTTCTCCTGATATTGTACATATCGAAGTTGGCAGCTTCTAAAAGTATTGTGTTAGTTTCTGAAGAAATTTGAGAATTATGACCACCCATGATTCCAGCTATATCTTCTACATTCTTCTCATCTGAGATTACTAACATTGTGTTATCTAAAGTGCGTTCGATTCCATCAAGTGTTTTTACTTTTTCATTATTTTTTGCTTTTCGGACAATTAATTTATTTCCAATTAGTTTGTCATAATCATAAGCATGCAATGGTTGGCCTTTATCAAGCATTACAAAATTTGTGATATCTACGACATTGTTTATTGATCTCTCACCCACTGAACTTAATCTAGCTTTTAACCAAATAGGTGAATCTTTGATGACTAAATTCTCGATTAATAGAGCGCTAAATCGTTTACATAGATCTTTGTTTACTGAAATTTCAATATTTAGTTTTTTACCTGAACCACTAGGAAGAATGGATTCAGGTGCTGTTGTATCTTCTAGAAAATCAATTGCTAATATAGCTGAAAGTTCTCGAGCAATTCCAGTATGAGAGAAACAGTCACCTCTATGTGAAATAGACTTGTTCTCAATTTCATAAACCCAATCCTTTAATAATTCAGTTAAATCATCGCCAATAGGTAGGTTATCTTCTAATATCATAATCCCGGTATGATTATCTCCGATACCGAGTTCTCTCTCCGAACAAATCATCCCAAACGATTCTACACCGCGAATGGTAGTTGTATTTATTTCTGTAGTTTCGCCTTTTGTATCTGCGTATACTTTCCCACCTGGCAGACAAACTGCAACCTTGATTTTTTCTCTAACATTCGGAGCCCCACATATGATTTGCAGACGATTATTACCATCTGTTGTTACCTGACAAATACTAAGTTTGTCACTATTTTCATGTTTTTTAACCTCGATAACTTCACCTATGACTATGTTGGATAGTTCTTGCCTAATAGGAAAAATTTGTTCCACTTCGGCAAGGCTTATTGTAAGCGATTCGGCTATGGTTGTTGTTGAGAATCTATCAAGTTCAGGGAGATAATTTTTAATCCATTTGTGTGATATAAGCATAATTTCGTAATAATTCTAAAATTGTTTTAGGAATTCAAATTTTCCACTATAGAAATGTCTGATATCCTCAATATTATATTTCAACATCACTAATCTCTCTAAACCAAAGCCCCATGCAAATCCACTATAAACATCACTATCAATTCCACCCATCTTTAATACATTTGGATGAATCATGCCACATCCAAGTATCTCTAGCCAACCTGTACTCTTGCAGACGTTGCAACCCTTGCCGTCACATAAAATGCAAGTTAAAGACATCATACCTCCTGGTTCTACAAAAGGGAAAAAGTCAGGTGTGAATTTCACCTCAATTTCTTTCTCATAGAATTCACTAAAGAACGTTTTTAATGTAGCAAGCATATTGTTAATGGTTACATTTTTATCAACGTAGACACCTTCTACCTGGGTAAAAGTATGTTCATGTCTAGCATCAGTAGCCTCGTATCTGAAACATCTTCCAGGTACAATTACACGAATCGGAGGTTTAAAGTCTTTAAAAATGCGATTCTGCATGGATGATGTATGTGGGATAGCGATTTGCCCGTCTTCCGTCCAGAATGTATCCCAATTATCTCTTGCAGGATGACCTTCTGGTAAGTTCACTGATGTAAAATTATGATAATCATCATCAATCTCATAAGGATAGATGATATCGAATCCCATCCTTTGAAAAATATCCTCCGTTTTCCATTGCATTTGTGTCACGGGATGGATATGACCTATTTGAGGTTCGTAGGCAGGTACCGTAACATCTATTTTCTCTTTGTCCGAAATCTTGTTGTGTTTGATCTTAAGTAATCTGACTGAGTTGCTATCCACCATATCAGACAACTGTGTTTTCACTTTATTTGCTTCAGAACCTATTACCCTTCTATCTTCGTCCGAAAAATCCTTAAGTGTTCTAAGAATATCGGTAAGCTTGGATTTACGACCTAAAAATTGAACTCTAAGTTCTTCGTTTTCTTCAAGGGTAGAAACTTTCTCAAGTAGAGGTTTCGCTGTATCAATCAAACTTTTGACGTCTTCGAGCGTTTTTTGTAGGTCAGGTTTAGATGAGCTCATGTAACACTGAGTAGGGTTTTAGTTTTTTACTGCTTTGACTACTTCTGCAAATACTTCCTTGTTATGTAGTCCAAGTTCAGAAAGAATTTTTCTATTTAGATGAATATTTTTTACTTTGAGTTCGTGTATAAAAGTTCCATACTTCATATCATGCTCTGATAATGCAGCGTTTATTCTCTCTATCCAAAGTCTTCGGAAGTCCCCTGATCGCTTTCTTCTATGTGCATAAGAATATTGGCCAGCATGAAGCATGGCTTCTTTAGCACGTCTGTACAATTTTGAGTAAGAAAGTCTATATCCTTTTGTGCTGTTCAATACTTTTTTGTGCTTTAGATTTTTTGATTGACCTCTTTTAACCCTCATATTATTTCGATAATAAACTAATAATTTTCTTTGATTCTGTTTTGCTGCCTAATGAACTTTTTCCTTTCTTTCTAGCTTTTTGTTGCGATGTCTTATTTGCTTTCAAATGAGCATTATCACCTTGTCTGTTGTGCATGATTTTACCAGTTCTGGTAACTCTAAATCGTTTTGCAGTTGCTTTATGTGTTTTTTGTTTGTTTTTCATCATTAGTTAGTGTTTTTTTTGCAGGTCTTACTATTAACGAAAGATCTCTGCCATAAAATTTAGCTGGTTGGTCATATTCAATTTTACCTTCCAGACTAGTAAGTACTTTTTTTAATACGGATTCAAGTTGCTCTCTAGCTACCCTACCCTTTGCTTTAATTGTGATCTTAACCGGATGTTTCTTTGCAAGAAACTCTTCAACTTTATTTAATTTGTGAGCTAAATCTCCATCCCCGATGAAAGACTTAAACCACATTTCTTTAATTTCAACACCCTTTCCTTTATTTTCTTTCCTTTTTTTCTCTTGTTGATATTTGAATTTCGACCATGACATAATTTTTGCTACCGGCGGATTTGCTTTCGCAGCAACCTCAATCAAATCTAATTCTCTTTCTTTTGCAATCTCAAGTGCTTTTGCTAGGCTAATTACTCCCAGGCTTTCTCCTTCGTCATCAATTACAAGTAATTCAGGACTTGTTATCTGTTCATTCATAGAATATTTTTCTATCAATGTATCCTTTTCTCTTGAAAAGTATTGTTTATTTATTGTTCTAAAAAAAAATATTAGATAATTGTTGATCTATTCACAACAAAACCAACAGCAACGATCTGTCAGCACAATGATATTAACAGAACAAATGCATTTTTTCAATGCTTTGAAATTACTTAGAGGTCTAATTCTAGAGCTATTTCTTGTTCAACTTTATTTACAAATTCATATATTCTCATCAAGCCAATGTCTTGTGAATTAGCTTTTATTGAAATTGAATCTGTATTAGCTTCCTTTTCACCAATTATGACTATATATGGAGTGTGTCTTCCCATAGATTCGGCTATTTGCGCTTCCGGATTGGTGGAGTTGTGATTTAATTCTACTCTCAAGTTCTCTTTTTTGAGTTCCCTTAATACTTTTATAGCCTTATGGTTAAATTTAGACTCCAATGCAATTATTTCGACCTGTACTGGCTCTAGCCATAACGGTAGTGAGCCTTCCCCATGTTCTAGTAACAAGTCGATTAATCTTTCAATATTTATAACTATATTAGTATGTATGAAAAACATCGGGTTTTTATCGCTTTTGTTTTCCGGAAGAAGTTTTGAAGGTAAAATCGGATCCAAAGTTATACTTGATATCTCCCAACTCCGAGAATACTTATCCTTCACTTCGACAGTCAATCGAGGCCCATAAAAATCGGCTTTCCCTTCCCTTATTCGTGAAGGAATTTTTAACTCGATAAGCAATTCTTTCAATGCTGAGACACTGTTTTCCCAAAGTTTTTCATCGTATATGTATTTGCTCAGATCTTGATAATCGGGTATATCTAAAATTGTTTTAAATTGACTAAATCCAAATGCTTTTAATGATGTACCTATCAATCTTATATTTTCAGTTAACGAATCTTTTAGATTGTCTTTATCAACTAAACTGATTACCTGTGCATCAGTAGTTTCTAAAAAGTCTTCAAGATGTTCAATTTTAGTCTCGTTTGAATTGTGAAGATTACCTTGGAATGTTTTGGAAACTGATCCGATATTTATTTTTTCGCCTGCATTATCTAGAGAGAGATCAGAGATTGCACGCTCTATTAAAAAACTTCTTAGATTGTTCCTATAGAAAACATCTTTTGAATTTTGTGTGCCTTTTATCTGTGATGTTTGAATATATTCAGGGAACTTTTCTACTAGAAATGCGGGCTTGTTCGTTACCCATGGTGGTTGCATAAGTTGAAACTCAAACTCTATCATTTGCTCCTCTAAAAATCTCGTGAGGTTTTGTTGCAAAATAATTCCATCTTTTAACCAAATTGGAGAGGAGACATCTTTCTCATTTTCAAGCTTAAGATAATTAAGTTTCTCAGCAATAATTATGCTGTTTATCTCACTTAATTTCTTTAGGTTCTCTAGGTAATCATTTAATTTTTTCTTTGTCTCAAACGCAACGCCTTGGATTCTCTGTAACAAAGGTCTAGAAGAATCATTCATCCAGTAGTTTTTTGAAATCTTTGTGAGCTTGAAATGATCCAGTTCGCCTGTGCTTTTTACATGTGGACCTCTACATAGATCAATAAAATCATCACCGGTCTTATAAAAACTAACTTCAGAATCTGGGATTTTATTTAGTAATTCTGTTTTGTATGTCTCTCCCAGCTGAAGTAACGTCTGAAGGGCTTGTTCCTTGGGAATTACAATATTTGTGAATGGGATATTTTCATCTATAATTTCATACATTTCACTCTCAATATTGGCAAGGTCTTCGTGGGTGAATTTATGATCGATATCAAATTCATAGTAAAAACCAGTATCTGTGACTGGGCCAATTCCTATCTTAACATCAGGAAATAATCTTTTTACTGCATATGCAAGTACGTGAGCTAAGCTGTGTCGTTGTTTTTCTAGGTTGAGTTGTTGAGCAGTATTCATATCGGGCGAGAATTGTAAAATCTAATAAATGATAAATAGTTGTAAATTGTAACTTATTATATTCTTCTGTATCTTAACTAGATTGTTTCTAATTTGATATCAATCCTAGACTATGGGTAGTACAGGATTCACACTCCGTGTATTGTTCAGATAAGTTCATACAAAGCTTCGCTTATATTCACTAACTCTTCACTTACGAAACTGTGACCTTCTTGTCTACTAAAGCCTTGTGCGAAGGCAGATCGCACGTCATCCCGTATTCAGTATGGGTGGTACAAGATTCGAACTTGTGGCCTTTCGCACGTCAAGCGAACGCTCTGCCAGCTGAGCTAACCACCCATGCTGAATGCGGGACTGAGTTAACTCCCCATACAGTAGGATTGACTCTCTGCAATTCACAGAGTTGTCAATTATAAACTAATTGGGTCGATTTTTGATAATTTTGTCAATTAAACCATATGATTTGGCCGTTTCTGCAGTCATATGTCTGTCTCTATCGCTATCTTTTACGACTTGTTCGTAACTTTGACCAGTATTTTCAGAGAGAATCTTTGTAAGTAGGTCCTTTAATCTGAGGATTTCCTTTGCTTCAATCTCTATGTCACTCGCCTGTCCTGAAATACCTCCATTGACAAGTGGTTGGTGCATATGAATCATTGTGTTGGGTAATGCGTATCTTTTGCCTTTTGTTCCAGCTGACAAAATTACAGTTCCAAATGATGCGGCAGTCCCAAATGCGAACGTAACAATGTCGGGTTTAATATAGTTCATCGTGTCTAAAATCGCTAGGCCAGAGTAGATAACACCACCAGGACAATTAATATACATGGTTATGTCTTTTTCTTTGTCTTCTTTTTCGAGGAATAATAATTGGGCAATGACGGCATTTGCAACTTGATCATCTATTCCGGTTCCGAGAAATATTATTCGGTCTTTAAGTAATCGGGAATATATATCGTATGCTCTCTCCCCGTCTCGGGATTTTTCGATAATTGTTGGAACAAGATAACTCATAGGTAGAATTGATTAATTAAGGAACAAGACATTATATGATATTTAGTAAAGTTTATGAACCCAAATTTAAAGTTCCTACTTATAGTTCGTTTATATTTATGATTTGTAATCATCACAAGAAATTAATGTATAACACGGGAATATAGGTTAATACTCATCTTAGAAAAATTTAATCATTTTCCTCAACTTATCAAGCAATAAATTTTATCAGTTATTAGATTAATCGTGATCGAAAATCGGGAAGGATTATCAAGAGTGGTGAATGCAGAGACCGTACTAAATGAAAAAGGAATCGTAGCTGAACTTGTTCCCATAGTAATATTACTAGTAGATGATTTGGGTTACCCTTTAAATAGTCCCGATAGGGGCCATCTAGGTAGTCTCTTTACTCATTACCACTCTTTTTTTTCACAAAGCTTCAAGATGGATATATAGAACTTTTTTTCGGAGACTTTTGAAAATCATTTTAATACTAGATTTATAGAATTGGGGGATAAAAATGATGAAATTTTGGACGACTTAACACATCTACCTCGCTCTGATGTTTATATACCTGCAAGGCGGATTGCAACAATTACGGCGTAATTAAATAAGTGACATAGCTTGTTTCGGTAAGAAATTCAATTTATGTGAATATGAATAGAAACAAAAATGCCTCCTTGCGGAGACATTTTTGCTTGCACTTTTAACTATTTTTACTGCCTTTTGCTTATATTTAATTGTGATAATAATTTACCAGACAAAACACCCTCTTGTCAAGAATGTTTGTACAGTAAAAATAGTGGTGTTGGATAAATTTGTACACTATCGATATGATCCTATTGTTGGGCGTTTTCGACTCAGGAGGTGTCGTCGGATTGAATAGGATATATTTATGAGAAATTGATTAGAGTAAATATTTCCTATGAAAATTAGTCGATAATTTCTAAAGTTGATTCACTGTTCAAATTTAGTCTATCAGTAGTCCCACTGTTTAGTTCTAGAACGTATTTTGCGGGTTTGTCAGAGACGTATCTGATGGATTCGTCGAGTGGTTTGGCGTTTTTGTGGTAATTGATAAATCTCTTGTTTGAATCGAAAAAGACTATATCTAGCGGAATGTATGTATTTTTCATCCAAAATGATCGAATTTGACTATCTGGAAATATGAAGAGCATTCCTTCATTCTCTGGCAAGTTTTTGATATTCATAAGCCCTGTTGCCCTACTCTCGTTGCTGTCTGCAATGTATACGTCATAATTAAATATTTCTTCGTTCGACCTTATTTCAATATTCTTCTTTATCAATTGATTTGCATTAGCTTGTGGATCGATTTTGATTTGCTGATCATTCTCAATACTTTTAAACAAAGAAAGAATGAGTAGAAATCCTCCTAATAGAGCTGATACAAATATGATAACGATTGGTTTCCAATTTTGTTCTAAATTCTCATTTGCGTTTAAAATTTTTTTCAAGATCTGATTTGTTAATAATCCAAATAATAGGCCTGCCATGAGGGCAAGAATAGGGTTGGGAACATTTTAGCAGTTGTTTGAATAATTGTTTAGATTGGTATGTGTCTAATTTTTGACCTGCGCGAATACTACTATGGCATGCAATTGTAGCGATTAATTTTTTAAGTACGTTATTTTCTTCTTTGTTAACCGTATCACTTGATTCGTCAAGCGAAGCTAACAGTTCTGAAAAAACATCATCAATACTGTTTGAATATACCCCTTCTGGTATTGATGTCAGTTCAGTTTTACTCCCCTGAATTTTAAACTCAAAACCAAGTTTGAAAAGTAGATTTTTATTTTCTAGCAGAAGTAATTGTTCCGTTTTCGAAATGTTTAATAACTCTGGTATCAGAAGCTTTTGTGATGGCAGTGTTTGTTTCTCTTGAAATCTCTTTTCGATTTTTTCGAAATTAATTCTTTCATCAGCGGCGTGTTGATCTATAAATTGAACACTGTCTGCTTTTTGTATCACTAAGTATGTATTGAAAACTTGTAATACTTCAGGCTCAATTTCAAATAATTCTGGCTCGTCTGATATTTGATTGCTATTACTTAGAATATTTCTAGTAAAATCAATACTGGTTTGGGTGTTGAGGTTAGATTTTTTACGACTGATTTCTTTCAAGTCGTATTTCTCGCTTGGATAGATGGCTTTTTTGTGTTCAGCGGAATTTAATAACTTACTTCCCCACTCTGAAGTTATTTTTCCCATTGTCTCTTGTTGTAAATGTTTTTCCAGTGAGTTTCTAACTGAGTTGTGAACCACTCTAAAAAGATCTTTAGGATTATCGAATCTTATTTCGTTTTTCCTAGGATGGACATTAACATCAATTTTGTCTTCATCGATATTAATTCTCATGAAATAAACTGGGTACTGATTATGCATTAAGTTAGTACCAAAGCCGGATTTCACAGCCTTGGTGATGATAGGATCCATTACCCCTCTGTTGTTAACAAAAATAAACTGTAATGAACTATCCCTCCTGTTTAATTCCGGATGTCCGATAAAACCTGAAATCCGTAATGATTTATCGTCAAACATTAAGGGGAGTAGTTTATTTTCAAGGTTGGGATAAATTTGTAGGATACGTTTTTCAAATGTTTCGGACTGAGGGAGTGAGTAAACGACTTTGGAATTATTAAAGAATTCGAATTCTATCTTATGATGAGCTAATACAATCTTAATAAAAGTATTTAAAATATTTTTGTATTCTGTAATTTCTGATTTAAGGAATTTTCTCCGAGCAGGGATTTGATCGAATACGTTTTCAACTATAACTGTTGTTCCTTGATTACGTGCTTGTCCATTCTCTGTGATTATTCTATCTCCTTGCGTAAATGCTAGTATGGGTTTTCCCTCTGATGTCTTGGTGTGGATTTTGAGTGTGGATATACTAGAGATACTTGCAAGTGCTTCTCCTCGAAAACCTAGGGTGTATATATTCTTTAAGTCATCGACAGAGTGAATTTTCGACGTTGCGTGTTGCACTAGTGCTAATTTCGCATCTTGTTCGCTCATTCCTGAACCATTGTCAACAACCTCTATGTAATTTATACCACCATTTTCCACTTTTAAAGTAATTTTTTTGGCCCCTGCATCAATTGAGTTCTCAATTAATTCTTTAACAATTGAGGCCGGTCGTTCTACGACTTCCCCAGCGGCAATTTTATTAATCAGATCTGGTGAAAGTAATTTGATGGTATTAGTCATTAATCTCGATCCTTAATTGAATTGGTTTGTAATCAGTTTCCAATATTATATTTTGTCTTTCGGGAGAGTTTTGGTGGATTTCTTTAGATAATAATCTCAAGAATACATCCTCCCCAGTTATGTCAACTCCATCAATATCGGGTTCTAGGCTTACTATCACTTGGTAATCACCGTTAGCAAGATTGAGTGGAGCTTCCATAGGTTCGGGTAAGTTTCTTAATAGGTCTTCACCAGGAAATTTAAAGCTCTCTGAAGTTAATGAATAAATCCTTGAATTATCTTCCTCTCTAACGTTATCGAACCTACCAATAAGTAGTGAGTTATCTGCTACTGTATTAATTAACCTGATCTCATATTTGAATCTTTGTGGTGACAGAGGTAAGTTAAGACCTGGTAGTTCTTCTTTGGCGTCTTTGAACCACAATCCACTAAGCTCATTAATGGTCGAATTTCCGTCCGTAGGTGTTGCTAGCATCAAAGTACTATCAGTTTCAGGAATGATTAGCTCGAATTTTAATTCAGACCTTCCTTCCAGTATTTGCGATTCCATTAAAATGAAATTATTGGGAGTTTCATCTCTGTCCCCCTCGTTCTCAATCGTTACAAAGAAATCTTTTAATTCATTTAATCCCTCTAGGGAAAGTTCTGTTAGATCGCTTCCATCAAGATTCTTAATCTGATTGTCAATTGAATTGAATCTTTTTATAAATAATATGCTTTCGTCATTTCTCCTACCCCACAAGGCATAGTGTCCAAGCTGTATCGTAGGAAAATTGTTTGATTGAATAGTAAACGAAGGTGTTTCTAGTGTCGGGTCGTTGTTACGGTCTAGGTAAATTTTGGATAAAATGAGAATAATTGCAGATATTGCTACAGTCACTAAAATAATTATCCCGATCAAGGATTGTCGTTCATTAAGTTCACTTAGCTGAGATCTACTTCTCATGTAAGTTTTTTTGGAATGTTAATTAATGATACAGTTTTTAATCAGCCTGGACAAATTTAACACCAGAAGGCTTTAATTTCTGCTGTCTGAATACTGAGAGAATGTTCAATAACTTGCCATTAGCTTCGCCAACGATGACGTGTTTTTCGAGGGTAGTTTTTACAAGCTCGCTACCATGAAGCTTCTTGAGTGGGGTTCTTCGAGAATATCTCAATTCACTTATAGCACCTAACTCATTGATAATTTTGGTCCTGATGCGCCAATCGATTCTAGCTAAATCATCTTTAGCTTTGTTTGAATACACTATGTTCATGATTGTTTTATCTCAAATAATTTCTCAATATCCTCTTGTGAGTATGTGGGGCCTTTGTAGGACTCCAATGAGGTGAGTTGTAAATAGTATTTGTCTGTAAGCTTTTCCTCCATCTCCTTGAGTAATACTTTGATTTGGTTGCGAATTAACGCAGACGGAGAGACACCCAGTTTTCGGGCGAAATAAAAAAGGAGATCTTTCTCCTCAGGTTCAAGCCTTACGGCTAATTTAGTTGTCATATTATTCTTCATGACATAATCATTATACCAGTCTAAAATGTATTTGTCTACTCGTGTCGCCCACGAAAAAGCCTGTCGGGTGCACTATTTCCGTTGTGTAAAACTATAGGATAAGGCCGTGTCGGTTCTAGGGAAATACTATGGGGTGGTACGTTGCTTCGAAGATGTTGTGTACTTTTTAATTTCGAATTCCTCAAAACCTAGAAAGAAAATTTCGGTCTTAGGGGTGATTCCGAGCTTCTTTTCAGATTCCTCGTATATAGTTTCAAATAATTCCAAAACATCCCTAGAAGATGCTCCTGGCTGCGTTTCTATAAATGCAGCATGTCTCTCTGAGATTTTAGCTTTGCCTATTTGTTTGCCTTTTAGGCCAAGTACCTTATCAATAATATATCCCCAGCTATTGCTTTCTAGTTTGAGATTTTCCTGTAGAGATTTCTCAATATTTTGAAAACAACATCCGGCACTATTGGCTGGTTGAAGTCTTTTTCTTGTTGCCCAAGCGATCGAAGTATTTCTTGCTCGTTCTTTATCTCCTTCTCTAAGTATTAAATTAACAGATAGAATTACGTCTTTATTTTCATGGAAAATTGAATAGTCATAATCAAAATTCAATTCATCTTTATTTAATGTTTTAAATTCTCCGTCCTCGGTGAGGACATAAACAGATTTTACTACTTCGGAGAAAAATCTAGTTCCCCCATGAATGTTATTGTAAACTGCTCCACCTACGGTCCCGGGAATTCCTGCAAACCATTGCAACCCAGTTATCCCTTTGTCAATGGAGATGTTTATAAGGTATGGTAGATATACTCCTGATGCAACTGTTAACTCAATTGCTGGGTATTGAGATTCATCAAAATCTAGGTCATCAAAATTGTAAAATTTCTCCTTGTCAACAGAGTTTAACCGTGCTTTTATTTCTTTTGGTGAAGGGAAGATATTTTCAATTTTACCTTTGATTTCAATTTCTCTTGAAGCGTTCTTAATTACTAAACCACGAATTCCTTCGTCTGATATTAGTACATTACTACCCCAGCCTAGAATTGTATATGGAATCTGAAGTTCATTCGCTTTTCTTACTGCGATTGACAACTCATCAATAGAATTAGCTTGGAAAAATAAATCGGCCGGACCCCCAATTCTCCAAGTGGTGTACTTCGCGAGAGGTTGATCAACAATTGCTGTTGAGTTTAATTTATCGAGTTCTAATTTTAAAGTTTGTAAATTATTCATTTGATAAAGTTGCTTTTATTCTTCTTATCCCTGAACCGCTGCTCTCTTCTTTAAGTATCTTGAATGATCCGTGTTTTCGGATTTGTTCAATATTTTCATCATGTGGTCCACCACAAAATTCTTTTGAAATATCTGATCCTGTTTCGCGGTCTTTTATGAAGTACACAGTAACTAAATCACCATAATTCTTACCGAATTCCATTTCTGCGCCAATTTTTTCCGCTTCGGACTTTGGCATAATTACTTTCTCAATCATGAGTTCTTTTGCAATGTACTCATTGACCAAGTTCTCAACATCAGATAATACTTCTGGTGTTAGCTTCTCGTTATGTAAGAAGTCGATACGTAATCTTTCTGAGGTGATATTGCTACCTCTCTGTTTAACATGTTTTCCTAATGTGTTCTGAAGAGCAGCAAGCAGTATATGATGTGTAGTATGTAGTGCAGTTGTACGTTCTGACTGATCTGCTAATCCACCTTTAAACTTTTTTTCTGCTCCTGCTCTACTTTGTGCTTTGTGAGCTTCTAATTCTTCATTAAACCCACTCATTATCTCTGTGACTTCTTCATCGCTGTAATCACCCGGATCGTTTGCATCAGAAGATGCTATTTCTTCGATAATCATTTCGATTGGGAAACCGTAAGTTTCGTAAATATAAAAAGCATCTTTTCCTGAGATTCTAATTCCCATTCCGGTATATTTCTGGAGTTCCTTTAATCCTTTATCTAATGTTTTGGCAAACTTAATTTCTTCTTTTTCTAATTCATTCAAGATTGAGTTTTCATTTTCCTTCAAGTGTGGATAATGATTATGCATTCTCTCAATTACCGCTACGGCAAGTTCTCTGGTAAAATTCATGTCCATTTCCAGTCTCCTCGATGTTCTAATCATACGTCTAATCAGGCTTCGCAGGATATATCCTTGATCTTTATTCGCAGGAACTATACCATCAGCAATGATGAAACTAGATGCCCTGGCATGGTCTGCAAGTATCCTCATGCTTGATGTAAAAGCGATATCTTTGTAGGATTTACCACTTAACTTTTCAATTTTTTCGATTATCGGGACATATAAGTCAGTTTCAAAAATATCGGTTTTGTTTTGGGAGCACATTACTACTCGTTCAAAACCTCCTCCGAAATCTACATTCCGTTGGGAGAGTCTTTGCCAATTCATATTCTCATCAAGTTTGTATTCCATAAAAACGGAATTGCCAATCTCGATAAATCTTCCGGAATCATCATTAATATGATATTCATCTTGTTCAACTGCAATTTGTCCCAAATCATAGAAAATTTCTGAACTTGGTCCCCCAAGCTCGCCAGGAGCTTCACCGCGTTGCCACCAGTTATCGGATTTCCCATATGGGAATATTCTAAATCTATGTTTTCTACTAGTTTCCAAATCAAGAGGAATGTTTGTTATGTCCTCCGAAAATTCTGCATCGATACCGTGTGCTTTAAAAACATTTTTCCATAATTCGATGGAAACATCATCTCGACCAACTACTTCATCACCTCCCCAAACCGACACATATAGTCTTTCTGGATCAAGACCAAAATGCTTTGTATATAGTTCAAATACCCAAGGGATTTGTTTCTCCTTAAAATAATCACCTAATGACCAGTTACCCATCATTTCAAACATCGATGTATGCCTATTATCCCCTATTTCTGCAATATCTTTGGCTGCTGATCGAAACGACCGTTGAAAGTTACATAATCTTTTACCTTTAGGATGTGGTTCTCCGGATAAATAAGGTACCAAGGGAAACATTCCTGAATTCGTAAAAAGAATTGTGGGATCATTAACTGGAATAAGTGAAATATTTGGAATTTCAACATGACCTCTTACAGAGTCTGTCATGAATTCAAAGAATGCTTTTCTTATATCTTCTGATTTCATATTGTTGTTTTAACTGGTAATTGATTAAACCATAAATAAGAATAATTTTCATCATGTGAAAAGTCTTGGACACAACATCCTATAGTTTAAGGTGTTACTGGTTATCGAAAAATTCAACAAAACATATGTGTTTAAAGTATGATTCTCAAAATATAAAATACGTAACAGATGTGTGTATTACGTATTACATACTAATCGGTCGTGAGGGCGACCTTATGAGTAATTAATTTGCTCACAAGTTGGTAGAACATGCACCCAGGGGGTTTTATGTGTATAGCAATATTGTGGTAGCGCCAGTACCTCGATGATATTTGAGTAAGAGTTGTGCGAGCGTATATGATACGAAGGGGTTGTGTCGTTCTCGTTAGCTCATGTATATTTGGCTATTATGAAATTCTCGGAATAAATATTCAAAAATGATTCGATAATTATTTGGCCTGTAGTATCTCGGATGCGGATAATAAAAACTCAATAAAAACAGGGTGTGGTTCCTGAGGAGAAGATTTGTATTCCGGATGTCCCTGGGTCGCTATAAAGAATGGGTGATCATTTTTGGGCAACTCAATAAACTCCACAAAGAAATTGTCAGGAGAAGTCCCACTAAAGACAAATCCTTTTTCCTCAAATTTTTCTCGGTACTTATTATTGAACTCAAATCTATGCCTGTGACGTTCGGCAATTACGGATTTATTCTTGATTTTGAAACCACTGTGTTTCGAATATATCTCATGAGTAAGTGTGTTCTTTTTGACCACACAATCGAAGGTCCCTAATCTCATTGATGTTCCTTCTCCTTTAATCACTTGATACTTATCATTGAAAGGAATACTGTGGATTATTGGATTTTTGGTTTTAGGATCAATTTCTTCTGAATTGGCATCTTTAATATTCAATACGTTTCTAGCATATTCTACACAAGCAAGTTGCATTCCATAACAAAGACCGAGATAGGGAATTTTATTTTCTCTGGCATACTTAATTGCTTTAATTTTACCCTTTGTACCCCTCTCGCCCCATCCTATCGGGACTATAATTCCATCAACACCTTGCAATTGATCTAATAAGGTTGTCTCTTCCTTGTCGGAATTGATAAATTTAAGTGTGACGTTCATTTCGTTGAAAACACGAGCATGATTTATAGCTTCAAGTAATGCATAATACGAATCTACAAGTGAGGAGTCTCCAGTCGCAAAGTATTTTCCAACGATAGCGATCGTAGCACTTTTATCAAATTTTTTAAGAAGTTTATTAGAGTAATCTTCCCAGAAACTCAAATCAAGAGTTTTCTTTTTTGGTGTGATTCCGAAATATTTAAGTAATCGCTTATCAAGTTCTTGATTGTATAAATGTACAGGCACTTGATAAACATTTTCGAGATTCTCACATGAAAATATATCTTTGTGATCAACATAGAACTTTAATCCAAATTTATATTTTCTTTGTTTATCAACGGGTCTTTCACTTCTAATAATTATGAAGTTAGGGTTAATACCCATCGACATTAGGGCTTTTAGGCCGAACTGAGCCGGTTTTGTTTTAGGCTCGTTAATATGAGGTGGTACCGGTACATATGTGACGTGAACATTGGCAACTTGTTCGGAAAAGGACAAAATCCTAGCTGCTTCGTAATATAAGCCATTGTTATTTTCATATTCCCCTACTGTCCCACCCAACTCGATTACAACAAAATCGGCTTGAGATTCTTCTGCAGCATTTTTAATTCTGGAAATAATTTCATTTACTACGTGGGGGATAGGTTCTACATCCTCTCCATCATATTTCATCTTCCTTTCGTTATTAATTACAGTTGAATATAGCTGTCCCATGGTCATAAAATTTTTGTGGCCAACCTCTTGATTCAAAAATCGTTCATAGTTTCCTAGGTCAATATCCGCTTCCAAGCCGTCAAAGCAAAGAAATGGATCTCCATGTTCAATAGGGTTGATAGTTCCAAAGTCCACATTTAAATTATTCTCACATTTTATGGGGCAAACAGTATATCCATGCGCCTTCATTAATAGAGAGATCGATGCGGAAGTGACACCCTTGCCGACGGCACTCATTACTCCCCCACTTACGAAAATATATTTTGTCTTCTTAGACATAAGAAAAATAATAATAAAAAAAATTTTTGGGCAAGTACAAAGAATCAGTTTATATATTAGAGTGAATAAGAGCAAATAAATTTACTCTGAATATTCATCGTCTGTTAATGCTGGCAGTATGATTGCGAAATCAGCTTCCCTTCCATCTTCTAAAATTGCAACTCCTTCAAAAAGGTAATACGGAGGTAAGTAATTTGTCCATGGTTCTGTTTCTATCCATTCGTATGGTTCGATATAGATGATTTGAGTTTTTGTTGCATCGATTTTGAATTCTCTCACAGCAAGTGGTTCGTAATCAGTAAAAGGATCCGTATTCTTAAGTTTTAACCAATATAATAGACCTTCCCCATTCTGAATTCTGACATATGCCTCTGTAACCGAAAGCATCTTGTATACGCCACTATCTCCAATGTTTAACTGTGTGTAGTCAAAGCTAACAAGATATGGAACCAAACTTTCAACTTTTCCACGTACAATTAAATTTGCTGAACCATTCAGATAGTCAGGTTTTCTAATTGTGGCGAACAATTGGGTCTTCGGAACTTCATCCTTTGCCGGTCTGTAGTTTTCAGAAATTTGCGAAGCTAGAATATTCTGATGTTGGGCTATACGAACAAACTGAGAAGTTGAGATGTTCGGGGAAGTAACAACTTTTGAATTTTGAAAATTAATGTAGTCGACTCGGGACTCTCCTCTAGTAAAATTGTGATCCCTGAGTCCTAACTTTGAAATCATGTCAATTCCTGTATTTGAGTAGAAATCTGTTTGTCTAACCGTACCTATAGAGACTTTGATCTCTTCCGGAATTGTTTCTTTTGATAAATCCGTTTTGTAGCTCCAGATGTCTTTTAGTTTGTCGTATGTAAGGCTTCTTGCTAAGTCATCGGATTGCCAAAGTAATGTAGTATCGGATATCAATCTTTCTGCAGATGTAAAGTTTAGTCTTGTCGCAACTGCTTTCCCTTTTGAGGTATTGCCTAATTTCTCTCTAGGTTTATTATAATAGTAGACGAAGGCTGTGTTCGGCTTTTCAGGTAGTGTTTGCTGATCAATTATCGACGTTGTCGGTGATGAATTAGGACTTAATTGGAGTCTCTTTAGTTTAGCTTTTGGTATTTTTCCGAGTTTACCATCGCGAGCTAGATAAGCCCCTGATCCTGAAGTAGTAATTGTATTAGGGTCTGTAGGTTCCTTTGTGGTAGTCAACTCGTAGATAAACCTAAATATAAAAGTCCCAACTGCAAATATCAGGAAGATAATCAAACCTTTTCGCGCATGCATTGTAGCTTTACTTAATCTAGATGCCATTAAGGTTAAATAATTAATTCAAATATTATTACATTTATTATATATTAAGATAAACATTAAATCTTCATCAAAATATTTGTGAAAAACAACTCATCATCTCCTTTAAAAAAAATCAAATTTGCGTGGGTGAACCTCAAACTACCCTTTAAACTTTTTATTCTATTAGTATTTGTGTTAGCTGTAGGTCTTTTAGGTTATTTGGCTACCAGTTATTATTTTAAAAACGATTTGACACTTCTAAAAGCTCCAAAAGCAATTTCTAAAAACTCAGTGACAATAGTCCCTCCTACTCCACTACCTCCCAAGTATAGTGCATTAAATGGTATTCAAGTTGATTATGATGAATACGAAGAACTTCTAGATAGGAAACCTATTGCAATTGTTGTAAATAATCATAAGGATGCAAGACCTCAAAGTGGTCTTTCCAAAGCAGATACAGTGATGGAGGTTTTAGCTGAGGGGGGAATCACTAGGTATGTTGCTGTATATCATAATAATTACGATGTTGCGAAAATTGGTCCTATTAGAAGTCTACGGTACTATATGATTGATTTTGCAAGTGGTTATGATGATGCAATGATACTTCACCATGGTTGGGCTGGCTTTGATAATGCTGACTTTGAAGTCTATAATGCCGAAACCGATGCAAGAGGTGCTGTTTCAAAATTCAACATAAAAGATATACAAACTGAAGGGAGTACTTATCGAGATCCTCAGAAGGCAAAAACATCAGGATATGTACATTCACTCTATACAGATTTTACGAGAATTAATTCTGAAATCACTAGATTAGCAAAGGCATATAATTGGAATCTTAGCTCCGAGAATCTCAAGGAGATCGTATTTAAAGACGATGCAATGGAAACGGATAGAGGTCTCTTTAACTCTGTGGATATAAAGTTTATGGGCTTGGGAGGTAGTGATTATATGTCAAGATTTACTTATGATAAAGCAACAAACACTTATCCAAGATTTATTGGAGGTAATCCCGATGTTGATCAACTCACAAACGAGCAAATATCTCCGAAAAATGTTATCATTGAATGGCATGAATACGCTGATGCGCGAGATGGACACAACCGCATCGTGATAAAAATGATTGGAGAGAATAAAGCTACAATCTTAAGAGATGGTCAAGTAATTGAGGGTACATGGAAAAAACCATCTCGCTTAGAAAGGACTCAATATTATGATGTAGAAGGTAATGAAATATCTTTAAACAGAGGACTAATTTGGATTGTAAATGTCGTCAAAGTTCAAGACAAATTAATTAGCACCGTGACAATTAAATAAACTTAACTTATAAGATATTAAACAAAATGAACAATCGTAAGTATACTAAGATGTTATTAGTCGTAGTTTTATCACTAGTTTTGTTTACGGGTTGTAAAAAAGACGATCAGGCCAATCAAAATGGAGATGATAATAACTCACAAGATCAAGTGACACTGATTTGGTGGAATATGTTTGATAGTGAGGAAAATGTTAAACCATTGATTGATGCTTATACCTCACAGAATTCAAATGTAGTCATCCAGTATCGCCAGCAGGGAGTAACGGGGGGAGTCACGAGCTATAAGAATTTGTTAGATAATGCACTTTCAGACGCTGAAACTATCAATGATCCTGATATTTTTACAATTGAAAATACATGGGTAGGAAAATACGAAGAATACATTTCTCCAGCACCTTCTGACCAATTTAATAATGATTATTATGGTGATTTCTACCCGCTTGTTAAGGAAGATTTTGCTAAAGATGTTGCTTTAGGTGTGCCTTTGTACGTGGATTCCTTAGCGGTTATATATAATAAAGATAAATTAATAGAAGGTGGATACACCGTTCCAGATAATGATTGGAGTGAATTCAAAAATCAGGCTAAAAGTTTAACCCAAAGAGGTTCAAATAATAAAATTGTCTCAGCTGGCTTCGCCGCAGCGTCTGGGAATAACGTCCAATTTAACTTTGATATACTAAGTCTTCTAATGTTACAGAATGGTGCAAATCTGAATTCCCCTTCTGTCCTAGAGTCGTTTTCGACGAATTCTGATGTAATAGGTACATTCGATTTTTACAAAGAGTTTTATGGTGCGAATGGATCATGGGACGATGAGCAAAAGTTAGATATAGCCGCTTTTCTCGAGGGAAGATTAGCAATGTTCATAGCCCCAAGTTGGAGATTAAATGACTTACTTATCTATAATGAAAAATACAACTTAGATTTGGACATTGGTATAGCACCTATCCCTCAATTAACGGGAACCGATAATATTGCATGGGGTACCTATTGGGGACAAACAGTATCAAAAGCTTCCCCTAACACAAATGAAGCATGGAAATTTATTAAATTTATAACAGAAGCTGATCAACTACGTTTACTTGATAAAACAGTAAAAGATAACGGACGTAAAGTTGGAGTATTTTTCCCAAGATTAAGCATGTCTTCTGAAATTTCTGATGATCAGTATTTAAGAGTGTACACACAAGCGATGCCATTTGCTAAATCATGGTATATGAAAGATGGTTACATAATTGAAAATGAGTTCAATAAATATTACACCGGTGAAGGAACTGATTTGGGCGGCATAGAGAACGTAATTAATTCTACTATTAACTAATTATTGATGGGCAGACCAATGAAAACCATATTTATTATATTGCTAACTCTATTATTTAGCGCTAGTGTTGTCTCCGCACAATCTACCGATGAAGTTGTATTACAAAAACCTACTGAAGGGTCGACAATTAGTAATACTTATGAAATTGAGTGGAAGATTCTTGATACAGATATTGAAAATCCGGCTTATTTTATAGATGTCTTTAACCTTGCTTGTACACAGAGTGGTGGCAATCTAGGTAGGATTACAAATTCTGGTGCAACGGTAGAAAATAATATTTATACTTTTTCTTGGGATACAAAATCCGGTAATTTATCAAATTCCTTACAAAGCGGTGGAAATTATTGTATGAGAGTATGCGGAATTCTTGCGGACGGAGGAAGTGTCTATAGTAAATGTGATAAAAAGTCCTTTGTTTTTAGTTCTGAAGTGACAGGAACTAATAAATCTCCAGTCATTACCCCGGCGAAGGAAGGATTCAAAGTGACCCTTAATGAGATATTTAGCTATAAAGTTGTTGCAAGTGATCCAGATGGTGATGAACTTAAATATTCATTCCTAAATGCACCGGATTTTTTAACCATAGATCCTAAAACAGGTCAAATATCTGGTAAGCCCACAGAAGTTGGAGATATTCGTTTTATAGTGAAAGTTGATGATTCTAAAGGTGGCATTACTACTGAAGAATTCACTCTCAATATTCAACTAACAAATACTGAAAAGGAGGTGGTTTTTGAATTTCCTAAATCTGCATCAACCGTAACTCCTGACAACAATATCATAAAGTGGAAAGTAAAATCCGGATTGGTTGTAAAATCGATAACACTGAGTTATTCATCCGATAAAAAAGAATGGATTGAAATTACCAAACAAGACAGAGATTTGGGGCAGTATACATGGAATATCAGTGACATTGAGGATGGTGAGTATTTCATCAGATTTCTCTTAGTAGATCAGAATAATAAACTTTTTGAAGTATTTAGTGATCGATTTCAGGTTTCTTCTCAGGGAAATGTAACTGAGACCGAAATTACCGGTTTAAGCCCGGAAGAAGGTTCGACAATAAACAATAATCGTCCGGTAATTAGTGCTGAATTTAGAACTCCAGAAGGTATTACGATTGCAGTTGAAAATATTAAATTTACATTAAACGACAGAATAGATCTTACAATGTGTGACATTACGGCAGGTGATATTAGTTGTGAGATAGTTGGTGAGTTAAGCAATGAAACCTACACAGCTTATATAGAGCTTAAAGATTCTAGTGGCGCAACATTAGTCAAAGAATGGAAATTCAATGTTGATTTGGAAGGACAAACAGGCGAAGAGTCTGAAGATTCCGGAGGAATTACTGGAAGTTCGATGCAATTAATTTTAATAATTTTTGCAGTAGGTTTCCTATTAATTGCTCTTCCATGGAGCATATATTTGATTGTGAAAAAGAGAAGAAATAAGACTAGTGAAGTTACAAAATTACCTGAAGATAATGTCATTCATCCCATTACACCGATAACTCCGGAACAAACGCAACCAGTGATTGGTTCACAGGGATTGGATATGGGGCAAGCTGTAAACCATAATGCAATTAACTATCAACCAGACAATACAAATCTGGGATATCCTACAGATCTCACAATTGCAAATAACAATCTACAACCATCAAATATGGTTACACAAGACACTCAATCGCAACAGATTACCAATAATTCGCCACAATCTTTTAATACAGCTGGTCCTCAGACTATTAGTGTAAATAATCAAGGTAGTCCTCTGGGATCTGCTACCCAATCATTTGAGAACGTGCAGGTAACTCCAACAAATTCAAACATGAATAATCTTACAGATCAGAGTGTAAATATGAATCAAAATGGATTATTACAAAACCCGGGTTTTACAGAACCTGAAATTATTTCTCCTCAAATTTCAAATACAAATCCTTTATGGAATATTCCAACTAATAATGTACAATCACAAGTTATGCCAACTGCCTCCCCGAACTCTTCGCTTCCGAATAATACAACAAACAATTTTGATAAACCAGTCATAGCTGAACAACCTGCGATGTACCGTCAAGAAGAAATTCCTGCTTGGTTAGCCACCGACCTTCCAGACACGTCAAAGTCAGAAGAAGCAAGTCCATCCGCATCCACGATGGATCAAGTACTAACAAAAACAGAAATACAGGAGGGTTCGAAAGTATATGATCCTTATGGGTTGGCTCTAAAAACAGATGAAACAGAAGACCCTGATGTTTCTCCACAAATCAGAAACTAATTTGAGCTTATCTTTTCAACTGATTCATTATCGATAGTGGATATCAATTCTTGCATTTTATTTATTGGTTCAAGTTCAATTACAGAGACAGAAACTATCAATAAATCATTCTCGATTTTGACTTCAGATTCATTTCTATTCGTAATGACAATATATTTATGAGCGAACTTATAGTCCTTGGTTAAAGTATTAAAGTTATCCATTAAACTTACTACTTCCTTAGGATTTAAATCATAACCAGAATTGTTAACAACTTTAATGTCCGGGTATTTGTTAAATGTTGCAACTACAGTTGGTGTAGGGATTGTTGAATTTGATTCTACTTGTTCGTGTGCTGACGTATCAATTAATGCAGTCAGTGCGGGTAATGAAAGTGCTAGACTTATTGCCATTGATGCAAGCCTTCTTGAACTCATGCCATTTAATGCCATATCAATCAGGCTGAATAGTGCATTTATACCTCCTACTATTGCCATTACACTATTCAATGTTGCTCCTGCGACGGAATCAAAAAGACTTCCTATCCACCCTCCCAATGCTGTGAAAAGTGCACTACTTGCAGTGATGATTACTGCTGAAAGAGGAGCTCCTGCCCCTAGGGATGCTATGGTTGCACTTCCAGCAATCAATGTACCTACGCCGAATCCCACTGCAGTACCTATTGTGGCACCGATAGCTGCTCCTAGTCCTGTAATAGGTACTCCTAATGCTGCTAATATCGCTAAACCTGCCACAGAGCCTATGGCAGCAAATACTCCAGGTAATGCTGCATTTCTAAGAGAAAGTAAAACTCTGGGTAATAACGGGAGTTTTGTAGCACTAGAAGCTGCAGCTGGAAGAAAACCAGCTAATCCCCTACCTGCGAAAACTTTTGACATAAATCCAAGTAAGCTTCTGTTCAGGAAGCTCGTACCAGAAATGTATCCCATTATTCCTAGATAGTTATTTAGGGTGGTGAACTTTTGTAAAATAATTTCAAGTAGACTGCCCTTTCCTTTGAAACTAAAATTATCATCATAGAAGTCTCGAAGTGCTAATCCGGGAGACCCTCTATGTGTTTTTGTGAAATTGTCGTATAAATCCTGGACTAATGATGCAATTACTCTTGTATTTCCAATTTGATATATAAGTCGGTTAAACGGTAATCCGGACAACCTCGAAAGAAAACTCCCATATTTCCCTGAAAGTAGACGTCCCGCTATGGCTTGTCCTCGGCTGGTCTTTAAGATAAATTTTGCCGAAGT
>OEIV010000138.1_pt1 | contig 46462 bp, 47 predicted proteins | sample 1539231 | NCBI WGS metagenome assembly OEIV01 (sample SAMN03794762, study PRJEB22550) | activated sludge metagenome | feature: wastewater treatment plant; material: activated sludge; isolation source: Wastewater treatment plant of a petroleum refinery complex | place: Argentina: Buenos Aires ... | reverse complement strand
GCGGGGGTGGGCATCGTGGGCGGTGTGGCTGGGGGGGTTGGCGCGGGCGGGCGGCAGAAGCATGAGCCGCATGGGCGTTCTGTTGGGCGAAAACAAGCCCGCCGATGCGGCTGTGGCCGCCCCGAGCCAGCCGGGGCTGGCCACGCCGCCCGCCGCCCTGCCCGCCTTGCCCTCGGCGCCGGGCCGGCGCATTGCGCTTCTTCTTCCGCTCTCCGCTGCGGGAGACGCCAGGAGCCTCGCCAGCAACATGGAGAAATCAGCCCGCTTGGCCCTGGCCGAGGGCGGCTCCGCCGACATCATCGTCAAGGACACGGGCGGCACGGCGGATCAGGCGCGGGCCGCCGCCGAGGATGCGTTGAACGAGGGCGCGGGGATCATCCTGGGGCCGGTGGGCCTTGCCGAAGTGCAGGCCGCCGCCGGGGCCGCCCAGGCGCGCGGCGTCAATGTCGTCAGTTTCGCCAGCCAGCCGGCGGCCGCCGGGGCCAACAGTTTCATCATGGGCTTTTCGCCCGACGCCGAGGTGCGCGCCGTGCTGCGCCATGCCGCGGCCCAGGGCAAGACACCGGCGGCGCTGCTGCATCCGCAATCGGCCTATGGCGAGGCCGTGGCGGCAAGCTTCGCCCACGCCGGGGGCACGGGGCTGGTCCGGTCCTATGCGCGGGTGCCGACCGCGGTGGCCGCCCCCGCCACCGCCATGGCCAAAGTGGTGAAGACGCCCGCCGGTCAGGCGCTGCTCCTGCCCGACGGCGGACAGATGCTGCGCTCGGTGTCGCTGGCCCTGATCAAGAGCGGGGTTGATCCGAAGAAGGTGAAGATCCTGGGCACCAGCCTGTGGGACGATGCCCTGACGCGGGCCACGCCCATCGCCCAGGGCGGCTGGTTTGCCACGGTATCGCCCGATCGGGTGGCGGGCTTCTTCCAGACGTTCGAGGCCGCCCATAAATACCGGCCCCAGCGCAGCGCCAGCCTTGCCTATGACGCGGTGAAGCTGGCCCTGCAACTCCAGGCGCGCGGCGACTTCTCGGCTGCGGCCATCGGCAGCGCGCAGGGCTTTGTGGGCTCGAACGGGGCCTATCGCTTCCGCGCCGACGGCACGGTGGAACGGCAGTTGGCGATCATGGAAATGACGCCCGCGGGACCGCGGGTCATCGCCCCCGCCAGGAGTTCGTTCTAACTGTTCAGTTCACGGATGATGCCGTTCAGCACCCGGCGGCCCCTGGGTGTGGCGGCAAGGCGCTGGCGCGTGGCCTCGATCAGGCCAAGGCCCTGAAGCCCGGCCAGCCGCAGGGGATCAAAGCCCCTGCCCGCCAGGGTTTCATGGCGCGCGATGTCGATGCCCTCGGCAAGCCGCAGACCCATGAGCAGATATTCGGTGGCCTGTTCGGCGGGGGTGACGCGCTGGTCGTCCACCACGCCATGGCCCCGCGCCTCCACCTGTGCCAGCCAGGTTTCGGGGTGGCGTTCCATGGCGATGGCGCGGCGGTCGGCACCCGCCTCCAGCCGGCTGTGGGCGCCTGCTCCCGCACCGGCATAGGGTTCATAGCGCCAATAGGTGAGGTTATGGCGGCATTCATGGCCCGCACCGGCGTGATTGGAGATTTCGTAGGCGGGAATGCCGGCCCGCGCCGTCAGTTCCTGTGTCACCGCATAAAGTTCGGCGGCGCGGTCATCGTCGGGAATGACAAGCTTGCCCTGCTGCTCCAGATCGAAGAAGCGCGTGCCCTCCTCGATGGTCAATTGATAGAGCGACATGTGACCCTCCTGCTCGGAGAGCGCGTGCGAAAGCTCGTCACGCCACTGGGCCACGGTCTGGCCGGGGCGGGCGTAGATGAGATCGAAGGAAACGCGCGGGAAAACCCTGGCGGCCAGGCGGAAGGCGGCGATGGCTTCCTTCGGTGAATGCTGGCGGCCCAGGGCCTTGAGATCATCCTCGCGTAACGACTGCACACCCACGGAGAGGCGGTTGACGCCCGCCGTGCGATAGCCCCGGAAATGTTCGGCCTCGGCGCTGGTGGGATTGGCCTCCAGCGTCACTTCACAATTTCCGGCCACGGGCCAGAGCGCGGCCACGGCGTCAAGCACATGGGTGACCGCCGCCGGCGGCATGAGCGAGGGCGTGCCGCCGCCGAGGAAGATGGAGGTCACCTCGCGGCGCGGCGCCTCGCCCGCCAGCCATGCCAGCTCGCGGGCCAGCGCGCGGGCAAAGCGCAGATGATCCACCGCCTCATGGCGGACATGGCTGTTGAAGTCGCAATAGGGGCACTTGGCCTTGCAGAAGGGCCAATGGATATAGATGCCGAAGCCCGCCATGGGTCAGAACAGGTCTTTCATCAGCGCGGCAAGGGCGCGGGCGCGATGCGACAGGGCATTCTTCTGGTCCGCCGTCATCTCGCCGAAGGTGAGGGTCTCGCCCTCCGGCACGAAGACCGGATCATAGCCATGGCCCATGGCCCCGCGCGGCGGCCAGATGAGATGACCCGGCGCGCGGCCCTCATAAAACCGTTCTTCGCCATCGGGCCAGACCACACAGAGGGTGCAGAGGAAGGCGGCGCGGCGCTGTCCGGCGGTGGTGGCATCCCTGGCGGCCAGCAGGTCGTTCACCTTGGTCATGGCCGATAGCCAGTCGCGCTGCGGTCCGGCCCAGTCGGCGGTATAGACGCCGGGCGCACCATCCAGCGCCTCGACGGCAAGTCCCGAATCATCGGCAACGGCCACCAGCCCCGAACCCTTGAGGGCCGACAGGGCCTTGATGCGGGCATTGCCGCGAAAGGTGGTCTCGGTTTCTTCCGGCTCCGGCAGGCCCAGTTCACCCGCCGAGGTGACCGCAATGCCATGGGGGGCAAAGAGCTGGCGGAATTCCGCCAGCTTGCCCTGATTATGGGTGGCGATGACGATCCTTTCGCCGGTCAGGCTGCGGCTCATGCCAGGGCCTGTTTCTGCAGGGTGACCAAGTGCCCAATGCCGTCCTTGGCCAGGGCCAGCAGGTCGAGAAAGCGCGCCTCGGAAAAGGGTTCGCCCTCGGCGGTGCCCTGAATCTCGACGATGCCGCCCTGGCCCGTCATGACGAAATTGGCGTCGGTCTCGGCGGTGGAATCCTCGTCATAGTCGAGGTCGAGCACCGGCGCCCCGTGATAAATGCCGCAAGATACCGCAGCCACATGATCGCGCAGCGGCCATTGCTTCAGCATGTCCTTGCCCTTCATCAGGGTGAGGCAATCGTGCAAGGCAATGAAGCTGCCGGTGATGGCGGCGGTGCGGGTGCCGCCATCGGCCTGAATGACATCGCAGTCGAGGATGATCTGACGCTCGCCCAGGGCGGTCAGGTCCACCACGGCGCGCAAGGAGCGGCCGATGAGGCGCTGGATTTCCTGGGTGCGGCCCGACTGCTTGCCCGCCGCCGCCTCGCGCCGCATGCGCTCGCCCGTGGCGCGGGGCAACATGCCGTATTCCGCCGTGACCCAGCCCCTGCCGCCGCCCTTGAGCCAGCCCGGCACCTTGTCCTCGAGGCTTGCCGTGCACAGCACATGGGTATTGCCGAAGCGCACGAGGCAAGAGCCCTCGGCATGGCGGGCAAAGCCCCGTTCCAGTGAAACGGGACGCAATTCATGGGACTTCCGGCCAGAGGGGCGCATCATCTCTCCTGCATCATGTGGCGCTGCTCTTAATCCCTTGATTGACCCTTGGCCACCCGATTTCTAAATAACGGTCATGACGCGCCTGCACCGCCCCACCTCCGACCGCACACTCACCGGCCTTGCGGGGCTGGATCAGCGGGCGCGCCACATTTTCCGCAAGCTGGTCGATTCCTATCTCGAAACCGGCGATCCCGTGGGCTCGCGCACCCTGTCGCGGCAGCTGGCCACGCAATTGTCCCCGGCCTCCATCCGCAATGTCATGATGGACCTGGAGGATCAGGGGCTGATCTATGCGCCCCACACCTCGGCGGGCCGGGTGCCGACCGAGGCGGGTCTGCGGTTCTTCGTCGATTCGCTTCTGGAGGTGGGGGCCATTTCCGCCGAGGAACGCGCCCGCATCGATGCCGAGATTGCCGCCAGCAACCGGCCGCGCCGTTTCGAGGAGGTGCTGGGGGAAGCGTCCACCCTGCTCTCCGGCCTGTCGCACTATGCCGGGGTGGTCATGGCGCCCAAGCTCAACCAGCGCCTCAGGCACATCGAGTTCGTCAACCTGTCGCCGGGGCGCGCGCTGGTCATTCTTGTGGCCGAGGACGGCGCGGTGGAAAACCGGATCATTGCCGTGCCCGCCGGGCTGCCGCCGGCGAGTTTCATTCGCGCCTCGAACTATCTTTCGGCCCGGGCGCAGGGACGCACCATCGCCGAGGTGACACGCCTCGTCAGCGAGGAGATGGCGGGGCTCAGCGCCGAGGTTGATGCGCTGTCGGCCAAGCTCATTGCCGAGGGCATTGCGGTGTGGACGGGGGAGGAAAGCGAGGCGCCGCGCACCCTCATTGTCAAGGGACAGGCCAATCTTCTGGAGAACGCCACGGCGCTGGAGGAACTGGAGCGGGTGCGGCAACTGTTCGACGACATCGAGAACAAGCGCGGGCTGACCCAGCTTCTGGGCCTCGCCGAGGCGGGCGAAGGGGTGAAGATCTTCATCGGCTCGGAAAACCGCATGTTCTCGCTCTCGGGTTCGTCGCTCATCCTGTCGCCCTGCCGCAATGCCGAGGAGAAGATCGTGGGCGTGCTCGGCATCATCGGTCCGACGCGGATGAACTACGCCCGGATCATTCCCATGGTGGATTATACGGCGCGGCTGGTGGGGCGCGTCCTCTCTTGATTTTTGGCCGGAAGCGCCCGATATGGCGGGCACTGACCGAAGCCCTTGCGCGAGACGCCATGAAAAAGCCCTTCACGTCGCATCACGAAACCGAAATTCCCGCCGACAGCGCCGACCCCGAGGCTGATTTTCTGGACGAGGAGGCTCTGGTCGAAGCCCTGGGTGGAGAGGCGGACGAAGCCGACCCGCACGCCGCCGAAATTGCCGCGCTGAAGGACGAGGCCGCGGACCTCAAGGACCGGCTTTTGCGCATGGCCGCCGAGATGGACAACCTGCGGAAACGGGCCGAGCGCGAAAAGGCCGAGGCGACGCTCTATGCCGCGTCGAACTTTGCCCGCGACCTTCTGGGCGTCGCCGACTCCATGGAACGCGCCCTGGCGGCGGTGCCTGCTTCAGAGCGTGATGCCGCTTCGGACAGTCTCAAGAACCTGCTGACCGGCATTGAACTCACCGACCGCGAACTTCTCAACGTGTTCCAGCGCCATAACATCCGAAGGCTTGATGCGGTGGGCCAGAAGTTCGATCCCAACTACCATCAGGCCATGTTCGAGGTGCCGACCAGCGAACAGCCGCCGGGTACCGTGGTGCAGGAAATCCAGAAGGGTTACGTGGTGGGCGAACGGGTGCTCCGTCCCGCCATGGTGGGCGTGGCCAAGCCCGCCTGATCAGACCCGGGTGACCCGGCGCAGGGTGAGGTTGATCCGGCCGCCGTCCTTGAGCAGGGTGGAGGTGCCGGGATAGGTGCGGTCGATGCCGTGGTAGCAGAGCCGCGCTTCGCCGCCGAAAACCAGCACACCGCCGGAGCGCAGGCGCAACGACCGGGTCGGTCCGCCCCTGGTTGATCCGCCATGGCGGAAGAGCGCGTCATCCCCCAGGGACACCGAGACGATGGGGGCGGCGAGTTCCGCCTCGTCCCGGTCCTGATGCAGGCCCATTCTGGCCCCCTGCCGGTAGAAGTTCACCAGGCAGGCCTCCGGCGGATGGGGGAAGCCCGAGACCTGCCGCCACAGGGCGAGCAAGACCTCCGGCACGGCGGGCCAGGGCCTGCCGGTTTCCGGGTGGGTTGACTGGTAGCGATAGCCCCGCGCGCGGTCGGAGACCCAGCCCAGGGGTCCAAGGTTGGTCATGGCGACCGAGAAGGGTTTGCCGGTCCGGGGCATGACGGGGGTGAAGAGCGGGGCCTCGGCCACGGCGGCGCGAAGATGGTCCAGGAGATGGCGCTGGGCCGCTTCATCAAACCAGCCCGGATAATAGCTCATGCCGGGGCGCAAAAATTCTGCCTGGACCATGCCTTGATCGCTCAAAACCGCCTCACTATATGGGGCACGAACACCGGTGGGGCCGCTTTGGTCACCCCGGCACTGTCAATCAGGCGGCGGCCCCCGTCAATGGACTTCCGGCGGGGAAGCCAGATGCCTTTACGAAGGGTCTGGTCCGGGCTTCCGGCCAAAGGAGATAAGACATGGCAAAAGTGATTGGTATCGACCTCGGCACCACCAACTCCTGCGTGGCGGTGATGGAGGGCAAGAACCCCAAGGTCATCGAAAACGCGGAAGGTGCCCGCACCACGCCCTCCATCGTGGCCTTTACCGCCGACGGCGAGACCCTCGTGGGCCAGCCCGCCAAGCGTCAGGCGGTGACCAACCCCGAGAACACCTTCTTTGCCATCAAGCGCCTGATCGGCCGCCGCATGGACGATCCCATGGTGGCCAAGGACAAGAAGCTCGTTCCCTATAACATCGTGAAGGCCGACAATGGCGATGCCTGGGTGGAAAGCCGGGGCACCAAATATGCGCCTTCGCAGATTTCCGCCTTCACGCTCACCAAGATGAAGGAAACCGCCGAGCGCTATCTCGGCGAGCCGGTGACCCAGGCGGTCATCACGGTTCCGGCCTATTTCAACGACTCGCAGCGTCAGGCGACCAAGGACGCCGGGCGGATCGCGGGTCTTGAGGTGCTGCGCATCATCAACGAACCCACGGCGGCGGCGCTCGCCTATGGCCTCGACAAGCGCGAGGCCGGCACCATTGCGGTCTATGACCTCGGCGGCGGCACCTTCGACGTCTCCGTGCTGGAAATCGGCGACGGCGTGTTCGAGGTGAAATCGACCAACGGCGACACCTTCCTGGGCGGTGAAGACTTCGACATGCGCATCGTCGACTACCTCGCCGACGAGTTCAAGAAGGAACAGGGCATTGACCTGCGCAAGGACAAGCTGGCCCTGCAGCGCCTGAAGGAAGCCGCGGAAAAGGCCAAGATCGAACTGTCGTCGTCCATGCAGACCGAGATCAACCTGCCCTTCATCACGGCGGATGCCTCGGGTCCCAAGCATCTCACCCTCAAGCTCACCCGCGCCAAGCTGGAAGCCCTGGTGGACGACCTGATCCAGAAGACGGTGGACCCCTGCCGCCAGGCGCTGAAGGATGCCGGTGTCACCGCGGGCCAGATCGACGAAGTCATTCTGGTGGGCGGCATGACCCGCATGCCCAAGGTGATCGAGGTGGTGAAGCAGTTCTTCGGCAAGGAGCCGCACAAGGGTGTGAACCCCGACGAGGTGGTGGCCATTGGTGCGGCCATTCAGGGCGGCGTGCTGAAGGGCGAGGTGAAGGACGTTCTGCTGCTCGACGTGACGCCGCTGTCGCTCGGCATCGAGACGCTGGGCGGCGTGTTCACCCGCCTCATCGACCGCAACACCACCATCCCCACCAAGAAGAGCCAGGTGTTCTCCACCGCTGACGACAATCAGACGGCGGTGACCATCCGGGTGTTCCAGGGCGAGCGCGAAATGGCCGCCGACAACAAGATGCTGGGCCAGTTCGACCTCATGGGCATTCCGCCCGCGCCGCGCGGCATGCCGCAGATCGAGGTGACCTTCGACATCGACGCCAACGGCATTGTCAATGTCTCGGCCAAGGACAAGGCCACCAACAAGGAACAGCAGATCAAGATCCAGGCCTCTGGCGGTCTCTCCGACAAGGAGATCGACAAGATGGTGAAGGAGGCGGAAGCCAATGCCGCCGACGACAAGAAGCGCAAGGGCCAGGTGGAGGCCAAGAACCACGCCGAAAGCCTGATCCATTCCACCACCAAGTCCATGACCGAGCTGGGCGACAAGGTCTCGGCCGCCGACAAGGCGGCGGTGGAAGCGGCCATTGCCGACCTCAAGGGTGTGCTTGAGGGCGACGATGCCGAAGCCATCAAGGAGAAGACCAATGCGCTGGCCCAGGCGTCCATGAAGCTGGGTGAGGCCCTGTACAAGCAGCAGGCTGCCGGCGCTGGCCCGGACGCCCCGGGCGCTGATGCCGGGGACGATGCCGGCGCGTCCAAGTCGGCCTCGGACGATGACGTGGTGGACGCCGACTTCACCGAAGTCGACGACGATAAAAAGGCCTGAGCCCGAATGTGCCGCCCGGTCCTTGCATCGGGCGGCATTTCCAGCAATGAAGGTCAAGGCCCTCCGCCGCCACGAGCCGGGGGGCCTCTTCCGTAAAGGACGATGGGCTGCATGGCCAAGCGCGATTACTACGAGATTCTGGGTGTGGCGCGGAACGCCGACGAGAAGGCGTTGAAGAACGCCTTCCGGCAGCAGGCCAAGAAATATCACCCCGACGCCAATCCCGGCGACAAGAATGCCGAGGCCCACTTCAAGGAAGTGAACGAGGCCTATGACATCCTGAAGGATTCCCAGAGGCGCGCCGCCTATGACCGTTTCGGCCACCAGGCCTTTGAGCATGGCGGCGGCAGGCCCGGCGGCGGCGCGGGCTTCGGGCCTGAGTTTTCCTCCTCCATGTCGGACATCTTCGAGGATCTGTTCGGCGATTTCATGGGCGGCGGGCGCGGCCGAGGCCGGGGCGGCCCACGCCAGGGCGCGGGCGGCGCGGCGCGCGGCAATGACCTGCGCTACAACATGGAAGTCTCGCTGGTCGAGGCCTTCACCGGCAAGACGGCGCAGATCCGGGTGCCGACGGCGGTGGCCTGCGACATCTGCAAGGGGTCCGGCGCCAAGCCCGGCACCGCGCCCAAGCAATGCCCCACCTGTCATGGGGCGGGCGTGGTGCGGGCCCAGTCCGGCTTCTTCACGGTGGAGCGCGCCTGCCCCTCCTGTCAGGGCCGGGGCCAGACCATTTCCGACCCCTGCGGCACCTGCCATGGCCAGGGCCGGGTGACCAAGGAGCGCACCCTGTCGGTCAATATTCCGGCGGGCGTCGAGGACGGCACGCGCATCCGCCTGGCCAATGAGGGCGAGGCGGGCCTGCGCGGCGGGCCATCGGGCGATCTCTACATCTTCCTCACCGTGCGCCCGCATGAGTTTTTCCAGCGCGATGGCGCCGACCTGTTCTGCAAGGTGCCGATTTCCATGATGGTGGCCGCCGTGGGCGGCGACATCGAGGTGCCGACCATCGACGGCAAGAAGGCGCGCGTGGCCATTCCCGAGGGGGCGCAGACCGGTAAGCAGTTCCGCCTCAAGGGCAAGGGCATGCCGGTGTTGCGCTCATCGCAGTCGGGCGACATGTATATCCAGGTGACGGTAGAAACACCGGTCAACCTCACCCGCCGCCAGCGCGAACTGCTGCGCGAGTTCGAGAAGGACGCCCATCACAACTCGCCCGAATCCGACGGCTTCTTCGCCAAGGCCCGGGCCTTCTGGGACGGGTTCAGCTCCTGACAAAACTTGTTATAAATAAATCAATTATTTCAATGCTTTGGTTCATATTTCGCAAATATGGCCGAATCAAAAGTTAATAAGTTGTAAATTCTCTGAATTTGCGCGCCCCCGCAATCCATTGATATTTTTGAATATTCTCTTGATACCCCGTGTATTAACCATTGGGTTCTTGACTTTAACTTGGCCACAATTGAACACTTGTCGCGACGTTGGAAATAAAAAGGGTCGTCGAAATGGAACTCCGACGACCCAAATTAGGACCAACTCGGCAAACAACGCGTTGATCGCCGAACAGGCTTCCTAGCATGTTCATTGGAACTCCATATCATGGCCTGAGTCAAGTCGACGCTTTTCTAACGGAGAAGCAATATGTCTAACAGAGTTTATCCATCGTATTTTATATACAAAGATAGTTCCGGCTATTGGCGCTGGCGCTATGATGCGGGAAATATGAAGACAATTTCTGTCAGCAGTGAAAGTTACTACAATAAATATGACTGTGAGCATGCAATTTCTCTTGTGAAGAATTCCCTCCATAATCCGGTTTACGAATAAAATAACCTCTGGCCGGCGGGGCTTCGATGCGTTGCCGGCCATCAATATCTGATCAGCTTAGTTCTTTATTTTCAATTTTAGATTTGGCCGCTTCTCCGCCAAGGCGCGGGCCTTCTGGGACGGGTTCAACAGCTAGAGCTTTTCCTGCTGCCAGCCCGTCAGGCCGCGCCCTCGTCCTCGATGTTGAGGATGGTGCCGCAGGCCTTGCAATGCACCGCATCATGGTCGTGACGCTTCAACCCGCAGACCGGGCATTTGTGCTCGACCTTGGTGGGCCGCATGAGCACCTGCACCAGGCGCAGGAACATGGAGACGCCGAAGATCATGATGACGATGGAAAGCGCCCGGCCCCATGGCCCCACCAGGGTCACATCGCCAAAGCCCGTGGTGGTGAGCGTGGTGACGGTGAAATAGAGCGCATCGCCATAGTGGCGGATGCCGGGATTGGAATAGTGCTGCGTCTCATAGACGACGGCGGTGGCCACAAAAACGAAAACGAAGAGATTGAGACTGGCGATGATGCTTTGCTCGTGCCGGGCAAACCACGAGAAATCCGTCCTGAGCCGGCGCAGCAGCTGATAGGAGCGGAACAGCCGCATGAGGCGGGCGATGCGCAGGAAGGCCAGCCCTTCGCCCACCATGGGCGCCAGCAGCGACAGGATGACCAGCACATCGGCAATGCCATAGGGCGTGGCGAGCGAGCGCCAGGGATTGGCGGCAATCCATAGGCGGGCGGCGAAATCCAGCATCAGGAAAACACCGATAAGGGCGTCGATGACCTCGTTATGGCCGGTGTGGACAAAGGAAGAGATGATCAGAAAGCCGATGGTGATCAGGTCGAAGGCCAGCAGGGCATAGCGAAACTGATGCGCCCGGCGGCTGTTGCCATTGTAGAGCAGCCGGAGTTTTTCACGAATCCGAAGCGCCATGCCATCCTCACCCGCCCGGCTGTAAAATAATTCGGCAAGACCGTCCAGACCCCATGCGGCATTGCCGGGACTTGGCGGCGGGCCGTCCGCATTCTATGACAGGGCATGAGCCACCCAAATGCCAATCCCCCGCCCCTGAAACTCGCCATTGCCGGAGCCGGCGGCCGCATGGGCCGCACCCTGGCCCGCTTCATCAGCGACAGCCCGGACTGCCAGATCTGCGGCGCGCTGGAACATGACAGCTCACCCTTCATCGGCCAGGACATCGGCCTTCTGGCCGGCACTGCGGCCTGCGGGGTTGCCGTCACCTCCGACATTCAGGCGGTGCTCAAGGCCTGTGACGGGGTCATCGATTTCACCACGCCCCAGGCCACCACCCATCTGTTGCGCCAGACGGCGGCGGCGGGCCTGGTCCACGTCATCGGCACCACCGGCCTTGATGCCGCGGGCGAGACGGTGGTGCGCGAGGCCGCCAAGCAGACAGCAATCGTCAAGTCCGGCAACATGAGCCTGGGGGTCAACCTGCTCGCCGTGCTGGTGCAGAAGGCGGCGGCGACCCTGGGACCGGATTTCGACATCGAGATCGTGGAAATGCACCACCGCGCCAAGGTGGACGCGCCCTCGGGCACGGCGCTGTTGCTGGGCGAGGCGGCGGCGCGCGGCCGCAAGGTGAAACTGGCCGACGCCGCGGTGCGGGTGCGCGATGGCTATACCGGCGCCCGGCAGGATGGCGACATCGGCTTTGCGGCCCTGCGCGGCGGCTCGGTGGTGGGCGAGCACACGGTGATCTTCGCCGGTTCGGGCGAGCGCATCGAGCTGGCCCACAAGGCGGAAAGCCGCGATCTCTTTGCCCGGGGCGCCATCCGGGCAGCGCTTTGGGCCCGGGGCAAGAAGCCCGGACTTTATTCAATGCTGGATGTTCTTGGATTGGAGTGAATGATGAGCGGTCAACTGGTGCTGGTGCGGCACGGACAGAGCGAATGGAACCTGAAGAACTGGTTCACCGGCTGGAAGGATCCCGATCTCACCGAGAAGGGTGTGGCCGAGGCCCATGCGGCAGGCCAGAGACTCAAGGCGCGGGGCTTCACCTTTGACATCGCCTTCACCAGCGTCTTGTCGCGGGCCCAGCGCACCCTGACCATCATGCTGGAGGAACTGGGCCAGCCGGGGCTGGAGACGATCCGCGATCAGGCGCTGAACGAGCGCGACTATGGTGACCTGACCGGCCTCAACAAGGACGATGCGCGCAAGAAGTTCGGCGAGGAGCAGGTTCATATCTGGCGGCGCTCCTATGACGTGGCACCGCCCGGCGGTGAAAGCCTGCGCGACACCCTGGCCCGGGCGCTGCCCTATTACATGCATCACATTCAGCCGCGCGTGCTGGAGGGCCAGACGGTGCTGGTGGCGGCGCACGGCAATTCGCTGCGCGCGCTCATCATGGCCATCGAGGGGCTGACGCCGGAACAGATCGTCAAGAAGGAACTGGATACGGGGGTTCCGGTCTATTACCGGATGAAGGCCAATTCCCTGCCGGCGACGGTCGAGGTTCTGAAGGCGTGACCATCACCCGGCCAGTCGGCCCGCTTCCCAGCCGAGCATGGCGCGCTTGCGGGCGAGGCCCCAGTGATAGCCGGTCAGCGCCCCGCCTGACCCCAGGACCCGGTGACAGGGCACCACGAAGGACAGGGGGTTCTTGCCCACCGCCGCCCCCACGGCGCGCGCCGCCCCGGGGCTGCCCAGCGCGCGGGCCAGGCCGCCGTAACTGGCCGCCGCCCCCATGGGGATGGCGAGCAGCCGCTCCCATACCTTGATCTCGAAGTCGCTGCCGATCATGACGATGCGCAGGGGCTGGTCGGCCCGCCATTCCGGCGCGGTGAAGATGCGCCGCGCCAGGGGGGCGGTTGCCGGTTCATCGCGCCGGAAGCGCGCCCTGGGCCAGCGTCCCGTCATGTCGGCGAGAACCCTGGCCTCGTCACCCTCGTCGGCGAAGGCGAGGCCGCAGAGGCGGCCCTCGGCCACCATGACCAGGGCCCGGCCAAAGGGCGAGGCATGGAAGCCATGGCGCACCACCAGTCCTTCGCCCTTGGCCTTGTAGATGCCGGGAGTGATGCCCTCGTGGGTGACAAAGAGATCATGCAGGCGCGACGGGCCGGACAGGCCCACGGCAAGGGCCGTATCGAGCACGCTTTCCTGCTGGCGCAGCAGGGCGCGGGCATGGTCCAGCGTCAGTGCCTGAAGGAAATCCTTCGGCGAAATCCCGGCCCAGCGGGTGAAGAGCCGGTGCAACTGATGGGGCGACAGGCCCGCCTCCTCCGCCAGTTCGTCAAGCGAGGGCTGGTCGCGCCAGTTGTCACTGAGGAAAGAGAGGACGGTCTTCACCGCCTGATAGTCTGAGGTCTCGGTCATGGCTGCCATCTAGGCCCAGGGCGGCGGCGGCGGCCACCCGTTTCTTGCGGGGCGCGGTGCCGCCGCCTATCTTCAATCCATGAAAAAAGACGTGATCGCAGAGATGTTCCGGCGCTTTGCCGAGATCGAGCCGGAACCCAAGGGCGAGCTGAAATCGGTCAATGCCTTCACCCTGCTGGTGGCGGTGGTGCTGTCGGCCCAGGCGACCGATGCTTCGGTCAATCATGCCACCAGGGCGTTGTTCGCCATTGCCGATACGCCGGAAAAGATGCTGGCGCTGGGCGAAGCGCGCCTTGCCGACATGATCAAGACCATCGGTCTCTATCGCGGCAAGGCGAAGAACGTCATTGCCCTGTCGCGGCAATTGATCGAACGCCATGGCGGGGGGGGGGCACATGACCGCGCCGCGCTGGAGGCCCTGGCCGGGGTGGGGCGCAAGACCGCCAATGTGATCCTGAACAGTGTCTTCGGCGAGCCCACCATTGCGGTGGACACTCATCTCTTCCGCCTGGGCAACCGGCTGAAGCTGGCCACGGGCAAGACCCCGGCGGAGGTGGAGAAGAAACTCATGAAATGCGTGCCGGAGATTTACCGCGGCCGCGCCCACCACTGGCTCATCCTGCATGGACGCTACATCTGCAAGGCCAGGAAGCCCGACTGCTGGCGCTGCCCCATGGCCGACCTCTGCCCGTTTAAGCCGAAGACGGCAAGGCCTGTGCAAGGCGCTTGAACAGGTGGGTGAAATAGGCCGTGGAGAACAGCGGCACCACCATGTTGAGCAGCGGAAAGAGCGCCATGACCGCCGGAATGAGACCGGCAATGAAGACGCCACGCGCATTCTCCCGGCGCAGCGCCCTGGCGGCGGCGGCGGGCATGTGGCGCATGGCCGCCATCTCGAAATATTCGCGCGAGATGAGATAGGCATTGGCCGCCACCAGTGCCACAGCACCGATGCCGGTGAAGACCAGCGGCAGGACGGCCAGGTTCACCAGCAGCACGATGGCGGCGAAGGACAGCGCCATCCACAGGCCGGTCAGCGTCGGCAGCGGCTGGCCCGGCGGATCGGCGGGATAGTGCGCGGCCTCGACCTTGGTCGAGATGGTGTCGAGGAACAGGCCGGCGAAGACCGCGGTGACCGGGGCCATGAGGAAGATGAAGCCCACCACGAGGCCGAGACCGGCGCCCACCGCAATCATGGTCTGGACCCAGGGCCAGGGCACCAGGGTCAGCATGGACAAGAGCGTCTCCAGCCCGACCAGAATGGCGACGAAGAGGATGAGCGTCAGGGCCAGCGACTTCCACAGGACCGAGCGGAAGGCGGGCGAGGCGAGGTCGGCCAGGGCTTTGAGGGCGGCGGCAATCATGGCCCCTAGCTAGGGGGCGGGAGGTCTCCGTGCAAGGGCTGGCTTCCCTAACGGCGCGGGCTGGGTTATGGGCTGACGAAACAGGGGATAACATGACCGCCAGCCGTTTTGATGTTCTGGGCATTGGCAACGCCATTGTCGATGTGATTGCCCGTGTGGGCGAGGATTTCGTGGCCCGGCACGGGCTGGTGAAGGGATCCATGAACCTCATCGACGAGGCCCGCGCCGAAGAGCTTTACCGCGCCATGGGACCGGCGGTGGAAACCTCCGGCGGCTCGGCGGGCAATACCATCGCGGGGGTGGCGGGCTTCGGCGGCCGGGCGGCCTATTTCGGCAAGGTGAAGCAGGACCAGTTGGGCGCCATCTTCCGCCACGACATGCGCGCCCAGGGGGTCACCTTCGATACGCCTGCCGCCACGGCGGGACCGGCCACGGCGCGGTCCTTCATTCTGGTGACGCCCGATGGCGAGCGCACCATGAACACCTATCTCGGGGCCTGCGTGAACCTCACCACCGCCGACATCGACCGGGCCACGGTGGAGGCCTCGGCCATCACCTACATGGAGGGCTACCTGTGGGACCGGCCCGAGGCCAAGGAGGCCTTCCGGCTGGCGGCACGCCTGGCCCATGCGGCGGGGCGCAAGACCGCCATCACGCTCTCGGACTCCTTCTGCGTCGAGCGCCACCGCGACAGTTTCCTCGATCTCATCCGCAATGGCATCGACATTGTCTTCGCCAATGAGACGGAGGTGAAGGCCCTCTACCAGACCCAGAGTTTCGACGGCGCCATGGCGGCGCTGCGCCGGGATTGCCGCATCGCGGTCCTGACGCGCTCGGCCAAGGGCAGCGTGGTGGCCCAGGGCGACGAGGTGGTGGCGGTGCCCGCCCATGCCGTGAGCGAGGTGGTGGATGTGACCGGGGCGGGCGATCTCTATGCCGCCGGCTTCCTTTATGGCTATACGCGGGGCTATGAGTTGGGCCGCTGTGCCGCGCTCGGGGGACTTGCGGCGGCGGAGGTGATCTCTCACATCGGTGCCCGGCCCGAGATTGCCTTGCGCGATCTCGCGGCGGCGGATGATCTTCTCTGATGGATCAGACACTCGGTCCGAGGAGCGCGAAGGGCTCGTCGGTGACGCGCTTCATGAGGTCACGGCACGTTTCATAGGCAGGATTGTCGGGCAGCACCTTGCCGAATTGAAAACCCCGGCCGAAGCGGCTCAAGGGAGCCAGCACCAGGGGCGTTGACACGGGCAGAAGCTGCGGCCCCCGGCCCGATTGCAGGGTGGTGAGCAGCCCGAACATTTCGCCCGATATGGCCGGCCGCGACAGGATGATGAGCCGATATTGGCCGAGCTTGTTGGTGACGAGATAGATGTAGCCCGACTGGTGCGGCACCGAGACATCGCCCGACTGGGTATAGGCGGCATCCCGGCGCTCGGACTCACGGAAGACCAGATGGGCCTTGTCCTCGTCCCAGAGGATGCTGGTGCAATAGGCGTAATAGGCATCGGGCGTGGAGAAGGACGGGCGGATGGTGAGGTAGTCGCCGAGAATCCAGCGCACGGCGGGGCGGGCATAGGCACCGAGCGTTTCCGGCGCGACCTCGCCATTGCGGCTGCCCTGCGGCGCGGCCCCGCTGGCGCGCAGGCCGATGTTCAGCGCCTCCTCCAGCCGCACCACGCTGGCGAGCGTGAAGGGGCGCTGGCCGGAGAGCGCCTTCTCCAGGGTGGAAAGCGAGAGCCTGGCGGCGTCGGCCAGAAACTGGCGGCTGATGCGGCGGCGCGCCAGTTCCTCGCGGATGCGGCGGGCGATCAGGTCATTCTCGGCGGCGGAGAGTTGGGCGTCGCTCATGGCACGGACATTTCTGCACGAATTTGCCGGATTTTGCCAGCGGTGCGGGGCGGTGAAAAGCCTGGCCGAAGAAGACCGTAAACAACGCTGCCGCGGTGCGGGGAATCGCGCGAGGGATGGACTGCCCGAGAGGGGGCAGACAGGAGCTTCCATGATCCGCGCATTTCCGACCCGACTGGCCCTGAGCCTTGGCTGGCTTGTGGCCTTCGCCGCCGCCGCCCTGGCCCAGCCGCCACGCCTTGTTTCACCCGGCGAGATGGGCAGCGGCGCGCTTCTCTTCGAATCCCAGACGCCGGGGCAGTATGTGGAGGCCCCGGCGGTGGCCTCGGACTTTACTGTCACGGTCACCGGGCCCATTGCCCGCACCCGCCTGACCCAGCGCTTTGAAAACCCCACTGCTGGCTGGGTCGAGGGGGTCTATGTCTTTCCGCTGCCTGATGGTGCGGCGGTCGACACGCTCACCATGGTGGTGGGCCAGCGCGTCATCGTGGGCACGGTGAAGGAGAAGAAGGAGGCCCAGGAGGTTTATGACCAGGCCAAGGCGGCGGGCCAGAAGGCCGCGCTGATGGAGCAGTCGCGGCCCAATCTGTTCACCAACCAGGTGGCCAATATCGGCCCGCATGAGGCCATCGTCATCCAGATGGAATATCAGGAGGCGGTGCAGCGCTCGGGCGATGCGTTTCAGCTCCGGGTGCCGCTGGTCATGGGACCGCGCTATACGCCGCCCGGGCACGACACGGCCTCCGGCGCTGACCTCGCCAGCACAGGCGGTGGCATGGCCTCCGATGCGCCACCCGAACCGCCGGTGCTGGACCCGGCCCATCATGGCCCGGTCAATCCGGTGAGCCTGACGCTGACCCTGCAGCCGGGCTTTGCCCCCGCCACGGTGGATAGCCCCTATCATGCCATCAGCGCCGAAAGCCCTGACGCCAACACCCGCGTCATTCATTTCCGCGACGGCACGGTGCCGGCGAACCGCGACTTCGTGCTGAACTGGACGGCCAGCCCGGCGGCCATCGCCAGCGCCACCGGCTTCATCGAACAGGTGGGGACGGAGCGTTATCTGCTGGCGCAGGTGAACCCGCCGGAACCGAAGGCTGTCACGCCGCGCAGGCCGCGCGAGGTGGTCTTCGTCATCGACAATTCCGGCTCCATGGGCGGCACCTCCATGACCCAGGCCAAGGCCAGCCTGATCTATGCGCTGGACCGCCTGAAGCCGGAGGACCGCTTCAACGTCATCCGCTTTGACGACAGCATGGACATTCTCTTCGGCGATGCGGTGCAGGCCACGCCGGACAAGGTGCAGGAGGCGAAAACCTTCGTCGGCAATCTGGAAGCGGGTGGCGGCACCGAGATGATCCCGCCGCTCAAGGCCGCACTGGTGGACCGGAACGCCGGGGACCCGTCCTTCCTGCGCCAGGTGATCTTCCTTACCGATGGCGATATCGGCAACGAGGAGGAATTCTTCCGGCTGATCGGCGGGCGGGCCGGCCGCAGCCGCATCTTCATGGTGGGCATCGGCTCGGCCCCCAACTCCCATCTCATGACCCGGGCCGCCGAACTGGGCCGGGGCAGCTTCACCCACATCGGCTCTGGCGCTGAGGTGGAGGACGGGATGCGCGGTCTTCTCGCCCGCATCGAGGCCCCGGTGGCGACGGGCCTTGCCGCCAGCCTCAACGGCACGGCGGAGCTGACGCCCAATCCCCTGCCCGACCTGTTCAAGGGCGAACCCCTGACGCTGCTGGCGAAGCTCGACGCCAAGGCCGATCATCTCACCGTGTCGGGCGTCAGCAATGACCAGCCGTGGAGCCTCGCCCTTGATCTCAGGCAGGCACGACAGGGCCAGGGCATTGGCAAGCTCTGGGCGCGGCGCGGAATCGCCGATGCCGAGGTGGCGGGCGAGCTGGGCCAGATCAGCAGCGACGAGGCCGACCGCCGCATTCTGGCGCTGGCGCTGGCGCATCATCTGGTGAGCCGGGTGACGAGCCTTGTGGCGGTGGAGGCGGCGCGGACCCGGCCGGCCGATGCGCCCCTCAGCCGCGCCGAGGTGCCGCTCAACCTGCCCTATGGCTGGGAGTTCGATCAGGTCTTCGGTCCGCAGGGCGAGATGCGGCCCACCAGCAGCGATGATGCCGCCCGGGCGATCAAGATTTCCACCAGGCCCGTCACCGCGGATCATCCCGCCGACACGGTGGACCTGCCGCAGACCGCGACCCTGGCCGATCTCTTCCTGATGCTGGGCCTTGGCCTGTCGCTCCTCGGTTTCGGCCTGATGGCGGCGGCGCGCCGGAGGCAGGCGGCATGAAGCGGCACCTCACACTCCTCGGCGCGGCGGTCCTTGCCGCGCTGGGTCTTGTGCTCGTGGGCCAGGGCCTGTGGATCAAGGGCAAGGCCGTGGTGGCGCAGGTTCTGCTGGAGCGGGCCTTCAGCCAGACGCTGGCCACGGGCCAGCCGGTGAAGCCCTGGGCCTGGGCCGACACCTGGCCGGTGGCGCGGCTGGAGGTCGGCCGCCTTGGGGTTTCCGAAATTGTGCTGGAAAGCGGCTCCGGTCAGGCGCTGGCCTTCGGCCCGGGCCATGTGGCGGGAACCCCTGACGCCGGTGAGCGGGGCACAGCCGTCTATGCCGCCCACCGCGACACGCATTTTGCCTTCCTTGGCCAGTTGACGCCGGGCGACGAGATCACCGTCACCCGCGCCAATGGCCTGCGCTTTGCCTATCGGGTGACGGCGGCGGAGGTGGTGCGCTTCGACCGGTCGGGCATCGACGCCCACGCCCCCGGCTTTCATCTGGCGCTGGCCAGTTGCTGGCCGCTCGACGGCACCCTGCACGGGCCGCTGCGCTATGTGGTCACAGCCCGGCTGGAGGATGGCCTGACAATCAGGCAGTAAATTTTGCGCACATCCGGGGAGTTGAGGAGCGCCAGTCAATTGCCTTTGGCGGCAAAGGGATTAGACTCCCGGTGCTTCGAGTCCAAGGGACCCATCATGTTCCAAATCAGAATTCACGGGCGCGGCGGCCAGGGCGTGGTGACAGCCGCCGAAATGCTGTCGGTTGCCGCCTTCCTCGAGGGCAAGCATGCCCAGGCCTTCCCCAGTTTCGGGTCCGAGCGCATGGGGGCGCCGGTGGTGGCCTTCTGCCGCATCGCGGACAAGGAAATCCGCCTGCGCGAGCCGATCCAGACCCCCGACGTCCTGATCGTGCAGGACGCCACCCTGTTCAAGTCGCTGGATGTGCTGGAGGGCTTGCAGCCCGGGGGTCATCTGCTGGTCAACACCAATCGCAGCTTTGCCGACATCCACCTCGATGGCGCGGTGGCCAGGCTGCCCGAGGGCCATGCCCAGACCTGCCCCGCCACCGACCTTGCCCGCCAGCACATCGGCAGGCCCGCCCCCAATACCGCGCTGCTGGGCGCGCTCACCGCCTTTACCGATGTGGTGAAACTGGCTTCCGTGATGGAGGCCATCGCCCGCACCTTCCCCGGCAAGGTGGGCGAAGCCAACATTGCCTGCGCCCAGGCCGCCCATGATCTGGTGCGCCTGCGCCTTGCCGCCACGGAGACTGAACATGCTTGAGCAATTGGAAGGCTCAAAGGCCATGGCGCGCACCATCGCGCTGTGCCGTCCGCAGGTCATCTGCGCCTATCCCATCACGCCCCAGACCCACATCGTGGAAGGGGTGGGCGAGCTGGTGCGCGACGGCACCCTCGAGAACTGTGAATTCATCAACGTGGAGAGCGAATTCGCCGCCCTGTCGGTGGCGATCGGCGCTTCCGCCGCAGGCGCGCGCGCCTATACGGCGACCGCCAGCCAGGGCCTCCTGTTCATGGCCGAGGCGGTTTACAATGCCGCCGGTCTCGGCCTGCCCATCGTCATGACCCTGGGCAACCGCGCCATCGGGGCGCCCATCAACATCTGGAATGACCATTCCGACGCCATGGCACTGCGCGAATCCGGCTGGATCCAGCTTTTCGCCGAGACCAACCAGGAGGCGGCGGACCTGCATATCATCGCCTTCCGTCTGGCCGAGGAGCTGTCGGTGCCCACCATGGTGTGCGTCGATGGCTTCATCCTGACCCATGCCATGGAGCGCATCGACATTCCCGACCAGAAGATCGTCGATGCCTATCTGCCGCCCTACGAGCCGGTGCAGGTGCTGGATGTGGAGCATCCCATGTCCATCGGCGCCATGGTGGGGCCCGACGCCTTCACCGAGGTGCGCTATCTGCAATATTACAAGCAGCAGACTTCCTTCCGCCTGATCGAAACCCTGTCCCAGCAGTTCGCCAAGCTGTTCGGGCGCGTGGCGGGCGGGCTGCTGCGCAGCTATCACACCGAGGATGCGGAATTCGTGGTGGTGGCCATGGGCTCCATCAACGGCACCATCAAGGACGTGATCGACGAGATGCGGGCCGAGGACATCGCCATCGGGCTGGTGAGCCTCGTCACCTTCCGGCCCTTCCCCGTGCGCGCCCTGCAGGAGGCCCTGGCCCATGCCCGCGATGTGCTGGTGATCGACAAGGCGCTCGACCCCGGCATGGGCGGGCCGCTGGCCTCCAACGTCGCCATCGCCTTCCGCAACATGGACGATGCCCCCAACCTGCATTCCGCCATCTGCGGTCTGGGCGGCAGGCCCGTGACCAAGGCTTCCCTGTCGCGGCTTTTCCGTCAGGCCATGGTGCAGCCCTGGGAGGGGCCGCATTTCCTCGATCTCAATGACCGGGTGATTGCCCGCGAAATCCACCGCCGCGGCAAGGCGCGGCGCGCGGGACCGGCGGCGGAAAACATTCTCAAGATTCTGGAGCGCGAGAAGGCCGAGAAGGCCCGGGCGCGCGAAGCGGCGGAGGGCGCGTCATGAACGAGGCTCCGAAGACCATGGACGCGGTGCAGAAACTGAAGTTCTACCAGAAGGGCACCCACACGGTGGGCAACCGCCTCGTCTCCGAGGCCGAGCGCAATGTGCAGGCCTCCATCGAGCGCAGCAATTCGCTGACCTGCGGGCACCGTGCCTGTCAGGGTTGCGGCGAGGCTTTGGGCGCGCGCTACGCCATCGACGCGGCCATGCGCGCCGCCAATAACCAGCTCATCGCGGTCAATGCCACGGGCTGCCTTGAGGTTTTCACCACGCCCTATCCCGAAACCTCCTGGCAGATGCCCTGGCTGCATTCGCTCTTCGGCAATGCGGCCGCGGTGGCGACCGGCGTGGCGGCGGCCATGCGCGTGACCGGCAAGCGCACGGTGCGCACCGTGGCCCAGGGCGGCGACGGCGGCACCACCGACATCGGCTTCGGCTGTCTCTCCGGCATGTTCGAGCGCAACGATGACGTGCTCTACATCTGCTATGACAACGAGGGTTACATGAACACCGGCGTGCAGCGCTCGTCCGCCACGCCGCCCGCCGCGCGCACCGCCACCACGCCCAACCTGGGCCCGGAGCCCGGCAATGTCTTCGGCACCGGCAAATTCGTGCCCAAGATCGCGGTGGCCCATGACATTCCCTATGTGGCGACCGCCAGTGTGGCCGACCTGCATGACCTGGAAGCCAAAGTGACCAAAGCCATGGGCTTCCATGGCGCGCGCTACATCCACATCAATGTGCCCTGTCCCCTGGGCTGGGGCGCGCACTCCGGCGACACCATCAAGCTGGCGCGTCTGGCCATCGAGACGGGCCTCTTCCCGGTGTTCGAGGCCGAGCATGGCCGCATCACCACCGTGCGCAAGATCAGAAGGCGTGTCCCCGTGACCGATTATCTCAAGCTGCAAAAGCGCTATGCCCATCTGTTCAAGGGGGCCGAACCCGACCCGCGCGTGGCGCGCATTCAGGCCATGGCCGACCGCAACATAGCCGATTATGGGCTGATGGAGGGTTGAGCCATGGCCGTGAAGCATCCCTATGCCATCACCCTCGATGTCGGCACCAGCCGGGTCAATCACACCGGCTCCTGGCGCACGCTCAGGCCCGAATATGTCGACAGGCTGCCGCCGTGCAATGCCGCCTGTCCGGCGGGCGAGGATATCCAGGGCTGGCTGTCGCACGCTGAAGCGGGCGACTATGAACAGGCCTTCCGGGCGCTCACCCGCAACAATCCCCTGCCCGCCATCATGGGTCGCGTCTGCTATCATCCTTGCGAAGGGGCCTGCAACCGCGCCCAGATCGACGAGGCGGTGGGCATCAACGCGGTGGAACGCTTCCTGGGCGACCTCGCCATAGCCAAGGGCTGGGGCTTTGCCGCGCCGGAGGCCGAGACCGGCAAGAAGGTTCTGGTGGTGGGCGCGGGCCCGGCGGGTCTTTCCGCCGCCTATCACCTGCGCCGCCTGGGCCATGCGGTGGTGATCCGTGAGGCCGGGCCGCTGGCCGGCGGCATGATGCGGTTCGGCATTCCGAAGTATCGCCTGCCGCGGCACATCATCGACGCCGAGGTGAAGCGCATCACCGCCATGGGGGTGACGCTGAGCCTCAACGACAAGGTGGATGACATCGAAAAGGCCGTGACCGAGGGCGGCTTTGACGCGGCCTTCTTGGCGGTCGGCGCCCATATCGCCAAGCGCGCCTATATTCCGGCGGCGGGGGCCGCCAAGGTGCTGGACGCGGTCTCTCTGTTACGCTCCATGGAGGGCGAGGAGCCGCCGCTGCTCGGCCGCCGCGTGGTGGTCTATGGCGGCGGCAATACGGCGCTTGACGTGGCGCGCACAGCAAAACGGCTTGGCGCTGAAGAGGCGATCATCGTCTACCGCCGGACGCGCGAGAAGATGCCTGCCCATGACTTCGAGCTGGAGGAGGCGCTGGACGAAGGCATCTCCATGAAATGGCTCTCCACCATCAAGAACGTCGATGGCGGGACCATGCAGATCGAGAAGATGGCGCTCGACGACAAGGGCTTTCCCCAGCCCACCGGCGAATTTGAAACGCTGGAGGCGGATTCGCTCGTGCTGGCGCTGGGACAGGACGTCGACCTGTCGCTGCTCGACAAGTGCCCCGGCATCGAGATCGAAAACGGCGTGGTCAAGGTTTCACCCAACATGATGACGGGCCGCAGGGGCGTCTTCGCCGGCGGCGACATGGCGCCCTCGGAGCGCACCGTCACGGTGGCCGTGGGCCACGGCAAGAAGGCGGCCCGCCATATCGACGCCTTCCTGCGCGGGGCGGACAGTCAGGCCACGGACAAACATGGCCTGGCCAGCTTCGACCGGCTCAACACCTGGTATTACGAGGACGCCCCGGCGACCGTGCGGCCGATGATCACGGCGGCGCGGCGCGTCAACACCTTCGAGGAGGTGGTGGGCGGGCTGGACGAGACCAACGCCCTCTACGAGGCGCGGCGCTGTCTCTCCTGCGGCAATTGCTTCGAGTGCGACAATTGCTATGGCGTGTGCCCGGACAATGCGGTCATCAAGCTGGGGCCGGGCCAGCGCTTCCGCATCGACTACGACTATTGCAAGGGCTGCGGCCTCTGTGCCGCCGAGTGTCCCTGCGGGGCGATCGACATGGTGCCCGAGCAACTCTGACAGAAGCGGAGCAGGTCGATCGCTTCTGTTGGCCACGCAACTTAGCGCCGGAAGCCGTTCAGAAAGGGATCGTCGGGGTCGGCGTGGAAGGTCGCCTCACTGACCACGAAGGCGTGGCCCAGGATGGTGGGGATGACCCGGCCCTGATCATCCCGCCGATAGCGCGCGGCAAAGCGCGAGCCGACGATGCTCTCCTGCACCCAGTCCTCGCCCGGCTGCAATTTGCCCGCCGCCGCCAGGCAGGCGAGCTTGGCGCTGGTGCCGGTGCCGCAGGGCGAGCGGTCATAGGCAGACCCGGGGCAGAGGACGAAATTGCGGGAGTGCGCGCTGGGGTTTTCGGGCCTGGCGAAAATCTCGATGTGGTCGATCTCGGCCCCATCGCGGCCGGTGATGCCTGCCTGGGCCAGCGCGCGCTTGATGGCCTCGGCCTTGCGCGTCAGTTCCGGGATATTGGCCATGGTAAGCGCGCAGGGCGCCTGCTCGGTGAGGAAAAACCAGTTGCCGCCCCAGGCCACATCGCCGGTGACCTGACCCATGCCCTCCACCGCCACCGTGACCTTTTCAAGGTGGCGGTCGCTTGCCACATTCTCGATCTCGACCGCGTGGCGCGACAGGAGGTGGACCGAGACCACGCCCACCGGCGTTTCAAAGGAGTGCCGGCCGAGGCCGATGCGGCCCATGTGGTGCAGTGTCACCGCCGCGCCGATGGTGGCATGGCCGCACATGCCGAGGAAGCCGACATTGTTGAAGAAGATCAAGCCCGCCGCATGGGCCTTGTCCACGGGCGCGCACAGCAGAGCGCCGACCATGGCCTCGTGGCCGCGCGGCTCATCGACTGCGAAGCTGCGCACATGGTCGAAGTCCCGGCGGAAAATCTCCCGGCGCTCGGCCATGGCGCCGGAACCGAGATCGGGTCCGCCCGCGATGATCATGCGGGTGGGCTCGCCTTCAGTGTGGCTGTCGATGACGCGCATGGCGCTCATGCCGCCGTGCTCCACTTGGCATACCAGGCGCGGAAAAGCCTGTGCTGGGCCTCGACATAGTGGCGCTGGCTGGCGCTCAGGGCGTCGGTCTCGTTGAAGTGGAGCGCATATTCCGCGTTGCCCTCCAGCACCATGAGATACTTGTAGAAGAGCACGAGGTCGGCCCCCTCGTCGAAGGACGAGAGCACGCCCAGGGCCGCCTCCAGTTCCAAAGCCCTGGCGCGGGCCATGACATCGCCCCTGGCCGCCTTCTGGCAGAGGTCGACGAGGTGCAGCACCTCCCTGGGCAGGACATTGCCGATGCCGGTGATGGCGCCCGTGGCCCCGCAATTGACAAAGCCGTGGAAGACCTGCGTATCCACCCCGACCATGAGGGTGAGCGAGGGGTCGCGCCCGGTGATGTGCTCGGCGGCATAGCGCAGGGAGGCGGCACCGCCAAATTCCTTGAAGCCCACGAGGTGGGGATATTTGTGGTTCAACTCGAAGAACAGGTCGGCCTTGGTCTCATAGCCGTAATAGGGGCTGTTGTAGATGACCGAGGGCAGATCGACGGCAGCCTTGAGCACGCCTTCAAAGTGGGCGCGCTGGGCCGCCACCGATGAGCCGCGCGACAGGACGCGCGGAATGATCATGAGGCCGCCGGCCCCGACCCTTTTGGCGTGGGCGGCAAGGGCGGCGGCACGGGCGGAGTTCTGGGCGCCGGTGCCGACGATGACGGGCACCCCAGCCTGCACCAGACGCTCCACGCCTTCCATGCGCTGTTCATCGGTGAGCAAGGGCCAGTCGCCCATGGAACCGCAATAGACCACCGCCGACATTCCAGCCGCGATCAACTCCTGGCCCTTCTTCACCAGCGCGTCAAAGTCAGGTTGGCGCGCCGTGGTGCAGGGGGTCATGAGGGCGGGGATGGTGCCGGTGAAGATGTTCTGGGCCATGATGTCTCTCCGTGATCACGGAGTCATGCCAGATTTGGCCCCCTTTGTCCCGGCCACGCTGCGGCCTGGACCGGCGTTTTGCGCCGTCTGATCTCAAACGTAGCGGAAGACGAAGATGGCCCAGAGAATGGCGATGATGAGCCCGCCCCAGAGCGGCGTGCCGAAGAAACCGAGCCAGCCCAGAAAGATGAAGCAGGTGCCGAGGTGGGTGATGAACAGGCGGTCGCCGCGCGTGGTGTCGAGACCGAAGACGCCGCGCCGGGGGCTGCCGCCGGGCGAGACATACTCCCACACGCCCATGGCCGCGATGGAACCGAAAATATAGAGGAAGAAGAGGACCGTGGGGCCGGTCCAGGCCATCCAGGTGAGAAGCGAGGTATTGTCCATGAGGGCCTCCTTACACCCGGCCCAGGGCAAAGCCCTTGGCGATGTAGTTGCGCACGAAATAGATGACGATGGCGCCGGGAATGAGGGTGAGCGAACCCGCCGCCGCCAGCAGGCCCAGCTCATAGCCCGAGGTCGAGGCCGTCTTGGTCATGACGGCGGCAATGGGCTTGGCCGCCACCGAGGTGAGGTTCTTGGCCAGCAGCAACTCCACCCAGGAGAACATGAAGCAGAAGAAGGCGGCAACGCCGATGCCTGCCGCGATGGTGGGGATGAAGATCTTCACGAAGAAGCCGGGGAAGGAATAGCCGTCGACATAGGCGGTTTCGTCGAGTTCACGCGGCACCCCCGACATGAAGCCCTCGAGAATCCAGACGGCGAGCGGAATGTTGAATAATGTGTGGGCCAGCGCCACGGCCCAGGGCGTGTCAAACAGGCCCACCGCCGAATAGAGCTGGAAGAAGGGCAGCACGAAGACGGCGGGCGGGGCCATGCGGTTCGACAGGAGCCAGAAGAAGAGGTGCTTGTCGCCGAGGAAACGATAGCGCGAGAAGGCATAGGCCGCGGGCAGGGCCACCACGAGGGAGAGCAGTGTGTTGGCCGCCACATAATAGAGCGAGTTCACGTAGCCCATGTACCAGGTGGGGTCAGTGAAGATCTTGCGGTAATTGTCGAGCGTGAAGCTGTGCGGATAGAGGGTGAAGCCGCCGAGAATCTCGTTGGTGGTCTTGAAGGACATGTTGAGCAGCCAATAGATCGGCAGCAGCAGCAGCAGGATGTAGACGAGCGGCACATAGCGGGAAAGACGCATGGCTCAGGTCTCCTGATGGCGCATCATCAGCGTGTAGAACAGCCAGGACAGGGCCAGGATGATGAGGAAATAGATGATGGACATGGCGGCGGCCGGGCCGAGGTCGAACTGGCCGATGCCCTTCTTGACGAGATCGATGGAAAGGAAGGTGGTGGCCGAGCCGGGGCCGCCGCCGGTCATGACCTGCGGTTCGGTATAGATCATGAAGCTGTCCATGAAGCGCAGGAGGACCGCGATGGTCAGCACATGGCGGAGCTTCGGCAGTTGAATGTAACGGAACACGGCCCAGCGTCTGGCCCCGTCCACCTTGGCTGCCTGATAATAGGCATCGGGGATGGAGACGAGCCCGGCATAGCACAGGAGAGCGACGAGCGAGGTCCAGTGCCAGACATCCATGAGCACAAGGGTGAACCAGGCGGATACGGGCTGGCGGGTGTAATTGTAGTTGATGCCCAGGCCGTTGATGGCCTTGCCGAGAAGGCCGATGTCGGGCAGGGCCATGATGTTCCACATGGCGCCCACCACATTCCACGGGATCAGCAGCGGCAGCGACATGAGCACCAGGCAGACCGAAACCCAGAAGCCCTGCTTCGGCATGGTCAGCGCAATGCCAAGGCCAAGCGGGATTTCAATGGCGAGCACAATGAAGGTGAAGAGCAACTGGCGCTGCAGGGCGTTCCAGAAATTGTCAGAGCGCAGCACGTCCTGAAACCACTGCACGCCCGCCCAGGTGAAGACATTGTCGCCGAAGGTTTCCTGCACCGAATAATTAACCACCGTCATGAGCGGGATGAGCGCGTTGAAGGCCACCAGCAGGAACACCGGCAGGACCAGGAACCAGGCCTTGTTGTTGACGGGTTTTTTCATGGCGCATCTCCGGGCCGTTCGCCAGCGAGCCAGCCGTCCTCATAGAGCCGGGTGCGGGCGGCATCGAAGGCAAGATGGGCGCGGCCCGCCGGAATGGCGATGCCTTCCGGCACCAGAAGCTTCACGCGCTGGCCGTGGCTCACGGCCTCGACGATGCGGAAGCGTCCCGTGTCCGACACTTTTGTGATATCGGCGGCAAGGCCGGTCTTGCCGAAGCTGATGAATTCCGGGCGGATGCCGATCTCCAGCTTGCCCCTGGCCGAGCTTGCCGCCGCGCCATTCTCCACTGCCACGGTCTCGCCGGCAAAGGTCACCGTGCCGCCCTTGACCTCGGCGGGCAGCAGGTTCATGCCCGGCGAGCCGATGAAGTGGCCGACGAAGGTGTGGCGCGGACGCTCGAACAATTCGATGGGCGTGCCGGTCTGGACCACCACGCCATGGTTCATGACCACCACCGTGTCGGCAAAGGTCAGGGCCTCGGTCTGGTCGTGGGTGACATAGATCATGGTGCGCCGGGTGTGCTGGTGCAGCTCCTTCAGCTTGGAACGCAATTGCCATTTCAAATGCGGATCGATGACGGTCAAGGGTTCATCAAACATGATGACATTGACGTCCGCGCGCACCAGCCCGCGGCCCAGCGAAATCTTCTGCTTGCCATCGGCGGTGAGACCCGAGGCACGGTTGCGCAAGGTCTTCGAGAGATCGAGCATGGCCGCGATCTCCTGCACCCGCTGGTCCACCTCGGCTTCAGCGACACCGCGGTTGCGCAAGGGAAAGGCCAGGTTGTCGTAGACCGTCATGGTGTCGTAGATGACCGGAAACTGGAACACCTGGGCGATGTTGCGCTCCTCCGGCGTGGCGCGGGTCACGTCCTTGCCGTCAAAGAGGAGGCGCCCCTCGGTCGGCACCAGCAGGCCGGAGATGAGGTTGAGCAGCGTGGTCTTGCCACAGCCGGAGGGGCCGAGCAGGGCATAGGCACCACCGTCGCGCCATTCGAGATTGACCTGCTTCAGGGCGTAGTGCTCATCCGTCTTGGGAAAGGGGAAATAGGAGTGGCGGATATGGTCAAGGGTGATCCGGGCCATGTCACATCACCCGCTTTCCGGCACTGTCAAAGAACAGCGCATGTTCGACATCGGCATGGAGCGTGGCCTCGGTGCCGACATCGAAGCGATGAATGCCATGGGACTGGGACACCCAGGTGCCCTCCGGGGTTGCCACATGGATGACGCTCTCGGAGCCCGAGATTTCGGTGACCAGCACCCGGCCCGCGAAGGAACCACCGGCTTCGCGGCGCGCCACGGGCGAGACATGATGCGGGCGGAGCGCCAGGGTGTAGGAGCCATCGGCCAGGGCCAGCGCCGGTTTCGGCACCGGCCAGGCCACGCGACCAAAGAGGGTTAGGGTTTTTCCAGTTTTCACCACTGCCGCCCGGTTGATGGGCGGATCGGAAAAGACCTCGGCCGTGATCAGGTCGTGGGGATTGCGATAGGTCTCCGGCGTGGCGCCGAACTGGGTGATGCGGCCTTCGTGGAGCGTGGCCGTGTTGCCGCCGAAGAGCAGCGCCTCGGCGGGTTCGGTGGTGGCATAGACCACCACCGAATTGCGCCCGGCAAAGAGCTTGGGCAATTCCTCGCGCAATTCCTCGCGCAATTTGTAATCGAGATTGGCCAGGGGTTCATCGAGCAGGATGAGATCGCTGTCCTTGACCACGGCGCGGGCAATGGCGGTGCGCTGCTGCTGGCCGCCGGAAAGCTCCGAGGGCCGGCGGCCCAGCATGGGGGTCAGGCGCAGAAGCTCGGCGGCAGCGCCGACGCGGCGCGCAATCTCCTGGCGCTCCATGCCCGCCACCCGCAGGGGCGAGGCAATGTTGTCGAAGACCGAGAGGTTAGGATAGTTGATGAACTGCTGGTAGACCATGGAAACGTTGCGCTTCTGCACCGGCACATGGGTGACATTCCTGCCCCGGAACCAGATTTCACCCTCGCTCGGCTTCTGGATGCCGGCCATGAGCTGCATCAGCGTGGTCTTTCCGGCCAGGGTGGTGCCCAGCAGAATGTTGAAGCTGCCATCCGCCATCATCAGACTGGCGGGATGGATGTGGGTTTCGGCCCCCACACGCTTTGCCACATTGCGCAATTCAAGAGTCATGGAGCGAGCCCAGCGGGAAGCGGAAGGCGCCGGAGCGGAAGCCCGCCCCGGCACCGGAGGGATCACTTACTGGTTCTGCGTCCAGCGCTTGATCAACTCGTCATAGGCGATGGTCTCGCCCTTGGGCTTCTCGTTGTCGAGCTTGGCCCAGGGGGCATGGTCCTTGCTGAGCCAGGCCGAGGGATCCTTGGGCTCATTCAGACGCGGGCCACAGCCATTATAGGTGTTGTTGGCCTTGTCCGCGGCTTCCATGCGGCCCATGATCTGGTCCATCTGCTCGGCCAGGCGGTCCATGGCCTGCTGGGCGGTGAAGGCGCCGGAGTTGACGTCACCGATGTTCTCCCAGAAGAGCTGGGCGAGCTTCGGATAGTCGGGCACGTTCACGCCCGTGGGCGACCAGGCCACACGGTCGGGCGAGCGATAGAACTCGATCATGCCGCCCAGCGCCGGAGCGCGCTCGGTGAAGCTTTCGTGGCGCACCGAGGAGTCACGGATGAAGGTGAGGCCGACATGGCTCTTCTTCACGTCCACCGTCTTCGAGGTCACGAACTGGGCGTAGAGCCAGGCGGCCTTGCGGTGATCAAGCGGGGTGGACTTGAAGAGCGTCCAGGAGCCCACGTCCTGATAGCCGCGCTGCGAGCCTTCCTTCCAGTAGGGGCCGTGGGGCGAGGGGGCCATGCGCCACAGGGGCATGCCCTTGTCGTCCACGGTGTTGTTGCCCTTGTCCTTGGGCTTCACCATGTCGGCGGTGAAGGCGGTGTACCAGAAGATCTGCTGGGCCACGTTGCCCTGGGCCAGCGACGGCAGCGACTGGTAGAAGTCGAGGTCGGCGGCACCCGGGGGAGCAAACTTGCGCAGCCATTCGTCCCACTTGGTCACGGCATAGACCGCCGCCGGGGAGTTGGCCGCACCGCCGCGCGCCACGGAAGCGCCGGAGGGATTGCAGGAATCCTTCTCCATGCGGATGCCCCATTCGTCCACCGGGCGGCCATTGGGCTGGCCCGGATCGGCGGCACCGGCCATGGAGAACCAGGCATCGGTCATGCGCCAGCCGAGGTCGGGGGCGCGCTTGCCATAGTCCATGTGGCCATAGACCTTGACGCCGCCGATTTCCTTCACGTCATTGGTGAAGAAGTCGGCGATGTCCTCGTAGGCCGACCAGTTCACCGGCACGCCGAGTTCATAGCCATACTTGGCCTTGAACTTGGCCTTGATGTCGGGATTGTCGAACCAGTCCTTGCGGAACCAGTAGAGGTTGGCGAACTGCTGGTCGGGCAATTGCCAGAGCTTGCTGTCCGGCCCGGTGGTGAACTTGATGCCCATGAAGTCATTGAGGTCGAGACCGGGATTGGTCACGTCCTTGCCTTCGCCCGCCATCCAGTCGGTCAGGTTGATGGCGCTCTGCAGGCGCGAATGGGTGCCGATGAGGTCGGAGTCGTTGACATAGCCGTCATAGAGATTGCGGTTGGTCTGCATCTGGGTCTGCACCGCCTGGACCACTTCGCCTTCGCCCAGGATCTGGTGGTTGACCTTGATGCCGGTGATTTCCTCGAAGGCCTTGGCCAGCACCTTCGATTCATAGTCATGGGTCGGGATGCCTTCGGAGAGAACATTGATCTCCATGCCCTTCAGGGGCTCAGCGGCCTTGATGAACCACTGCATTTCCTTGAGCTGGTCGTCCTTGGACAGGGTCGAGGGCTGAAACTCGCTATCGATCCACTTCTTGGCCGCCGCCTCGTCCGCCAGGCCGGGTCCGGCGCTGGCAAGGAGGGCAAAGGCAGCCGCCGTCATCAGCAGCTTGGTCTTCATTGAGGTTGCTCCCTAGTTTTTTGGCACCTTATCTGGCACCTGCGGGAACTATCAGTTGAAAGCAAACGAACGTCAATCACAAATTTAAACGAACATTGTGCGGCGCAAGATTGCGATTTTCGAAAAAAAGTGAAACCATGCGCGTCCCGATCAGGAGGCTTTGGTGATCCCTGCCCTTTCCCCCCGGCAGCAGCAGATTCTGGCGCTGGCGCGCCAGACCGGCCATGTGCTGGTGGAGGATCTGTCCAGCCGTTTCGATGTGACCCCCCAGACCATCCGGCGCGATCTCAACGAGCTGTGCGAGGGCAGGCTCCTGGCCCGCATCCATGGCGGGGCCATGCTGTCATCCGGGGTGGAGAATGTGGCCTATGAGGCCCGACGCGTTCTCTCGGCCCAGGAAAAGGTCATCATCGGGCACCATGCGGCGGCTCTCATTCCCAACAACTGCTCGCTTTTCATCAATATCGGCACCACCACCGAGGAGGTGGCGCGGGCGCTCGTCCATCACCAGGGCCTGCTGGTCATCACCAACAACATCCATGTGGCGAGCATCCTCATGCCCTGCCCGAGGATCGACGTGATCCTGGCGGGCGGCATGCTGCGCCGGAGCGACGGCGGCATCGTCGGCGAGCAGGCGGTGGACTTCATCAGCCAGTTCAAGGTGGACCATGCCATCATTGGCACCTCGGCCATAGATGACGACGGCGCCATGCTGGATTTCGATTACCGTGAAGTGCGGGCCACCAAGGCCATCATGGGCAATGCCCGCACCGTGACGCTGGTGGCGGATGCCATGAAGTTCACGCGCTCGGCCCCGGTGCGCATCGGCCATATTTCCGATGTCGATGTCTTCGTGACCGACCAGCCGCCGCCGGACGAGATTGCCGAACTATGCCGGCACCGGGGCGTGACGGTGGAAATTGCCGGCGGTGATATTCCGGCGGTGGCAGCTTTGGGGGCTGAGGCATGAGCGACCGTGAAACTTATGACCTGCTGATCATCGGCGGCGGCATCAATGGGTCAGGCCTGGCGCGCGATGCGGCCGGGCGGGGCCTCAAGGTCATGCTGTGCGAGAAGAGCGATCTGGCTTCCGCCACCTCCTCGGCCTCGACCAAGCTCATTCATGGCGGGTTGCGCTATCTGGAGTATTACGAGTTCCGGCTGGTGCATGAGGCGCTGAAGGAGCGCGAGGTGCTGCTCACGGCCGCACCGCACATCATCTGGCCCCTGCGCTTCATCCTGCCGCATAATGACGGCATGCGGCCCTGGCCGCTGATCCGCCTCGGCCTCTTCCTCTACGACCACATGGGCGGGCGCAGGATCCTGCCCGGCACGCGCGCGCTTGACCTGCGCCGCGATCCCGCCGGCGCCCCTCTCAATGCCCGCTTCACCCGCGCCTATGAATATTCCGACTGCTGGGTGGATGATGCCCGGCTGGTGGTGCTCAATGCCAGGGCCGCCGCCGCCAGGGGCGCTGTCATCCGGACCCGGACGGAATGCATCGCCGCGCGGCGGGTGGAGGGCCTGTGGGAGGCAACGCTCAGGGCCGACGGCGGGGCCAGCACCACGGTCAGGGCGCGGGGCCTTATCAATGCCGCCGGCCCCTGGGTCAGTCAGGTCCTGGGCGACGTGGTGGGGCGGACCGATCCCGACCGCATCCGCATGGTGAAGGGCAGCCATGTGGTGGTGGACCGGCTCTTCGACCATGACCGCTGCTACATCTTCCAGAATGCCGATGGCCGCATCTGTTTCGCCATTCCCTATGAGCAGAATTTCACGCTCATCGGCACGACCGATCAGGATCACGCGGGCGATCCCGGCCAACCCAGAATCAGCGACGGCGAGGTCGACTATCTGCTTGCCGCCATCAGCGAATATTTCAAACGGCCCGTCACCCGGGCCGAGATGCGCTGGTCCTACTCTGGGGTCAGGCCGCTTTACGACGACGGGGCCAGCAAGGCGCAGGAGGCAACCCGCGACTATGTGCTGAAGCTCGACGCGCGCCCGGGCGAGGCCCCGCTGCTTTCCATCTTCGGCGGCAAGATCACCACCTATCGCAAGCTGGCCGAGACCGCGCTGGAAAAAATCCAGCCCTTCTTTCCTGCCATGGGCCGGCCCTGGACCGCGGGCGAGGCCCTGCCCGGCGGCGACTTCCCGCATGACGCGGTGGAAGCGCGCATCGCCGATCTGGCGCAGCGCTATTCCTTTCTGGCGCCGCGCACGGTCCGGCGTCTGTTCCGCGCCTATGGCACCGAGGCCGAAACCCTGATGGCGGGCGCGCGCTTTGCCCAGGACATGGGCCAGACCTTCGGCACCTTGTCGGAACGCGAGGTGGACTGGCTGAAGACCAGAGAATGGGCGCGGACTGCGGAGGATATCCTGTGGCGGCGCTCCAAGCTCGGGCTGCATCTTGCCGCCGAAGAACAGCAGGCGCTGCGCCACCACTTGGGTGAAGCAGACTAGAAAGAGAGGAGGTCAGACATGCCGGGCTACATTCTCGCCATCGACCAGGGCACCACCTCGTCGCGCGCCATCGTCTTTGACCGGAAGCTCACCCCGCGCGCCGTGGCGCAGAAGGAATTCCGCCAGCATTTCCCGCGCTCGGGCTGGGTGGAGCACGAGCCCGAGGACATCTGGACCACGGTCGTTGCGGTGTGCCGCGCCGCCCTGCGCAAGGCGCGGCTCAGGCCCACGGCGATCAGCGCCATCGGCATCACCAACCAGCGCGAGACCACCCTGGTCTGGGACCGCCGGACCGGCAAGCCCATTCACCGCGCCATCGTCTGGCAGGACCGGCGCACGGCGGACATGTGCCAGCGGCTCAAGGCCGAGGGTCATGAGGCGCTGTTCGCGCGCAAGACCGGCCTGCTGCTCGACCCCTATTTCTCCGGCACGAAACTGGCCTGGCTGCTCGATGCGGTGCCCGGCGCGCGGGCACGGGCGGAACGGGGCGAATTGTGTTTCGGCACGGTGGATTCCTTCCTCATCTGGCGGCTGACCGGCGGCAGGGTCCATGCCACCGATGCCACCAATGCCTCGCGCACGCTGCTCTATGACATTCACCAGGGGGCATGGGACGAGGACCTGTGCCGCCTGCTCCGGGTGCCCATGGCCCTGCTGCCGGAGGTGAAGGACTGTGCGGCGGATTATGGCATCACCGACAAGAAACTCCTGGGCGCGGCCATTCCCTTGCTCGGCGTGGCGGGCGACCAGCAGGCCGCCGCCATGGGTCAGGCCTGCTTTGCCCCGGGCATGATGAAGTCCACCTATGGCACGGGCTGTTTTGCCCTGCTTAATACCGGGGACAGGCCCGTGGCCTCGCAGAACCGGCTGCTCACCACCGTCGCCTATCAGCTTGACGGCAAACGCGCCTATGCGCTGGAGGGTGCCATCTTCATTGCCGGGGCGGCGGTGCAATGGCTGCGTGACGGCCTGAAGATCGTGAAAAGGGCGTCCGACACCGGGACCCTCGCCCGAAGTGCTGATCCGCACCAGCAGGTCTATCTGGTGCCGGCCTTCGTGGGGCTGGGGGCACCGTGGTGGAACGCCGAGGCGCGGGGCGCCCTCTTCGGGTTGACGCGGGGCACGACCAATAAGGAAATCTCGCTCGCCGCGCTGGAGTCCGTCTGTTACCAGACGCGCGACCTGCTGGAGGCCATGCGGCGCGACTGGGGGAGCACGGGTGCCACCACCCTGCGCGTGGATGGCGGCATGACCGCCTCCGACTGGACCATGCAGCGGCTGGCCGACATTCTCGATGCCCCGGTGGACCGGCCACGCGTGCTGGAGACGACCGCCTTGGGCGCGGCCTATCTGGCCGGGCTCAAGGCGGGCCTGCTGCCGAAACCGGAAATTTTTGCCCAGAGCTGGAAACGCGACAGGCGGTTCAGCCCGAAGATGAAACCCGGGGTGCGGGAGGAAAAATACCGGGGCTGGCAGGAGGCGGTGCGCAAGCTTCTGGCCTGAAGCCCGTCGTGCAGGGATGGATCACTAGAGCAACCGGCGGTCAGTTGGACTCAACTGCCGCCGATAAGTTGCTCGAAAATCAATATGTTGGCGCAACTTTTCTCGCTCAAATCGTTCCGATTTGATCGTCCGTTGCGCTGGTCCTTTCCGCCACAGCCGGACTGTTTTCATCACCGGCCGCGTGGCGTCTTGCGTTCGGCGACAGCCAGCAGTTTCAGAATCTCGCTGCGCGTGGGGGCATCGAGACTTGCCACCACGTCGGCGAGGCGATTGGCGATCTCGGTCGCCTCGGGATCAAGGCCCGCCGTGTCGATGGTGACCTTGGGGTGGGAAATGCGGGCGAGCCGCACCACTTCCTCGGCGTCGTCCCAGATGATGTTGAAATGGGTGATGACGCGCTGGATGAGGTGCCAGCCGGGCCGGCCGCGCTTGCCGTGCTCCAGGGCCGAGAGATAGGCGGGCGAGACGCCGATGGCCGCGGCCATGGCGCGCAGTGTCATGCCGCGTTCGGCCCGGAGTTTCCGCAGCCTGGCACCGAAGGGCGTCATGGGCGATCATCGCGCAGGCGCCTGAGCCTGACATAAAAGGCCCCGCCGCCGCCGTGTTTGGGATGGGCGGGCTGAAAGCCCGAGACATGGCGGCGGAATTCGGCCTCGTGCAGCCAGAGCGGCACTTCGCGCCTGAGCCTGCCTTCGCGTTCCGGCGCATGAAAGTGATCGCGGCCATGAAGCGTGTGGCGCGAGAAGGGCGAGGCCCCCTTGCCGGTGATGACCAGCACCAGCCGCGAGCCCGCCAGTTGCTGGGTGCGGAGAAAATCGAGCAATTTGACCCTTGCCAGTTCCACGCCCTCGCCATGCAGGTCGATGCGCGATTCCACTTCGGCCTTGCCGCGCGTCAGGCGCTGTTCCATGCGCCGGTCGAGACCAGTGAGCGGCGGCGGGGCGCTGGCGGCGCGGCGCGGGGCGGCGGGCGCAAAAGGTTGCGGCGCAACGGCCCGGGCAGCGGGCGGTGGTGCCGCAGCGGCGGGCCTGGGTTCGGCGGCGACGCGCTTCACCCCGCGCAGGGGCTTTACCCGGCGGGCCACTTCCTCCCACAGGTGATGGTCAGGCAGGTCGGGATGTTTGCGCCGCATGGGCGTGGGTCATGGCATGGGCCGCAAGCGCTTGGCAAGGGAGCGCGGCAGAAGCACGGTCACGGCCCCTTCCGACTTCATGCCGCCGGCGGTGATCTCGGCCTCCGGCCCCCAGCCCCAATAGACATCGCCCCGGGCCGCCCCGATGATGGCGCTGCCCGTGTCCTGGGCGATCAGGAGATGGCGGAAGGGTTTCATGCCAGCGGGCAAGGGTGCCGTGGTGTCGAGCCAGACGGGCATGCCGAAGCGCCAGAACCTGCGGTCCACCGCCAGGCTGCGGCGCGGCGTCAGGGCCACATGCTGCGCGCCGGGCGCGCCGAGCGAGGCATCGCCCAGGGGCACTTCACGGAAAAACACATAGGAGCGGTTTTGCCACATGAGGGCGCGGGCTTCCGCCGGGTTTTGCACCATCCAGCGGCGAATGGCCTGCATGGACAGGCCGGCGCGCGGGATGTGGCCGCGTTCGGCCAGAACCCCGCCGATGCCGGTATAGGGCAGGCCGGACTTGGCGGCATAGGCAAGGCGCGTCACCGTGCCGTCGGCAAAGCGCAGGCGGCCCGAGCCCTGCACCTGTATGAAGAAGAGATCGGCGGCATCGGCGAGCCAGGCAATCTCCAGCCCGCGGCCCGCCAGCGCGCCCTCGTCAATTTCGCGCCGGGTGAAATAGGGCAGCGCCCTGCCCCTCACCTTGCGGCCATAGCGCAGGCCGAGCCTTTTCTCCGTGCGCGGATCAAAGGCGACGAGGTCATCCGGCTTGGCGTGGACGGGCACGGAAAATTCCCGCGTCGCTCTGCGGCTGGCGCGCACCTCGGGTTCATAATAGCCGGTGAACAGCCCCTCAGGACGGTTGGGGTCGTGGACGCGGAAGGCGCGGAAGGCGGTTTCAAAGAAGTGCCGGGCAGCGGTGGCCGTGGCCCCCGCCGCACAGGCGGCGGCCCAATCTGCACGGGTGCCGCCGAAGGCCACGGGGCGGGCAAAGCTCGTGCCTTCATTCACGGTCTCGGCGCAGGAGCGGCGGAAGGCCGCCAGGGCCGCCTGATGATCATCCGCCGCCCAGCCTGAAAGATCGGAAAAGGCCACGGGCTCCAGCCGCACAGCCGCCGCCGCCGGAAGGGACAGGGCCATGAGCATCACGCCCGCCGCCAAGGCCTTCATTCCAGCATGTCGTCGGTGGCGGTGAGCTTCCAGTTGGGATCGCGTGCGGTCACATCACGCTCGAAGGTCCAGACATCGATGATCTGGCGGATGGCGGTGGCATCGCCGTCGATGATCTCGCCCGCCTTGCTGCGCGTGGCGCTGATCACATCGGCGACGAAACGCAGGGCCAGAATGGCGCGCTTGCCCTCCATCTGGGCACCGGTGACCTCAAGCCTGTCGATGCCGACATATTGCAGGGCAACCGTTTCACCGGCCTTGGCGCGGCGGTCGATGGCGGCGGCAAAACCATCATAAACCTCCCGGCTGAGCAGCGGTTTCAGGGCCGGCTTGTCGCCCCGGGCATAGGCATCCACGATCATTTCATGGGCCGCACGCGCCCCCGCCAGGAAGGGCCGCATGGCAAAGCGCGGGTCGGCGGCGGCAATGGCCTCCAGACCCTTGGCCACGGCCGAGCCTTCCTCGGCATGGCCGAACCATATGGGTTTTGCCGGTTCGGCAAGGCCGCGCTCCGGCCTGGCCTCGGGGCCGGGGGCAGGCGGCGGCATGGTGTCCTGGCCCGGCGGCAGGCGGCCCAGCCGCGGATCGAAGGGCGGCCGTTCGCGTCCGGTGCGCTGGCCGAGCGTGACCCAGAGCCGCCAGATGAAGGCGGCGGCCAGCGCGAGGAAAACCAGGTTGATCAGGTCGGCGGGGGCATTCATGGCAAAGTCTCTCGGCAGGCGGCCTTGGAGCGGCAGCGGGTTTGCTCCTATATATAGGGCGGGCATGATCCATTGGTAAGCCCAAGGGGAAGATGAAATTATGGTGCGCACCATCGGCCTTGGCCTGTTGCTGCTCGGCTTTGCCGAGATTGCCACGCTGGTGGCGGTGGGCCGGGTGGTGGGGGTCCTGGGCGTTCTGCTGTTGCTGGTTGTCGCCGGTATGACCGGGATCAGCCTGATCCGGCAATCGGGCCTCTCCATCATGATGCTGGGGCGTTCCGGCCTCAATGCCCGCATGGCCTCGGAACAGGCGGCAACCGGGGTTACCACCTTTGCCGCGGGACTGCTGTTTCTGCTGCCGGGATTTGTGTCGGATGCGGCGGCCCTGCTGCTCTTGCTGCCGCCGGTGCGCAACCGCCTGTCGGGCTGGCTGGAGCGCCACATGGTGGTGACGCCGACGCGCTCGGCACCCGGCGCACCCGGACCCGTCATCGAGGGCGAGGGCCAGGTGATCCACGAGGGTGAAATCCTGCCGCCGCCGGGATCGCGCCTGCCCCCCCGGTAGGACCCGGCACTACCAAGCGCCTTGCAGGTCCAGGCGCAACGTGTTAGCGACAGGCACCTTCATTCGACCGGGCCAGACCGGCCCCCAAGAGGCATTTCCATGGTCAAGACCGCAAAACCCGCCCCGCGCAAGGCTGCGCCCAAATCCGGCAATGGTGCCAAAGCCAAGGCGGAAGCTGCCCCGGCCCCTGTCAGGCTCGATGCGCCGCCGCCCGCGCCGGGTGAACAGCCGTCCATGCGCATTCTCGGCCAGTATCTCAAGGATATCTCCTTCGAGAACCCCAATGCGCCCGCCTCTCTCGCCCCGCAGCAGAACCAGCCCGACATCAACATCGGCGTCAACGTCAACGCGCGCAATCTGGCACCCACCGACTTCGAGGTGGAGCTGCACCTGGACGCCAAGGCGACAGCGGGCGGCAAGGTGGTCTTCGCCGCCGAGCTGCTCTATGCGGGCGTGTTCCGCATGGAGAATTTCCCGCCGAACCTGCTGCATCCGGCGGTGCTCATCGAATGTCCGCGCATGCTCTTTCCCTTCGCGCGCCAGATTCTGGCGGACGCCACGCGCAACGGCGGCTTCCCGCCGCTGATGCTCGACCCCATCGATTTTGCCGGCATGTATCAGCGCCGCATGCAGCAGGAACAGGCCAAGGCCGAAGCCTGACATCTCTGTCGTATCCGATGGCGAACCGCCGTCTTCCGACGGCGGTTTTTTTCGTCCAGCAAAAGTCAGGTTGCTGTAGAGCGGAACGCGCCTTGAGTGCCTCAAAGCGTCCGCTCTTATTTCTTGATGGCGAGCAACTTGTCTGACTTTTGCTGTGTCCAGCAAAAGTCAGGTTGCTGTAGAGCGGAACGCGCCTTGAGTGCCTCAAAGCGTCCGCTCTTATTTCTTGATGGCGAGCAACTTGTCTGACTTTTGCTGTGTCCAGCAAAAGTCAGGTTGCTGTAGAGCGGAACGCGCCTTGAGTGCCTCAAAGCGTCCGCTCTTATTTCTTGATGGCGAGCAACTTGTCTGACTTTTGCTGTGTCCAGCAAAAGTCAGGTTGCTCTAAGCCAGAGGGCATGGGGGCCGAGGGTCTTGACCAGAGCCTCATGGGCCTCCAGCTCCTCGGCCGAAAGGCGCGGCGCCAGAGCCTGGGGCCGCGCGCCAAGGCCGCTGCGGGTGCTGGCCGTGACGGCGGGACTGCGCGCCGGTTCTGGCGCCAGCATGAGCGCCGTCTGCCGCCCGCCGGTGAGTTCGAGATAGACTTCGGCCAGAAGTTCGGCGTCGAGCAAGGCCCCGTGCCTTTCGCGGCGTGAATTGTCGATGCCATAGCGCTTGCACAGGGCGTCGAGGTTGTTCTGGGCCATGGGATGGCGGCGGCGCGCCATGGTGAGCGTATCCATGGCGCGTTCCATCAGCAATTGCGGCAAGCCGAGCCAGCCCAGTTCGGCATTGATGAACTTCATGTCGAAGCTGGCATTGTGGATGATGAGCGGCGCCTCGCCGATGAAGGCGATGAAGTCCTCCACAACATCGGCGAAGAGCGGCTTGTCCTTGAGGAAATCGGCGGTGAGGCCGTGGACCGAGACGGCCTCCGCCGGCACGTCGCGTTCGGGATTGAGATAGGCGTGGAAGGTGCGCCCCGAGGGCAGATGGTTCACCAGTTCGACGGCCCCGATTTCGATGATGCGGTCGCCGGTTGAGGGATCAAGCCCGGTGGTTTCGGTGTCGAGAACGATTTCGCGCATGGCAATCAGGAGCGGGTGAGGGCAGCAAGGACGGCATCGGTTGCCGCGGCAAGATGGGCGAGATCGCCGGAATTGTCGATGACGAAGTGGGCGCGTTTCCGCTTTTCCGCATCGGGCATCTGGCGGGCGAGAATCAGGGCCAGTTTTTCCGGCGTCATGCCGGGGCGGGCAAGAGCGCGCTGGCGCTGGAGCGCTTCGGGCGCGGTGATCAGCACGACCACATCCACGTCCCCTTCGGCATGGGTTTCAAACAAGAGCGGAATATCGAGAACGGCCAGAACGGAACCCTGTTCACGCGCCTCGGCCAGGAAGGCGGCGCGGCGCTCATGCACCAGGGGGTGGATGAGGGCCTCAAGGGCTTTGAGGCGCGCCGGATCCTCCTGAAGGAGGTGGGAAAGGATGGCGCGATCGATCTTTTTTCCCTGCACCGCCTGCGGGAAGCTGGTGCGCAATGCCCGTGCTGCCGTGCCATCGCTGTAGAGATCATGCACCGTCTGATCGGCATCGAAGACGGCAAGGCCGCGATGGCGCAGGTGTTTCACCACTTCGCTCTTGCCCATGGCGATGGAGCCGGTGAGGCCGACGATTTTCATGACCGGCCGTCCGGGTCGATGTCGCGGGCGACAAGGTCATAGAGTTCCTGCGTCACCTCGGGCCGGCGGCCAAACCACAGTTCAAAGCCGGTGGCCGCCTGATGCAGCAACATGCCGAGGCCCGGCACGACACGGTGGCCGCGCGCCTTCGCCTGCTGCAACAGCGGCGTTTCCAGAGGTGTATAGACAATGTCGGCAACCACGGCGGAGGGTTTGAGAGGGGCGAGATCAAGCTCCAGCGCGGCCTGCCCCGCCATGCCCAGGGCCGTGGTGTTGACGAGAAGGTCACAGGCTGGAAGGGCGGCTGGCAGATCCGGCCAATCCACGACGCACACCGGGGTTGTCCTGCTGCCCAGCGCGCGCAGGGCTTCGGCCCGGCCGAGGGTGCGGTTGGCGATGGTGATGGTCGCGGCCTCTTCATCCACCAATGCGCCGACAATGGCGCGGGCCGCCCCGCCCGCCCCCAGCACCAGCACATGGGAACCTGATACGGAAAAATTCGGCGCACTGGCGGCCAGGCTCGCCATGAAGCCATGACCATCCGACGAGGTGCCATGGCTCTTGCCGTCCTGCAGCCAGACCGTGTTCACCGCGCCAAGCCGCCGGGCCAGCGCATCCACGTGATCGAGATGGTGCAGGGCCTCTTCCTTGTGCGGAATGGTGATGTTGCAACCTGTCAGACCCTCGTCGGCGAGGTGGCGCAGAAAATGTCCCAGGGCCTGCGGTTCCACCGGCCGCCGCTCATAGGAGCCCGCGATGCCATGGTGCCGCAGCCAGTAATTATGGATGAGGGGCGAGCGCGAATGGCTGATGGGCCAGCCGATGACCGCGGCGCGTTTCATGTGGGCAAGACTCCGCGGCGGCGCAGCGCGGCAAGCAGCGGCAGCAGGGGAAGACCGAGAATGGTGGTGTGCTCACCGCTGACCCGGGTAAAGAGTTGCGCGCCCTCCTCCTCCAGCTTGTAGCCGCCCACCGAGGTGAGCAGTCCTTCGCCCTGCCGCGCCGCATAGGCAGCCAGAAACTCCCGGGAAAAATCGCGCATGGTGAGGCGCGCGCTGGCGCTGTGCCGCCAGATGATCCGCCCTCCCCTGGCCAAGGCCAGGGCGGAATGGAGCGTGTGGGTCTTGCCCCGGAGTTTCAGGAGGTGACGCCGGGCCGCGGCCAGATCACGCGGCTTGTCGAAGGTGCGGCCCTCATGGTCCAGGGTCTGATCCGCCCCGAGGACGAGGGCTTCCGGCCGCAGCGACGAGAGCGACAGCGCCTTGGCTTCCGCCAAGGCCAGGGCCAGTTCCTTCGGTGTCTTGCCGCGCATTTTCCGCTTCAGGGCGGTTTCATCGACTTCGGGACGGCGGGCCTCAAACCTGACGCCGGCAGCGGTCAGCAGCTTGCGGCGGATGGCGCTGGTGGAAGCGAGAATGAGCGCTTCATCCGGCATGGTGATTGGCCTGCCATTCGGCATGGAGCTTGGTGATGGTGGCGGCGGTTTCCTCCACCGAGCGGCGCGTGACATCGATGAGCGGCCAGTCATGCTTGCGGCATAGGGTTGTCATGTTCAGGATTTCCTCCTGAATGGCGCGGGCGTCGATATAGGAGGTATTGGCCTTTTCGTTGAGACTGATCAACCGATGCTTGCGGATCTGGGCGATGCGTTCGGCCGAGGCCATGAGGCCGATGACCAAATGGTCCTTCAGATCATGCAGGCCCTTGGGCAGGGGCGAGGATTTCACGATGGGGACATTGGCGATCTTGAGGCCGCGCAGGGCGAGATAGATGCTGGTGGGGGTCTTGGACGAGCGGCTGATGCCGAGAAGAATGATATCAGCCCCCGAGAGATCATCGGCGTTCTGGCCATCGTCATGGGCCAGGGTATAGGCCAGGGCATCCATGCGGCGGAAATAATCGGCGTTCAGCACATATTGACCGCCGACCTGGGGGCGGGATTTCGAGTTCAGGAAGACACCAAGGCTTTGGATCATGGAGTCGAGAATGGAAACGGCGGGCACGCCAATCTGTTGACATTGTTCTTCGAGCTGGCGGCGGATTTCCGGGTCAAGCAGGGTGAAGAAAACGATGCCCGGCTGACTTTCGATGTCGGCAACGGTCCTGGCCAATTGCCGGGGGGTGCGGATCAGGGCATGGATGTGAGCAATGGGACTATGATCGGTATAGGATGCCATGGCGGCGCGGGCCGCCGTTTGCAGGGTCTCACCGGTGGAATCCGACACCAGGTGCATGTGAAAATGACGTTTCATGACGGTGGGCAGAATTGTGGATAAGTGCAAGGTTTCGCGCACCATGGCCGGGCTTGTGGAGGAAGGAAAGGGTTTTCCAGTCTGGTGATAGGCCACGAGGTTTTTCCACGGCTGTGGATCATCTCCCGGAGATTTTCACGGCCACGACCATTAGGTGCTAATGGATTGATTATAAAAGAGGAATTCCAATGTCTCGGAACATGATCCGAGACATGAGAAATTTGACATTTGAAACCCTGGGGAAAACCGGATTATCCCGGCAATCCACAGGCCAACAAAGACTCCAGAGTCCTTAAGGGATTTTTAGAAGAGGTTTCATTTTGAAACGCGCATTGATTGACGTTTTGACGGGCAAGGCGCCAGAGCGGCGTCCGGTATGGTTCATGCGTCAGGCGGGCCGCTATCTGCCGGAATATCGGGCCTTGCGGGCCGAGGCGGGATCCTTCCTCAATCTTTGCTATGACCCGGTGCGGGCCTGCGAGGTGACGCTCCAGCCCTTGCGCCGGTTTGATCTCGATGCGGCCATTCTGTTTTCGGACATTCTGGTGGTGCCGCATGCGCTGGGCCTGTCGCTTCGTTTTGCCGAGGGCGAAGGCCCGATTTTGCAGACGGTGGGTTCGGCCGCTGAGGTGGCGCGGCTGGCGGTGGAAAAACCCGGTGATCAATTGAAGACGGTGGCTGAAACGGTGGCTCTGGTGCGAGCATCATTGGCGCCGGAAAAAACCTTGATCGGCTTCTGTGGCGCGCCCTGGACGGTGGCGAGCTACATGATCGAAGGTGGCAGTTCGAAGCGGGCCGTGGCGCGGCAGGTGGCCGCAGAAAATCCCGCGTGGTTTGCCGATCTGTTGCAGAAGCTGGTCGATGTGTCGGTTCATTATTTGGCGTTGCAGGTGGAAGCGGGCGCCAATTGCCTGCAGATTTTCGACTCCTGGGCGGGTGATCTCGACGGTGAGACGTTGAAGCGCTGCGTGTTCAGGCCGATTGCCGAAATGCGGCGGCGGCTGAAGGAAAATTATCCGGATGTTCCGGTCATCGGCTTTGCCCGCGGCATCGGTGAGGCCCAGGCCGACTTTGCCCGGGCAACAGAGGTTGACGGGGTCAGTGTCGAGGATGACCGGGTGTTGGCGGAGGTTTTGAAAACCCTCCCCTCAGGCGTTGCGGTTCAGGGCAACCTGTCGCCGCAGAGCTTGCTGGCTGGCGGCGATGTCATGCGCGCCGAGGTCGCCAGCCTTTTGCGCTCGCTGCCCAAGGACCGGCATATCTTCAACCTTGGCCATGGCATCGTGCCGCAGACGCCGATCGCGCATGTGGCGGAGGTGGTGGCCATGATCCGGGCGGCGGATTGAGCCATGCTCTTTCTCTGGATCAAGGTCCTCCATATCCTGGCGGTCATCTCGTGGATGGCGGGGCTGTTCTATCTGCCGCGCCTTTTTGTCTATCACGCCATGGAACCCAGAGGTTCGGCCACGGGCGAGACCTTCAAGGTCATGGAGCGGCGGCTGATCAAGGCGATCATGCGGCCCGCCGCGGTGGTGACCTTCATTTCCGGGCCGTGGCTGACCTGGCAGATGGGCTATGGCTTCCTCGATTTCTGGCTGGTGATGAAATACCTGGGCGTGGCGGGCATGCTCGGGGTTCACCTGGTGTTGGAGCACCATGTGGCCGCCTTTCGGGACGGCAGGCCGACGCCGGGGCACCGGTTTTTCCGGGTCCTCAATGAAATTCCGACGGTTTTGCTGATCTGGATCGTCATATGGGTGGTGGTGAAGCCCTGGTAACCACTGGGGCTCACCCCTTCATTATGGGCTTTTCCGAAAGCCCATCCTTTGCTATGAGGCCAAAGACCGATCCCGCCGGTTCCCGCCTCTCCCGCTGGCGCTGAGTTCTTCGCGCTTCAGCCTTCCCCACGAAAGACCATGATTGACATTACTGACCTGAAAGAGATCAAGCTCAAGGATCTCAAACTCAAAACCCCCGCCGAACTCGTGACCATTGCCGAGGGGCTGGAGGTGGAAAACGCCGGCGCGCTGCGCAAGCAGGAGCTGATGTTCGCCATCCTGAAAAACCTGGCCGCCCGCAACGTCGAAATCATCGGCGAGGGCGTGGTCGAGGTCCTGCAGGACGGCTTTGCCTTCCTGCGCTCGTCCGACGCCAATTATCTCGCCGGTCCCGACGACATCTATGTCTCGCCCAGCCAGATCCGCAAGTTCACGCTCAAGACCGGTGACACGGTGGAAGGCCAGATCCGCAGTCCCAAGGACGGGGAGCGCTACTTCGCCCTGGTGAAGGTCAACACCATCACTTTTGAAGACCCGGAAAAGGCCCGCCACAAGGTCCATTTCGACAATCTGACGCCGCTC
>OEIV010000137.1_pt1 | contig 46523 bp, 46 predicted proteins | sample 1539231 | NCBI WGS metagenome assembly OEIV01 (sample SAMN03794762, study PRJEB22550) | activated sludge metagenome | feature: wastewater treatment plant; material: activated sludge; isolation source: Wastewater treatment plant of a petroleum refinery complex | place: Argentina: Buenos Aires ... | reverse complement strand
GTTTGAATCACACAAATACTGATTTGTGAATCCGTTTAAATCAGACGGACTCTAGAGCCCTTCGGCCTTACGCCACCTTGCTGCGATTGCCGGGCTTGCCCGATTCCACCACGCGCAGCTTGTCCTTGCCCGCATCACGGCGACCCTTGAGATCATCCGGTGCCGGTGCCTCCATGGCCACCATTTCCACGGCGCGCTGCCAGTGGATCTCGTGCTGGCCATCGGGGTGGCCTGCCTCTTCCCACAGGCGGTAGGCGATCGCGCGCGCCTTCTGCTCCATATCACTGGTCATGGGAACCGTGGTCTCGGGCTCAAACTTGTTCGTGCTCATGGCTGGCCTCCTTGTCATGTCATTCATGTCATTCATGCAACATGACAGAAACGGCCCAAGGCCGGCAGCGGTTCCACCCTCCGGTCACAAAAAAGGCCGCTCTGGTGAGCGGCCCGTGATCGATAAGCTATGACGGTGCGATCGGATGATCACATGCCGCCGCCAGCGCCAAAGCGCTTGGGCTTCTCCACCTTTTTCGGCGCGGGCAACAGGCCCTCGCGCTGGAGCTTCTTGCGGGCCAGCTTGCGCGTCCGGCGCACCGCCTCGGCCTTTTCACGGGCCTTCTTTTCCGACGGCTTCTCGAAGTGGCCGCGCAGCTTCATCTCGCGGAAGATGCCTTCGCGCTGCATCTTTTTCTTGAGAACCTTCAGGGCCTGATCAACGTTGTTATCACGGACGACGACTTGCAAGTGCGAACCTCAAAATTGCATGAATTGATGGGACCGGCGGGGCTGGCCCCGTCAAAGCTGGCGGCGAGTTAGCACAGAGTCTTAAGCCTGTCGAGGGGTGAGACGGTTGTAATGCCCCATTTTCCGTCCCCGCCGCGCCTCGGTCTTGCCATAGAGGTGGAGCCCCACCCCCGGCTCCCGCGCCAGGCGCTGCCATTCCTGCATCGCCTCGCCCAGAAGGTTGGTCATCACCACATCGGAATGGCGCGCGGGATCGCCCAGGGGCCAGCCGCAGACCGCCCGGATATGCTGCTCGAACTGCGAGACCAGGCAGGCATCCATGGTCCAATGCCCGGAATTATGAACGCGCGGCGCGATCTCATTGACCATCAAGCCGAATTGCCCGGCGAAAAGCTCGATTCCCATGACCCCGATATAATCCAGCGCGGTGAGTATCCTGGCCGCGATGGCCTTGGCCTCCGCCTCCAGCGCCGGATCAAGACCGCAGGGCACGGTGGAGGTGGCGAGAATGTGGTTTTCGTGGCGGTTCAGCGGCACGTCATAGACCGCCACCGCGCCATCCCAGCCCCGCGCCGCGATGACCGAAACCTCGTGATCGAAACTGACGAAGCCTTCCAGAATGGCGGGGGCGAGATCGATCTCCGCCAGTGCCGTGGCCGCCGCTTTCTGCCGGTCGATCTTGCTCTGGCCCTTGCCGTCATAGCCGAAGCGCCGCGTTTTCAGGATGGCGGGTCGGCCCATGCGGACCAGCGCCTCGTCCAGTTCGGCCACCGAATTGACCGCAGCAAAGGGCGCCACCGCGATGCCCAGGCCGGAAATGAAGGTCTTTTCACTCACCCGGTCCTGGGCCGTGGCCAAGGCTTCGGCGTTGGGCGCCAGGGGAACCCGCGCCGGCAGAAAGGCCGCGGGCGCTACGGGCACATTTTCAAACTCATAGGTGACCAGTTCCACCGAGGCGGCAAAGCGCGCCAAGGCCTCCCAGTCGTCATAGGGCGCGATGCTGTGGGCCGCCGCCACCTGAAAGGCGGGACTGTCTACCTCCGGCGCGTAGATGTGACACTTGATGCCGAGGCGGGCGGCGGCCAGCGTCAGCATCCGCCCCAATTGCCCGCCCCCGAGAATACCGATGGTGGACCCCGGCGGCAGGGGTTTTTCCAGCCTCATGGTCAGTCCCCGTCCTTGGGCGTTTCAGCCACGGCCCCGGTCTGGGCCGCGCGCCAAGCCTCGAGACGCGCCGCCAGCGCCTCGTCTTGCAGTGCCAGAACCGCCGCCGCCAGCAGCCCGGCATTGATCGCCCCCGGCTTGCCGATGGCCAGCGTGCCGACCGGAATGCCGCCCGGCATCTGCACGATGGAGAGGAGCGAATCCTGCCCCGACAGGGCCTTTGATTCGACCGGCACGCCGAACACCGGCAAGGGCGTCATGGCCGCCGTCATGCCGGGCAGATGCGCCGCCCCGCCCGCCCCGGCAATGATCACCTTGAAGCCCTGCGCCCTGGCCCCGCGGGCGAAGGCATAGAGCCGCTCCGGCGTGCGGTGGGCCGAGACAATTTTCGCCACATGGGCAACCCCCAGGTCATCCAGAACCTTCGCGGCATGGCGCATGGTGTCCCAGTCCGACTGGCTGCCCATGATGATGGCGACGGGCGGGGGAACGGCCTTGGCAGTCATGCGATGATGTCCGGAATCAACAGGTTTTCGATGTGAATGATCTGGTCCTTCAGGTCGAGCTTCATCTTTTTCAGCCGCCGGATCTGGAACGGGTCGGGATTGGCCCCCTCCTGCAGCGCGGTAATGGCGGCGTCGAGGTCGCGGTGCTGCTGCAACAGGGCCTGGAGCTTGGCCCGGAGGTGCACTTCCTGCAGGGTGTCAAGGGTATTGCTCATGGGTTCCGGGCCGGGCCGCCGATCTTCATAGACTGTTCAACTATGCCTTTGAAACAGGTTCGACAAGTCCCCACTTCTATGTCATGATTCCGGCCATGATTAACCCTGTGAGGAGGACATGATGACCCTTCAAGCACATCTCGAGGAACTCCACGCCAAACATAAGGCACTGGAGGTCGAACTGGCCGACGCCATGGCCCACCCGGCTTCCTCGGATGAAGAGATTCACGAGATCAAGCGGCGCAAGCTGAAGCTGAAGGACGAAATCCTGCACCTCGAGAAAGAGGCCAAGGCCAAGGGCTGACAAGCCCCGCCCACCGTGCTTTCGGCCCCTGCCCTGCGGCGGGGGCCGGTTCCGGGGCACAAGTGCTCCGGTCTGTCCCTGCCAGAGCAATTGTAACCTTTGGCGGATGAGACAAATTGCTAGTCCCTCCTGCCCTTGCATCCATGACGGCCCCTGCGGGAAGATGCATCTTTCCCGAGGGAGAGTTGTCATGCCCAAGACCGTCAAGAGCCGCTATCAGGAAACCTATGACCGCTGGATCAGCGACCCGCACGGCTTCTGGGCCGAGGCGGCGCGCGCCATCGACTGGCAGAAGCCCTGGGACAAGGTGCATGAGCGCGATGCCGAAGGCCTGGACCACTGGTTCGTCGGCGGCGAATGCAACACCTGCTACAACGCGCTCGACCGCCATGTGATCGACGGCAACGGCGGCCGCACCGCCATCATCTACGACAGCCCGGTGACCAACACCAAGCAGACCTTCACCTATGCCGAAGTGCTGGAGAAGGTCTCGGTTCTCGCCGCCGTGCTGCAGGACCTCGGCGTGCAGCGCGGCGACCGCGTGCTGCTCTACATGCCGATGATTCCCCAGGCCCTCTTCGGCATGCTGGCCTGCGCCCGCATCGGTGCCATTCATTCCGTGGTCTTCGGCGGCTTTGCCCCCGCCGAACTGGCCGTGCGCCTGAACGACGCCCAGCCCAAGGTGCTGCTCACCGCCTCCTGCGGCATCGAGCCCAATCGCGTCATCCCCTATAAGCCGCTGGTCGATCAGGCCATCGAGGTGGCGGCCCACAAGCCCAACCATGTGCTGGTCTATCAGCGCGATCAGGTGCGGGCCGATCTGATCGCGGGCCGCGACCACGACTGGGCCAGCCTCGCCCGCATCGAGCGCGGCCACGCCCGCAAGGCCGCCTGCGCCGGGGTCAAGGCCACCGACCCGCTCTATATCCTCTACACCTCCGGCACCACCGGCCAGCCCAAGGGCGTGGTGCGCGACAACGGCGGCCACATGACCGCGCTCAAGTGGTCCATGGATGCCATTTACGACATCAAGCCGGGCGAGGTTTTCTGGGCCGCCTCGGACGTCGGCTGGGTCGTGGGCCACAGCTACATCTGCTATGCGCCGCTCCTGCACGGGGCGACCACCATTCTCTTCGAGGGCAAGCCGGTGGGCACACCGGACCCCGGCACCTTCTGGCGCGTCATCGAGGAATACAAGGTGTCGGCGCTGTTCACCGCGCCCACCGCCTTCCGCGCCATCAAGAAGGAAGACCCGGAAGCGGAATACCTGAAGAAATACGACATCTCCTCGCTGCGCACCCTGTTCCTGGCGGGTGAGCGCGCCGACCCCGACACCATCATGTGGGCCGAGAAGCACCTGAAGGTGCCGGTGGTGGACCACTGGTGGCAGACCGAGACCGGCTGGGCCATTGCCGCCAATCCGGTGGGTCTTGGCATGCTGCCGGTGAAATATGGTTCGCCCACCGTGGCCATGCCCGGCTATGAGATTCACATCCTCGATGAGGGCGGCCATGAAGTGGCCCCCGGCACGCTGGGCGCCATCTGCGTGAAGCTGCCGCTGCCGCCCTCCTGCCTCACCACCCTGTGGGGCAATACCGAGCGGTTCAAGCGCAGCTATCTCGAACACTTCCCCGGCTATTACGAAACGGCGGACGCGGGCTACAAGGACGAGGACGGCTATCTCTACATCATGTCGCGCACCGACGACATCATCAACGTCGCCGGTCACCGTCTCTCCACCGGCGGCATGGAGGAGGTTCTGGCCTCGCACCCCAATGTGGCGGAATGCGCCGTCATCGGCGTGGTAGACCAGTTGAAGGGCCATGTGCCGGTGGGCTTCGTGGTGCTGAAGGCGGGCGTGACCAAGACCGCCGCCGAGGTCGAGAAGGAATGCATCCAGCTCATCCGCGACAAGATCGGCGCCGTCGCCTCGCTCAGGACGGCCATGGTGGTGCCGCGCCTGCCCAAGACCCGTTCCGGCAAGATCCTGCGCTCCACCATGCGCAAGATCGCCGACAACGAGCCGTGGAAAATGCCGACCACCATCGACGATCCCGCCATTCTCGACGAGATCACCAAGGCCTTGCGCGACAAGGGCCTGGGGGCCTGAACGCGCCCAGCCGCCATGCCCCTCCCTGACCGTTCAGGGAGGGGGTTTTTGTGAGGCTTCATGCCGCTTCATACCTGGCTCATTTTCGTGCCCGCCTGCTTTGCGCTGAACATGGCCTTCGGGCCCAACAACCTGCTGGCGCTGACCAACGCGGCGCGCGGCGGGGCGCTGCGCGCCATCATCGCGGCACAGGGCCGCAATCTCGCCTTTGCCGTCATGATCGCCATCACCGCCGTGGGACTGGGCGCGCTATTGGCCGCCAGCGCGGCGGCCTTCACCGTGATCAAGGTCATCGGTGCCGCCTATCTTTTCTATCTCGGCATCAGGCTGCTGCTGGCTCGCGCCCCGTCCATCATCGCCCTGGACAGCGCTCCCCCAAAGAGCCTGTGGCAACTGGCCGGTCAGGAATTCTGGGTGGCCATGGGCAATCCCAAGGCCATCCTGATCTTCACCGCCTTCTTTCCGCAGTTCATCGTGCCCGAACACTACAGCGCGAGCTTCCTCATCATGGGCGTCACCTTCCTGATGCTGGAGGTGGTGTCGATCGCGCTCTATGCGCTGCTCGGCGCGCGCCTCGGCCCGTTCATGCGCCAGCCCGCCACATTGCGCTGGTTCAACCGCGTCTCCGGCAGCATGATGATGGCCTTCGGCCTCGGCCTCTTGCTGGCCAAGAGGCCCAGTGCCTGACCAGGGCCTCTCAGCGCATTTAGGAATAAAACACTCAATTGGACAATATAATATATTTATTATATATCGTTTATGTAGACTCAAATGCGCTTTTGGATGTCTAAATATGGTCAGAAAATCTCTTCCAAAACGATTGACGAAAGAAATCTATCAGCAGTTCGGATCCCATTGTCCGTTTTGTGATGAATCTGATGTAGCCGCTCTGCAAATCCATCACATCACTCCTCACGCCCACGTCAAAGAGCACCAAGCTGAAAACCTCATATTGGTCTGCGCTAATTGCCATCAAAAAATTGAAGATGGCAAAATTTCTATACAAGAAATTCTCGCTGCAAAAGCTCAGCGTCAAATATTCACACACCCAAACCGCGGTCAATTGACCAGTTCGAACAAGCAGTCCGTCACAGTGCATGGTGGAAACCAAGGGTTCGTTGCAAATGTTATTACGCTTCAAACGAAGCGGACGACCGTAAAAACATCCCCTCCATCAGGATCAATTGGTTCCGACCTGGAAAAGCATAACTACGTCAAGTATCTCATAGATCGTTATCATGAATACAAGCGCGTCGACGCAGGTCAGAAAATGAAATACTTTCTTCTGCCTAAGGCAATAGAGAGAGAGTTCGGCGCAGCATGGAAGCACATTAGCACTCAAAAATTCGACCGGCTGGTAGAATACCTTCAGAGAAGGATTGATGGAACGATCCTGGGAAAGGCAAGAAAATCAGCCGGGCAGAGACGTTATTCCAGCTTTGAAGAGCACCAAATGAAATAGAAAAGGCGGGCCTTTCAGCCCGCCTTGCAATTTCATCCGTCTGCGGATCAATCCTTGCTGTCGAGCTTCAGCGATTTCAGTTTGGCGAAGACCGAGTCCGCGTCATACTGCGGCTCCTCCTCGCGCTTGACGGGCGCGGCCTGTTCCGCTGCTTCGGCGGCGGCCTTGGCGCGCGCCTCCTCGGCGGCGGCCTGGGCCGCCTGATGGGCCGCCGTGCCCGCCACTTCGGCCGCCGGGATCAGGGTGCGCGGCGCTTCGGCATCCGGCGTCTGGCCACGGCCGAGCTTGCGCGCCGCCTTCTGCACCGCGAAGTCCAGTTCAAGCTGCGAGCACAGACCCAGCGTCACCGGGTCCACCGGCTTGATGTTGGCGGAATTCCAGTGGCTGCGGTCCTTGACTGCGGCAATGGTGCTCTTGGTGGTGCCGACCAGCTTCATGATGGCCGATTCCGGCAGTTCCGGGTGATGGCGCAACAGCCAGGCAATGGCGTCCGGCCGCTCGCCCCGGCGCGACACCGGCGTATAGCGTGGGCCAGAGGTGGAGCGCTTCACCGGAATGTTCACCTTGGATTCAAGCAGGTGCAGGCGATAGCTGGGATCGGCCTCGCCCTTCTCGATTTCCTCGCGGGTCAACTGGCCGCCGGTCACCGGGTCGAGGCCCTTGATGCCCGCCGCCACGTCGCCATCGGCAATGCCCTTCACTTCCAGCTCGTGCAGATTGGTGTAGTCGGCGATCTGGCGGAAGCTGAGCGCGGTGTTTTCAACCAGCCACACGGCGGTGGCCTTGGGCATGAGGGGCGAGCGCGACATGTTCTTTCTCTCCTTCGGAACCGGCTTTCGAGGGCTCCAATCGTAAAATCCTAAAACTCAGGGGATGGCTCTATATAGGCGGCTCATGTGTTCCTGTCCACGGTCTTCCGCTCACGGAACAAGAACGATTTTTCCCGTATGCGTCGATGATTCCATCAGCGCGTGTGCCGCCGCCGCCTCGGCCAGTGGAAAGGTGCGCTCCACCACCGGCAGGCACCGGCCCTGGGCCAGCAGCGGCCAGACTTGCTCTTCCAGGGCGCGCGCAATTCCGGCCTTCTCGGCCACGCTGCGCGGCCTCAGCGTCGAGCCGGTGAGCGTCAGGCGCTTCAGCATCAGCGGCATCAGGTCCACCTCCACCTTGAAGCCGTTCTGGAAGGCGATATTGACGATGCGGCCATCGGGCGCCGCGGCCCTGATGTTCTTTGCCACATAATCGCCGCCCACCACATCGAGGATGACATCGGGCGCGATCTTCCTTTCCTTAAGCACGGCCAGGAAATCCTCGGCGCGGTAATTGATGGCGAGCATGGCGCCCAGCCCCTCGCACACCTTGGCCTTGTCAGCGCTGCCCACCGTGGTGATGACCCGCGCGCCGAAGGCGTGGCCCAGTTGAATGGCCGTGGTGCCGATGCCGCCCGCCCCGCCATGGACCAGCAGCGTTTCGCCCGGTTGCAGCCGCCCGCGCTCGAACACATTGGTCCAGACGGTGAAATAGGTTTCGGGCATGGCTCCCGCCTGCTCAAAGGACAGGCCCAGGGGCACCGGCAGCGCATTGTCCGCCGCCGCCACGCAATAGTCGGCATAGCCGCCGCCCGGCACCAGCGCGCAGACGGCATCGCCCGCCTGCCAGCGCGTGACACCCGAACCCAGGGCCGCCACCTCGCCCGCCACCTCCAGTCCCGGCGTTTCCGGTGCCCCCGGCGGTGCCGGGTAAAGTCCCTTGCGCTGCATCACGTCGGGCCGGTTGACGCCTGCCGCCCGCACCCGGATCAGGATTTCACCCGGCCCCGGTGCCGGCCTCGGCAGGTGCACGGGCTGCAATACCTCGGGCCCCCCCGGCGCGGTGATGGCAATGGCGGTCATCATGGTCATGGGCGCAATCCTCAATCCCTTGAGCGGGGTTTAGACTTGGGGCAGTCTGGGCACAAGCAATCCGCATGGAGGCCGCCCATGGACCCTGATGACCTGCCGAAGCCAAAACCGCAGATGGTGATCGGCGAGAAACTGGACAACATGGGCCTGGCCGAATTGGAACAGCGCCTCGTGGCCCTTGATGAGGAGATCACCCGGGTGCGTGCCGAAATGGCCCGCAAGCAGTCCGGCGGGGCCGCCGCCGATGCCCTGTTCAAACCGTGCCCCACCACCCCGGGGGCGTTGCCCCGCCCGCCGCGGGCAACCACCGGCTGACGCGTTAACCTTCTTTTAATCCCTCTTGTTTACCATGATTTCTGCAAGCCCCCTTTGGGCTTTTCCGAGTGGCCCTGTCCACTCTGTTTGACGCCTCCCTGTTAGAAACTCAAAGCCGCGCCTGTCGCGGCTTTTTTTTGGCCCCGAAATTGCTTCTCATTCCCGTGAGCGTGACGCTCACGCGATATTGACCGGTAATGGCGCAGGGTCCATGATCCGCGGCCGGTCAGTAAATTTGTCGGATTTTGAGTAAGAGGCCATAAACCATGACGTTCGAGCGGCAGGAAAAACCCGGAACCATCAGCTTTTTCACCCGCTTCACGGCCTCTGAACAATTCGACAAGGTGTTCAAGGAGGGCATGGGGCTGGTGGAGGAGACCCCCAATTATCTCGACGGCCCCGGACGTGCCGATGCCCGCATGCTCGCCCGCCACGGTCCCGTGGCCTATGCCACCGAAAGCATGCGGCTGCCCACCCGCCTCATGCAGCTCGCCTCCTGGTTGCTGTTGCAGCGCGCCATCGCCGCCGGTGAACTGACGGCGGAGGAAGCCGGCAAGGAAAAGACCCGCATCCATCTCTCCGACATTGGCCGGGGTCACACCATTCCCGGTTCCGAACAACTGCCGGAGGGCCTGCGCGCCCTCGTCGACCGCTCACTCACCCTGCTCGACCGGGTGGTGCATTTTGACGCGATGCTCAATCCGCGCGGCGCGCCGCTCATGGCGGAGGATAGCCCCGTGTCGGCCCAGCTTGACCGTCTGGCTTCGGCCTTCGCGGCCCGCCGCTGAGCTTCCGCTTCCGGTCCAGGGCCCCTTTCGCGCTGATAACGGCGGCGTGAACACCTTTTCGACAAATTCCCGGTGTTAGAGCGCCTCTGGTTCTGGGGCGGAATGGTTCGGCCCCGGAGATTTGCTTCTGGAGGCGACACTATGACCAATCTCATTGCCGACGTCATGAAGATGGCCACCCCGGCCCTCATCGACAAGGCGTCCCAGTCCCTCGGCATCAATGCCGACGTCATCAAGGGCGTCATGGGCGGTGCCGTCCCCGGAGTCCTCGGCGCCGTGGTGAACAAGGCCGCCATGCCCGGCGGCATCACCGACATTCTCTCCGGCCTGAAGCAGGCGGACGCCAATGTGGGCGGCAATCTCGCTTCCGTGCTCGGCGGCAAGGGCGCGGGCGATTTCGCGGCCCAGGGGTCTTCGCTGCTCAACTCCATGCTCGGTCAGGGCGTCATGGGCGCGCTGGTCGGCGCGGTGGCCAAGAACGCCGGCACCAGCACCGCCGTCGGTTCCACCCTCATGGGCCTCGTCGGCCAGTTGGTCATGGGCACGCTGGCCAAGCAGGGCGGCAAACTTGACGCCGCCGGCCTGATGAGCCTGCTGAACTCGCAGAAGGGCCTGATCCAGGCCGCCCTGCCCGCCGGTTTCGATGCCGCCCTCGGCACCCTCGGCTCCACCGCCACGGCCGCCAAGGCCACGGCGGATGCCGTGCGCACCAGCAGCGCCACCGCCGCCCGCACCGCCGCCTCCTCCGTGCATGAGGCTCAGGCCTCGTCCGGCGGCGGCTTCATGAAGTGGCTGATCCCGCTTGCCCTGCTGGCCGGTGCCGCCTGGTACTTCATGGCCCCTGCGCCCGCCCCGGTGACCGAGGCTCCGGCCCCGGCCCCCACCACCACGGAGCAGGCTGCTCCGGCGGCCCCGGCGGCCACCGAGCAGGCCCAGCCTGCCGTCCCGGCGGTTCCGGCGGCACCCTCGCTCACCATCGACAATGTTGACGTGGGCAGCGTGCTGAACACCGCCTTCACCGGCCTGACCGGCGCTCTGGGCGGCATCACCGACGTTCCCTCGGCCCAGGCCGCCCTGCCCAAGCTGCAGGAAGCTGCCGGTGCCGTGGATCAGGTCTCGGGTCTGGCGGGTAAGTTCTCCGCCGACCAGAAGACCATGGTGGCCACCCTCATCAAGACCGCTCTGCCGGGCCTGAATGACACCATCACCAAGGTCGAAGCCATTCCGGGCGTGGGCGAGATCGTGAAGCCGGTGATCGACGGCATCCTTGCCAAGCTCATGGGCCTGGCTGGCTAATCTCGTCACTCTCCAGAATTGCGGCGGGGCCCTCACCGGCCCCGCTTTTTATTTGGCCCCCGTGTCGCCATGGTCTTGCGCTTCTGCTACAGCCCGTGCGGGGGTTCCATGCAGCGCATCATAACCATCACTCTGGCGATCCTGCTGGCGGCGGCTCCGGTCCGGGCCGCAACACCGCCATCGGAGGGCCGCCTCCAATATGCCGCCGAAGTCTGCCGCCTGCTGGAAGACAGCGCCGGCAAGCACGGCCTGTCGCTCAGCTTTTTCACCCGCCTCATCTGGCGCGAGAGCATGTTCAGCCGCACCGCCGTCTCGCCCGTGGGTGCCCAGGGCATTGCCCAGTTCATGCCGGGCACCGCGAAACTGCGCGGCCTTGCCGATCCCTTCGACCACCGCCAGGCCCTGCCCGCCGCGGCACTTTACCTGAAGGATCTAATCGACCGCTTCGGCAATCCCGGCATTGCCGCCGCCGCCTATAACGCGGGCGAGGATGGGGCCGCGCGCTGGCTGTCGGGCAAGGGCGGGTTGCCGCAGGAAACCGAGGACTATGTTCTCACCATCACCGGCCATGCGGCGGCGGAATGGAAAAATCCCGAGGCCATCCTCGACCTGCCGGGCATCGGCGTCACCGGCCCCTTTCAGGACGGCTGCAGGAAACTGGTGCTGCGCGAAATGGCCCCGCCCGGCTTTGGCGGCGGGCTGGTGCGGGCGCGGCTGAAGCCCTGGGGCGTGGTGGTGGCGGGCAGCTTCAATGAGCGTCAGGCGCTGGCCACCTTCGCCCGCGCTAGGCAAAGACACGCCGGCCTGATCAAGAACGAACTGCCCATGGTGGTGCGCAAGCGCAACCTGAGCCGGGGATCAAAACGCCTGGTGCGCGTCATGATCGGGCGCAACAGCCGCGCCGAGGCGGAAGCCCTGTGCACCCGCATCCACACCGATGGCGGCGCCTGCATCGTGGCGAAGAATTGAGTGGCCCGAAGAATAAGCACCCCTGAGAAAGCTGAGGCGGCAATCGCAGTCTAAACATGGATGGTTATCACCTGACGGTTGCTGCTTCGCCAATAGAGTGCGCTCCGGCACCTCGCCTGCTTCTCCAGCGATCCACATCTCTCGCCCGTCACAAAGCAAAAGGCCCGGTCATTCCACCGGGCCTTTGAAATTCGAAAACTGCCGAAGGGCTTACTTGTTGAGGAAGCCGAACTTCTGCTTGAAGCGCGACACGCGGCCGCCGCGATCCACCAGCGTCTGCTGGCCGCCGGTCCAGGCGGGGTGCGACGAGGGATCGATGTCCAGCGCCAGCTTGGCGCCTTCCTGCGCATAGGTGGAGCGCGTGGTGAATTCGGTGCCGTCGGTCATGACCACGGTGATGGTGTGATAGTCGGGGTGAATGCCTTGCTTCATGGTCACTGGTCCTTGGGGCCGCGGCCGGACGGGCGGCCCGCCTTAAAAATTGTTAGGTTTTCTTGATCTCGGGCGGCGTCTATACAGGATGCCATCCCAAGAGGCAAGCCTGCGGGAAGGGGCCGGAAAAACCATGTCCGCCCGCCCCGCAGGCCGCCGTGAACCCATAACGACCCGAGCACCGGCCCGATCATCCCATGAGCACCAATTACGAGCAGGAGGCGCGCCGCCGCCCCCCAAGCCGCAACCTGAAGCCCCTGCGCCGTCTTCTGCCCTTCCTTGCGCCCTATCGCGGCCGGGTGATCATCGCCCTCATCGCCCTGCTGGTGGCGGCCGTGGCCACGCTGGTCATTCCCATGGCGGCCCGGCGCGTGCTGGACCACGGCTTCTCCGCCGACAATGCCGCGCTGGTGAACAATTATTTCGCCGTCATGTTCCTGGTGGTGCTGGCCCTGGCCCTCGGCTCCGCCGTGCGCTTCTATTTCGTCATGTGGCTGGGCGAACGCGTGGTGGCCGACCTGCGCGACCGGCTGTTCAGGCATCTCCTTGCCCTCACGCCCTCCTTCTTCGAGGACCAGCGGACCGGCGAGGTCATGTCGCGCCTCACCGCCGATACCACCCAGATCAAGAGCGCCTTTTCCTCCACCGCCTCCATCGCGCTCCGCAACATGGTCATGCTGGTGGGCGCGCTGACCATGATGATCGTCACCAGCCCGAAGCTCTCCGGCCTTGCGGCGCTGGCCATTCCCGTCATCGTTCTGCCGCTGGTGCTCTATGGCCGCAAGGTGCGCCATCTGTCGCGCCGGGCGCAGGACACGCTCGCCGACAGTGCGGCCTTCGCCCAGGAGCATCTCTCGGCCATTGCCGCCGTGCAGTCCAACACCCAGGAAGGCCCCACCACCGCCACCTTTGCCCAGGCCACTGAACAGGCCTTCGGCGCGGCGGCTTCCCGAACCCTGGCCCGCGCCATCCTCACCTTCCTCATCATCACGGTGGCCATGGGCGCCATCGTCCTGCTGCTGTGGACCGGCGCGCATTCGGTTTTGAGCGGGGCCATGAGCGGCGGCACCCTGGGGCAATTCCTGCTCTATGCCATTCTGGCCGCGTCCTCGCTGGGGCAACTGTCGGAGGTCTGGGGCGAAATCCAGCTTGCCGCCGGTGCCGCCGAGCGCCTGTCCGAACTGCTGGATGAGAAGCCCGCCATCACCTCGCCCGCCGCCCCCCTGGCGCTCGCCACGCCCAGGCGCGGCGAGATTGCCTTCAACCATGTGGGCTTTGCCTATCCGGCGCGGCCCGACCTGCCGGTGCTGAAGGAAGTTTCTTTCGTCGCCCCCGCCGGCAAGGTTCTGGCCATCGTCGGCCCCTCCGGCGCGGGCAAGTCCACCCTGTTCCAACTGGTGGAGCGTTTCCACGACCCCCTGTCAGGCAGCGTCACGCTGGACGGGGTGGACCTGAAGCAACTGTCGCTCCCTGACCTGCGCGGCGCCATGGCCATGGTGCCGCAGGAGACCGTCATCTTCTCCGGCTCCATCACCGACAACATCCGCCTGGGCAAGCCCGACGCCACGGATGAGGCCGTGCTGGCTGCGGCCAGGGCGGCGCGTGTCGATCTCTTCGCCGAGAAACTGCCCGATGGTTACAACACCGAGGTGGGCGAGCGCGGCGTCACCCTCTCCGGCGGCCAGCGCCAGCGCATCGCCATTGCCCGCGCCATCCTGCGTGATGCGCCGCTGTTGCTGCTCGACGAAGCCACGAGTTCGCTCGACGCCGAAAGCGAGGCCTTCATTCAGGAGGCATTGGAACGCCTGACCGCCCACCGCACCACGCTGGTCATCGCCCACCGTCTGGCCACCGTGTGCAACGCCGACGCCATTCTGGTGCTGGACGAAGGCCGGATCGTGGCCCACGGCACCCACAGCGAGCTGATGAAGAAAAGCCCGCTCTACGCCAAGCTGGCCAAGCTGCAATTCACCGCCCCGGCGGGCTGACGCCTGGCAAAGGCGGACATCACCGCTCCGTCAGTTTCAACTCGATGCGGCGGTTCTGGGATTTCGCATCTTCCGATGTGCCGGGATCCAGCGGCTGATACTCGCCGAAGCCCGCCGCCACCAGATGCCGGGGCTGCACCCCCTGGGCGATCAGGAACTTGACCACGGCAATGGCGCGCGCCGTTGACAGTTCCCAGTTGGACTTGAACTGCGCCGACTGAATGGGATCGGCATCGGTGTGGCCGTCAACCCGCAAGACCCAGTTGATGTCCGGGGGAATCTCCACCTCCAACTGCTTGATGGCGCTGGCCAGCTTGGTCATCTCCTCCGAGCCCGCGGGGTTCAGTTCCGCCCCCGCCTTGGGGAACAGCACCTCGGACTGGAAGACAAAGCGGTCGCCCACCACCAGAATGTCAGAACGCTGCGACAGGATTTGCCGCAGACGCCCGAAGAATTCGGAGCGATAGCGCTGCAACTCCTGCACCTTCTGGGCCAGCGCCGCATTCAGCCTCTTGCCCAGGTCGGTGATCTGCGCCTCCGACTGCTTGTTCTTGGCTTCCGAATCCGCCAGTAGGCCGTTCAATTCGGCCAATTGCCGGCGCATGGCCGCAATCTGCTGGTTCAGCAATTCCACCTTGGCCAGGGCATCGGCGGAAATGGCCTTCTCCTTGTCCAATGCGGTTTGCAAGCCCGACACGGTGACGCCCCCCGTGGCAGTCAGGCCCGCCAGCACCTCGGCATTCTTCGCCTTCTCGGCGTTGAGCGAGTCCGTCATGGCCAGAAGATTGGCCTCCACCTCGGACTTGGCCGATTTTTCCATGGCCAGCAATTCGGTGAGTTCGGCGATCTGCGCCTTCAACTGGCCGAGCACGGAATCGCGCCCGGAAATTTCCCGCGCCGCCAGAAACTGCGCCACGATGAACACCGACAGGAGGAAGGTGACGACCAGCAGCAATTGCGCCATGGCGTCCACGAAACCCGGCCAATAGGCACCGTCTTCGGCGCGGCGCCGGCGCGACAGATAGCCCGCCATCAGTCAGAATCCCCCGGCCGCCGCCCGCGCCCCGCGGGTGCCGACAATTGGCCCAGAAGCCGCTGCGTCTCCGCCTGCTGGCTCTGCACCCAATGCCGCATCATTTTCTGTTCCTCGCGCATCTGCTGCACCAGGCTGGCCACCGCATCGGCCAATTCGCCCATGGCCGCCTCGGCGGGCCGTGCCGTGCCGGCCGTGCCGCCGCCCTGTTCCACCGCCTGGGTCAGCCGGTCGACCGAGCGTTGCAGGTTCTGCATGTCGAAGCGCGCCAGCCCCGGATAGGAGGGCGTTGCCCCGTCACCAGCCTGAATGTCGGTGATGGTGGACAGCCAGTCCTCGAGGTTGTGATAGAAACGGTTCTGCGCCTGCGACGCCTTGAGATCGAGGAAGCCGAGGATCAGCGACCCGGCAAGACCGAAGAGCGAGGACGAGAAGGAAATGCCCATGCCGGAAAGCGGCTTTTGCAAGCCCTGCTTCAACTCCGTGAAGACCGAACCGGACTGGCCCGACGACACATCGAGATTCTGGATGGCCGCACCCACCGAACTCATGGTCTCCAGCAGGCCCCAGAAGGTGCCGAGCAACCCGAGGAAGATGAGCAGGCCGACGAGATAACGCATGAGATCGCGCGCCTCATCCAGCCGCGAGGCCAGCGAGTCGAGCAACGAGCGCATGGAGGCGGGCGAGAGAATGGTCTGGGTCTGGTTGCCCAGCAGTGTGGCCATGGGGCCGAGCAGCACCGGCGGCGGTTCCTCATTGGCCTGGCCGAGGCGGAAGCCGTTGACCCAGCGCACTTCCGGGAACAGCCGCCAGACCATGCGGAAGGCATAGAGAATGCCCAGGATGCCGATGCCGATGATGAGGCCGTTGAGGCCCGGATTGGCCATGAAGGCGCGCTGGATGGTGGGATAGAGCACGGCGGCGATGACGCCCACCACCAGCACGAAGACCACCATGTGCACGAGGTGGATCTTGGGTGCCTCAAGCCGCGCCGTATCGGGTGAATAAGCCATCATGAACCTCGCCTGCTCCCGCCCAACCGGCGGCAACTCTATCCAACCGCGCCCCGCTTCGGAAGGGCAAAAGACAAGGGGCGGATGTTGCCACCCGCCCCTGAAATTCTGTCATTGTCACGCCCGTTACATGGCCTTGACGATCTGCTCGGTCATCTTCTTGGCATCGCCGAACAGCATCATGGTGTTGTCGCGCCAGAACAGCGAGTTGTCGATGCCCGCATAGCCCGACGACATGCCGCGCTTGATGAACATGACGGTGCCCGCCTTCCACACTTCCAGAACCGGCATGCCATAGATGGGCGAGGTCGGATCTTCCTTGGCGGCGGGGTTGGTCACGTCATTGGCGCCGATGACGAAGGCCACATCCGCCTGGGCGAATTCCGAGTTGATGTCCTCAAGCTCGAACACCTCGTCATAGGGCACGTTGGCTTCGGCCAGCAGCACGTTCATGTGGCCGGGCATGCGGCCCGCCACCGGGTGAATGGCGTATTTGACCGTGACGCCATTCTTCTTCAGGTGATCGGCCATTTCGCGGAGCGCGTGCTGGGCCTGCGCCACCGCCATGCCGTAGCCCGGCACGATGATGACGGAGCCCGAGTTCTTGAGCAGGAAGGCCGCGTCTTCGGCCGACCCCTGCTTCACCGGCTTCTGCTCCTTGCCGCCTGCGGCGGGGCCTGCGGTTTCACCACCGAAGCCGCCGAGGATGACCGAGATGAAGGACCGGTTCATGCCCTTGCACATGATGTAGGACAGGATCGCACCCGACGAACCGACCAGCGCCCCGGTGATGATGAGCGCCGTGTTGGCCAGCGTGAAGCCGATGCCCGCCGCTGCCCAGCCCGAGTAGGAATTGAGCATGGAGACGACAACCGGCATGTCCGCGCCGCCGATGGGGATGATGAGCAGGAAGCCCAGCGCCAGCGAAATGGCCACGATGAGCCAGAAGGCGATGGCCGACTGGCTGGCGAAGAAGGAATAGATGAACCAGATGAGCGCCAGCCCGAGCGCGATGTTGATGGCATGGCGTGCCGGCAGCATGATGGGCGCGCCCGACATGCGGCCATCGAGCTTCAGGAAGGCGATGATCGAACCGGTGAAGGTGATGGCGCCGATGGCGGCACCCAGCGCCATTTCAACCCGGCTCTGGGCGTGGATCACGCCATTGCTGGCGATGCCGAAGGCGTCCGGCGCATAGAAGGCCGCCGCCGCCACGAAGACCGCCGCCAGGCCGACCAGCGAGTGGAAGGCCGCGACGAGCTGCGGCATGGCCGTCATGGCGATGTTCTTGGCCGCATAGGCACCGATCGCCCCGCCGATGCCGATGCCCGCAAGGATCAGCAGCCACACCAGGGGATTGGTGGGCGCAGCCAGCGCCAGCGTGGTCAGGATGGCGATGGTCATGCCGATCATGCCGTAGCGGTTGCCGGAGCGCGAGGTCTCGGGCGACGACAGGCCGCGCAACGCCATGATGAACAGCGCGCCCGCGATCAGGTAAAGGAAAGCTGCGAGATTGGGGGACATGTCACTTGTCCTTCTTCTTGTACATGGCGAGCATGCGGCTGGTCACCAGGAAGCCGCCGAAGATATTGACCGAGGCGAGGATCAGGGCGAGGAAGCCGAAGATCATGGCAATGGTGGAGCCGGAGGCAATGGCCCCCGCGCCCACCGCCAGAAGCGCCCCCACCACGATGACCGAGGAAATGGCGTTGGTGACGCTCATCAGCGGCGTATGCAGCGCCGGGGTCACGTTCCACACCACGTAATAGCCCACGAACACCGCCAGCATGAAAATGCCGAGCAGCATCACGAAGGGATCAACCGAATGTGCCATCTGTTCCATTATTTGGCCCCCGCATACATGGGATGAACGAGCGCGCCATCGCGGGCAATGAGCGTGCCCTTGATGATCTCGTCGTCGAAATCGATCTTCAGTTTGCCGTCCTTGTCGATCATCAGATCGAGGAAGTTGGCGAGGTTCTTGGCGTAGAGCGGCGAGGCATTGCCCGCGAGCCGACCCGCCAGGTTGAGTGTGCCGATGATCGACACGCCCTTGTGCTCGACGATCTTGTCGGGCTTCGACAAGGGGCAGTTGCCGCCGCGCTCCACCGCGAGGTCCACGATGACCGAACCGGGCTTCATGCTTTCCACCATCTCCTGGGTGATGAGCGTGGGGGCCGGCCGGCCGGGGATCAGCGCCGTGGTGATGACGATGTCCTGCGTCTTGACATGCTCGGCCACCAGGGCCGCCTGCTTCGCCTTGTCTTCGGCGGAAAGCTCCTTGGCATAGCCCCCTGCCGTGGCGGCATCCGCCACATCGGCGAAGACGAACTTGGCCCCCAGCGACTTAACCTGTTCTTCGGTGGCCTTGCGCACGTCGGTGGCCGACACGATGGCCCCCAGACGCCGCGCCGTGGCAATGGCCTGCAGCCCGGCCACGCCCACGCCCATGATGAAGGCCTTGGCCGCCGGCACCGTGCCCGCCGCCGTCATCATCATCGGCAGCGCCTTGCCATAATGGGCAGCGGCCTCAATCACCGCCTTGTAGCCCGCAAGGTTGGCCTGCGACGACAGAATGTCCATGGACTGGGCGCGGGTGATGCGCGGCATCAGCTCCATGGCGAAAAGGTGAGCCTTGGACTTGGCCAGCGCCTCCAGCCCCTTGCGCTCGCCATAGGGGTCGAGCCCGCCCGCCAGCACGGCACCGGGCTTCAGCGCCTTGAGCACAGCATCGGACGGACGGCGCACCGTCAGCACGATGTCGGCGTCCTTGACCACCTGATCGCCCTTGACGATCTCGGCGCCCGCCGCCTTGTAATAGTCGTCGGGGATATGCGAGCCCGCGCCGGCCCCCGCCTGCACCGCCACGGACAAGCCCTTCTTCACATAGGCCTTCACCGTGTCGGGGCTGATGGCCACGCGTGCCTCGCCCGGATATGATTCAGTTGGTACCGCTATTTTCATGGAACACGCCGTGCGTTGAATAAGCGTCAGGCCGCATCCGGCAGAACCCGACGCGACCGGTGAAAGGGAATGAGTCCCAGGACCCGGGGAACCTTCTAGCCCTGCCATGGGGGTGGAGCAAGCGCGCCAAGCGACGTTTCGACCATGGTAGGGCGACGCCCGTCAGGTGCCGCGAACGCCCCGCCGGACGAGGTCGGCCAGATCGTCATAGCGGTAATGGGCATCCGGCAGGGGCACGTCCTGCCAGTGCCACAGGCCCTCGTGAATCAGTCTGCCGCCCATGGCCTCATAGAAGGCCCGCGCCTTGCCGTTCGCCGCCAGAACCCCGAGCGCCAGTGCCGCACCACCCCGGTCCAGCCAGTCCCGCGCCGCCGCCGCCATGAACCGCCGCCCCAGCCCCTGTTCCTGCGCCGCCTGCCGCACATAGAGCGCTGAAACATGGCCCGCGTCCGGCGGCAGGGCGGGATCGCGCGGCGGCCCGGAGAGAATGAAGCCCAGACATGACGGGCCGTCAAAGGCGGCCAGCACGAAGCAATCGGGGTCCGCCAGATGGGCGCGCCACTTCGCGCTGCGCTCAGACAGATCCGCCCCCGCCAGGATATGGGCGGGCACGATGGCGGCATAGGCCTCGCGCCAGCAGGCGATGTGGCAGGACGCCACCGCCTCTGCCTCATCCGCCCGCGGCCGGCGCACCTCAGACATCTTCCATCCGTTCCAACTCGTCGATCATGCCGGAGATGACCGACAGGCCCTTGTGCCAGAAGGCCGGATCGGTGGCGTCAAGGCCGAAGGGCTTCAGCAGTTCCGAGTGATGCCTGGAACCGCCTGCCTTCAGCATATCGAAATAGCGTTGCTGGAAGCCCGCGGCACTTTCCTGATAGCGGGCATAGAGCGAGTTAACCAGACAGTCGCCGAAGGCATAGGCATAGACATAGAAGGGCGCATGGATGAAATGGCCGATGTAGGTCCAGAAACTTTCATAACCCTCGGCGAAGGTGAAGGCATCGCCCAGACTTTCCGCCTGAACCTCCAGCCAGAAGCGGTTGATCTGGTCCGGCGTCAGCTCGCCGGTGCGCCGTGCCTCATGCACCTTGCGCTCGAAGGTATAGAAGGCGATCTGGCGCACCACCGTGTTGATCATGTCCTCCACCTTGGAGGCCAGCAGCGCCTTGCGCTTCTTCCTGTCCCTGGTGTCCTTGAGCAGCGACTGGAAGGTCAGCATCTCGCCGAAGACCGAGGCCGTCTCGGCCAGCGTCAGCGGCGTTGACGCCATGAGCGCGCCCTGCCCCGCCGCCAGCACCTGATGCACGCCATGGCCCAGTTCATGGGCCAGCGTCATCACGTCCCGCGTCTTGCCGAGATAATTCACCAGCACATAGGGATGCGCCGAAGGCACCGTCGGATGGGCAAAGGCCCCCGGCGCCTTGCCGGGACGGCAGGCCGCATCGATCCAGCGCTCGTCGAAGAAGCGCCGCGCGATGTCCGCCATCTCGGGCGCGAAAGTGCCATAGGCCGCAAGCACCCGCTGCTTGGCCTCATCCCAGGGTATGAATGCGGCATCGCTCACGAACAGCGGCGCATTGCGGTCCCAGTGGTTGAGCTTCTTCTTGCCCATCCACTTGGCCTTCAGCCGGTAATAGCGGTGCGATAATTGCGGATAGGCCGCGCGCACCGCCGCCACCAGCGCTGCCACCACCTCCGGCTCCACCCGGTTTGACAGATGCCGCGCATCGGCCATGTCCTTGAAGCCGCGCCAGCGGTCCGAGATTTCCTTGTCCTTGGCCAGCGTGTTGGTGATGAGCGTGAAGAGGCGGAGGTTGGCGCCAAAGGTCTTGGCCAGGGCCTGGGCCGCCGCCTTGCGCAATTTTTCGTCGGGGTTCTGCATCAGCGCCAGCGTGGGCTCAAGGGTCAGGTTCTCCTTGCCCACCTTGAAGCGCAGGCCCGCCATGGTCTCGTCGAACAGCCGGTTGAAGGCCCCGGCACTGGTCTGCGACTTGTCGAGGAATAATTGCTCCAGCCGGTCATCGAGCTGATAGGGCTTTTCCTCACGCACATTGTCGATCCACGGCTTGTAATGCGCCAATGCCGGCACCGTCATCTTCCCGGCCAATGCGGCATCCTCGATGCGGTTCAACTCCAGTTCGAAGAACAGCAGCGACGAGGCGATCTGGGTCATGCGCGCGTTGCAGTCGCCATAGAACTTGGCACGCGCCGCATCGGTGGTATCGCCGACATAATAAAGCTGCGCATAGGAACCGATGCGGCCCATCAGGTCCGAGAGCTTTTCATAGTCCTTGACGGCTTCGGCGAGATCGTGGCCCGAGGCTGCGGCCAGCTTGCCCTGCCAGCGCCCGGCAAAATCCCTGGCCCAATCTGCGGCGCGCTCAAAATCGGCGGAAAATTTGCCATCTTCCGGCCCGGCATAGAGATCGGCAAGGTTCCATTCCGGCAAGGCTTCAGGTTTCTTCGGCATGATCACTCCCTCATGGCACCGGCCAGATATGGCGTGTCATGGCCTGCGCCGCAACCTTTGCGCAAGCTTCAACTCAGAGATGAAAACGCTTCACTTTTCCACAGTGTCCAGAAACAGCATAGGCCATTAAGGCCCCCTTTACCCTTCACTGACAGACTGCCCGGCGAACCGCTGTGTGAGGGTCCGGGCCGCCGGGGAGGCCAGGACGATCGTCCGGCATGGTCACGTCATTTGCAGAGTCGTCTGTCCCGCATGAGCACCCGCGTCCTGATTGTCGAAGACGAACCCGCGCAGCGCCGCATCCTCGAGGAAATGGTGAAGCGCTTCGGCTTCGAACCGCTCCCCGTCGCTTCAGCGCTGGAAGGTCTCGACCTGCTGAAGCGCCCCACGGGAGCCGCCATCGAACTGGTCATCCTCGACCTCATCATGCCCGGCATGGACGGGCTCGAATTCCTGGAAAAATTGCAAGGCGTGCGCGGCGACCTGCCGGTCATCGTCCAGACCGCGCAGGGCTCCATCGAAACCGTCATCAAGGCCATGCGCGCCGGGGCCGATGACTTCGTGGTCAAGCCCGTCTCGCCCGAGCGCCTGCGCATTTCCATGCAGAACCTGCTCAAGGTCAATGCGCTCACCGAGGAAGTGAAGCGCCTGAACAAGAAGGTGGGCGGGGCACTCGGCTTTGATGATCTCATCGCCGCCTCCCCCAACATGGCCAACGTCATCCGCCTCGGCCGCCGCGGCTCCCAGTCCAATATTCCCATTCTCATCGAAGGCGAATCCGGCGTCGGCAAGGAAATGATCGCCCGCGCCATCCAGGGCGAAAGCGAACGATCCGGCAGGCCCTTCGTGGCGGTGAACTGCGGCGCCATTCCGGAAAACCTGGTGGAGTCCATTCTCTTCGGCCATGAAAAGGGCTCCTTCACCGGCGCCACCGGCAAGCACATCGGCAAGTTTCAGGAGGCCGACGGCGGCACGCTCTTCCTCGATGAGGTGGCGGAACTGCCGCTCGACATGCAGGTGAAGCTGCTGCGCGCCATTCAGGAGGGCGAGATCGATCCGGTGGGCGCGCGCAAGCCGGTGAAGATCAACATCCGCCTCATCTCCGCCACCAACCGCAACATGATCGAGATGGTGAAGGCGGGCCAATTCCGCGAAGACCTCTATTACCGCCTTAACGTTTTCCCCATCATGGTGCCGCCCCTGCGCGACCGGAAGGATGACATCGGCGCGCTCGCCGATCACTTCATCGTGCGCCTCTCCGCCGAGGAGGGCCGCAAGGTCCATGGCATTACGCCCCAGGCGCTGGCCATGCTTCAGGCCTATAACTGGCCGGGCAATGTGCGCCAGCTGGAAAACACCATCTTCCGCGCCATCGTGCTGTGCGAGACCGATGTGCTCGACGTGCAGGACTTTCCCCAGATCGCTTCGCTGGTGGAAGGCTATGAGGTCACCATTCCGCCCCTGCCGGTTCCGGCCCAGCCCGCCGCGCCCCAGCCGCGCAGCCCCGGTGCCGCCGTCTCGGATGGCGTGGCGCTGGGCATTCCCGTGGTCACCGATGGCGGCCATGTGCGCAAGCTCGAGGATGTTGAAGCCGACATGATCCGCCTGGCGCTGAACCGCTATCGCGGCCAGATGTCCGAGGTGGCGCGCAAGCTGGGAATCGGGCGCTCCACCCTCTATCGCAAGATGCGCGAACTGGGGCTGGAGGAAGCCACGGGCTGAAAACCTGTGGCGCGGGTCGCGGAACCAATGGCCCCGCGCGCCATTGAAAAGCCGCAACCGGGCGTTTAGATTTGTGGCGTGCGGGCCGTTGGGGGAATGGACATGGCAAGGCTTCTGCCGAAGCTTCTGGTTTCTGTCGTGCTGGCTGCCTTTGCCAGCCAGACGGCCTTGGCGGGCGAGCCGCTCTTTGCCCCGAAGAGGGGCGGCAAGGGCCTGTTCGGCGATCTCTTTTCCAGTGGCAACCGGAAACCCCGGCGTCCCTCCGGCGACCTGCCCTGGTGGCTGAATGACCGGCCCAACACTGACGTGAACGTCATCTATGGCACACCGGGCACGGCGCCGAAGCCGGTGGTGGCCAGGCCGGTAAAGCCCGTGGCCCCGGTCTATGAAGACCCCGAACCCATCCCCGGCCTGGGCATGGGCCTTGTCGCCTATCAGGCCCCGCTGCAGCAGCCGGTGGCTGATCCCGCCTTTGCCAGGCTCGCCGCCGCCAGCCCCGAGGCCATGGCCATCCGCGATGTTCTGGCCAGCCGCGACAGCGGCATTCGCGCCGTCCAGGCTGAACGCAGCGCCATCCTCGCCCATTATCAGGCGAGCGGTTTCCGGCCTCTGTGGCTGGAGAGCGGCACCCTTTCCGAACGCGCCAGGCTGGTCCTTGCCGTGCTGGCCCAGGCCGACAAGGACGGCATGGCTGCCGAGGCCTATCTGCCGCCGGTTCTCGCCTCCTTCGATGATCCGGAAGCCCAGTTGGGCGGCGTCACCAGCAAGCTCGCGGCCCTTGACGTCGGCCTCACCGCAGCAGCCCTCAAATATGCCCGCGACGCCCGTGACGGCCAGTTTGATCCCGCCCGCCTGTCGCTCTACAACGATATCAAGGTTGCCGTTCTGGACCCTGCCGAGGCATTGCGCACGCTTGAATTCTCGCCCCTGCCCCAGTCCTGGCTTCTGGGTCTGCAGCCGCAGCTTCCTCAATACCAGGCGCTGAAGCAGGCCTTGGCCGAGGTGGAGGCAAAGGCAGCGGAAGCCAATGCCATCACTCTGGCGCCGGGTCCGCAGGTCAAACCGGGCGGCAGTGATCCACGCCTTGCCGATCTCCGCCGCAAGCTGGCTTCCCTGGGCTTTGAGGTGGCGGCCCCGGCCAATGCCATGGCCGCGCCCGCCACCGCCACCGTCAACAGTCCCGCCATGGGCTCGGAAGGGCTGGCCATCACCGAGCCGGCGCTGAAGCCCGGCCTCGACGGGGGCGATCCCCTCGTCATGGACAAGGAATTGTCGCTGGCGCTGAAACGGTTCCAGAAATCAGTGAAGCTCAAGGCGACAGGGGTGCTCGACAACGCCGCGGTCAAGGCCCTGAACGCCGATCGCAGCGCCGAGATCCGGCGCAAGCTCGCCATCAACATGGAGCGCATGCGCTGGCTGCCGCGCGATCTCGGCCAGCGCCATGTCTTCGTCAATCAGGCGGCCTATGACGTGCGGGTCATGAACAGCGGTCGGGAGGAATGGCATAGCAAGGTCATCGTCGGCCGGCCCATGACCCAGACCTCCGCCTTCCACGACCAGATGGAGACCGTGGTCTTCAACCCCACCTGGAACGTGCCCGAATCCATTGTGGTCAACGAATACCTGCCCAAGCTCTTCCGTGACCCTGCCTATCTCGACAAGCAGGGCTTCAAGGTCATCAACGCCAAGGGCAAGGTGGTGAAATCCGCCTCGGTGAACTGGGGGGCCTACGGCTCCAAGCCGCCCTTCATGGTGCAGCAGCCCTCGGGTGGGGACAATGCCCTGGGCGAGCTCAAATTCCTCTTCCCCAACCAGCATTCCATCTACATGCACGACACCCCCACGCGCTCGCTGTTCAAGCAGGACGTGCGCGCCTTCAGCCACGGTTGCGTACGTGTGGAAAACCCCCGTGACTTCGCCGCCGTTCTGCTGGGCTGGGACCGGGAAAAAGTGAATGCCCTGGTCGATGCCGGCCTCAATGATCAGGTGGCCCTCAACAAGCCCATTCCGGTGCACATCACCTACTTCACCGCCTGGCCCGGCAGTGACGGAAAAATCCGTTATTTTGATGATATTTACGGGCGTGACGGGGCCATGTTCAAGGCCCTGGAAATCGAGCGCAACCTGCGTCAGCAGCGGGCCAGGCTTAAGCTGGTGCAGGCCGCCCCCGGCGCGCCTGAGACCACCGGCGGCTTAAACCCGCGTTAAGCATATCTTGGCATCATGAAAACCGGATGGCGGGCTGCCTCACCGTGGCCTTAATCTTGTTCAATCCTCCGTGTCGGCGTAAGGTGGCGTCTGGGTCACCACTGCTCTGGCCGGACTAGAGGGAATCGGGGTCGGCCCGGTTTGGTGTGTGGGTAATGCGTAAGACTCTCGGGGACGTGGGGAATAATCCGTCGTTGAAAAAGCGCCTGGTGAAATATCTCTCGACCGCAGCGATGCTCGGTGCCTTGTCCCTTGGTGCCTGGACGGGCTTTGGCGCGCCGGTGAAGGCGGGGGGTGAAACCCGCACCATGTCGCTCTATCACGTTCACACCAAGGAAAGTGTTACCGTCACCTACATGGTCGATGGCCGCTATGTTCCCTCGGCCATGAAGAAGCTGAATTATTTCCTGCGCGACTGGCGCCGCAATGAAGCGATCAAGATCGACCCCGAAACCATCGACCTGATGTATGAGCTGCATGCCGACCTCGGCTCCAAGGCGCCCATTCACATCGTCTCCGGCTATCGCTCCCCGCGCACCAATGCCTTCCTGAAGCGGGTTGGCCGCAACGTCGCCAAGCACAGCCAGCACATGGGCGGCAAGGCCATCGACATCTACTTTCCCGACGTGCCGACCATCAGGATCCGCAACTCCGCCCTGGCCCGCCAGGTGGGTGGCGTGGGCTATTACCGCTCCGCGGGCGGCCCCACCGGATTCCTGCACATCGATTCGGGCAATGTCCGGCATTGGGGTCCGGCCATTTCCAAACGTCAATGGGCCTCCGCCATTCGCGAGGGGCAAAAAACCATTGGCCGCCGCTTCGGCCTGGGCGGCAATGGCGGCATCTATACCGCCAAGATGCTGGCCTCGGCCAAGAAGCCGGTGCCCAAGCCGGTTGAGGTGGCCTACCGTGGCATGGCCGACGAGATGGCCGAACTGACGGCGGATGCCGCCGAAGGGCCGATGCTGCGCGAACCCGCCAAGGCCACGCCGCTCGCTGCTCTGGTCCTGCCCAAGTCAAAGCCCACGCCCGTGGCTGAGCCGGTGTCCGCCGACAATGCCGAGGTGGCCGACGCCGAGGGCATCACCAAGGGCTATCCCGTTCCCATTCCGCGCGCCAAGCCGGTGGAAATTCTCATGATGGCCGCAGCCAACATGCGCATTGAACCGGCCTCGGCCCCGCCGCCCAACACCATCATCCGCTCCAAGCCCTCGCCTGTGGCCGAAACCGCGGCCTTGGTGCGGGCCAGCCCGGATGTGATTGACGATCCGGTGGTGCATGTGGCCCCCAAGGCCGATCATGGCACGACCGCGGTTGACGTGGGGGCGCCGGAAACCCCGGCTGCCCGGCCGGCCAAGGCCCGGTCCAAGGCCAGCCCGCCGCTGCGTGCGCCGCTCGCCACCGCCAATGCCGCCGGCACCGACTGGTGGCCTGAACTGGTGTTCAACCCGGCCCAGACCGTGCGCCGCGATGGCCGCCTGTCGCTCTTCGCCGATGACGCCATGGCCGCCCCGACGGCAGCCATGGCACCCGCGGCACCCCTGGTGGTGAACCGCGACGGCAAGGGCAGCATGCCGGAATAGTCCGGCGCATGCTTGAATCAGAAAGGGCGGCCTGCGAGCCGCCCTTTTCCGTTTCCGCTGCCCGCTTCAGGCGGCGGCGGTTTCATCCGTGGGGGCCATGCCCAGCGCCGCGAGATAGAGATCGAGCAGCGCCTCTTCCTCCTGCCGTTCGGCGGCGTCGCGCTTCCTCAGGCTCACCACCTTGCGCAGCACCTTGGTGTCGAAGCCGTCAGCCTTGGCTGCGGCATAGATTTCCTTGATGTCGGCGGCGATCGCCTTCTTCTCTTCCTCCAGCCGCTCGATCCTTTCCACGATGGACTTGATCTGGGCCTGGGCAAACGAGGTCTTGGTCTTGGCCACGTCGGGTCTCCTTTGATTGCCCCTGTCATAGTCAGAAGTGTCGGGCGGGGCCAGTGCACGCCCCCGGCCATCCACATCTAAGCCAGGGGGCTGCGTCATCTTCTTGCCAAACCGGCATGGCCATATAAAACAGGGCTACGGACGGCAGCGCCGCAGCCATTGTCGGGCCGTCCCGGCTGTGGTTATGTGCCGGGGCGACTGCTGGCGGCAGGACGGATTCACAGGGGACGGCCAAGGCCGTATAAAGAGTGCGCATGAGCGAGAAGCGTTTTACCGGTCAGGCCCGTGCCTTGGCCCGGTTCGTGCTGGCGGGGTCAGCCGCCATGATGCTGGCGGCTGTGGCCGCGGCCCCGGCCAGGGCCGACCTGAAGCTGTGCAACAACACCACGAGCCGCGTCGGCGTGGCCATCGGCTACAAGAACAAGGACGGCTGGACCACCGAGGGCTGGTGGCCGGCTGACCCGCAGAAGTGCCTCACCCTGCTCAAGGGCGCGCTCATCGCCCGCTATTATTACGTCTATGCCGAGGACTACAACAAGGGTGGCTCCTGGGGCGGCAAATCCATGATGTGCACCCACAAGAAGATCTTCACCATCCGCGGCATCGAGAACTGCGAGCAGCGCGGCTACCTGAAGACCGGTTTCCTGGAAGTGGACACCGGCGAGCAGACCGACTGGACCATTTCACTGTCCGGCGAAAAGACCACTCCGGGACAGCAGTAAATCCGTGCGCCGCAAACGTAAGGTCAAGATCCTGGCGACGCTGGGGCCCGCATCGTCCAGCCCGGACATGATCCGCAAGCTCTTCCTGGCGGGCGTTGATGTCTTCCGCATCAACATGAGCCACACCAACCACACGCTGCTCACCGAGTTGCACGGTCACATCCGCGCCATGGAGCGCGAGATGAAGCGTCCCATCGGCATCCTTGCCGACCTCCAGGGCCCCAAGATCCGCATCGGCACCTTTGCCGCCAAGAGCGTCACCATCAAGGCGGGCGATGTCTTCGTCTTCGACACCGACCCGACGCCCGGCGACGCCAGCCGGGTTCACCTGCCCCACCCGGAAATCTTCGTGGCCGCCAAGGCGGGCGACCATCTGCTGCTCAACGACGGCAAGCTTCGTGTCGAGATCACTGCGGCCGCATCCGAGCGCCTGGAAACCCGGGTCATCTATGGCGGCGTGTTGTCGGACCGCAAGGGCGTGTCCCTGCCCGACACGGTGATCCCCATTCCGGCGCTCACCGCCAAGGATCGCGTCGATCTGGAGGCCGCCGCCGCCATCGGCGTGGACTGGATCGCCCTGTCCTTCGTGCAGCGCCCCGAGGACGTGACCGAGGCGCAAGGCCTGGTCAAGGGCCGCGCCGGCGTCATGGCCAAGATCGAAAAGCCCTCGGCCATCACCACGCTCGACGCCATCCTCACCATTGCCGACGGCATCATGGTGGCGCGCGGCGACCTGGGGGTGGAATTGCCGCTGGAAACCGTGCCCGCCCGCCAGAAGCAGATCACCCGCGCCTGCCGCCGCGCCGGCAAGCCGGTGGTGGTGGCCACCCAGATGCTGGAATCCATGATCAGCGAGCCGGTGCCGACACGCGCCGAGGTCTCCGACGTGGCCACGGCTGTCTATGAGGGCGCCGACGCCATCATGCTCTCGGCCGAAAGCGCCACCGGCCTGTGGCCGGAAAAGACCGTGGCCACCATGGACTCCATTGCCCGCACGGTGGAGGACGACAGCCTGCACCGCAGCATCATCAACGCCCAGCGCGCCGAACCCCAGCCCACCCAGGCCGACGCCATCGCGGCGGGGGCACGCTCCATCGCCGAAACCCTGGGGCTGAACTGCATCGTCTGCTACACCGGCGGCGGCTCCACCGGGCTTCGCGTCTCGCGCGAGCGCCCTGCCGCGCCCATTCTGGCGCTGACCCCCGTGGCGGCCACGGCGCGCCGCCTGTCGCTCGCCTGGGGCCTGCATTGCGTCTTGACCGAGGACGCCAAGGACCTGAGCGACATGGTGCGCAAGGCCACCCGCATTGCCGCCTCGGAGGAATTCGCCAGACCGGGTGAGCGCATCATCATCACCGCCGGCGTGCCGCTGGGCATTCCCGGCACCACCAACATGCTGCGCATCGCCCAATTGCCCGAGGCAGAGGCGACCTGACGCGGCCCTACAGGCTGCGGCTGAGCTTCTCGATCTCCTGCGCCAGGGCCTTGGCCTCGTCCAATTGCGGAGCAATGGCCAGCGCTCCCTTGAAGGCCTTCAGCGCCTCGTCCCTGCGGCCCAGGTCACGCAGCAGCAGCCCCTTGGCCAGCAGGGCCTCGATGTGGCGCGGCTCACGCGCGAGGGCGGCGTCATAGGCGGTGAGCGCCTCATCCTTGCGGTCGAGCCGCTCCAGCAGGCGCCCGCGCAACAGATGGGCCTGCGGCTCATCGGGATAGGACAGGATGACCTGATCGAGCAGCCCCTGGGCCGCTGCCGTCTCGCCGTCATCCAGCGCCATGGCCACCTGCTGCACCAGGGCCTCCGCCGTGGGCGATAGGGGCCGGGCCAGAAGGTCGGCCACGCTGCGGCGCGCCGTCTCGGCCTCGCTGCCGTCACGCGCCTGACGGAGCCAGGCATAGAGCGCGTCGAGACGATCGGCGCGGACCTGCGAAACCGTCTGCCCCGGCGATGGGGCGGCCGTCACCGGCTGGGCCACACCCAATGTAAGGGCCTGAAGCCAGAGAATGCTAATGGCGGCGCTTGCTTTCACGGCCTTGATTATGATGGGCTGGGCCGATCATGTCACTGCAAATTGCGCCCCACCGGGTGTCTGGCTCACATGAGTGATCGCTGTCACCAGCATTCGATCAAACAGGCGCAGCCCCCGCCCGCCGTATCCATGAAGAAATTGCAGCCTGGATTACCCCAGTCGGGGAAGGAGGAACACGCCGTTTCCACCGTGCATGCGGCAACAGCACCGGCGGCATGAGCCGCTGCCGCCTTGTTGACCAGCCGTTGCAGGGAGCGCATGTCAAACTTCTTGTTGCGGTGTTCCTGGCGGTGCTGGCTGATCAGGCTCCGCCCCGCCTCCGGGCCAAAATACAGGGTCAGCCCAGCCGAGATGCTGCGATAGCCATTCTCGCCCACGTCACCTTGGGTGGTGAGGCTCACCGGCACCGAGCCGCCCGAAAGCAACCACTCCAACCCACCATAGCCCGACATCTCGCCACCCACGCTGCGCCCGCCCATCGACAGGCGAAGATCGTCCGTGGCGTAATAGCCAAGCCCCACATCAACGAAGCCGGTATCGTCGTGGCCGCCCCAATCATAATCATTGCGCAGGAAGCCGCCCCAGGCCTCAAGGGTGACGCGGCCCAGATAGAACTCGGCCTCGGGTCCGATGAACCACGAGGTGGCATCGCCGCCCGCAGAGCCCACGCCACCTGTCACGCCCAACAGATAGCTGCCGGGATCACGCCGAAAGAGCTGCGCCTGGCCCCCGAACAACCCATTGCCAAACGCGTGGCCGCCCCACAGGTCGGCCTGCAGACCGTAATCATTGCCCAAAGGTGCGACCCATGATGCTGCGGCATCCCAAACAGCCGTGCCGTCGTGTCCATCGAGACCGGCGGTGCCACCGGAGACTGTGAGCTTGCCCGCCGCCTCCTGCACCGCCCGGTCGCCTGCGGTCTGTGCCAATGCCACGCCCGTGAGAACCAGCGCCGACGCCACCAATGATGATGTGAACTTGCTGATGGACATGGCTACCCCCCAGGCACACGGCACATGAAAACGAATCAGGAGGGGAAGTATAGATCAGACTCAACCGGAAGGCGAACTGACAGAGTGGCGCCCAGGTAAAAATGATCCGCGCCCCGGCGGGGGCGCGGAGCAAACGTCTCAGGCCGTAAGATCAGCCCTGACGCGCCTTGTAGCGCGGGTTGGTCTTGTTGATGATATAGACCCGGCCCTTGCGGCGGATCACCTTGTTGGCACGGTGGCGCTTGATGAGCGCCTTGAGAGAATTGCGGACTTTCATGGAATTCACCTAGGTTCAGGGGGCAAGGCCCCTTAAAATTCGGGCGGACCATAGTCATGTGATATGGGCCTGTCAACCCGCCATACCGGATGATGATTCCCGTGCCGTCCAGCTTCTCCGACCCCGAAATCCTGGTCACCATCGCCCTCATTGCGGCGGGGGTCGGTCTGGCTGGCGCCATGGCCTGGATCGAGCGCAAGCCGCGCGACCTCACCCCGCGCCTGGTGCCCACCACGCCGGTCATGTTCGTGGGCCTGCTGGTGGCGATCATCGCCGCCGCCCACCTGCTCAATCTCTACGGCATCCAGACCGGGAGGTAGCCGCCCTCACCCCGCCGGGGCGGTGATCGCCGGGGCCTCCGGCGCGGGCACATGGGCCTCGCCCTTGGCCAGATATTCCTCCAGCAGCAAAAGCCCCAGGAAGCCCACGAAGAACAGGGCCGAGATCAGCGGGCTGTCCGGCTTCTCATGCGCCTCCACCAGCAATTCCTCGGTCACGAGATAGAGCAGCGCCATCAGGCCGAAGGACAGGAAACCGGTGATCCACAGGTGCGACAGGCCCGCCACCGGGGTGGAGGCCAGGACCCCGATGGGCAGCAGCAGCGCGATCCCCACCGCGGTCGCCACGATGCGCAGCCTGGACTTCACCGTCTCGCCCAGTTCCTGCGTCAGGGTCAGACCGAGGAACAGCACCTCCAACGTCAGGGCAAAGGCCAGCAGGAAGCCCGCCTTCTCACCGGCCAGAAAGGCGAGGCCCAGCACCACGCCATCCACGAAGATGTCGATGCCCACCGCCGCCAGCATGCCTGCCGGTCCGTGCCAGTGTTCCTCCAGGGTTTTCACTCCAAGCATGACGGCCACACCGAGAATGCCGCCGATGGCGGTCGCCAGCATGGAGCCGTCCGCCTTCACCTGCGGCAGGATTTCCACCGCCGCCGCCGCGAAGACCACGCCCGCGGCGAAATGCTGGATGGCCGAGGTGAGGCCCGGTCCGGGCTTCCGCCACAGGGCCCACAGGGCACCGAAAAAAACGGCGATGACCGGCATGAAGGCAATGGAAAGATTGGACATGGGAGCCCCCGGGTGACACAAAGCGTTATATCAGCATTCCCTTATGGAACAGGCTAGGCGTGCTGTCACGCGCCGACTTTCACGCCCGTGAGGATGTCGCGGTGGGCCGCGCGCAGCACCGCCTTCTGCACCTTGCCCATGGCGTTGCGCGGCAATTCCCCGGCCTGCACCCAGGCCCTGGGCTGCTTGAACCGGGCCAGCCGCTCGCCGAGGTGCGCGCTGAGGGCTTCGGGGGAAAAGGCCGCTCCCTCCTTCATCACCACCACCGCCACCACGCCTTCGCCCAGGTCGGCGTGCGGCACGCCGATGACCGCCGATTCCAGCACGCCGGGCAACGTGTCCAGCACCAGCTCCACCTCGCGCGGGTAGACGTTGAAGCCGCCGGAGATGATGAGGTCATTGGCCCGGCCCGAGATCACCAGGTAATTGTCGGCCTCGATGCGGCCAATATCGCCGGTGATGAAGAAGCCATCATCGCGGAAGGCCTCCTGGGTTTTTTGATCATTCCTCCAGTAGCCGGCAAAGACATTGGGGCCGCGCACCTCGATCAGGCCGTCCTGCCCCTTGGGCAGCAATTCGCCTGTCTCGCGGTCGGTGATGCGCACCTCCACATCCATGAGCGGCAGGCCCACGGTGCCCGCCCGCCGCATGCCGGCGACCGGGTTGGAGCTGTTCATGCCCGTCTCGGTCATGCCATAGCGTTCGAGGATGGCCTGCCCCGTCTTCATGCGGAACTGGCGGTGCGTCTCGGCCAGCAGCGGCGCCGAACCTGAAATGAACAGGCGCATGTGCGCCGCCGCCTCGCGCGTCAGCCCCGCATGGGCCAGAAGCCGGGTGTAGAAGGTCGGCACGCCCATGAGGCTCGTGGCCTCGGGCAGCAGCTTCACCACGTCATCGGCGTCGAACTTGCGCCGGAACAGCAGGCAGCCGCCGGTGAGCAGGATGGTCGCCACCGCCGTGAACAGGCCATGGGTGTGATAGGTCGGCAGCGCGTGAATCAGCCGGTCGGCGGGCGAGAACTCCCATTGCCCGGCCAGCGTCAGGGCGTTGGAGGCGAGATTGCCATGGGTCAGCACCGCGCCCTTGGCCTTGCCGGTGGTGCCCGAGGTATAAAGGATCGCCGCCGGATCGTCCCAGTGCAGCAGCTCGTCGCGCAGCATGGCGTCCTGATACATGGCCTCGTCGGCCAGCGTGCCGTGGCCCCTGTCGTCCAGTGTGAAGGTGGCGCGCACCCCCGCCGCCTCGCTGATCCGATACATGTCGGGCAGGCGCTCCGGCACGCAGACCGTGATCAGGGGCTGCGCATCGCGCAGGAAATACTCACCCTCCGCGGTGGTATAGGCGGTGTTGAGCGGCACAAAGATCCGCCCCGCCCGGGCGCAGGCCCAGAACAGGGCCACGGCCTCGACGCTTTTCTCCACCTGGGCCGCCACCCGGTCGCCCGGCTTGGCGCCCGCCGCCTGCAGGGCATGGGCGAGCTTGGCCGCCAGCGTCCAGAACCTGGCATAGGTGAAGCGGCGGCCGTCATCGCCCACGATGAAGGGGGCCGCCGGATTGATCATGCATTCGCCCACCAGCGCGGCGAGATTGCGGGCGTGGTACCCTTGCGCCCATAGCGGCTGGTGCGGATCACTCATGGTGGACAGGTGACCTTATGCCACCACGTCCGTCAAGGCCTGCCAAGGGCGGGGCCTCCCCCGCCCCATGCCTGTCACGGATTGACCAGCCGGCGCGGCTCGGCCTCCTTCAGGTAAGCCTCCTCCACCGGGGTGATCTCGATGGTGTCATAGCCGGTGATCATGGTCTTGATGTAATGGGTCAGCGTCTTGCCGGTGGTGGTCATGTAGACGTGGATGAAGACGAAGATGACCATCAGGAAGGCCGCTGCCGTGTGGATGAAGGCGACCGACGGCAGACCGATGGTGCCGATGGCCCAGTCGGCCCACAGCGGATAAGCCAGATAGACAATGCCCGATGACCACAACGCCGGGCCGATCAGCACCATGAAGTAGAGATAGGCCAGCGACTGCAGGGCATTCTGCTTGCGTCCCAGCGTCTTGGCATAGGGATGCGGCGCGCCGCGCAGGATGCCCAGCGCATAGAACTTGATGATCGCCGGCAGCTTGGCAAGCTGCGGCAGATATTGCCGCCACTGGCCGGTGGTGAAGTGCCAGAAGGTGGTGAAGACCCACAGGAGGATCAACAATATGGCCGCCACCGTGTGAACATTCACCGCCATGCGGAAGTTCATCAGATGATGGCTGCCGTGGACCGCAAAGCCGGAGAAGGCCAGGATGAAGATCAGCAGCGCCTGACTCCAGTGCCAGAACCGTTCGTAGCGTGAATAGATGATGACGGCGCGCTTGTGGGCATGAAGTTTCGGCGGATGGGAAGCTTTGCGGATCATGACTTCTTCTCCTTCTTCGCCGTGTCTTCAGTCCTTTTGTCTGCAGTCGCCTTGTCTGCGGCCGCCTTCACCCCGGTTTCCTCACCGGGCCGCGGCACCATGACGTAACGCAGCACGCCGTGCACCGTGATGCCCAGAATGGTCAGCCCCAGCCCCAGGAAGCCCAGGATGTCGAGCCAGCGGAAATGATCGCGGCCCGGCATGTAGACGCCCGGCAGACCGGCCAGCCTGCCGTCCGCCGCATGGCATTCCACGCACTTCATGGCATCCTGCTTGGGTGCCACCATGTGCGTGATGGGCCAGTTGGACACGGTGCGGATATAACCGAGCTTGCCGGAATAGGGCCGCCCGGCCTGCATCATGCCCGCGGCAATGGATTTCTCCATGTTGAAGTTGCCCCAATAGGCCGTGTCGTCCTTGCCCCACAGATGGTTAAAGGCCAGCGTATTGTTGCCCGCGTCATAGGGCTGGTTGGTGTGCATCTCCTTGAAGGGCCAGATGCGCGACTTGGGATCCCTGGGATCGCCCAGCACTTCATTGATGGCGATGGGCGCCTTGGCCGGATCGAACTGGGTTTCCGGCATGGTGTAGAGGAAGTCGCCGTTGAACCACTTGTAGCTCGGCTTGACATTTTCGCCCCACTTGAAGTCGCCCTTGATGGTCCAATAGGTGTGGCGCTCCTTGCCGTCGCCCTGCTTGTATTCCTCTTCGAAGTAGCCCTTGCCGTCCTTCATCTTGCCGGCGGTGGCCCAGTCCCAGTCGATCATGGTGGCGACACCGCCGCGCGCCATCTCGGGAATGTGGCAGGTCTGGCAGGCCACGCGCGTGGCATGCGTGTTCAACTGGATGCCGATCAGTTCCGTCTTCTCGTGCGGGCTCATGCCGTGGCACGATTCGCAGGTGGCGACGTTACGCGTCTGGCCCGGCTTGCCTGTGCCCGTGGTGTCGCGCGCCACCATCTGATAATGGCCACCCGCGATATTGTGCTGGTCGGTGACGTGACACTTGGTGCAGGCGAAATTGCCGCCGTCCTTGGCCATGTGCACGTCGAGCGCCTTGGGCGGGTCATTCAATGACGAGTCGAGGTCGCCATGCTTCACGCCGTCGCCGCCGCCGCCGTTGTAATGGCATGAGCCGCAGTTGTCGCGCGTCGGCGTGCCCACGTTCTGCGCCACCTTGGCGAAATCGATGGGCTGCTTGCCCTCGAACATGACGCCGCAGGCATCATGGCCATGGGTTTGCGGCAACCGGTAATAGCTGTTGGTGCGGTCATGGCAGATCAGGCAGTCGATGTTGTCCTGCCGGGAGAAGTCATAGGCCGTGTTTTCCTGCCAGCCGTTGCCGATGTGGCACTGGGCGCACATGCCCTCGTTGCCCTTGGCATTGGTGCAGAAGTTGTTGATGACATGTTGCTTGCCCACCGTCTGGCCGGTGTTCTTGTTCTTGAACTCCCAGGTCCAGTGCGTGGTCTTGAGAATGTGCTTGCCCGCCTCGGTATGGCAGGAGAGACAGGCCTTGGTGACCGCCGCCGTATCGGCGAAGGGCCCCTTCAGCGCTTCCATCTTGGAGTGATCGCCGGTGCCGCCCTGCAAGGTGCCGTGACCCTGGCCCTCCACCGGCAACCGCACATGGGGCAGTTCCGCCGCGGGCTTGCCCTCGGGCCGTTCATAGGCCGTGTCGTCCGCCTTAACCGAAAATGCCGAACCCGCCATGGCCAGGGCAAATCCGAACCCGATGGCCGCCAGCCAATGCCTGATGGTGCGCATGGCCAAACCCCTTCTGTTGTCGTTTCACCCGCAGCGCCCACGCCACCGGAGACGAACGGTCGGCGCGGACTTTATTTTTACAAAACCGTAATATGCACATGCGCCATACCGCAATTAAAAAATCCCCTTGGTTACACATTCAACCGGGGGCGCGGCAATCGGTCGCGCAGTGGCCGCGGGCGGCCTCCACTTATTCAAATATGATCCAGCCGATGCGTCATGACGCGGTCCTGATGTCCAATTCCCGTTGACGAAGCGGCGATTCAGTTTAGAACAGTTTTAAACAGTGCGACCCACCAAATCCCCCCGATGACCCTCAGGAGAAAGCGATGAACGACCTGAAACCACAAGGCAAATGCCCCATCATGCACGGTGCCATGACGGCATCCGGAGATTCGGTGATGGACTGGTGGCCGAAGGCACTGAACCTCGACATCCTCCACCAGCACGACAGCAAGACCAATCCGTTTCCGGACTTCAACTATCGTGAGGAAGTGAAGAAGCTCGATTTCAAGGCCCTGAAGAAAGACCTGAAGGCGCTGATGACCAGGAGCCAGGACTGGTGGCCCGCCGACTATGGCCATTACGGCGGCCTGTTCATCCGCATGTCCTGGCACGCCGCCGGGTCCTATCGCGCCGCCGACGGGCGCGGCGGTGGCGGCAGCGGCAACCAGCGCTTCGCGCCGCTGAACTCCTGGCCCGATAACGCCAACCTCGACAAGGCCCGCCGCCTGCTCTGGCCCATCAAGAAGAAGTACGGCAACCGCCTGAGCTGGGCCGATCTCATCGTTTACGCCGGCAACGTCGCCTATGAATCCATGGGCCTCAAGACCTTCGGCTTCGGCTTTGGCCGCGAGGACATCTGGCATCCTGAAAAGGATGTCTACTGGGGCTCGGAAAAGGAATGGCTGGGCGCTGACCGCTATGCCGAAGGCGCCGACCGCGACAGCCTGGAAAATCCCTTGGCCGCCGTGCAGATGGGCCTCATCTATGTGAACCCCGAAGGCGTGGGCGGCAAGCCCGACCCGCTGCGCACCGCCGAGGATGTGCGCGTCACCTTCGCCCGCTTGGGCATGGCTGACGAGGAGACCGTGGCCTTGACCGCCGGTGGCCACACCGTGGGCAAGTGCCATGGCAATGGTTCGGCCGCCAACCTCGGCCCGGCACCGGAGGGCGCTGATCTTGCCGAACAGGGCTTCGGCTGGATGAACCATAGCGCGCGCGGCATCGGTGCCGATGCGGTGACGAGCGGCCTCGAAGGCGCCTGGACCACCCACCCCGAGCGCTTCGATAACGGCTACTTCGACATGCTGCTGAACCACGACTGGCAGCTCACCAAGTCGCCCGCCGGGGCCAACCAGTGGGAGCCAGTGTCGATCCGCGAGGAGGACAAGCCGGTCGATGCGGAGAACCCCGAGATCCGCCGCATGCCCATGATGACAGACGCCGACATGGCCATGAAGATGGACCCGGCCTATCTCGCCATCTCGCAGCGCTTCCACAAGGACCCTGCTTATTTCCGCAAGGTCTTTGCCCGCGCCTGGTTCAAGCTCCTGCACCGCGACATGGGGCCGAAGGTGCGCTACCTCGGGCCGGAGGTTCCCGCCGAAGATCTGATCTGGCAGGACCCCATTCCGAAGGGCCGCAGCCGCTATGACGTGGCCGCCGTGAAGCGCAAGATCGCGGCTTCCGGCCTCAGCCTTCAGGACATGGTGGCGACCGCCTGGGATTCGGCCCGCACCTTCCGCGAGTCCGACCTGCGCGGCGGCGCCAATGGCGCGCGCATCCGCCTTGCGCCGCAGAAGGACTGGGCCGGCAACGAGCCGGAACGCCTGGCCCGGGTGCTCAAGGTGCTGGAACCCATCGCCAAGGCAACCGGCGCCTCCGTCGCCGATGTCATCGTGCTGGCGGGCAATGTCGGCGTGGAACGCGCCGCCAGGGCCGCGGGCGTCAAGGTCACGGTGCCCTTCGCGCCCGGCCGGGGCGATGCCACCCAGGCCCAGACCGACGTTGAGTCCTTCGAGTTCCTGGAGCCGCTGGCCGATGGCTATCGCAACTGGCTGAAGAAGGACTATGCGGTCTCGCCGGAGGAACTGCTGCTGGACCGCACCCAGCTCATGGGTCTGACGGCGGCGGAGATGACCTGCCTCGTCGGCGGTCTGCGCGTCATCGGTGCCAACCATGGCGGCAGCCCGCACGGCGTCTTCACCAGCACGGTGGGTGCCCTGACCACCGACTTCTTCGTCAACCTCACCGACATGGCCAACCGCTGGCAGGCCAGGGGCGACAATCTCTATGAGATCGTCGACCGCAAGTCGGGCAAGGTGAAATGGACCGCGACCCGCGTTGACCTGGTCTTCGGCTCCAACTCGGTCCTGCGCGCCTATGCCGAGGTCTATGCCCAGGACGACAATCACAAGAAGTTCGTGGCTGACTTCGTGGCCGCCTGGACCAAGGTGATGAACGCCGACCGCTTCGACATCGCCTGATCACCTGAAACGACCCTCACGCCCTCCTCCTTCAACCCGAAGGGGGAGGGTTTTTCATGCGCCATATCGGATGAGAGGAAAGGAGAATGGTGGGCGGTACAAGGATCGAACTTGTGACCCCTACGATGTCAACGTAGTGCTCTACCGCTGAGCTAACCGCCCACTGTGCTCGAAAAGCTGTGGCTCTATATCGGGAAGCAGGCCAGCGCGCAACCCCGCTTCGGCGCCGCTGAAAAATCCCCTCAGGCCGCCATCATCCGGTCCACCTCTGCCACCAGATCGCGCAGGTGGAAGGGCTTGGACAGGACCTTGGCGTCCTTGGGCGCCTTGGAATCGGGGTTCAGCGCCACGGCGGCAAACCCGGTGATGAACATGATCTTCAGCGCCGGGTCCAGTTCCGAGGCGCGCCGCGCCAGCTCGATGCCGTCCATCTCCGGCATGACGATGTCGGTGAGCAGCAGGTCGAAGGTCGACTGCTTGATCTCCTCGAAGGCGGACGCACCCTCGGCGAAGGCCGTCACCGCATGGCCAGCCTTTTCCAGCGCCTTCACCAGAAAGCGCCGCATGTCGTCATCGTCTTCCGCCAGAATGATCTTTGCCATGGTTACACTCGAAGCACCGCTTGCCGTCATCGTCCACCCCAGTCAAAGCCCAATCCTAGCGGGCGAGCGGTAAACAGGCTGTGAACCGGGGTCGCTGCGGCAAAAGGTGGACAGTTTCCCCCTCGCCGTCAATATTGCCACGAGAGCCATGACCGAATCTGCCGGACATAGACTGGTGCCGCCGCGCCGCTGGACCGCCCCGGCGCTGTTCAACTCGCCCCATAGCGGCCACGCCTTTCCCGAGGCTTTCCTTGCCGCCACCCGCTTGTCCCTGCCTGATCTCCGGCGCTCGGAGGATTTCGCGGTCGATGAACTCTTCGCCTTTGCCGGCAGTCTCGGCGCGCCTCTTCTGGCCGCCACCATCTCGCGCACCGTGGTGGACCTGAACCGCGAGCCCTGGGAACTGGACCCGCGCATGTTCGACGGCGCGCTGCCCGGCTATGTCATGACCGACAGTCCGCGCGTGCTGGCGGGCCTTGGCACCATTCCGCGCCTGGCGGGCGACGGCGGCGAGATCAGCCGCATGCGGCTGGTCTTCGCCGAGGCGCAGGACCGCATCGCGCGCTGGTATCGCCCCTATCACCGCACGCTGGACGATCTCATGAACCGCGCGGCCCGCCGCTTCGGCCCGGTGCTCCTGGTGGATTGCCACTCGATGCCCTCGGGCGATGACCGCACCGCCGACGTGGTGCTGGGCGACCGCCACGGCACCTCCTGCGCGCGCGGCGTGGTGCTGCATCTCGAGGATTGCCTCCGCCATCAGGGCTTTTCCGTCAGCCGCAACCGGCCCTATGCCGGTGGCTTCATCACCCAAACCCACGGCAATCCGGCGCTCGGCCGCCACGCCGTGCAGATCGAGATCAACCGCGCCCTTTACATGGACGAACGGCGGCTGGCGAAGACGGCGGGATTTTCCGTGGTGCAGGCGCGACTGGCCCAGGGTCTTGGCCGCTTTCTGGCGGATCTGCCGGCCCTGATGACGCCGCGCCGGGCGGCGGCGGAATAGGCCACTTTCCAAAGAAAAAGGGCCATCCAGCAGATGCCGATGGCCCAAGTCTAGGGAGGAAACGCCCAAGAAGGGCTGCGAGAGGAAAACCAGATGTTTTCGTCTCACGGGCACTCATATGGCATTGCAGCATGATCCGATCAAGGGCTGGGAAGCGGATTCCGGCATGACAAATCGCCAAGTGAAAATTTTTAAAACATTGTTTTTATTGATTATTTTTTGGAAACCGGCAATCCGCGGAATAGGGTTGCAAAAAACGCATGCCAGTGGAAGGCCGCTAACCGGGCAAATTTACCCACCTTATGCCGCGCTGCACGCGCCGCCACTGGCCCGGGCGTCTGCTTTATGCTCTATCTAACTCCATCCAAGCGCCACTGGAGCGGCTTTCCCATGACCCCCGACTGGACCCGGCTTGCTGATTTTGCCCTGCATCTGGCCGGGGTGTCGGCGGATGCCATTCTGCCGTGGTTCCGCAGCCCCCTGGTGGTGGAGGACAAGAGCGGCAGCGGCAAGGCCTTTGACCCCGTGACCGAGGGCGACCGGGCGGGCGAAAGGGCGCTGCGCGCCGCCATCGCGGCCCAGTTCCCCGACCATGGCATCATCGGCGAGGAATATGGCGAGACGCCGGGCACTTCCCCCTTCACCTGGGTGCTCGACCCGGTGGACGGCACCCGCTCCTTCATGATCGGCATGCCCAACTGGGCCACCCTCATTGCTCTCTATCATCACGGCCAGCCAGTCATCGGCGTCATGAACCAGCCCCATGTCGGCGAGTGTTTTCTCGGCACGCCCGAAGGCGCCTGGCTGCACCGCCATGGCGAGGCCAAGGCCCTGAAAACCCGCCGGGGTGTTCCCCTGCGCGCCGCCGCCATCGGCACCACCGCACCGGAACTCTATCACAGCCCCGATGATGCTGCCGGTTTTGCCGCCCTGCGCCAGTCCTGCCGCCTCATGCGCTATGGCGGTGACGCCTATTTCTTCTGCCTCATGGCGGCGGGCCACCTCGACATTGCCATGGACGCCGGCCTTCAGGCCTTCGACATCGGTGCTCTCATTCCCATCATCACGGGTGCGGGCGGCGTGGTCGGGAGCTGGTCGGGCGATGATCCGGCACAGGGCGGCAACATCATCTCAGCCGGATCACCGGCGCTGCTTGATGAAGCCATTGCGGTGATGCAGGCAAAAAAGCCCGCCTGAACCCCTTGCTGATGGAAACTCAGTCCTCGCGGTAGACCTTCTCGCGGCGCTCGTGGCGCTCCTGCGCCTCGATCGATAGCGTGGCGATGGGGCGGGCATCCAGCCGCTTCAGGCTGATGGGATCGCCGGTTTCCTCGCAATAGCCATAGGACCCGTCATCGATGCGCATCAGCGCTGCGTCGATCTTGGCGATGAGCTTGCGCTGGCGGTCGCGCGCCCGCAGTTCCAGCGAGCGGTCGGTTTCCGACGAGGCGCGGTCGGCCAGGTCCGGCAGCACATGATTCTCGTCCTGCAGGTGAGAGATGGTTTCCTTGCTTTCGCGCAGGATGTCATCCTTCCAGGCGAGCAGCTTGTGGCGGAAGTATTCCACCTGCCGGTCACTCATGAACGGCTCGTCCTCGCTCGGGCGGTAATCTCTTTCGACTGCAACACCCATGGCACTCTCCCTGTGTGGGGCGCGCATATAGCGGCTTTGCACCACGCCGACAAGGCTTGCACAGCGCCGTCAAAGCATTTGTGATTCTCGTCATGTTGCAGCGCACAAGGGGCCTGCCATTGCGTCGCCGTTGCCAGTCGCGGCAACTGTGCTAAAGCCATGGCCCATGCGCTTTTCTTCCTCCCAGAGCTTCCGCGACTGGCCCGCCAGGGCCGTCACCATTCTCGGCATGTCGGGCGTGGGCAAGACCACGCTGTCGAGCCTGCTGCGCGAGGGCGAGTGGTTTCAGTATTCCGTCGATTACCGCATTGCCACGCGCTACATGGACGAGCACATCGTCGACAACTTCAAGCGCCACGCCATGGATGTGCCCTTCCTGCGCAACCTGCTGCGCTCGGATTCCATCTACATCCGCTCCAACATTACCTTCGACAATCTGGCGCCGCTTTCGACCTACCTGGGCAAGCCCGGCGACCCCCAAAAGGGCGGGCTGCCCTTTGCCGAATACAAGCGCCGCCAGAACCAGCACCGCGACGCCGAAATCCGCGCCCTCCTGGATGTGCCGGAATTCATCGACCGGGCGCGCGACATCTATCACTTCAATCACTTCATCTGCGATTCCGGCGGCAGCCTGTGCGAGGTGGTGAACCCGCACGACCCGAACGATCCGGTGTTGACGTGCCTGGCCGAGCATAGCCTGCTGCTCTACATCGAAGGCACGCCCGAACATGCCCGGATGCTGGTGGACCGCTTCCGCAAATATCCCAAGCCCATGTATTACCAGCCCCAGTTCCTCGATGCGAAATGGGCCGAATACAAGGAGTTGAACAAGATCCGGCATGACGACGAGGTGGACCCCGATGGCTTTGCCGTCTGGGGCTTCGAGCAGCTCATCCACCACCGCATTCCGCTTTATCAGGCGATAGCCGACAATTTCGGCTACCGCGTCCGAATGTGCGAGATCCCGAAAATCAAGAGCGAGGCCGACTTCGTTGACCTCATTTCCCGCACCATCGACCAAGCCTGAGACAAGACCATGCCCATCAAGATCCCCAACGACCTGCCCGCCCGCGCCACGCTGGAAAATGAAGGCGTGATGGTTCAGACCGAGGCCACCGCCAGCCGCCAGGACATTCGCCCGCTGAAGATGGCGCTGCTCAACCTCATGCCCAACAAGATCAAGACCGAGACGCAATTTGCCCGGCTGATCGGCGCCACCCCGCTCCAGGTCGAGTTGTCGCTCATCAAGATGACCGGCCACACGCCCAGGAACACCCCGCAGGAACACATGCTGGCCTTCTATGACGACTGGGAGGACGTGAAGCACAAGAAGTTCGACGGCTTCATCATCACCGGCGCGCCGGTGGAGCAGATGCCCTTCGAGGAGGTGAACTACTGGGACGAGCTTTCCCGCATCTTCGACTGGACCCAGACCAATGTTTTTTCCACCTTCAACATCTGCTGGGGGGCACAGGCGGCGCTCTATCATTTCCACCGTGTGCCCAAGCACGACCTTGCCCACAAGGCCTTCGGCGTCTTCAGCCATCACAACCTGAACCCCGCTTCACCCTATCTGCGCGGCTTCTCAGATGATTTCTCCATGCCCGTGTCACGCTGGACCGAGGTGCGCCGCGCCGACCTGCCCCAGGACAGGAATCTCGAAGTGCTGATGGAGTCGGATGAGGCGGGCCTGTGTTTCATCAACGATCAGCCGCACCATCATCTCTACATGTTCAACCACATTGAATATGACACGGTAACGCTGGGCGACGAGTATCGCCGCGACGTGGCCGCGGGCAAGGCGATCCGCCCCCCCGCCCATTACTTCCCCGGCGACAACCCGGAGGCAGCGCCGCAGAACCGCTGGCGCAGCCACGCCCATCTGCTCTTCGGCAACTGGATCAACGAGGTCTACCAGGGCACGCCCTATGACCTCGCCGAAATCGGCACCGCGCCCTATCGCTACCCGTCGGTCTAGCCGCATCATCCCGAAAAGTGCCCTTGCGGTTTTCGGATAAGATGATGCGCAAAAAAGAACTTCTTGTTATTTGAACGGGCCAATCCCATCTATTGGCCCGTTCGGTTTTTTGGGGCGACGCAACCTTGGCCAGTTTCACCCGCATCATGGACGAAACCCGCATCGCGGCGGGCGGGCTGAAGGATTTTGCCACCGGTCTCGTCCACCCCACCTTCCGCCTGGGCGTCACCGGCCTGTCGCGCGCCGGCAAGACCATATTCATCACCGCCCTCATCAATGCGCTGACCAAGGGCGCGCGCCTGCCCCTGTTCGAGGCCTATGCCCAGGGCCGCATCGCCCATGCCATTCTGGAACCGCAGCCGGACGACGACATTCCGCGCTTTGCCTATGAAACCCACCTTGAGCAATTGACCGCCGCCGACCGGCGCTGGCCGGAGAGCACCCGGCGCGTCAGCCAGCTTCGCCTCACCATGGACTATGAGCCGCACGGCTTCATGGCCAGGAACTTCGGGTCGGGCCGGGTCAACATCGACATCATGGACTATCCCGGCGAATGGCTGCTCGACCTGCCGCTCATGGCCAGGACCTATGAGGAATGGTCGTACGCCACCGTGGCCGCCGCGCGTCTCGCTCCCCGCGCCGAACTGGCCGGGGAATGGCTCGCCCATCTCGCCAGCCTCAATGCCCAAGGCATCGCCGACGAATTGCAGGCGGTCAAGGCGGCCGTACTCTTCACCGCCTATCTTGCCCAGTGCCGCCGCGATGGCGTGTCGCTCTCCACCCTGCCCCCCGGCCGCTTTCTCCTGCCGGGCGATCTCGCCGGTTCGCCCCTCCTCACCTTCGCGCCCCTCGATGTGAACCCCGACACGCCGCCCGAGGGGGGTTCGCTCCATGCCCTGATGAAGCGGCGCTATGATTCCTATGTATCCCGCGTGGTGAAGCCCTTCTTCTTCGGCCACTTCGCCAGGCTCGACCGCCAGATCGTGCTGGTCGATGTGCTGACCGCGCTCAATGCCGGGGCCGCCGCCGTCAATGATCTCAAGACCGCCCTCACCCAGGTCATGGCCTCCTTTCGTCAGGGCGAGAATACACTGGTCTCCGGTCTCTTCGGCCGCCGGATCGACAAGGTGCTTTTTGCCGCCACCAAGGCCGATCTCTTGCACCACCACAGCCACGACCAGCTGGAAGCCATCCTGAAACTCCTCATCGAGGACGCCGCCGCGCGCGCCGAATTCCATGGCGCACACTGGGACGTGACGGCCCTGTCCGCCATCCGCGCCACGCGCGAGGCCATGGTGCGCCAGGGCAGCGAGCAACTGCCCTGCATCGTCGGCACGCCGGAGGCAGGCGAGGTCATCGGCGGCACCACCTTCGACGGCGAACGCGAGGCCGCCGTCTTCCCCGGCGATCTGCCCGCCGATCCGCGCGCCGCCCTGGACGGCAGCGTGGAGGGCAAGATCAAATTCGTCCGCTTCCGCCCGCCGCAAATTGACGGCGCGACCTTTCCCCACATCCGGCTCGACCGCACCCTGGAATATCTCTTCGGGGACCGCTTCCCATGACCCGGAAAGATCACGCGGCCCGCGCCCCCGCCGCCTTCATCCTTGACGAGGACAGGCCCGCCGCCAAGCCCGCGCGGAAGGCTGATGCCAAGGCGAAGCCCCAGCGCGCGCCCCGCGCCATCACCGACATCGTCTTCGCGCCGGAGGAGACCCAGGGCGATCTCGTCACCGTGCCGCGCGCCGCCGTCATACCGGCGCGCCGGAGCTTCCGCTGGGGCGGGCTGCTGCTCTCGGCGCTGTCAGCCCTCATCGCGCTGGGCGCGGGCCTGGCCATCACCAATCTCATCGACAATGCCTTCGCCCATGCGCCCTGGCTGGGCTACACCGCCCTGGGCCTTGCCGGCCTCGTCGGCCTCTCGGCGCTGGCCATCATCATCCGCGAGATCTGGGGCCTGTGGCGCCTGGCCCGCATCGAGCATATTCAGGCCGCCGCCGCCCGCGCCATCAATCAGGACGACGCCCCCGC
>OEIV010000136.1_pt1 | contig 46568 bp, 40 predicted proteins | sample 1539231 | NCBI WGS metagenome assembly OEIV01 (sample SAMN03794762, study PRJEB22550) | activated sludge metagenome | feature: wastewater treatment plant; material: activated sludge; isolation source: Wastewater treatment plant of a petroleum refinery complex | place: Argentina: Buenos Aires ... | reverse complement strand
GTCAGGAAGGGCAGGACGAGGTCGAGCGTCTCGGCCGTGCGCCGGGCCGTGGAGCACAGCACGAGCCCGGGCAGGTAGCCCCGCCGCGCGACGGCCTTGCCCATCGCCGGTGCGTCGCTTCGTCCGCGATCGGCAAGGGCCCGCCCGTGGGCGGCGCCGCCGTGCCCGGCGACGGCCTTGGCATGGCGCAGGAGGTACAGCCGCTTCATCGACCAGCTCCAATTATGCCGTTCAGGACGCCCGATCGGCGCCGCGCCGTCAACGGGCAAAGCCGCCGGCGATCGCGCAGGCCTCGGCCAGCGTCACGCGCTGGGGCGCCGCGCCCGGCGGCAGACCCGCCAGGACGCGCGACGGCGTCGCGGCGCCCAGAATGACGAAGACCCCGCGATCGTCGGCGCGGCGGATGAGCCTCCCGAACGCCTGGGCGAGGCGCAAGCGGACGATGACGTCGTTATATTTCGCGATGCCAAGGCCTTTGGCGCGGGCCTTGTGGAGAATGTCCGGCCGCGGCCAGGGCACCCGGTCGAACACCACCAGACGCAGCGAGCGGCCCGGCACGTCGACGCCGTCGCGCATCGCATCGGTGCCGAAGAGCGAGGCGTTCTCCTCCTCGCGGAAGAAGTCGACCAGCGTTCCGGGATCGAGCGCATCGACGTGCTGGGCATAGAGCGGCAGGCCGGCCGCTTCCAGCCGCGCGGCGATGCGGGCGTGGACGTCGCGCAGGCGGCGAATGGAGGTGAAGAGGCCGAGGGCGCCGCCGCCGGATGCCTCGATCAGCGACCGGTAGGCCGCCGCCACGGCCTGCGGCTCCTCGATGGCGACATCGGTGACGACCAGAACCCGCGACTGGACGGCATAGTCGAACGGCGAGCCGAAGGCGGCCCTCCGGGCCGGCTCCGGCAGATGCTGGGCGCCGGTCCGCAGCTCGGCATGGCGCCAGTCGAGCTCGCCCGCCTCGGCCTCGATGCCGCGGTCGCGCAACGTGGCCGAGGTGATGAGCGCGCCGTGGGTATGCGCCAGAACCTCGGCCGCGAAGGGCAGGGTCGGGTCGAGATGGTGCCGGAAGAAGCCGGCGTCCGCTTCCCGGCCCGCTTCCCGGGCGATCCCGAACCAGTCGACGAAGCCCTCGGCCGGACGGCCGGTCGCGAGGCGGTCCAGCATCGCGATCCAGGCGTCGAGCATATAGGACGAGCGGCGCTTCAGGCCGCGCGCGACGGCCCGCAGCCGCGACGCGTCCGTCGTCGAAACCTCGCTGTCGTCCGCATCGAGCGCCGCCGCGATCGCCTCCGAGAGCGCCTTCATCGGCTTGTCGAGGGCAGCCAGAGCGGCGGCGAGGGCGGCGGCCGTCTGGACGACCGGCTCGGACGACGGATCGATGTCGCATTCCAGATCGTAGTCGGAGCGGGCGTCGGAGGTGCGGGCGAGGACCTGATCGCGCACCGCCGCGGCGAAGCGCTCGAAGGGGCCGAAGGGGACGGCGTCGCGCAGCCGCTGCAGCCAGCCCTCGGCAGGCAGGACGGCGGCGGCGCGCTCGATCTCGTCGAGCAGGGCGTCGATCTCGGCGGAGCCGGCGGCGGCCTCGGAGAGGCGCTCGCGCAGGCCGGGCCCCCGCCCGCGGCGCCGGCGCCCGCCATCGCGGCCGCGCAGCCAGCGGCGCAGCTCGGCGCCCTCCGCGACGGTGAGATGGCTGGCGAAGATGCCGTCGGCGGCGTCGAAGAGATGGTGGCCTTCGTCGAAGACGTAGCGCAGCGGCGTCTGGCGTTCGGCGGCGCCGTCCGCAGCCCCGCTCTCGTCGATCGCGCGCGGGTTCATCGCGGCGCGCGACATCACCAGCGCATGATTGGCGACGACGATCTCGGAGCGGCCGGCCTGCCGGTTGTTGCGCTCGATGAAGCAGCGCCGGTAGTGGCGGCAGGCCCCGTAGATGCATTCGCCGCGCCGGTCGGTGAGCTGGCCGACGGCGCCGTACTCGGCCGCCAGCCAGGAGGGGAAGTCGCCGCCGACGATGTCGCCGTCGCGGGTCGCCGGTATCCAGCGCGCCACCAGAGCCAGCATCACCGCCTCGCGCGTCGGCGCGAGGGCGAAGCCGCCGGCGGCCTCGTCGAAGTTCAGCAGGCAGAGATAGTTCTCGCGGCCCTTGAGGATCGCCACCCGCTCGCGCTTCTCGGCCGGGTCCGGAAAGACGCGGGAGAGCTCCTGATCGAGCTGGCGCTGGAGGTTGCGGGTGAAGGTCGAGATCCAGACCGCGCCGTCGTTGCGCCGCGCCCACAGCGTCGCCGGACTGAGATAGCCGAGCGTCTTGCCGATTCCGGTGCCGGCCTCGGCGAGGATCGTGTGACCGGCCCCGCGGCGCGTCCGGGGCGCGAACGCGCCGGCCGCGGCGGCGGCGTAGTCGAACTGCGCCTCGCGCCGCTCGCGGCCCTCGCCCAGGATCTCGGCCAGCCACAGCCGCGCTTCCTCCGGCGCCACCGGCTGCGCGCCGGGCTCGCCGCGCGGCGGCCGGTCTTCCCATTCCGGCAGGCGCTTCCACGTCTCGAAGGCCGCCAGGCGCTGCGGCGCGGGACCGAGGACCTGCTCGACCGCCTTCGCCCACGGCCAGCCGGACCGTCCGGCCATCGCGGCGAGCGCACGGCACTCCTCGCGCTCGCGCTCGGCCATGGCGCCGAGCGCCTCCAGCAGGACGGTCGCGGCCGCGGCGATCGTCGCGGCGCTTTCCTCCAGCGTGTGCGGCGGCTTCAGGCCGAGCGCCCGGGCGAGGCCGGCCGGGCTCGGGATCATCGGCCGGGCGGGATGGACGAAGGCGAAGAGCTCGGCGACATCGGCATGCGGCGGCAGGCCGGCGGCCCGGCGGCCGGGCTGGCTGAGGCCGAGGCGGCGGGCGGTGAAGGCGGTGTGGCAGACGATCAGCGCCTGCGTCCTGAAGAGTTCGGCCGCCCCGGCCCGGCCGAGATGCGCGACGCCGCGGCCGGCCTCGTGCACGGCGGCGCCGCCCGCTCCGGCGGCGATCGCAGGCAGGTATGGCGGCGCGCCGCTCTCGGGCGCTCCCTCGGGCGGCAGGGGCATGCGGCGAACCTAGAGAAACCCCGAGCCGCCAGCGAGCGAATTCAGGCGGCCTCGGCGCCGGCGGCGGCGTCCGGGTAGAGCTGCGCGAGCTTGCGGTGCGTCGCTTCGGTCAGCACGCCGAGCGACTTGACCTGGGGCAGCAGCACGTCGCCGTCGGCGCCGCGCCGGGCGGCCTGCGAAAGCTCGCGCGCCGCCGCGGTGAGCGCGAGGAGGCCGAGCCCGCTCGAAGCCCCGGCCAGGTCGCGCGCCGCCCGTTCCAGCTCGCCCGAATCGTGGATCGGCGCCGCCGCCTCGATGCGCGCCAGCAGCTCGGCGGCGTTGGTCATGTAGCTCTTGAGGATGTCGACGAGGACCGGCCGGCCGACGGACTTCTCCAGATCGGCGATCGCGCCGGCGTCGAACGCGCTCTCGTCCGCGCCGTCCGACAGCGCGGCGGCGAGCGCCGCGGAAACCGAGCGCACCGAGTAGGGCTTGTGCAGCAGGGCGTCGGCGACGCCGGCCGCGTCCGGGTCGGCATGGTCGCCCTCCGGGCAGGCGATCAGGATCGCCGGTCCGGCCTGGCGCTGGTTCAGGGCGCGGATCATGCGCGCCGCCTGGACGCCGCCGACCACCGCCATCTGGGCATCGAGAAGGACCGCGTCGAAGCGGCTGCGGCCGGCCGCCTCGATCGCCTGCAGGCCGTCGGCGGCAAGTTCGAGCGTGATCTGGCAGGCGGCGCAGATGCGCTCCAGCGCGGCGCGGTGCAGCGGGTTGTCGTCGGCGGCGAGCAGGCTGAGGCCGCGCACCCGGGCGAGCGCCGCGGGGTCAGGGCCGCCATCGTCCGCCGGCGGATCGGTTTCGCTGAGCGCCATCTCGGCGGCCTGGACCGGAACGGTGAACCAGAAGGTCGATCCGACGCCCGGCTGGCTGTCGACGCCGATCGCCCCGCCCATCGACTGGACCAGCCGGCGGCACAGCGCGAGGCCGAGGCCGAGACCGCCATGGTGGCGGGTGAGCACGCCCTCGCCCTGTTCGAACAGGGTGAAGATGCGTTCGCGGTCGCGCTTGGCGATCCCGATGCCCGTGTCGCTGACCGAGATCTTCAGCGCCCGGCGCGCGCCGGCCTTCATCTCGATGGCGATCGAGACGCCGCCGCGCTCGGTGAATTTCAGGGCGTTGCCGACGAGGTTCAGGAGGACCTGGCGGATGCGCCCGCTGTCGCCGCGCAGGCGCTGCGGCACGGCGCGGTCGACCGCGACCTCGAGGTCGAGCGCCTGCGCCCAGGCGCGCGGCTGGCAGATGCGGCGGACGCTGTCGGCGACCGCGCGGATGTCGAGGTCGGCGCGCTCGGGCGGCGCCTCGCCGGCTTCGAGCCGCGCCAGGTCCAGAACGTCGTTGAGCAGCGTATAGAGGCCTTCGCCGGCCGTGCGGATCGCTTCGATGGCCTCGCGCGCATGCGGCGGCAAGCCGTCGCCGGAGAGCAGGTCCGCCTGGCCGAGGATCGTGTTGAGCGGGGTCCTCAGCTCGTGGCTGACCATGGCCAGGAAGGCCGACTTGGTCCGCTCGCCGGCGTGGGAGAGGCCGCGGCGCGCACGCAGCCGCGCGCGCCGTGCGGCGGCGCGTTCGCCCGGAACCGGATCGCGTTGACGAGCCATGGGCGCCAAGCATAGGGTCCGCGCCTTTCCGACCGATTAAGGACTTTGTGCCCGTGACAGCCTTTCGCGAGATCGCTCTGAAGGCCAAGGCCTGGCCGTTCGAGGAGGCGCGCAAGCTGCTGGCCCGGCTGCAGCGCGGCCCGGCGGCCGGCGCGCCCGACAAGGGCTATCTGCTGTTCGAGACCGGCTACGGCCCCTCGGGCCTGCCCCATATCGGAACCTTCGGCGAGGTCGCGCGCACCTCGATGGTGCGCCGCGCCTTCCAGGAGATGAGCGACTATCCCACCCGCCTCTTCGCCTTCTCGGACGACATGGACGGGCTGCGCAAGGTCCCCGACAACGTGCCCAACAAGGAGATGCTGGCGCAGCACCTGAAGAAGCCGCTGACGCGGGTGCCCGACCCGTTCGGCAAGTACGAGAGCTTCGGCGCCCACAACAACGCGATGCTGCGTTCGTTCCTCGACGCCTTCGGCTTCGAGTACGAGTTCCAGAGCTCGACCGACTGGTACGCCTCCGGCCGCTTCGACGAGGCGTTGCTGCACGTCCTCAGGCGCTACGACGACGTCATCGCCCTGGTCCTGCCGACGCTGGGGCCCGAGCGCCGGGCGACCTACAGCCCGTTCCTGCCGATCTCGCCATCGACGGGGCGCGTGCTGGAGGTGCCGATCCTCCATCGCGATCCCGACGCCGGCACCATCGTCTTCGAGGACGAGGACGGCGCCAAGGTCGAACAGCCCGTCACCGGCGGCCGCGCCAAGCTGCAGTGGAAGGCCGACTGGGCGATGCGCTGGTATGCGCTCGGCGTCGACTACGAGATGTCGGGCAAGGATCTCATCCCCTCGGTGGAGCTGTCGTCCAAGATCGTGCGGGCGCTCGGCCATCTGCCGCCCGAGGTGCTGACCTACGAGCTGTTCCTCGACGAGAAGGGACAGAAGATCTCGAAGTCCAAGGGCAATGGCCTGGCGGTCGAGGACTGGCTGACCTATTCGGGGCCCGAGAGTCTCGCACTCTTCATGTACCAGAAGCCCAAGACCGCCAAGAAGCTCTACTTCGACGCAATTCCGAAGGTCGTCGACGAATACGCGGCCTTCCTCGACGCCTATCAGCGCCAGTCGCCGGAAGAGCGGCTGGAGAATCCCGTCTGGCACATCCATGCCGGCCATCCGCCGCAGGAAGCCTGGCCGCTGTCCTTCGCGCTGCTGCTCAATCTCGTCGCCGCCTCGAACCCCGACAGCAAGGAAGTGCTGTGGGGCTTCATCCAGGCTTACCGCCCCGGCGTGACGCCCGAGGCCTATCCCTCGCTGGACCGCCTGGTCGGCTACGCCATGCGCTATTATCTGGACTTCATCCTGCCGGCGAAGACCTTCCGTGCCCCGGACGAGGCCGAGCGCGCCGGGCTGGAGGCGCTGGCGGCGGCGCTGGAGACGACGGCGGAGACGAACGGCGAGGCGCTGCAGAATCTCAGCTTCGAGATCGGCAAGGCGCACGGCTTCGCCGACCGGCTGCGCGACTGGTTCAGGGCTTTCTACGAGGTCGCGCTGGGACAGGAGCAGGGGCCGCGCTTCGGCTCGTTCGCCGCGCTGTTCGGCCCGAAGAAGACCGCCGCCCTGCTGCGCCAGGCGCTGAGCGGGGCCTTCCTGAAGGCCGCCTGAGGCCTATTGCTTGGCCCACACGATGCGGGCCATCCAGTCGATGTCGCCGGCGTCGAGCGTGCGCGGCGGGTAGGCCGCATTGACCGAATGCAGCTCGACCTTCCTGGCGGTCTTCTTGGCCAGGATCTTCGCCATGACCTCGCCGCCCCTTGTCTTCACCACGACGCGGTCGCCCTTGCGCACCTGGGCGGTGGGCGAGAGCACGAGAATGTCGCCGGCGCGATAGAGCGGCAGCATCGAATCGCCCGATACCTCGAGCGCGAAGGCGTGGTCCTCGTCGATGGTCGGCAGGCGCACATGTTCCCAGCCGCTGCCGACCGGAAAGCCGGCATCGTCGAAATAACCCTCGGCGCCGGCCTGGGCGAGACCGAGCAAAGGCACCGCGCGCGCCGGCGGCGCCTGCTTGGCCTTGGGTACGATCAGCGACACGAATTCGTCGAGGCTGGCGCCCGTCGCCGCGAGGACCTTGGAGACGCTTTCGGTCGACGGCCAGCGCTTCTTGCCGTCGTCGGCGATGCGCTTGGACGGGTTGAACGTCGTGGCGTCCAGTCCCGATTTCCGGGCGAGCCCGGACGGCGACATCCCATAGCGCGCGGCCAGTGCGTCGATGGCGGTCCAAATTTGCTTGTGCGACAGCATGGTTCAGTCTTATGGACAGAGTGAGCTTGTGGGAAAATAGGCCTAAATCGGGCTGCAAATCAAGTGCCGTCGAACGGTGGGGCCGACGAAATCGCAATGAGCGGGAAAATCTACAAGATCGTGATCGCCGAGGCGTGGGCGGCCGCGAAGGCGGAGGGCGTGTTCCGGGGCGCGCCGGTCGATCTCGCCGACGGCTTCATCCACTTCTCGGACGCCGCCCAGGTGCGCGAGACCGCAGCCCGGCACTTCGCCGGTCAGGCGGGACTGCTGCTCGTCGCCTTCGACGCAGCCGACCTTGGCCCCCTCAAGTGGGAGGTCTCGCGCGGCGGTGCGCTGTTCCCCCATCTCTATGCCCCGCTGAACCCCGCGCTGGCGGTGTCGGAAACGGCGCTGCCGGTCGGCGCCGACGGCGCCCATGTCTTTCCGGCCGGCATTCCATGAGCATTCTCTACGGCCTGCTGCGGCCGGCGCTCTTCGCGCTCGATCCCGAGCGCGTCCACGCCCTGACCATCCGCGCCCTCCGGTCGGGGCTGGTGCCGGGCCCCGGGCCGGTGACCTCGCCGCGCCTGCGCCAGCGCCTGTTCGGCCTCGACTTTCCCAATCCCGTCGGCCTCGCCGCCGGCTTCGACAAGAACGCCGACGTTCCCGACGCGATGCTGCGGCTCGGCTTCGGCTTCGCCGAATGCGGCACCGTGACGCCGCTGCCCCAGGCCGGAAACCCGAGGCCGCGCATCTTCCGCCTGACGCCGGACCGCGCCGTCATCAACCGGCTCGGCTTCAACAATCTCGGCCACGCGGCGGCGCTGGACAGGCTGCGCGCGCGGGCGGCGCGCGGCGGCGTCGTCGGCATCAATATCGGCGCCAACAAGGATGCGGCCGACCGGGCCGCCGACTACGTGGCCGGCTACGAACGGCTCGCCGCCTTCGCGTCCTACGTCACCATCAACATCTCCTCGCCCAATACGCCGGGCCTGCGCCGCCTGCAGAACCCCGACGAACTCGCCGACCTGCTCGGCCGCGTCACCGAGGCGCGCGCGCGCTGCGGCATCGCGCGGCCCATCTTCCTGAAGATCGCGCCCGACCTCGACCGCGAGGCGATCGCCGCGATCGTCGAGGCAGCGATCGCCCACCGCATCGACGCGCTGATCGTCTCCAACACGACGATCGCCCGGCCCGCCGGCCTGCGCAGCCGCCATGCAGGGCAGGCCGGCGGCCTGTCGGGCCGGCCGCTGTTCGCGCCCTCGACCCGGGCGCTCGCCGCAGCCTTCGTCGCGGCCCGCGGACGGCTGACCCTGATCGGGGCGGGCGGCGTCGCGAGCCCCGACGACGCTTATGTCAAGATCGCCGCCGGCGCCCGGCTGGTCCAGTTCTACAGCGCCATGGTCTACGAGGGACCGGGCCTTGCGGCGCGCCTCGCCCGCAGCCTCGGCGAGCGGCTGGCGCGCGAGAACACGACGCTGGAACTGCTGTGCGGCCGCGACGCGGCGCTGTGGCTGCAGCCGACCGACCACTAGGACGGCCTGCGAACCGACGCCCTGGAGAGAGGCCGTCGCCATGGCGGGCCTGCCCCGAAGCCGCCTTGCGCGCCTCAGTCCCCGATGGGCAGCAGGAAGTGGCCGCGCAGCGTCGCGATGGGCCGGTCGTGTTCTTCCTGCCAGGCTTCGGCATGCACATTGACGACCCGCCGGCCGAGCTTGGTGATGACCGCCCGGCCATAGGTGTCGACCGGCCGGCCGGACCGCAGATAGTCGATGTTGATGTCGACCGGCTTGGGCATCACGCCGGCATTGGCCTCGAAGACGACCTGCATGATCGCCGTCGTTTCCAGGAAGCCGCCGACCACGCCGCCATGCAGGGCGGGCAGGACCGGATTGCCGATGAGGTGCTGGCCGAAGCGCAGGACCGTGGTGATCTCCGTGCCCTTGCGCTCGACCACGATGCCCAGATAGCGCGCATAGGGAATGGCGGCGATCAGCTCGGCGAGATCGGGCCGGGAGCCCGTCCTTGCGGCGTCGCCCAGGATCTGGCTGAGCGGCCGCGCCGGCAGCCGGTCGCCGGCGCTCACGGCGCGCCGTCCGGCTTGCGCCCGCCGCCGGTGCCCAGCATGAAGGCCGCCGAGACCGCGGCGATGGGATCGTTCCGGTCGGTGTGATAGGCGACGCCGCGCACGAAGGCGACGGTCTTCGTCATGCGATAGCATTCGGCGAAGGCGTAGATGTCCTCGCCCGCCGTCGCGGGCCGCATATAGTCGATGCGCAGATCGAGCGTCGCGATGCCGCCGAAGGCGCGCAGCCGCGACTGGATGGCGATGCCGGCGGTGTTGTCGAGCAGCGACGTGATGACCCCGCCGTGCAGCACGCCGGTTTCCGGATCGCCCGACAGATGCGCCGCATAGGGCACCCTGGCGACCGCGGTGCCGTTGCCGATCTCGACCACGGCCATGCCCAGTCCCTCGGCATGGGGGATGCCGGCGAGCAACTGGGCGCCGAAGGCTTCGGTCGAGCTCATGGACCCCGCATAGCGCAGTCGCCGCCGCCGCTCCAGATGCCGCAACGGCAGCGGCGCGGGTGACAGCGGCATCGCGCTGGGCTTAACTCGCGCCAACCGCACGGAGGATCGCATGATCGACTTCTACACCTGGACCACGCCGAACGGCCGCAAGGTCTCGATCATGCTGGAGGAGTGCGGACTGGCCTACACGGTTCATCCCGTCAACATCACGATGAACCAGCAGTTCGAGCCGAGCTTTCTGAAGATCAGCCCGAACAACAAGATCCCCGCCATCGTCGACCGCGAGACCGGCACGACGGTCTTCGAGTCCGGCGCGATCCTGCTCTACCTCGCCGAGAAGACCGGCCGCTTCCTGCCCAAGTCGGGCGACGCGCGCTGGAAGGCGGTCGAGTGGCTGATGTGGCAGATGGCGGGGCTGGGACCGATGGCCGGCCAGCTCAACCATTTCGCGGTCTACGCCAAGGAGAAGATCCCCTACGCCATCGAGCGCTACTCCAACGAGTATGCGCGCCTGATGGGCGTCCTGGAGAAGCGGCTGGTCGAGGCCGAGTACCTTGCGGGCGAGGAGTATTCGATCGCCGACATGGCGGTCTATCCCTGGGTCGCCGGCACGCTGCCGGTCGTCGTCAAGAACTTCAGGGGCCTCATCAAGAGCCATGTCCATATCGACAAATGGCTGAAGCATGTGCACGACCGCCCCGCCGTCCAGCGCGGCATGAACGTGCCGCCGGCCGACTGAGCCGGCGCACGCGCGGGCCTTGCCCCGCACCCGCGCGGAAGGCAGTGTGCCGACCATCGAACCATCGCCGGACGGATCTTCCATGAGCGCACTTCCCAGATCCTGCATCGTCGGTGCGGGCTGCTCGGGCTTCACGACCGCCAAGGCCCTGCAGGATCGCGGCCTGCCCTTCGACGTCTTCGAGAAGACCGGGGAGATCGGCGGCACCTGGAACTACAACAATCCCGGCGGAACCTCGGCCTGCTATCAGTCGCTGCACATCGACACGTCGAAGACGCGGATGCAGTTCGAGGATTTTCCGATTCCGGACCATTTCCCCGACTATCCGCACCACGCGCAGATCCTGCGCTACTTCAACGACTACGTCGATCACTTCAAGCTTCGCGACAAGATCACCTTCAACACGGCGGTCGAGAGCGCCACGCGCCGCGCCGACGGCGTGTGGCAGGTGAAGCTGTCGACCGGCGAGACGCGGCTCTACGATGCGCTGTTCGTCTGCAACGGCCATCACTGGGATCCGAACACGCCGTCGTTTCCCGGCGCCTTCGACGGCGTGGAGATGCACAGCCACGCCTATCGCACGCCGTTCGAGCCGCACAATCTGGTGGGCAAGAACGTCCTCGTGGTCGGCATGGGCAACAGCGCCATGGACATCGCCAGCGAGCTCGCCCAGAAGCCGATCGCCCGGCGGCTGATGGTCGCGGCGCGCCGCGGCGTGTGGATCTTTCCCAAATACATCAACGGCCACCCGCCCGACAAAGGCGTCGCGCCCGCCTGGATGCCGCAATGGCTCTACCGCTTCGTGATGAAGCGCATGGTGGTGAAGGCGGTCGGCCACATGAGGAACTACGGCCTGCCCGAGCCCGAGCATCATCCCGCCGATGCGCATCCCTCGGTGTCGGGGGAGTTCCTGACCCGCGCCGGCTGCGGCGACATCGTCATGAAGCCGAACATCGCGGAGAAGATGGGCCGGCAGGTGAAGTTCACCGACGGCTCGATCGAGGACGTCGACGCCATCATCTACGCCACCGGCTACAACATCACGTTCCCGTTCCTGGGGGCGGATGTCGCGCCGGTGGTCGACAATCATATCGGCCTCTTCAAGCGGATCTGGCGGCCGGGAATTCCCAACCTCTTCTTCATGGCGCTCGCCCAGCCGCTGCCGACGCTGGTCAACCTCGCCGAGCGCCAGGCGCGCTGGATCGCGGCGTTCCTGATGGGCGAGTACGCGCTGCCGCCGCAGGAGGAGATGGAGAAGGTCATCGTCTCGGACGAGCAGGCGGCGATGGGGCGCTACTACAAGTCGCGCCGCCACACGATGCAGATCAGCTTCGACAAATACTGCATCGACATCGGCATGGAACGGGAGCGCGGACGGGTGCGGGCCGCGCAGGCCGGCTACGGCCCCGGCAAGCTGCCCATTCCCCCTCTTGCCGAGACCGCCGCAATTGCGCCAACTGCCGAAGCGGCATAGGCCGGCGGTCTGAGGGGGCCAGCGTGAAAGCGAGGAGTGTATTGGCTGCGGCGCTCGCCGTCGCGGTCGCGGCGTGTTCGGGCGGCGCGCGGCGCGGGCCGGACATCCCGGTCGGCACGCTCGGCCTGCCCTACGAGGTCGACAGCGACCAGGTCACCTCGTTCGTGTGCTCGAACGAGAAGCACTTCACGCTGGGCTATCTCGACTGGGGCATCGTGTTCTCCACCGGCATAGGCGGCGTCATCCCGATGCGGATCTCCGGCTCGACCGCCGGCGTTCGCTATGACGGCGGCAATTTCACCGTCATCACCGTGGCGAACCGGGCGACCGTCTACTACAACGACGACTACGTGATGCAGGATTGCTACGCGATCATGCAGTAGGAGTTGCGACATGCTGAGTGCGATCGTCCTCGCCGCCGCCGTCGCCGTGCCGGCGGCCGGCGACCCGATGTGGGAATCCTACGCCTGCGAGGGCGGCCCGACGGTCCGCCTGGCGCTGGCCGGCGAGCGGCCGGCCGAGCGCGGCTTCCTGGCCCTGGAGACGGGCATCGTCGTGCTGGAGCGCCACAAGGAGGATGCGCCGGCCGTACTGCGCGGCGCGGGCTACATGGTGCGCGCCTCGAACTGGCTCGACATCCTCTATGCGCCGCCGGGCCGCGAACGCGCCGCCTGGCAGTGCCGGGTCGAAGGCGCCACCGCAACGCCGGCCCGGCCCGCACCGGAGTAGTCGGATGGACGGCATCGTTCGCTTCGACCCCGACCGGCTGGACAGCGCCGCCGCCGAAACCGGCGCGCCGCCGCCGGAGAGGCTCGTCGAGGGCGCCCCGGTCTTTCGTACCTGGACGCTGGCCGAAAGCGCCGACGGCAAGACCTTCGCCGGGGTCTGGGAAGCGACGCCGGGGGCCTGGCGCGTCGCCTATGACGAATGGGAGTATTGCGCGATCCTCTCCGGCTCCAGCACGCTGACCCGCGACGGCGGGGCGCCTGTGCACCTGAAGGGCGGCGACCACATCGTCATCGAGCCGGGTTTCGCGGGCGTCTGGCGGGTCGAGGCGACCACGCGCAAGACCTTTGTCGTCCGCCTGCCCTGAACGAGCAAGGGATACTGCGATCGCCATGGCCGCACCGTTCGAACGACGCGAACTGCCCGAGCAGGGGTTTTTCGGACGCCTGTTCGGCCGGGTGAACCGCGAAGGCATGCTCGCCGAGGTCGAGGCGGCGCTGGCCGACGCCGAGGACTGGGCCGCGGTGCCGCGCGCCGCCATCGAGGCGATCGAGGCCAAGTACGGCGGCACGCTCCTCGCCGACGCAAGAGACGAGGCCATGGCGCTGGTCTGCCGCGCCGCCGACAGCCTGACGCCGCAGCAGATCGTCGAGGGCGGCGTCCCCCGGCTGCGGGCACTGGGCGGGTGTCTCGGCGTCGGTCCGGAAGCCGACGCGGTCGCCCGCGCGCGGGCCGCGACCGCGCTGGGCGAAGCGGCGCAGATCCTGATCGCCGACGACGATCTCAGCGACGCCGACCGCGCAAGCTTCGCGGCCGCCGCCGAGGCGTGCGGCATCGGCAGCGAGGCGATGGTATCGATCCTGACCGGCGCGGTGACGGCGCGCCTGAAGGCGGAAATCGCCGCGGCGATCTCGGATGGCCTGCTGAGCGACGAGGAAGAGGCGCGCATCGCGGCGCTCGGCCAGGCGCTCGGCGCGCGGCTGGAACTCGACGCGCAGATGCACGACGCGCTGCTGCAGGCGAGGCGCCTGTGGCTGGTCGAGGAAGGGACCCTGGAGCCGGTCCCGGCGCCGATCGCCCTGCCGCGCACCGAGGCCTGCCTGTTCGCGGGCTACGGCCAGGTCCTGGAGCCGCGCACGCGCGGCAAGCGCGCCTTCACCCACTCCTACGGCGCCGGCGATATCGTGCTGACCACGAAGCGCATCATCTTCAACGGCGGCGACAAGAACATCGCGGTCCGCCTCAATACGGTGATCGAATTCCAGGCCTATGACGACGGCGTCGAGGTGCGACGGGCCTCGGGCAAGCCGCTCACCTTCGCCCTGAACGCCCGCGACGAATGGTTCGCGCGTCTGTTCGCCAGAGCCCGCCGCGACGCCGGCTGAGCGCGCTGCGGCATTGTGATCTCTGGCGGCCGGCCGCCCGGCAGCGCCACACTGCGGGGTCTTGCGATGGGGACGTACAGGCCATGAGTCTCGGCAGCGAGCACACCAGAGAATATTTTACCCGCGTCGCGGCCGATATCGGCCGGCTCGATGTCCGCCTGATCGTTCTCAACCACTGCCTGCCGGACCTTCCCGACCTGCTGGACGCGGCGCAGGCGATGGCCCCGATCTCGCTGTTCGTCCCCGTACCCTACTCGGTCAATACGCAGGTCCTCGCGCGCCTGATGGAGAAGTTCCCGGTCGAGACGCCGCGCATGGAGACGCTGATCGACCACGAGGCGCTGGCGGCGATCGTCCGGCCGCATCTCCAGACCGGGCGGACGGCGATCCTGGAGGTCGGCGGCTATTTCGCCCCCGCGCTCGCCCGTCTCAAGGCGGAGTTCGGCGAGCGCATTGTGGGCTTCGTCGAGGACACCGAAGCCGGACACCGCCGCTATCTGAGGGCCGAGCCGCTGCCCTACACGGTGATGTCGGTGGCCCGCAGCCCGGTGAAGCAGCAGGAAGACGCGCTGGTCGGACCGGCCTGCGCCTTTTCGGCCGAGCGGCTTCTGAAGTCGCGCGGCATGTATCTTCAGGCCCGGCGCTGCGTCATCATCGGCTACGGCAAGGTCGGGCGCGGCGCCGCTTCGGCGCTCGCCGGGCGGCACAATTCGGTCACCGTCTACGACATCAACCCGATCCGCCGCACGGTCGCCATGGGCGACGGCTTCCGCATCCCGGATCGCGAGTCGGCGCTGTCCACCGCCGATCTCGTCTTCGGCTGCACCGGCGCGACCAGCCTCCACGGCGACGATTTCCCGCGCCTGAAGAACGGCGCCATCCTCGTCTCGTGCAGCTCCAAGCGACACGAATTCGACCTGACGGCGCTCAATCGCGACTATCAGCGCACCGAACTCGCGCCCCATATCGATCGCTACGACCGGGACGGCCACACGCTCTATCTGCTGGCCGGCGGCGCCCCGGTGAACTTCCTCGACGGCGGCGTCGGCGGCCCGGCGCTGCCGCTGGTGCAGGCCGAGATCCTGATGGCGACGGCGGCGCTGCTGGAGGCGCCGCGCGATTGCCCGGCCATCGCCGAGATCGGCGAGGATCGCCGCCGCCGCCTCGCCGAGATATGGATCGAGACCTTCTGCGATCCGAAGTCCGGCTCCTATCGCGCATGAGCCTGATCTCGCCCGCCCGCCGCGCCTTCTTCGCCGACGTGGCGGCGTGGGTCGGGCGGCAGGCGGACGCCTCGATCGTCATCACCCATCTGCTGCCGCAGCGCGGCGAGTTCCTGGAGGCGCTGCACCGGATCGCGCCCATCGCGCTTGTCATTCCCGTTCCCTATTCGGTGCATCCGCCGACCCTGGACGAGGTCGCGGCCCGCTATGCGGTGGCGCGTCCCTCGCTCGACGAGATGCTGGACCCCCAGCACATGAGCGCGCTGATCGCCCCTTACCTGGGCGGCGGGCCGACCGCACTGATCGAGATCGGCGGCTATTTCGCCTCGGCCCTGGACTTGCTGAAGGCGCGCTACGGCGCGCGCATCCTCGGCTGCCTGGAGGACACGGAAGCCGGACACCGTCGCTACGACGCCGCCGCGCCTCTGCCCTATCCGGTGGTGTCGGTGGCGCGCAGCCGCCTGAAGCAGGCGGAGGACGCGCTGGTCGGGCCGTCCTGCGTCTTCTCGGCCGAGCGGCTGCTGAAGGGGCAGGGTCTCTATCTCCACGCCCGCCGCGCGCTGGTGCTGGGTTACGGCAAGGTCGGGCGCGGCGCGGCGCGGGCGCTCGACGGCCGCGACGCGCCGACCTCGGTCTTCGACGTCAACCCGGTGCAGCGCGCGCTGGCGATGAGCGAGGGCTTCCCCATCCCCGAGCGCGAGGCGGCGCTGGCCAATGCCGACATCGTCTTCGGCTGCACCGGCACGACGAGCGTCGGACCGGACGAGCTGGGGCTGCTGAAATCCGGCGCGATCCTCGTCTCGTGCAGCTCCAAGCGCGTCGAGTTCGACGTGGCGACGCTTGAGCGCGACTATGCGCGGACGCCGGTCGCGCCGCATATCGACGCCTATGCCAAGCCCGGACAGACGCTCTATCTGCTGGGCGGCGGCGCGCCACTCAATTTCGGCGGCCGGGCGCGGTCGCTGGTCCAGGCCGAGATCATGGCGGCGGTGAAGACGCTGGCCGCCGCGCCGGCGGGCGGCGCGGTCGCCGAGGTCGATGCGGCGACGCGCCAGCACCTCGCCGCGATGTGGTGCCGCGCCTTCTCCGACCCGGAGACCGGCGCCTATCGGCTGGAGCTGCTCAGAGAGCCCGCGCGATCAGCACCTTCATGATCTCGTTGGTGCCGCCGTAGATCTTCTGCACGCGCGCGTCGCGGTACATCTGGGCGATGGGGTATTCGTTCATGTAGCCGTAGCCGCCGAAGAGCTGGAGGCAGGCATCGACGATCTTCACCTGCTCGTCGGTGACCCAGAGCTTGGCCATCGAGGCGGTGTAGGCGTCGAGCTTGCCGGCGAGCAGCTGGCCGACCGCCCAGTTGCAGAAGACGCGCGCGACGACGGCCTTGGCCTTGCAGTCGGCGAGCACGAACTGCGTGTTCTGGAAGTCCATGACCGCCTTGCCGAACGCCTTGCGCTCGCGCGTGTACTTGACCGTCTCCTCGATCGCCCGCTCGATCATCGCGACGCCCTGGAGGGCGATCTGCAGCCGTTCTGAGGGCAGCTGCTCCATCAGCGAGATGAAGCCGCGGCCCTCGCCTTCGCCGAGCACGTTGCTGGCCGGCACGCGCACGTCCTCGAAGAACAGCTCCGAGGTGTCCTGGCCGTGCAGGCCGATCTTGTCGAGTTTGCGGCCGCGGCGGAAGCCTTCGACCTCGTCCGTCTCAACGATCACCAGCGAGGTGCCCTTGGCGCCGCCGGCCGGATCGGTCTTGGCGACGACGATGATGAGGTTCGCCGTGCCGCCGTTGGTGATGAAGGTCTTGGAACCGTTGACGACGTAGCCGTTGCCGTCCTTGCGCGCCGTCGTCTTGATCGACTGGAGATCGGAGCCGGTGCCGGGCTCGGTCATGGCGATCGCGCCGATCAGCTCGCCGGTCGCCAGGCGCGGCAGCCAGCGCTGCTTCTGCTCGCGCGTGCCGTAGTGGAAGATGTAGGGCGCGACGATGGCGTTGTGCAGCGAGGCGCCGAAGCCGGTGACGCCCTTCTTGCCGAAGACGTCGATCAGCACCGCCTCGTGCGCGAAGCTGCCGCCGCCGCCGCCGAACTCCTCGGGCGCGGACGGGCAGAGCAGCCCCGCCTCGCCGGCCTTCCGCCAGACCTCCCGCGGCACCTGGCCGGCCTCTTCCCAGGCGGCGTTGTGGGGCACCAGCTCCTTGTCGGCGAACTTGGCGGCGGCGTCCTCGAAGATCAGCAGATCCTCGGTCATCCAGTCGGGGCGTTCGATGGCCTGGCTCATGGTCGGGTCCTCAGATGGAGGGTGGATTGCGGGCGGCGGGAGCATGTCCGCCCCCGGCGGCGGCATCAAGGGTGCCTTGACGTCAGGGCGACGGGCGCGGGGGCGAGGGACAGTCTTCGTCGAAGAGGCCGGCGAGGGAGAGCATCAGGGCGCCGACCAGCGACCAGGCGGGAAGCATGTAGAAGGGCACGCCGAAGAGATCGCCTGCCGCGGGCCCGCCGGACGGCTGCACGAAGGCCCATACCCCGCCGACCCCGACCAGCCAGGCCTCGGCGCCCCAGCCGATCGCGCCGAACAGCGCGATGAGGACTCGGCGGCGCGGGCCGTGCAGCCAGAGCGTCAGGGCCAGCAGCGCGGCGAGCGCGCCAAGGGCCGCCCAGGGCCGCGCCTGGAGCAGGATGAGTGCGGTCAGCATCATGCCGTTGAGGAACATCTGAAGGCCGGCGATGCCCTTCGGCGTGCCGGGCCGGTACCAGTCGCCGATGCTCCGGCCGATCGCGCGTGCGGTGTCCATGGCTGGTCTACGCGCGCCGGGGCCGCGCGGATGCAGATCCGGCGCAGACACGCGGCGCCCGCCTCAGGATGAGGGCCGCCCGGGGCCATGTCCGGAGCGGGCGAAGCGCCAGCGCGCCAGGGTCTGCGGCCCCCACAGCCAGACGACGAGCGCCGTGAGCGGCGCGAGGACGTCCGCCTGGAACCGAGGCTTCAATGGCGCCATCGCGGCAGCCGGGCGACCGGCCCGCGCTGTTCGCCTGGCGGGCGTGCTGCATATGCGAAGGCAGGTTCCGCGCGCTGCCGTTCGGCGCGCCAGGGCTCAGGTGGCGAGGTCGAGATAGCCGAGGCGCAGCTGCGCCTCCATCTCGCGCAGCACCGGCCTCATGCCGTCGTGGACGTCGTCGAACAACTGCTGCAGCGTCCGCCCGCCGCCGAAGATCGCCGGGTTGGAGACGATGGAGGGCGGGAAGCCGTTTTCGGTGAGCAGCTTGTTCAGGATCACCATCGTGTTGAGGCGGCCGTTGGCGTCCTGGAAGAAGTGATAGACGTGAAGCGCCCGGATCAGCCGCACGATAGCGAAAAGCTGCTGCCGCGCATTGCCGGCCGCCAGGGCCATCTCATTGTAGTAACGGTCGAACAATTGGTCGGCGAGCGCCGGGCCCTCGGCCATCTTGTAGCCGACATAGATGCGCCAGCCGCTCATGCCCGTGACCATGAGCGACACCTTGGCATTGGGGACCTTTCGTTCCTGGTTGGCCGGGATGTTCCAGTAGCTGACGCCCTCCTGGACCAGCTCGTTGATCGCTCCCTGACCCGGGATCAGATCGGTCGGGAAATGCGTCGCGCCGTTCGGCGCGTCGGTGCCCGACGGCCCGCGATTGGCGATGCCGCCGACATCGGTGGACACCGCCAGATAGATGCGATGGTAGGCGGCGTAGTTGAGCCGCTCGCCGAGCGCCATGCACGAGCCGAGCTCGACCTTGAAGACCCGCATCATCACGGCGTGAAAACCCTTCGACTGCTGACGGTCGAAGAGCAGGCAGGCATTCGCGTTCTTGTGGTGCTTCTTGTCGATGAAGAGCTTCCACCACGAGGTTTTCGGCAGCAGATCGATCGGCACCGTCGTCAGCTTCATGCCGCTGCCGAGCAGCAGGTCGCCGGAGACCGAGTGGCTGACGACGTCGGAGAAGTCGGTGAACGACATGGGCTGCGCCCTCCTTCGAACAGGGCTGGAGAAGGCAGACTCTGGATGACGTTGGGTTAACGCTACACCCGCCAGAGAGGCGCGCCAAGGCGGCGCCGCAGCGCTCCCGCGGTCACGACGGCCGCGGAGCCGGCGTGGGGCGGGCGAAGCGCCAGCGCGCCAGGGTCTGCGGCCCCCACAGCCAGACGACGAGCGCCGTGAGCGGCGCGAGGACCAGCGCCGCGGTCATCGGATCGTAGGCCGAGCCATAGTTGGGAAAGAGGAAATAGGCGACGTTGCAGAATGCGTGAAAGACGATCGCGACGAAGAGGCTGCCGCCCGAGGCGTTCGCGAGCCAAAGCGTGAGGACGCGCAGCAGCACCGTCACGGCGCAGTGCCAGGCTACCCAGACGACGCCGTTGCCGGTCTGGAGATAGGGCACGATGTGCCAAGCGGACCAGAATCCGCCGACGGCCAGCGCCGCAGCGAGCGCGCTCATGCGCGTCTGGAGACGCTCGGAGGCGACGGCCTGCCAGCCGACTTCCTCCAGCGTCCCGCTGACGAGGAAGAGGGCTAGGAAGACGGGTATGGCCGCAGGGCCGATCGGGGGCCCGGGCGGGGCCCGCCCGGCGAGAACCACCGCGCCCCCGGAGAGGGCGAGCGCGGCTGGCACCAGGCGGGCCGCGGCGGCGATCCAGAGCGGGCCGCGCGCGACCCGCCAGTCGCCGATGCGTGCGAGCAGGGCGCGGACGCCCGTGCCGCCGCCCTCGCGCGCCGTGACGATGAGCGCCGCCGCGAACGGGCAGACGATCATCAGCGCGCTGAGCGGCAGGCGGATCGGCAAGGCGAGGTCGAGCCAGCGCTCGGCGGCAGGTCCGAACACCCAGAACGGCAGGGCGAAGACGAGCGTGAGAAGGAAGAAGGGCAGTACGCGCTGCGCCGTCATTGTAAGTCCTCGTCAGGCGCCGCATTGCAGGCCCGAGCCTTCAGAGCAAAAGGACGCGGTACGTTGACGGCCGTCAACGGGGCTTGCCTCATACCGGGGCAGGATCGCAGGCAAGCACCGATGAGGGAGATGCGCCGATGCGCGCGATGGCGCTGCTGGGAGACGACAGCCGGCTGACGCAGGTAGAACGCCCGGACCCGGCACCGGGTCCGGGCGAGGTGGCGCTCAAGGTCTCCGCTTGCGGCGTCTGCCGCACCGATCTGCATATCGCCGACGGCGACTTGCCGCGGCTGCGGCCGGGCATCGTGCCGGGGCACGAGATCGTCGGCACGGTCGCGGCGCTGGGGGCGGGCGTGACGGCGCTGCGGCTCGGCGAGCGGGTAGGCGTCCCCTGGCTCGGCGGGGTATGCGGCGTCTGTCCCTATTGCGCGGAAGGAGCGGAGAATCTGTGCGACGCGCCGGTCTTCACCGGCTGGACCCGCGACGGCGGCTATGCCGAAGCCTGCACCGCCGATGCGCGCTTCTGCGTGAAGCTGCCGGAGGCGCTGGAAGACGCGGTCGCCGCGCCCTTGCTCTGCGCCGGGCTGATCGGGTTCCGGGCCTGGCGCATGGCGGCGGCGGCCCGTCCGGTGAAGCGGCTCGGCCTCTACGGCTTCGAGGCGGCGGCGCATCTGCTCGCCCAGCTCGCGGTGCACGAGGAGCAGAGGATCCATGCCTTCACCAAGCCGGGCGACGCGGCGGGACAGGCCTTCGCGCGCCGCCTCGGCTGCGTCTGGGCGGGCGGCGCGGACGAGATGCCGCCGGAGATGCTGGACGCCGCGATCCTCTTCGCGCCGGCAGGCGAGCTTGTGCCGCGCGCGCTGAAGGCGGTGCGCAAGGGCGGCACGGTCGTCTGCGGCGGCATCCACATGAGCGACATCCCCTCGTTCCCCTATGCCGATCTTTGGGGCGAGCGGCGGATCGTCTCGGTCGCCAATCTGACGCGCGAGGATGCGGCGCTCTATCTGCCGCGCGCCGCCGCCGCCGGCGTGCGGCCGACTGTGACGCGCTATGCGCTCGCCGACGCCAACCGGGCGCTGGCCGATCTCTCCGACGGGCGGATCGAGGGCGCCGGCGTGCTGGTCATGTCTTGAGGCGTTCCTGGCGGAGCTGCGAGCGGCGCACCTTGCCGGCATCGTCGCGCAGCGGCTCGCTCGTGAACTCGATCGAGCGCGGGCGCTTGTAGACGACAAGCCGCTCGGCGAGGTGGGCGAGGAGATCGGCCTCGGTGAGTCCGGGCTTCGCCTGCACGATGGCGTGCACCTTGTTGCCGAGATCCTCGTCGGGCAGACCGATGACGCAGCTCGACTGCACCAGCGGGTGGTCGTCGATCGCCGCTTCCACCTCGGCCGGATAGACGTTCGCGCCGCCGACCAGGATCATGTCGGTGCGGCGATCGGCGAGATAGAGATAGCCGTCTTCGTCGAACCAGCCGATGTCGCCGATCGACTCCCATCCGCCCGCGAGGGGCTTGGAGTCCGCGCCGAGATAGCGATAGGTCTCGGGCGCGCCCTCGGCGCGGCGCATGAAGACCTCGCCCGTCTCGCCCGGCGGCAGGCGCTTGCCGTCCGCCGAAAAGGCAGCCATCTCGCCGCCGCCGAAGACCCGCCCGACCGAGCCGCGATGGGCGAGCCATTCGTTGCCGTCGAGGATCGTCGAGGCGATGCCCTCGGTGCCGCCATAGAGCTCCATCACGGCGTCCGGCCCGATCCAGCCGATCCACGCTTCCTTCAGCCAGGGCGGGCAGGGGGCGGCGAGGTGCCAGAGCGTTTTCAGCGAGGCGATGTCGTAGTTCGCCTTCACCTCGTCGGGCAGCCGCCAGATGCGACCCATCATGGTCGGCACCATGTAGACCCATGTCGCCTTGTGGCGGTCGATGAGGGCGAGCGTCTTCTCGGCGTCGAATTTCGGCATCAGCACGACCGGCGCGCCGGCCTCCAGCGCCGCGAACGTCGTGATGAGCGGGCCGTTGTGATAGAGCGGCCCCGGCATGAGGCAGATGTCGTCCGGACCGATCCGCCAGACGATCCCCGAGAGGCCGGTCGCGGCGGACGACGCGCCCGAGACGATGAGCTTGGGCCGTCCGGTCGAGCCGCCCGAGGTCGGCGCCTTCCACGAGGGCGAGAGGATGTCGGCGAGATCGCTGTCGTCGGCGGAGAGGGCGAGCAGATCGCCCACCGAAACCGAGGGACGTCCGGTATCGAAGGGCGCACCGATGACGATGGGGCCGCCGGCGAGATCGGCGATCGCCTTCAGTTCGGCCTCCGGCAGCCGCGAGGAGACCGGCTGGGGCGTCGCGCCGACTTTCCACAGGCCGTAGCAGACCTCGATGAAGCCGATGCCGTTGGGCAGCGCGATGGTGACGAGGTCGCCCTGCCTGACGCCTTTCGCCGCCAGGCCCCGCGCGATGCGGTTGGAGCGCCGGTGCAGCGCGGCCCACGAGATGCGTTCGTCCTCGAAGGTGACGGCGGTCTCATCGCCCTTGGCGGCGGCGATCCGGCCGAGCTGGGCGCCGAGCGAGACGAGACTCTCGGGATGCGCCATGATGTCGGCCGCCCGCGCGGCGTAACGCTCCGCCATCGCCGCGGTGCCGCGCGGCTGTTGCCCTTGTCCTGTCATCTCGTCCCTGCGTGTTTTCTTATGGCGCGATGGCGGCGAGCCTAGAACGCCTCCGCCGCCAGCGCCATCACCGGTCCGGCGCCGGTCTTCAGCTTGGCGAGATGGGCGGCGGCGTCGGGCAGCACGCGCTCGACGAAATAGCGCCCGGTCACGAGCTTGGCGGCGCAGAATTCGTCGCTCGCCGCCTTGGGCGCGGCGGCCTTCGCCATCAGCGCCCAGGCATAGGCGAGGCCGCAGAGGCCGAAGAGATAAAGATAGTCCATCGAAGCCGCGCCGGCGTTGTCGAAGTTCGAGAGGCTGTTGTTCATCAGCCAGGTCGTGCCGTCCTCAAGCTGGCCGCGCACGGACCGGAGCCCGGCGACGAACGGTGCGAGCGCCGCGTCATCCTGGTTGGCGGCGATGAAGTCGTCGAGGATCCTGAACCACGCGAAGACCGCGCGGCCGCCGTTCGCGGCGAGCTTGCGGCCGACGAGGTCAAGCGCCTGGATGCCGTTCGCGCCTTCGTAGATCATGGCGATGCGGGCGTCGCGCACGAACTGTTCCGCGCCCCATTCGGCGATGTAGCCGTGTCCGCCATAGACCTGCTGCGCGTCGACCGCGTTGGCGAAGCCCTTGTCCGTGAGGTAGCCCTTGAGCACGGGGGTGAGGAGGCCCATCAGGTCCTCGCTCGCCTCGCGCGCCGTCTCGTCCTTCGCCTTGTGGGCGAGGTCGCCGTGCAGCGAGGTCCACAGCATGAAGGCCCGGGCGCCTTCGTTGAACGCCTTGATGTTCATCAGCACGCGGCGGATGTCGGGGTGGACGATGATCGGATCGGCCGGCTTGTCGGGGAATTTCGGGCCGGGCAGCGAGCGGCCCTGCAACCGGTCCTTGGCGTAGGCGACGGCGTTCTGATAGGCGGCGACCGATTGCGAGAGCCCCTGAACCGCGACGCCGAGGCGGGCCTCGTTCATCATCGTGAACATGGCGCGCATGCCCTTGTGGGCTTCGCCGATGAGATAGCCGGTCGCGCCGTCGTAGTTGAGGACGCAGGTCGCGTTGCCGTGGATGCCCATCTTGTGTTCGAGCGAGCCGCACGAGACGCCGTTGCGCGCGCCCAGCGTGCCGTCGGCGTTCACCAGGTATTTGGGCACGATGAACAGCGAGACGCCCTTGATGCCAGCGGGCGTGTCGGGCCCGGCGATCTTGGCGAGCACCAGATGGATGATGTTCTCGGCGAGGTCATGCTCGCCGGCCGAGATGAAGATCTTGGTGCCGGATATCCTGTAGCTGCCGTCGGCCTGCGGCTCGGCGCGGGTGCGCATGAGGCCGAGATCGGTGCCGCAATGCGGCTCGGTCAGGTTCATCGTGCCGGTCCACGCGCCGCTCACGATGTTCGGCAGATAGGTGTCGCGCTGCGCCTGCGAGCCGTGGACGTGGATCGCCGAATAGGCGCCGTGGCTGAGGCCCGGATACATCACGAAGGCCATGTTGGCGGCCGAGACCATTTCGCTGAAACAGGAGCCGAGCACGTTGGGCAGGCCCTGGCCGCCATAGTCGGGATCGGAGGTGAGCGCGCCCCAGCCGCCGTCGGTGAACTGCCTGTAGGCCTCCTTGAACCCCTTGGGCGTCGTCACCGAGCCGTCGGCGTTGCGGGTGCAGCCTTCCTGATCGCCCGAGTGATTGAGCGGCTGCAGCACGTCCTCGGCGAGCCGCGCCGCGCCGTCCAGGATGGCGTCCACCATGTCGGGCGTCGCGTCGGCGAAGCCCGGCAGATCACCATAGGATTGCAGGTCGAGGACGTCGTTCAGGATGAAGCGATAGTCGGCCAGCGGCGCGGTGTAGCTCGGCATGGGGTCCTCATCTGCGGCCTGGCCGCGAGTCGTCATTTCTGAGCTTTTATAGCGCAAGCTGCGGCGCGGCCCACAGGGGCGCCGGAATGCAGACGGGCCGCGCTTGCCGCGCGGCCCGTCGGAAGGCCTGGAGGGATGCGGACCGTCAGGTGCCGGTGCGCGGCATCACGCCGTAGCCGACGAGGTTCATCGACTTGTCGCGGGCTTCCGCTTCCTCGCCGACCTGGATGCGCTCGTCCATCCAGGCGATCGACTGCTTGAGGCCTTCGATCGAGGCGTCGATGTCGATGCGCTGCTGCTCCAGCGCGACGATGCGGTCGGCGAATTTCTTGCGGCTGACCTTGAGCTGCGTCACCTGGCCATCGCCGATGTCGTAGAGGTCGAGCATTTCGCGGATTTCGGCGAGCGAGAAGCCGACGCGCTTGCCCTGCACGATGAGGCCGAGGCGGGCCCGATCGCGCACCGAAAAGATGCGCGTCTGACCCTGACGGGCCGGCGCGATCATGCCTTCGGATTCGTAAAACCGGATTGCGCGCGGGGTGATGTTGAACTCGCGCGCGAGCTCGCTGATCGAGAAAGTCGTCTTCATACGCTTCGGCTCCCTAGGCCACACCATTCCACGGGTCTTCGGCCCGTAGCGTGACACAGTATAAACCGCGCTGACGTAAGCGGCAACGTCAAGGATGCAAAATTTTCGATCCATTTGACGTGCGCGTAATGTTGTTGCGCCTCGTGGTAAACGACACCCCTTTTCTTGCGCAGGTGGAATTCGAAGTCCAAATCAGCTCGACGCGGGCGGCGGGTCGTTCAAGTGCTCATTGTCGGCCCTCTCCTCTGTTTTCGCTGCGTCCTCGCGTGCCTGGGCGGCGTCGGCGAGCGGCGTGAGGGCGTCGAGTTTCCGGTGCTGATGCACCTTGCGGTAGTGGAGGAGTACGGTCGGGATCAACGCGATCTCGATCTCGATTTCGTCGAACGCCATGCCGACGAACTGCGTCGCGCGCTGGATCTGGCGGACATTGTGCAGCCGCTCGATGAGCTGGCGGGTGAACCACTTGCCCTCGCAGTCCTTGAGCAGCGCCTCGCGGACCTCGTCGCTGATCTCCTCGTCGAGGGCCAGGTGCAGCAGCACCTTGGGCGGTACCGACAGACCCAGCTCGATCTCGGAGACCCGGTAGCCGGCCCGTTCCAGGAACGGCAGCGCCTCGTTGAGGTTGGCGACGATCGACCTGACCGCCTCGGTCGAGGCGGTGGCGATGGTCTTCGAGGCGCTCTGGGGGATCGAGACCGTGGTGTCGGAGACCGCCTTGCCGACCTTGCCGAACGCCGCCCCCGTCTGCTGACGCACCTCGTCGAAATGCGACACCGTGTGCTTGGCCATCTCGGCGCTTTCGTGTGCCCCCTCGCGGGCGACGCTGACGGTCTCGCGCGCCACCTCGGCCGTCACGTGTGCGGCCTTGGCGGCGGCGTCCTTGGTGGCGGCCGCGATCTTCTGCGCTGTCGATTGCAGCCGCGACCAGAGGCCGCCCTTGGCGGCGTGCGGCGCCTCCGGGCCGCCCTCGGGCGGCGGTTCGGCCGTGCTGTCATGCGCTTCGGCCGCCGGCTCGAGCGGCGGGGTGGGGTCGGGGCCGGGCGGGCCGGCCGGCGGATCGTCGGGCGTCGTCATGGCGGCACCTCACCAGAGCGCCGGGCCGTTGAGAAGGCGTCGATTGACGGTTCTTCATCTTGGTTAACCGCGGGCGTTAACTTTTAACCTCGCATTAACGCCAATCGTCCCAACGTGGCACGGCCGGGAGGGGGATTTGCCCGGGCGCGCGATTCGGCGCGCCGCAGGCTGTCCGGCTGCCGGAGCGTTCTTAACCACTATCTGCCGGGGCGACCGGCCTGAAGGCTTCCGATGAGATCGCGCGTTCCGTGGAACGTGTCGGGCATACCGCCGGAACTGCGGGACGCGGCGCGCCGCGCCGCCGAACGGGCCGGCGTGCCTCTCGAGGAGTGGCTGCAGGGCGTCATCGCTGAACGAACGGCCGGTTTGCCCCCTTCCAGGGGCAGCCGGTCCGAACAAGGAGCCGCCGACATGAGCGCGGGATCGTATCTGCGTCGCGACGACAATCCGTGGAACGCCTATTCGCGGGTGCCGGGCAACCGGCCCCGGGAGACCGGGTACGGCATGGGCGATCCGGGCGGCGCGCTCACCGATCTCCACCGCCGGATCGAGGAGACCGAGCGGCGCCAGTTTGCCGCGGTCGAGCAGCTGGACCGGGCGGTCGCGGCGATCGCCGACCGGCTGGAATCGGCCGACAGCCTGAAATCGGCGGCCGACAGCGCGATGCGCGCCGCCGCCGAGGCCTACGAGACCTCCAATCGCGAACAGACCTCGGCCTTCGAATCGCTGGAGCGCTCGGTCGATGGCATGGTGTCGCGCCTTGAAGAAACCTCGTCGAAGGCCGAGACGGCGCTCGCCGCCACCTCCTCGCTGTCCGGCGTGCAGGAGGCGATCGACCGGCTGAAGGGCCAGATCGAGCAGTCGGCCGCGCGGGCCGCCGCTTCGGGCGGAGACCTGGAAAAGGCGATCGGGGCGATCGCCGCAAGGCTCGGCGCGCTCGAAAAGAACCAGGCGAATGCGCTCGACGCGACCTTTGCCGACCTCAAGAAGCAGTTCGCGGCCGCCGAGTCGCGGGCGCTGGAGTCGGCCAATGCGCTGACCGCCTCGTTCGCCGCCCTGTCGGGGCGCCTCAACGGACTGGACGAACGCCACGGCCTGTTCGGCGAGGAGTCCGCCCATTCGCGCGAGGTCCTCGCGACGCTGGAAGCCGCCGTCGGCCATCTGCGCAGCCAGACCGCCAGCGCCGAGGCGCGCGCCCACGAAAGCGCCCGCGACCTCGCCCAGTCGCTGTCGCAGATCGCCGACCGGCTCGGCACGCTGGAGAGCCGCCATGCGGTCGCCGCGGCGGAGCAGGACCGCGCCCGCGGCCTGTTCGAGACTTTCGAGCAGTCGATCGCCTCGCTGAAGGCCCAGGCCACCCAGTCCGAAGCCCGCGCCGGCGAGGCCGCGACGACGGTCAATGCCGCGCTGTCCTCCATTTCCGAGCGGCTGGCCGGCTTCGAGGAGCGCCAGGCTTCGGCGGCGCGCGAGCTGAAGCGCTCGATCGACGACGTTTCGGCCGCCCATGCCGGCGAGATCAAGGCGCTGGCCGAGCGGCTGAACGACATCGACGGCCGCCACGGCGCGGCCTCGCGCACCGTCGAGACGGGCCTCGCCCAGGTGAGCGGCCGCCAGGACGGCGAATATCGTGCGCTGGCCGACCGGCTGAGCACCCTGGAGGCGCGCAACGCCGAGACCGCGCGCAACCTGAAGGAGACGCTGGTCAAGCTGGTCCAGCGCTGGGAAGAGCGCGGGGCGGATCATGACGCCAGCGCAGCGCTGAAGGCGCAGGCCGACGAGACGCGCTCGATCGGCGCGACGATCCAGGCCCATGCCAACCTGTTCAAGACCCACGACGACGCACTGAAGGCGCTCGAAACCCGCACCCGCCAGCAGGACGGCCGTCTCGGTTCGGTCGACGAGGCGCTGCGCGCCGCGGAATCCCGCCTCGCCGATGCCGAAGAACGGCTCGCCGCCCGACTGCGCGAGCAGCTGGCGAACGAGATCGATGCCCTGAAGGGACAGGAAGGCAGGCTCTCCGCCCACGAGAAGCGCATCGCCGAGCTGGAGGCGCATGCGGCTTCCGGGCCGCTTGGCTTTTCGGACGAGGACTTCGACCGCGTGCGGCGGCAGATCGCCGATGAGTTCGAGATCTACAAGGCCGGCCTGCCCGAACCCGCCGACCTCGACGTGTTGCGCGCCGAATTCGCCGGCGACATCGGCGATCTGAAGGCGCGCACCGAGAGCTTCGCCGAGGCATCGCGCCGGATCGACGAACTGGAGGCGCGGCTGACGGCCGGCGCGCCGGCCATGACGGGCGAAGACCTCGACGGGATGCGCCGCCAGATCGCGGACGAGTTCGCCGCCTTCAAGGCCGGTCTGCCCGAGTCGCCTGACATGGACGGGCTGCGCGCCGCTTTCGCCGGCGACATCGGCGATCTGAAGGCGCGTACCGAAAACCTCGCCGAGGCGGTACGCCGCCTCGACGAGCTGGAAGCCCGCGTTGCGTCGCCGGCGGCCGGCGAAGAGATCGAGAAGCTGCGGGTTGCGGTCGCCGACGCCTCGACAAGCCTTCTGACCCAGGCCGAAAAGCTGGACGCGCTCGGCGCGGACCTCGCCGCCATGAAGGCGCTGCCTGCTCCGGAGACGACGCCCGACCCGGAGACGCTCGGCCGCGTCGCGACCATCGAGCAGCAGCTCCAGACGCTCGCGGTGCAGATCGGCCATGCCGAGCGGCGCCAGGGCGAATCGGCCTCGACCGTCGAGCAGGCGCTGCGCGGCGTCGGGACGCGCGTCGAAGCCGGCGAAAAGCGCCAGCGCGATGCGCTGGGCGCGATCCAGAACCAGCTCGAAGCAGCGCTGCGCCGCCTGGAAGCGCTGGAGAATGCGCCGCCGCCTGCACCGGTCGCGCCGCCTGCGCCGCCCGCGATGTCCGTCGCGCCGGCTGCGCCCATGCTTGCCCCCGCCGCCTTCGAGCGGGCGGCGAAATTCGACGAGGCGATCTCGTTCGAGCCGCCGCCGGCCGACGAGGTTGCCGCGCCGCCGCCGGCCGCCGATCTGTCGTTCGAGCCGCCGCCGGCCGCCATCGCGGAGGCCGAGGCCGATCAGGAACTGTTCGGCGCCCCCGACGCCGCGCCGCCCGCCTTCGACGAGGAGGCCTATGGCGAGGAAGACTTCGACGACGAGCCGCCCTTCGAGGACGAGGACGCCTACGCGCCGCTGACGGCCGGCGAAGTCGAGCGCAACACGCTGATCGAGCCGCCCGCCCAGGAGACCGAGGTCGAGGCGGCGATCGCCGAGGTGCTGGGCCGTCCCGACGAGCCGCCGACCCGCAGGACAGACGACTTCCTGGCCGCGGCGCGTCGCGCCGCCCAGGCCGCCGCCGCGGCTGAGGCCGACGCGCTGTCGCCGCGGGCCCGCGAAGGGCGCAACCGGTTCGACGCGACCGCGGGCGAGGGCGGCACCAACTGGGTGCGTCTGGCCCTCATGCTCTCGGTGCTGCTGGCTCTGGCCGCCGCTGCCTACTACTTCCTGGTGATGAAGCCGCAGGCGGCGCCTGAGGAGACTGCGCCGCCGGCAGCGGCGGACACGCCTGCGCCGCAGGCCGAGCCGACCGCCACGACGCCGTTCGAGGAGCTGCCGCCCGCGCCGCCGCTCGCCGGCGAACCGGCGGCCCAGCCGGAAGGCACGCCGGCCGCGCCGGATGCCGCCCCCACGGGCGAAGTCCCGCCCGCCGCCGATCCGCAGGCCGGCGCTCCTGAAACCCCGGTTGCGCCCGACGCCTCGCCGGCGCCGGCCGAGCCGGTTGCCGCCGCTCCCGCCGAGCCGGCCCCGACCGCCGCGCCCATGAGCCGGATCGAGAAGCTCACTGCCGACGCCGAGGCGGGCGATCCGCGCGCCCAGTTCGAGCTTGGCCTGCGCTACGCCGAAGGCGAGGGCGTCAAGAAGAACAACAAGGAAGCGGCGAAGTGGATGATGCGCGCCGCCGAGCAGGGCCTGCCGCCGGCCCAGTATCGCATGGGCGTGATGTACGAGCGCGGCCTGGGCGTGCCGCGCGACATGAAGCAGGCCAAGGTCTGGTACGAGCGCTCGGCGAATGCGGGCAACCGCAAGGCGATGTACAATCTGGCCGTGCTGCTGGCCGACGGATCGACCGGCAAGCCGGACTACAAGAACGCCGCCAAATGGTTCCTGGCGGCTGCTGAACTCGGCCTGAAGGACTCGCAGTTCAATATCGCGATCCTCTACGAGCGCGGCCTCGGGGTCGAGGTGAACCTGATCGAGGCCTACAAATGGTACGCCGCCGCCGCCGCACAGGGCGACACGGACGCCGGTGCCCGGGCCGCCGCGCTGGAAGGCCGGATGCCGGAAGCCGACGCCGCCGCCGCCCGCCAGGCCGCCGCCGATTTCAAGGCCAAGCCCATGAACGCCGCCGCCAACGACGTGCCCTCGCTCGAAGAGTGAGGGGGTGACGGCCTTTGGGGCTGGCGATCATCGGCGCGCGGTCCTAAAGACGGCGCGCCGGTTTCGTTTCCGCAGACCGGCTGACCGGCTGCGCCGCCGCCCGCCCGCGATGTGACATGCAAATCTACCTTCCCATCGCAGAGATGTCGGTCAATATCTGGCTGATCCTTGCGATGGGCGGGGCGGTCGGGTTCGTGACCGGCATGTTCGGCGTTGGCGGCGGCTTCCTGATGACGCCGTTCCTGATCTTCGCCGGGGTCTCGCCGGCCGTCGCCGTCGCGACCGGGGCCAGCCAGATCGTCGCTTCTTCGGTCTCGGGCGTCGCCGCCCAGATCGGCCGCCGCGCGGTCGACTTCAAGATGGGAGTGGTGCTGGTGGCCGGCGGCGTGCCCGGATCGATCGCCGGCGTCTATCTCCTCTCGGTCCTGAAGGGGACCGGACAGACCGATCTCGTCATCAAGCTGGCCTATGTGATCCTGCTCGGATCGGTCGGCCTGCTGATGCTGACGGAGAGCCTGCGCACGTTGCTGCGCGCCCGGCGAAAGGTCCCCGCAAAACCCAGGACCGCGCACCACTACTGGCTGCACGGCCTGCCGCTGAAGCTGCGCTTCCGGGTGTCCAAGCTCTATATCTCGGCGCTGCCGCCGCTGGGTCTCGGCTTTGTCAGCGGCGTCCTGTCGGGTGTGATGGGGATCGGCGGCGGCTTCATCATGGTCCCGGCGATGATCTACATCCTGCGCATGCCCACTGCCGCGGTGGTCGGCACGTCGCTGTTCCAGGTGCTTTGCGTCACCGTCTTCACGACCTTTCTGCAGGCCTGGATCAACCAGACGGTCGATGTCCTGCTCGCGCTCCTGCTCATGGTCGGCGGCGTCGTCGGCGTGCAGTATGGCGGCCGGGTGGGCGCGCGGTTGCGCTCCGACCAGCTGCGCTTCCTGATCGCGCTGCTGATCGTCGGCATGGCCTTGCGACTTGCCATCGAACTCATCGCGCCGCCGGCCGATCTCTACTCGATCGCCCCGCCGGAGGAGGCGCGATGAGACGCCTCGCGCTCTTCCTTCTCCTGGCGCTCGCACCCGCCGCGCGGGCCGACGAGCAGCTTGTCGTCGGCCTGACCGAGGACGTCATCCACATCAGTTCCAGCTTCACCGGCGCCGAGTTCGTCGTCTATGGCACGGTCGAGACGATCGACGCGTTCAAGGACGCCGACGAACGAGACATCGTCATCGTCGTGCGCGGTCCGAACCGGACCGAGACCGTGCGCCGGCGCGAGCGGATCGCCGGCGTGTGGGTCAATGCCGACGCCGCCATATTCGGCAATGTGCCCAGCTTCTATCACGTCGCGAGCACCGCGCCGCTCGATCGCATCACCGCGCCTGCGGTGCTGAAGCGCAAGAGCATCGGCCTCGACAATCTCGCCCTGGAAGAGCCGGACCGGCGCGACGCCGCCAGCTTCCGCAAGGCGCTGGTCCGGGACCGTACCGCCGCCGCGCTCTACGTGGAGGACATCGGCGGGGTCGAGATGAATGGCCCGGCGCTGTTCCAGGCGCGCATCGCGATGCCCGCCAATGTGCCCGTCGGCGCCTATACGGTGGAGGCTTATCTCTTTCGCAGCGGCCAGGAGATCAGCGCCTACTCGGCGCCGCTGGTCATCGACAAGGTGGGCCTTGAGCGCACGTTGTTCGACGTCGCGCATGCCTACAGCGCGTTCTACGGCGTTGCGGTGATCCTGCTGGGCGTCCTGATCGGGCTGGGCGCCGCCTTCGCGTTCCGCGAGCGCGACTGAGGGGTCAGCGCCGCGCGAGGCGCTGGCTGGCGACGGCGTGCACGCCGCTCTCGCCCAGCATCAGCGCCTGGAAGCGCCGCCCGAAGAGGTCGCGCAGCGCCGGATCGAAGACGTCGAGGCCGCCGGCATAGGCGCCGAAGGCCGGCAGGACGAGGCGCTCGCCGTCGGTGACGAAGCAACGGCGGCGGATCGAGCGGCCGCGCACGCTGACCCGCGCCGCCGGGTGCAGGTGCCCGGCGATCTCGCCCTGCACCGGCCGGGCACGCGGCTCGTGGCGCAGCGTCAGCGGCCCGATGCGCAATTCAAGGGCGGTCTCGCCGCCGATGCCCCTTGGCGGCGCGGGATCGTGATTGCCGAGCACGAAGGTCCAGCGCGCCGCCGCTGCGATGAGGCCTTCGAGCCGCGCCCGGTCGCCCGGCGCGAGGCGGTCTTCCGCCTTGCCGTCGTGGAAGGTGTCGCCGAGCAGAACGACATGGGCTGGGCGCAGCCGCCGCACCGCGTCCTCCAGCCGGGCGAGCGTCGCCTGCGTGTCGTAGGGCGGCAGCATCTGGCCGCGCGCGGCATAGGCCGAACCCTTTTCGAGGTGGAGATCGGCAGCGATCAGCACGCCCTCGTCCGGCCAGTAGAGCGCGCCGCTCCGGTCGGCCGTCATCGAAGCGCCCGAGATGCACAGACCTTGCTCTCCAGCGGCCTCAGACAAGGCGCGTCGCCTCCGCGATCAAAGTTTCGGCCGCCGCCTCGCCCAGCAGGTCTTCGTCGGCCGCGCCGAAGATCGGCTCCTTGCCGATCTCCAGAAGCACCGGCACGGCGAGCGGCGAGACGCGGTCGAGATGGCGGGCGACGAGTCGCCCGCGCACTCTGTGCAGCAGATCGGAGAGGCGCTGCAAGTCCAGCAATCCGGTCAGCGCGTCGTGCCGGGCGGCCTGCATGAGGATGTGGTCGGGCTCGTGCGCCTTCAGCACGTCGTAGATGAGGTCGGACGAGAAAGTAATCTGCCGTCCGGTTTTTTCCTTCCCCGGAAAGCGCGTCTCGATCAGGCCGCCGATGATCGCGCAATTGCGGAACTGGCGCTTCAGCATGATCGATTCCGACAGCCACTCCTCCAGATCGTCGCCGAGCAGATCGGGCGCGAACAGCCTGCCGAGATCGAGCCGCGACATGTCGCGCAGGCCCCAGACCGAGAGCGCGTACTCGCCGGCGACGAAGCCGAGCGGGCGCATCCCCATGCGCTCGAGACGGCGGGTCAGCAGCATGCCGAGCGTCTGGTGCGCGAGGCGGCCGTCGAAGGGGTAGCAGACGAGGTGGAATTTCGCGTTGCGCGGAAAGGTCTCGACCAGCATCTCGTCGGCCGCCGGCAACACCGAGCGCCAGGCCTGGAGGTTCAGCCATTCGGCGACCTGGGCAGGGAGGTTCCTGACCCTCTCCGGATGGGCGATCATCTCGCGCACGCGCTGGGCGAGATAGGTGGTGAGCGGAAACTTGCCGCCCTGCCAGCTCGGAACGGTCGGCTCATCGGCGGTGCCGCGTGTGACGATGGCGTCGGTCTCCACGATCGTTTCGAAGCGCAGGATCTGGCCGCCGAACACGAAACTGTCGCCGGGCGTCATCTGCTCGAAGAACCACTCCTCCATCTTGCCGAGCACGCGCCCGCCCATCAGCGGCCGGCCGCCCTTCGCCGAGCGTACAAGGCGGACGGTCAGCATCTGCGCCTCGACGATGGTGCCGGCGTTGAGGCGGTAGCGTTGCGCCACCATCGGGTTGGCGACGCGCCAGCGTCCCTCCGCCGTCTGCCGCAGCTTGGCGAACCGCTCGTAGGATCTGAGCGCGTAGCCCCCGGTCGCAACGAACGCCAGCGTCCGTTCGAAGGTCTCGCGGGCGAGGAGGCGATAGGGCTCGGCGGTGACGATCTCCTCATAGAGTTCGTCGGCATCGAACGGGTCGGCGCAGGCCATGCCGAGAATGTGCTGGGCGAGCACGTCGAGGCCGCCCTCGCGTCGCGTCTCGCCGTCCTGCTTGCCGGCCGCGACCGCCTCGCGCGCCGCCAGGCATTCCAGCACCTCGAACCGGTTGGACGGGACCAGCAGCGCCTTCGACGGCTCGTCGAGCCGGTGATTGGCGCGGCCGATGCGCTGCTGCATCCGGGAAACGCCCTTGGGCGCCCCCATCTGCACAACGAGATCGACATCGCCCCAGTCGATGCCGAGATCGAGCGTCGAGGTCGCGACGACGGCCCGCAGCCGGCCGGCCGCCATCGCCGCCTCGACCTTGCGCCGCTGGCCGGCATCGAGCGAGCCGTGATGGAGCGCTATGGGCAGGTTGGCGTCGTTGAGGCGCCACATCTCCTGGAAGGCAAGCTCGGCCTGGGCGCGGGTGTTGACGAAGACGATCGCCATGCGGGCACGGGAGATTGCCGCCATGATCTCCGGGATCGCGTGGCGCGTCGTGTGGCCCGACCAGGGAATGCGCGCCTCGGACTCGAGCACGTCGATCTGTGGCTGCGCCCCGGCCTGGCCAGTGACGAGGCGCGCCAGGCGCGGCTCTTCGGTCGTCTGCGGCACGAGATAGCGGCGCAGGTGATCGGGATCGGCGACGGTCGCCGACAGGCCGACGCGGCGATGCTGCGGCGCGAGGCGGGCGAGGCGCGCGAGGTCGAGACTGAGGAGATCGCCGCGCTTGTTGGCGACAAGGGCATGCAGTTCGTCGAGGACGATGGTGTCGAGGCCGCGAAAGAGGTTTGCGGCCTCGCGGCTCGCCAACAACAGCGCCAGCTGTTCGGGCGTGGTGAGCAGGATGTCGGGCGGGTCGACCTTCTGGCGCTGGCGCTTGGAGGCGGAGGTGTCGCCGGTGCGGGTCTCGATGCGGACGCCGAGCCCCATCTCGGCGACGGGCATCTCCAGATTGCGCGCGATATCGACGGCGAGCGCCTTCAGCGGCGAGATGTAGAGGGTGTGGATCGAGCGCTTCTGAAAGGGCGTCCAAGCCTCGACCGAAAGGGCGTTGCGCCCTGTTGGGGACTTGGTGCGGTCCTCCCCGTGTAGCGGCAGGGGGACGGCTCCGCGCTCTGCCAGGGCGATCAGGCTCGGCAGGAAGCCGGCGAGGGTCTTGCCGCCGCCGGTCGGGGCGGTAAGGAGGACGTGGGCGCCGTCGCGGGCCGCCTCGATCATCGCCAGCTGGTGGGGGCGCGCCGCCCAGCCGCGCCCGGCGAACCAGCCGGCGAAGCGCGGCGGGAGCAAAGGATCGTCGGGAGCAAGGGGGCGCGGCCGCGTCATCGGCGCGAAGTGTAGCCGATGGCGCGGCCCGCCAGAACCGCAAGCGCACGCCCGTCCGGCCGCTCTGGGGGGAACGGCCGGACGGGCGGCTGACGGCGCCTACATGGTGGGCATCAGCACCGTGTCGATGACATGGACGACGCCGTTCGCCTGCGCGACGTCGGCGGTCTCGATGCCGGCGGCGTTGCCGGCGGCATCGACGACGACCCACTTGCCGTCCTTCTGCATGACGGTCAGCGTGCCGCCGGCGACGGTCGTAAGCTCGGCCTTGCCGCCCATCTTTTCCGCCATCGCGGCGAGGTCGGCGGCAGCGTAGCTTCCGGCGACGACGTGATAGGTGAGGATACCGGTCAGCGTCGCCTTGTTCTCCGGCTGCAGCAGCGTCTCGACGGTGCCGGCGGGGAGCTTTTCGAAAGCCGCATTGGTCGGCGCGAAGACGGTGAACGGGCCGTCGCCCATCAGCGTCTCGACAAGGCCGGCCGCGCCCAGCGCCGCGACGAGCGTCGTCAGATTCGCGGCCTTGGAAGCGTTCTCGGGGATCCGCTTATCGGCCATCATCGGCGCGCCGCCGACTTCGACGGAGGCGGCCGTCTTGCCGTACGAGCCGGCGAGCGCCGGGCCGGCGAGGGCGATCATGCCGGCTGCAAAGACGGAGCCCATCAGGCGGGCGATCGAGGGGTTCATGTCATTCTCCTGGATGTTCATGCGCGTCCGGGGGCGAACGCGGCAGGAGCTACGGCGCGCAGGCGGCGCGGATGTGGCCGGGATGAGCAATTCGCCAGGCCGCCGAGTTTATTTGCAGCTCACGCAGCCGTGACGGCCTCGCATGCATCCTTGCGCAGCGCAGGACGTACATTTCGAGTCATGCGTGCTCCCCAGTGGTCGCACGCGGCGTTCCGGCAGCGTTCGGCGGCCGTGCTAGAGGCTCTGGATCGCGCCCTTGGCGACAGCAGGCCCGGTCGCTTTGCCGCCCGGCGCGCCGCCGGGCGGCTCCATGGTGATCGCGAGGAGCGCGCCGTGATGGGCCCGCTCCATGTGGGCCGGCGGGAAAGGCGCGCGCTGCATGCCCTTGTCAGGCACCACGCCGAGCGAAATCGGCGCTTCGCCCTCGCCGATGATCCACAGCTCGGGCACCTGCGCGCCGGCGGCAGGAGCCTTCATCGGCATGACGGTAATCGTCGCCGAACCCTGGTCGATGACCGCCATGTACATCGGATCGCCGACATCGGTCGCAATGGCCGCAACCATTGGCTTGCCGGGGGGGGGGGGGGGCGGCGTGGCGGGACCGCCCGCCGGCATGACCAGGAGCGCCAGGGCGAGCGCGCCGGCAGCAAGAGTCGATGAGCCGAACGCCAGGCCGCGCCACAGGCCGATGCTGTTCCAGAGGGATTGCGGCTTCTGCGGGACGGCACCCTGGGCCTGCGACTGCCAGCCGAGACGCCGCTCGACTTCGGCCCACAGATGCGGCGGCACCTCGGAAGGCGAGATCGTCTCGCTGAGCGGCACCAGGCGGGCTTCCCAGGCCGCCACGAGCGCGGCAAAGCCGGCGTCGGCCTCCGCCCGCCGCGAGGCGGACGCGCGTGCATGGCTATCCTGCACGCCCAGAACGTATTCCGCGGCCTGAAGGTCGTCGGAACTGCCTGTCCAGTCGTCCATCGCGTCGCTCATCGCCCAACACACTCCTTGAGCGCGCTGAGGCCCCTGCGGATCCAGGTTTTCATCGTGCCCAGCGGCACGCCATCCTTCTCCGCCAGCGCCGCATAGGTGTGTCCGCCGAAGAACGCGCTGGAAATCGCGCCGCGCGTCCTAGGCTCAAGAATTTCCAGGCAGCCCCGCAACTTAGCGTACTCCTGAGACTGCTCAAGACCGGCCTGTGCGTCCGGGGTCTCGTCGGCGATGTCGAAGCCCTCGGGCAGGGCGTCCGCGGGGCGGCGCTTCAAGGCGCGCAGGCGGTCGATCGCCCGATTGCGTGCGATCGCCGCCAGCCAAGTCATCGGGCTCGCCAGACGCGGATCGAAGGCATGCGCCTTGTCCCATACCGTAATGTAAACCTCCTGCAGCACGTCTTCGGCCTCTTCCCTCTGAGGCAAGATACGAAGGCACACGCCCAAAAGTTTCGCGGAGGTTCGCCGGTAGATCTCCCGCAGGGCCGCGCGGTCCCGCGCCGCCGCGTCCCGCAGAAGGCTGGCGAGCTCGTCGCGGGCTTCGGTCTGGGCGTCAGCCATGGCGTCGGTCAAGCGGCAGGCGCACGGTCATAAACATCGCATACAAGATTCGCGCGCCCGCCGCGAGGTTCGCGTTCGCGCCCCGCACAACCTATCTTCCCCCGAAGGCGTTCCCCATACGGTCATGATCATTCGGCCCGAAACCCTGCTGCGCCCCGTTCCGGGCGGGCTCTACTGCCCGGCGGGGGATTTCTGGATCGATCCGACCCGCCCGGTCGCCCGGGCGGTCATTACCCATGGCCATGCCGATCATGCCCGGGCCGGGCACGGCGCCGTCCTGGCGACCAAGGAGACGCTCGCCATCATGGCGGCGCGCTACGGCGCCCGCTTCGCCGGGTCGATGCAGGCCCTGGCCTATGGCGAGCGCGCCGCCATCGGTGGCATCGCCGTGCGCCTGGTCCCGGCCGGGCATGTGCTGGGCAGCGCCCAGGCGGTGGTGGAGAAGGGCGGAGCGCGGGTCGTCGTCTCGGGCGACTTCAAGCGGCGGCGCGACCCGACCTGCACCGCCTTCGAGCCGGTCGCCTGCGACATTTTCATCAGCGAGGCGACCTTCGGCCTGCCGGTCTTCCGCCACCCGCCCGATGCCGGCGAGATCGCCAAGCTGCTGCTGTCGCTCTCGACGTTTCCAGATCGCTGCCACCTGGTCGGGGCCTATTCGCTCGGCAAGGCGCAGCGCGTGATCGCGTTGCTGCGCGAGACGGGCTACGACGCGCCGATCTATCTGCACGGCGCGATGCAGAAGCTCTGCGACCTTTACGAGGCGCTCGGCGTCGGGCTGGGCGATCTGCGTCCGGCGCAGGAGATGATGAAGACGCCGCTGACCCGCGAAGTCTTCAAGGGAGCGATCGTGATCGCCCCGCCATCGTCGCTCAACGACATCTGGTCGCGGCGGCTGGGCGATGTGGTGACCTGCTTCGCGAGCGGCTGGATGCGGGTCCGCGCCCGCGCCCGCCAGAGACAGGTCGAACTGCCGCTGATCCTCTCCGACCACGCGGACTGGGACGAACTGACGGCGACGGTCGCCGAACTGAAACCGGGACAGCTCTGGGTCACGCACGGCGCTGAAGAGGCGCTGGTGCATTGGGCGCAGACGAACGGCGTGCCGGCGCGGGCGCTCAGTCTCGTCGGCTATGACGAGGACGGAGCGGGCGAGCGCGACGAGGCCGAGGCATGAACCGCTTCGCCGCGCTGCTCGATCGCCTGGTCTATGCGCCCCAGCGCACCGTGAAGCTGCGGGCGATCGAGCGCTACCTGCGCGACACGCCCGATCCCGACCGGGGTTATGCGCTTGCGGCGCTGACCGGCAGCCTCTCGTTCAAGCACGCCAAGGCGGGACTGATCCGCACCCTCGCCGAAGCGCGCGTCGATCCGGTGCTGTTCCGCCTGTCCTACGACTATGTCGGAGACCTGGCGGAAACCGTCGCGCTGATCTGGCCGCAGCGCCGCGGCGCCAATCGCGCACCCGAACTCAGCGAGATCGTCGCCGGGCTGGAGGCGGCCTCGAAGGCCGAACTGCCCGGTCTGGTCGAAGGCTGGCTCGATGCGCTGGACGCCGACGGGCGCTGGGCCCTGATCAAGCTGATGACCGGATCTCTTCGCGTCGGCGTCTCGGGGCGGCTCGCCAAGACGGCGGCCGCGGCGATCGGCGGCGTCGAACCGGACGAGATCGAACTGGTCTGGCCGGGCCTCCATCCTCCGTACACGGAGCTGTTCGCCTGGCTTGAGGGACGCTCGGAGCGTCCCCGCGGGATCGCGCGAGCCCCGTTCCGCCCCGTCATGCTGGCGCATGCGCTCGAGGAGCGCGATCTCGCCGTCCTGAAGCCCGGCGACTTCGCAGCCGAGTGGAAATGGGACGGCATCCGAGTCCAGGCGGTGAGCGACCGCGGCGAGGCGCGACTCTATACGCGCACCGGCGAGGACATCTCGGCCGCCTTTCCCGATGTTGTCGGTCTGCTGGGGGGAGAGGCGTCTATCGATGGCGAGTTGCTGGTGTTCCGCGACGGCGAACCGGCGAGCTTCAATGACCTGCAGCAGCGCCTGAATCGCAAGACGGTCACAAAGGCGGTGCTTCAGGACTATCCGGCCGGTATCCGCGCCTACGACATCCTGCATCTGGACGGGACGGACCTGCGGCCGCTGCCGTACCGCGCACGGCGGGCGCGGCTGGAAGACCTGCTTGGCGACGGCCGCGAACGCCTCGACCTGTCGCCGCTGGTGCCGGTGTCTGGCTGGGAGGATCTGCAGCGCCTGCGCGCGAACCCGCCATCGGCCGCCGCCGAGGGACTGATGCTGAAGCGCTGGGAGTCGTCCTATCTGCCGGGCCGGGTGCGCGGCGAATGGTTCAAGTGGAAGCGCGACCCGCGTCTCGTCGATGCGGTGCTGATGTACGCCCAGCGCGGCCACGGCAAGCGCTCGTCGTACTACTCCGACTACACGTTCGGCGTCTGGCGCGGCGAGGAGCTGGTTCCGGTCGGCAAGGCCTATTTCGGCTTCACCGACGAGGAACTGAAGGAGATCGACCGCTTCGTGCGCGCCAATACGGTGAACAGCTTCGGACCGGTGCGCGAGGTGGCGCATACGCGCGACCTCGGCCTGGTGCTGGAGGTCGCGTTCGAAGGGCTTGCTCGTTCGCCGCGGCACAAGAGCGGCGTCGCGATGCGTTTCCCGCGGATCAGCCGACTGCGTTGGGACAAGCCGCCCAAGGACGCCGACAGACTGGAGACGCTGGAGGCGATGCTGCCGGGCTGAAGCCGCGCGAGACCGACCGTTGCCCTCGGCGATGACCCGCGTCATGCTTGCCCCAAAGCACATAGGGAGAAGCGCGACGTGTTCAAGGAAGGTCTGCTGAAGGGCAAGAAGATCCTCGTCACCGGCGGCGGTACGGGCCTCGGCAAGGAGATGGCGAGCGCCTATGCGCGGCTCGGCGCCGAGACGGTGATCTGCGGACGGCGCCTCGGCGTGCTGCAGGAGACGGCGAAGGAGATCGAAGGCGAGACGGGGAGCCGTTGCACCCCGATCGCCTGCGACATCCGGGTCGCCGAGGCCATCGAGGACATGGTGACCCGCGTCTGGAACGAGGGCCCGCTGACCGGCCTCGTCAACAACGCGGCGGGCAACTTCATCTCGCGCACCAAGGACCTCTCGCCGCGCGGTTTCGACGCGATCGCCAACATCGTCTTTCACGGCACGTTCTACATGACGCTGGCGGTCGGCAAGCGCTGGATCGCCGACGGCTCGAAGGGTTCCATCGTCAACATCCTCACGACCTGGGTGTGGAACGGCTCGCCCTACACCGTGCCCTCGGCGATGTCGAAGGCGGGTGTCAACGTGATGGGCCAGAGCCTGGCGGTCGAGTGGGGTCCGCACGGCATCCGCGTGAATTCCATCTGTCCCGGCGCCTTCCCCACCGAAGGCATGTCGGCCCGGCTGAATCCGGGCCAGGGCGCCAAGGCCTATAGCGACATGAGCGCCAATCCGCTCGGCCGCGTCGGCCAGATGGAGGAACTCACCAACCTCGCGACCTTCCTGATGGCCGATGGCTGCGAGTATCTGACCGGACAGACGATCGCCATCGACGGCGCGCAGTACCAGGCGAGCGGCGGCAATTTCTCGCGCATGGCGAGCCTCACCGACGCCGACTGGGAGAACATTCGCGGCATGATCAAGGCGACCAACGACAAGGACAAGGCCAGGCGCGCCGTGTGATGACGCTAGGGGAGTGTTGACCGCGTCGCGCGCGCTGCATATGCCGGACGCGCATCGGCAACTCCACATCACGGAAAGCGGACATGAACGCGCTCGATATCGAAGGCGTCCGGCACGACTGGACGCGTGCCGAAGTGCTGGCGCTGTTCGACCGGCCGCTCATGGATCTTCTGTTCGAGGCGCAGGCCGTGCACCGGCGCTTCCATACCGCGAACGAGGTGCAGCTCTCGCAGCTCCTCTCGATCAAGACCGGCGGCTGCGCCGAGGACTGCGCCTATTGTCCGCAGGCCCAGAAATTCGCCGCCGAGACCGGCCTGAAGGCCTCAAAGCTCATGGGCCTCGACGCGGTGCTGGAGGCGGCTCGCGCCGCCAAGGCCGCCGGCGCCTCGCGTTTCTGCATGGGCGCCGCGTGGACGCGGCCCAAGGACCGCGATCTCGACGACATCGTGGAGATGGTGGAGGGCGTCGGCGCACTCGGTCTGCAGACCTGCATGACGCTGGGCATGCTGGAGGACTACCAAGCCAAGCGCCTCGCGGATGCAGGGCTCGACTACTACAATCACAACCTCGACACCTCGCCGGAATACTATAGGGACATCATCACCACCCGCACTTTCGAGGAACGGCTGGAGACCCTGGAGAATGTGCGCTCGGCCGGCATCAATGTCTGCTCGGGCGGTATCGTAGGCATGGGCGAAAGCCGCGCAGACCGGGCCGGCATGATCGTCGCGCTGGCGACGCTGCCGCAGCACCCTCAGTCCGTCCCGATCAACCGCCTCGTGCGGGTGAAAGGGACACCGCTCGCCGAGGTGAAGGAGATCGACGGGCTGGAGTTCGTGCGGACTATCGCGGTTGCGCGCATCACCATGCCGCGCTCGGTCGTGCGGCTGTCGGCCGGGCGAGAGACGATGAGCGACGAGCTCCAGGCGCTCTGCTTCATGGCGGGTGCGGCTTCGATCTTCCGTGGCGAGAAGCTGCTGACGACAGCAAACCCCGGAGAGGATCGCGACCGGGCGCTGTTCGAAAAGCTCGGCCTTACGCCGGCCTGAGGCCGGACCTGGCGTTCAGGGAAACGCGTCGTCGTCCTTGTCCGGCGGCGGCTCCATTTCGAGATAGAGCGAACTCTCCAGATACTTGTCGATCAGGAATCGGCAGAGCACCGCGATGATCGCGGCGAGCGGCACGGCGAGCAGCAGGCCGACAAAGCCGAAGAGATAGCCGAAGGCGAAAAGGGCGAACATCAGCCAGACGGGATGGACGCCTGTGGCCTCGCCTACGATCTTCGGCGCGATGACGTAGCCTTCGAAAACCTGACCGAAAACGAAGACGCCGAGAGTGAGCGCGATCATCCACCATTCCGGCCAGAACTGGACGAGGGCGACTGCTCCGGAAACCATGAACCCGGTTACTGCGCCCACCAGCGGGATGAAGCTGAGCAGGCCCGCTCCGATGCCGATGACGATGCCGTAGTTGAGTCCGATGAGGAACAGCGCGACCGCATAGAACGACGCGAGCATCAGCACGACCGCGGTCTGACCGCGCAGGAAGCCGCCGATCGCGTGGTCCATCTCGCGCCAGAGCCGGCGCACGGTGTCGTCATGGCGGCGCGGAAGCCAGCCATCGATCGTTTGCGTGAAGCGCGGCCAGTCGATCAACAGATAAAAGGCGATGATCGGCGTCACGACGACGAGCATGAAGGCGTTCATGATCGCCTCGCCGCCCGACCAGATGGAGGCGAGGATCTCGCCCAACCAGCCGCCGGCCGAACGCACCATGTCGGCGATCGCGGTCTGGACCTCTCCAACCGCCTCAGGTCCGCCGATCCGCTCGATCAGCGGCGCGCCCTGCTCGGCGGCGAAGGCCTGCAGGCTGCGGATCACCTGCGGCAAGCTGGCGATCAGCTCGGTCAGCTGGTTGGCGAGGAACGGCACCATCAGCGTCGCGAGGATGGCGAAGAGGAGGATGATGGCGCCCGAGACAAGCAGAGCCGCCCCGGTGCGGCCGATGCGCAGCCGCTCCAGCCGCGTGGTCAGCGGATTCAGCAGATAGGCGAGAATGAGCCCCAGGACGAACGGAAGCAGGATGTCGCTGAGGACGTAGAGGAACAGAAAGACGACCAGCACGGCGCCGGCCCAGAACCAGGCCTGCTGGCGCAACGTCATCACCGCGTGCCGCTCGTCGCCGTCGCTCATGGGGTCACCACTACCTTGCCGATGACCTTGCGCTCCTGGAGCATCCGCATCGCCTCAACCGCCCGCTCCAGCGGAAAGGTGGCGCAGACATGAGGGCGGATGATGCCTTCCTCGGCCAGCTGGTCGATGGCTTCCAGGTTCTCGCGCCCGCGTGCCGGGAACCGGCGGCCATACTCGCCGGCTCTAACGCCGACCACGGAGAAGCCCTTGATGAGCGGCATATTCACGCTGATCTCCGGGATGCGACCGGAGGTGAACCCGATCACCAGAAGCCGCCCGTCGAAGGCGATGCAGCGCACCGACTCGTCGAAGACGTCGCCGCCGACGGGATCGTAGATCACATCGGCGCCGAGGCCGCCGGTGAAATCCTTCACCGCCTCACGGAAGCCTGTGGACGGCAGCACCAGATGCGCGCCGCGCGCGGCGAGGAAGGCACGCTTCTCCTCGCTGGAGGCGGTGGCGATCACCCTCGCCCCGAAGGCAAGACCGAGATCGACCGCGGCGAGGCCGACGCCGCCTGCCGCGCCGTGCACCAGAAGCGTCTCGCCGGTCTCGATCGCGGCTCGGCGGACGAGCGCGACATAGGCCGTGAGATAGGCCGCCGGAAAGGCTGCGGCGGCGGAGAAATCCATGCCCTTGGGTATCGCCCGCAGCGCGCTCTCTGCGGCGACGGCCTCCTCGGCGAAGCCGCCGGTGCGCAGCCCGCCGACCACCCGGTCGCCCGCCCTGAACCGCGCGACGCCTTCGCCAACCGCCACCACCTCGCCGGCCCCTTCCATGCCCGGCGTGAAGGGCAGCGGCGGCTTGTGCTGGTACTTGCCCTGGATCATCAGGATGTCGGGGAAGTTGACCGACGCGGCGCGGATGCGCAGCCTGACCTCCCCGGGGCCGGGTTCGCGGACCGGGAGGTCCTCGACTCGGACGGTCGAGATGTCTTCGGAGATGGCGCGGCAGACCAGCGCCTTCATGCGCCGCGCCCGAATGCCTGCTTCACGTCGACAGCGATCTCGGCCAGCGCCTTTCGGGCCGCGGGAACGGCACCCGACATCGCCGTGAACGAGTGCGAGAGCGAATCGTAGCAGCGGTAGACGACGGCGACGCCTGCCGCCTTGAGCCTGGCGGCATAGTCCGCGCCCTGCGTCGTCAGCGGATCGAACCCGGCATTGTAGATGAGTGCGGGCGCGAGGCCCGACTGGTCCGCCTCCAGCGCCGGCGAGACGCGCCAGTCGGTGCGCTCGTCCTGGCTGTTGAGGTAGTGGCCGGCGAACCAGTCCATCATCGCGGCGGTCAACGGGTAGACATTGGCCATCGAGACCATCGTGCCGCCGGTCGCGGTCCAGTCGACGGCGGGATAGATCAGCAGCTGAAGCGCCGGCTGGGCTTTGCCCGCCTTCTTCATCGCATGGCAGACGACATTTGAGAGATAGCCGCCTGCCGAGTCGCCGCCGACGCCGACGCGCTTGCCGTCGGCACCGAGGCTGCGCGCATTGGCGACAGCCCACTCATAGGCGGCGATCGCGTCGTCGACCGAGGCTGGAAACTTGTCCTCCGGGGCATGTCGATAGTCGACATTGAGGACGATCGCCCGGGCGTCCTCGGCGAGGATCGAGCACCAGGTGTCGCAGGTCCACAGACCGCCGATGACGCAGCCGCCCTGATGGAAATAGACGAGCAGCGGCTCGCTGCCCGTCGCCCCGGCGGGCGTGTAGAGCCGCGCGGGCAGGGCGGCGGCGCCGCCGCCCGGCACCGTCATGTCCTTGACGGCCACGCCGGGCCGGCGCTTGGCGTCGATCACCGAGAAGCCAGCCTTCATGCCCTCGCGGACCATCGGCGGCGTCAGCGTCGAGAGCGCCGGCCCCTTCGACGCCTGCTTGGCCATCAGGGCGATGCGCGGATCGAGCGTCTTGCCGTCGATCGTCGTCTTCGGCCCGGCCATCGCCTGGATGATGCCGGACGGCAGGCTGAAGATCAGGCCGGTCATGAAGGTTTGAAAGCTCATCGCTGTCCCCGGGGCGTTTCGTATGGTTCTCACTGTGCTAGCCTCGCCCCGCAAGGCTATCAAGACAAGAGCAAGGAAGCGCCATGAGCACGCACGATCTGATCGTCCGGAACGGCACGATCTTCGACGGCACCGGCGCGGCACCTTTCGAGGGCGATGTCGCTGTCTCAAGGGGCAGGATTGTCGCCGTGGGCCAGGTTTCGGGCTCCGGCACCGAAGAGATCGACGCCAAAGGCAAGATCGTCACCCCCGGCTTCGTCGATATCCACACCCACTACGACGGCCAGGCGACCTGGGACAGCCGCCTTAGCCCCTCGTCGATCCATGGCGTCACCACGGCGGTCTTCGGCAATTGCGGCATCGGCTTTGCCCCGGTGAAGCCGGAGGATCACGACCGCCTGATCAGCCTGATGGAAGGCGTTGAGGACATCCCCCATCCGGTGCTCGCCGAGGGGCTGAAATGGAACTGGGAGAGCTTTGGCGACTACCTGAACGCCATGGAAGACGTGCCCCACGACATCGACTTCGCGGCGCAACTCCCGCACGGGGCCTTGCGCGTCTATGTGATGGGCGAGCGCGGTGCGAAGCAGGAACCGGCGACGGACCAGGACATTTTCCGCATGGCGGCGCTCGCCCGCGAGGCGATGCGTGACGGGGCGCTCGGCTTTTCCACTTCGCGCACGCTCAACCACAAGACCGCCGACGGCAACAACACGCCCTCCTACGGCGCGGCCGAGAAGGAGCTGGTCGGCATCGCCATGGGCCTCAAGCAGGCCGGCATGGGCGTGCTTCAGGTCGTCACCGATTTTCCCGGCGGCGAGGCGGAGTTCAACGTGCTGCGCCGCATGGCCG
>OEIV010000135.1_pt1 | contig 46810 bp, 36 predicted proteins | sample 1539231 | NCBI WGS metagenome assembly OEIV01 (sample SAMN03794762, study PRJEB22550) | activated sludge metagenome | feature: wastewater treatment plant; material: activated sludge; isolation source: Wastewater treatment plant of a petroleum refinery complex | place: Argentina: Buenos Aires ... | reverse complement strand
TATAGACAGAAGAATCAAATTAAAATACTTGGGAATGCTTGGAAAGCAGTAGCTAATGTTCTCTTTTGACAATCACACTGAAAAACTCCAGAGAACAATCAAGATGACTGGTTCGATATTCTTGAAGTAGTTTTTGATACTGCCATAGAAAGAATAGAGAAAGTACTACTTACCAAAGAACAAGCTATCCAAGAGATCAAGAAACTTGGTACTTTAGATGCTCTTAAAAACTATACTTATAGACAGAAGAATCAAATTAAAATACTTGGGAATGCTTGGAAAGCAGTAGCTACTGCTCTCTTTTGACAATCACACTGAAAAAATCCAGCTAAGAATCAAGATGACTGGTTTGATTTACTCGAAGTGGTTTTTGATACTACTATAGAAAGAAAAGAGAAAGTAGAAAAAGTACTGCTCACCAAAGAACAAGTTATCGAAGAGATCAAAAAACTTGGAAATCTTGATGAGCTTAAAAACTATACTAGTTCTCAGAGACAAAAAATCAAAATACTTGGCAATGCTTGGATAGCAGTAGCTACTGCTCTCTTTTGACAATGACACTGAAAAACTCCAGCTAACAATCAAGATGACTGGTTTGATTTGCTTGAAGTAGTTTTTGGTACTACAATTTCTAGATAGTTTTTGCGGTTTGGTGTAGTCAGAAAATAATTTTTATTATGTTTTTATAGTAATTGATTATTTTTTATATTACTCTTCTGAGTTCTTCGAGAGTGGTTTGTCAGTCTATCATTTTGATGAAGCCTTCTTCTTTGAGAGTGAGGAATCAGTTTTCACGAGCTTTTGCGAAGATATCTATGATTTTTCAGCTTTCTACGATGGTTTGTTTTATGTCTTCGGTAATTTCTAGTGTTTCTACGATCGCAATTCTTCCTTTGTAACCTTCTCCGTTACAATCTGGACAACCTACTGGATGGTAAATTTGTCCATCAAATTCTATGATTTTGGTCGGTTTGATGTCATGGATTTTTTCGAGGACTTTTTTAATTTCTTCAGACTCTGCGAAATTTGATTCTCTTTTGATAGCACAGTGACATAGTTTTCTTACTAGTCTTTGACCGACGATTAGATTGATAGCTGGAGCTAACATATAAGTTTGAACTCACATATTGAGAAGTCTGGAGACTGTCTCAATGGCACTGTTTGTATGGAGAGTCGAGAAAACGAGATGTCCAGTTAGTGCTGCATTGATTGCTATGTCTGCTGTTTCTAGTGTTCTTATTTCTCATACTAAAATAACTTCTGGATCGTGTCTAAGGACTGCTTTGAGTCATTGTTCATAATCATAGCCTTTTTTGTAATTGATTTGTGATTGCTGGAGTCATGGAACTTCATATTCTATCGGATCTTCCAGAGTAATAATTTTTTTTCTACCGTTGTTGAGCGTATCTATCATGCTGTATATTGTAGTTGTTTTTCAAGCTCCTGTTGGTCCGGTTACTAAGATCATTCCAGTATTTTTTACGAGATTTTCTTGAATAGATTTAAGGTTTTCACCTCCAAAGCCGATCTCTGTGAAAGAGTGAATTGAATTGGTACTGTCAAGAAATCTCATTACGATGCTTTCTGATCTTAATCCTGGCATAGTATTTACTCTGACATCAATTTTTTTCTGAATACCATTGATGTTTACCATGAAATCAAATCTTCCGTCTTGTGGAAGATAGTCGATATTCATTCTGACACCAGAAATAAATTTTATTTTCTGCAAATATTTTGGAAATTCTTCATGAGAAAATTCTAATACTGTTTTTAGAATACCATCTTTTCTCATTTTCATGAAAATTCCTTTTTCTTCTGATTGGAAGTGGAGATCTGAAGATCATGCTTGAAAAGCTAATCTTATGATTTCTAAGATGAAATCTCCATCATCTTTTTTTTCTCTTTCGTTGAAAAATTGCTGGATAAGTTGTTCTGCATTGTTTCCTTCTGCATTTTGATTTGTTGCTTTTTCTTCTGCTTTTTTTTCTTCTTGTTTTTCTATCTGATTATACCAATCTAGAGCTATTTGATTGAATGAGTCGAAATCTGTATAAAAAATCTTTGTTTTTGCTCCTTTTTCTTCTAAGTTTTTGATAAGTTTTTGAAGATGATCTGGAAAATTATTTGTTGTGAGTATGTGAAATGTATTTTTTTCACTATCAAAAATGATTGCCTGAATTTTTTCGGCAGCTGAGCGATTGAGAATTTTTACTTTCTCAAAATCTGGTTTTATAGACTCGATATCTTGTCTTTCGAGTATTGTTTTGCTCAGATTGTTTAGCATATCACTTTTATTCGAGAGATAAATCGGGTTCTTCTAACTGGAAGGCACGAACTATAAGGTCGGCAGCTTGAGCTTTGGTAAGACGAGGTGATCAAATGGTTCACATTGGTAGTTCTATGATATTGCTTTCAGGCTGAACTTTTTTGAAGATGTTTATTATCTGTTTTGCTTGATCTACACTTATTTCACTTGTTAATTTTAATCCTAGCTCTTTTGTGACTTGTTGTTGAAATAACTGATTTAATGCACTTTTACTATAATCTATTTTTTCTGGTAAATATCCTATTTTTTTTACAATTTCAGTATTGGTTATTATTTTTATGAAATCTTGTGTTTTTACGAAATTATTTGGTTTGTAGCTTTTTTCTGATCGACCTTGAACGATACAGTACTGAGCTAATATTCTGATTTGTCTCTTGTAAAAGCTATTTTCTATGTCTTCAAATGAACGATCGCAAAGACGAAGTATTTTTGCTATTTCTGGTGTGGGAGTTTTTTCAACTTTACCGCTGTTTGTTTGTATAATCGGTGTCATTTCTTTTTCTGTATCTTTTTTTTCTTCCACGATTTCTTCTCTTTTTGGAGATTCTTTAGGAAGTATATTTTCTGCTCAAATAACTGATTCTGGGAAACCAATTGATTTTTTTGCTGGAGGAACAATATTTCCTACTATTATTTCAACTTTTCCTGAATTCCCCGCCTCATCAAAGAAACTGATGTTTGAGATTTCGTTCTCGGTGATAGGAGGCAAATTTATGAATGAACCAGAATAAAAATTTTTTTTATAATAAAGAGTTCATGGTTTTGAGAGGACTATTCTTATTGATACAGGACTGGTTGTTCGTTTGGTTTGATTTTGTATGACTCTTGCTTTTATTGGTCTGGTGTCGATTCGAGATACTTTTGCTATTTCTGAGCCTGTATTGTTATATTGGTCTTTGTAGATGAATGTAAAGATGCCGTTTTCTTTGAAGGTGTAAAAAAATGAGCCACTATTATTGATGATTGTCGCACCAGTGAGTGAAAATTCGACTTTTACAGGTTGATTTGTTGGTTTGCTTATGGAATAACTAATGACTCATTTTTCTGGTGTTGTCGGAATGCTATTTTCACTCATTTGCTTGTTTTGTACTGGAATGAGCGATAGTTTTCCTGATTGATCAAGAAGTTGGAAGAAAAAAATTTTTTCGTTTTCTATGACTTTGATCGGAGAGTGATTATTGTTGAAAATAGTTTGTGTTTCTGGATCATATCAGCTTAGTATTGCTTTAGTTTCTGCTTTGTCTCAAGTGCTTGTTTCGTAGATTACAAATGGCTTTATGATGCTGTCTTTTATCGTAAAGGGAATTGTTTTTGTTCGTTGTTTTCCTGAATTTCGTCTGGTTTCTATGTTTATTGAGAAATTTGTTTCTGCTGATTTTTTGAGAAGTCCAGATCGAGATAACTGAATACCTGTTTGTTGCCCAGAAAATGTCCAAGTGTAGACTACTTGGTTAGTTCCAGAGTAAATAATTGACTGAGGTAAATGGCTGCCTGAGTTTGGAGTTATAATAAAATCAAAGCTGTCTGGAGTAATTAAAGAAATAGTTCCAGATATTATGTCTCCAGTATTTTTGATAGAAATTGATATTGTTTCTCAGATTTTTGGACTCGTTTGGCTGTTTTTTACTTCTCGAATGTCGTTTCAGTTTTCTTCTGCAAAAACTAGGTTTTGTGCTGAATTTTTTACGAAAAAACTTACTGTAGTAATGGTCGCAAGTATAATTGTTAGCCGTATTTTTCTTTTTTTCATTGATATATATTTTTTTGAGGTCATAAAACTCTTTTAGTGTATTCATAAACTCTTTTTTGTCAAAAAATCTGGTGCTTTTTTGGGTTGATCTTGATTTTGTTTGATAGAAAAAATAGTATCAGATGATTTGAACTTCTTTTTATTCTGATAGGTCTGCGATATGTATTTTGTTTTTTGGAAATATTTTAAGATAATCAGACTCTTTTTCTGTTTTTTTGTACTTGGAATTTTTTTGATATTAGGTGTGCAGAATAGCTCGATCCGATCTCATGATAACGTGAAAAATTTTTATCCTGATCTATGAGCAATTTTTTTGGTTTTTGATTTGAATGATTCTATGAATACTAAGGATGTTTTATTTCATTGAAGTAGTGAGAAAGTGACGAGATTGGCCGCTGCTCAAAGGCTTGCTTTAGATTTGATTGATAAAACTTCTGAAAGGGAGGTTGGTGTGATCTTGATGAAAAAAACTGGATCGATTTATGTGGTCCCGACAAGAGATAAAAGGATATTGAAAGAGTATATTTTGGCTATTCACACTACTCTTTTGAGTTGAGATCGTACTACAGTTCTTCATTTCGCTGATTTTTTACAAAAAATGGCTCAACCAGCTGATCATATTGTTATGTTTTCTGATTTTCAATTTGATGAGCTTCCATCTCAGGCCTATGATAGTTCTTTTTCTCGAGATTTGGTTGGTTTGGGCTCAGCTTCTTCTGCTCAGTTTCCTCTTCAGAAAAAAATGCTTCAGTGAATGGCTGATTTGCTCGGTGCGGATTATCAGATTTTTGATGGTAATGATCTTGATTTCTCTCATAAAATTCTGGCTCAGAAAGATGATTTGATGATTTTTACTGCTTTGGTTTGAATTTTATTGTTTTTTTTCCTCTAAACAAAATGCAAAAAATATATGCTAATGTTCAGTCTGATGTAATTTCTTTGTTTGCTTGGTTTCAAGCCGAATTTTTTTTGGTGATTTTGGGTTTTTTTGTTGCTTTATTTTGTGGAATTTTTTTTCTTTTGCGTTTGGTGCATTTGGTTCGCTTTTATCAGAAAAAAAAACTTCAACAGCAACAATTTTTTAGAGAAATGCATTATTTTTATAAAGAACGCCTTTATCATCTTCGTTGAAAAGAATTTTTAAAACAATTGGTTCATTACTTGGAATCGTTTGTTATCGTTGGGAGTTATAAGAATATTGATGATGTTTTTTTAGTTATGTGATTAACAAAAAAAGATATTGTGGCTGTCAAAAGAGCTCTTTATACTGAATATTTTGAGGATATAGCATTGGAGAAAAAAATTAAGGAAATACTCAAAAAAACTTCTTAAAAGGGATATTTTTTGTCTTTTTTTCTTAAAAGAATTTTTGTGTACATTATTTACTAATCAGCATTTAGTGTTTTTTCAGTCAAAGAGAAAATACTTATGTGACCTTTCGCATTGGATGGAAAAAATTTTTTATAGTTTTGGAATGCCTGATTTTTGTTTGTTTTTTGTTTTTGAATTCGTATAAAGTTTTCATGTTTTAATCGTTTTTCTTTTTTTTATGCCAAAAATTTCTGATGCTTTAGTGATTCTCGGTGTTGATAAACAACAACTTTCTGATACTTATATGACACTTTTTGGGAAAAAACTTACTGGTCAAGTTTCTCAAGCAAATATGAAAACTCTTCAAGATCATTTTTCTGCGAATCCTTCTCAAAGTGTAACTGCTAAAAAAACTACTTCTCAAGCTAATAACAAAGCTATCAAAGCTGATGAGCTTAGTAGTGATTCTTTTCTATCTGGACTATGATTTTCTCATGTGAAGGAAGAAACTGAAGAAGATAGTCGTGAAGTTGTTAAAAAAGTCGCTGTTTCATCTAAAAAGAAAATAGAAATTGTTGAAGAAACTCCATTAGTAGAGATTCAAAAAGATGATGGAAGAGAGGCTGTTGTGATTAAAAAAAGTGAACCTATAGTGACAAAAGCTACAGCTACTATTCCTACTCAAACTCCAGAGAAAAAATTTGTTTTTAAAAAATATTCGCCAGAAAATAAAGTTTCAGAGTCATCTGACCAAAAAAATTCTCAGGGAATTAGATATTTTGATACTCTTCAATCAAAAAGTTCATTCGCTGCAAAAGGTCATTCTCAATCTCGTGCTGCTGTTCAAAAAGCTCCTGTGGTGAAACAGGAAAAGGAAGCTAAAGAAGCTAAAACATCGAGTACTCTTGTGAAAAAAAGTGAGATTATGATGGGAGCAACTATTAATGTCAAAGAACTTTCTGAAAAAATGTGAGTTCCAATTGCTGATTTGATTAAAAAATTGTTGGCTAACAAAATAGTGGCTTGAGTTAATACTTCTATCGATTATGATACTGCAGCTTTGATTGCATTGGAGTTTGATATTGCAGTGAAAAAAGAAAGTACGAAAGTTTCATTTGATGATTTGGCTGGTGGTAATTTGCAGTCGATTCTTGATATTGATAAAGATGCTGATAATCTTCAAGAGAGAGCTCCAATTGTTACTATTATGGGACATGTCGATCACTGAAAAACTTCTTTGCTGGACTATATGAGAAAAACTGTCGTGGCAAAGTGAGAGGTCTGAGGTATTACTCAGTCGATTTGAGCGTCAGCTATCGTTCATGATGGAAAAAAAATAACTTTTATTGACACTCCAGGACATGAACTTTTTACGGCTATCAGAGCTAGATGAGCTAAAGTAACAAATATTGTGGTGATCGTTATCGCTGCCGATGATGGTATCAAACAGCAAACTATTGAAGCTATCAATCATGCTAAAGAAGCTGGAGTCTCAATTATTGTTGCTATTACGAAAATTGATAAACCAGCTATTGATATTGAGAGAATAAAAACTCAGATTACTGAACAAGGTTTGATTCCTGAAGAACGATGAGGAGATGTACCTATTGTTCCTTTGTCTTCTATGACTGGTCAGTGAGTTGATCTTTTGCTTGATACTATTTTACTCAAGGCTCATGACTTGAAGCTGAGATATAATCCTTCGAGAGAAGCTGTTTGTGTTGTTTTGGAATCCAATAGAGATACTAAACAATGAGTGACTACTAGTTTGGTAGTGATGACTGGTACTTTGAAAATTTGAGATATTTTGGTGATTCACGATACTTATGGTAAAGTGAGAAGAATTTTGGATTGGAAAGGGAAAGAGGTAAGAGAAGCTACTGGATGAGAACCAGTTATGATTCTTTGAATTCCAAATGTGGTAGAGCCTTGAAGAGTCTGAGAGGTCGTTTCTCATGAGAAAATTGCTTCTGCTAGAGTGCAAGAAATAAAACAACAAACAGCTACAAATAATTCAGAAAATGCTTTGATGAACTTTTTGGCTAGAGCTAATCAGTGAGATGTGGCTCAGCTGAAGCTTGTTTTGAGAGCTGATTTACGAGGTAGTTTGGAAGCTCTGAAGCAAGCTGTGACAAATATTGTACCGCCTGAAAACATTGAAATTAAAATTATTCATAGTGATGTTGGTAGTTTTACTGAATCTGACTTATCTCTTGGGCAGGCAGCTGGAGCGATTCTTTTGTGATTTGGAGTTTCTATTAACTCATCTTTGAAAAAAAAGGCCGAACAACTTAAAATTACTATCAAAAATTTTGACATTATCTATGAGCTGATTGACTATATTGAAAGTGTGGTGACTGGAATGATAAAGGTTGAAGCGAAAGAGGTTTATGTATGAAGACTTTCAGTGCTTGGTATCTTTTTCAAAAGAGAGAAGGAGATGATTATTGGAGGTAAGGTTCTTGATGGCAAAGTTACTAATGGAGCTCAATTTAGAGTTCACCGTGGTGAAGAAATGGTAGCAACAGGTAGAGTTCTTTCATTGAAAAAAGAAACAGAGAATGTTGATGAAGTTTCTCAAGGTCATGAATGTGGTATGAAAGTTAAGGTTGGGAAGAAAATTTTGGAGTGAGATGAACTTGAGTTTTTTACGATGGAATAGTTAAGTTTTTTTCAGAATAAAAATTTTTACCTTTTTTGTTTGTTTTCTTATGAGTTCTTTTTTTGCTGAATTTGTTGCATTTTTGCAGCAGTATAATGTGATTTGAATTTGTATTGGACTTTTGATTGCTACTAAGGTAGCTGATTTGGGTAAATCGCTTATAGAAGATTTGCTTATGCCTTTACTTTTTAGTCCTTTGATGAGAAAGATGCGTGTTGAAAAACTTGAAGATCTTTCTTATTGAGGAGTTCTTTATGGGCGTTTTTTGGCTAGATTTGTAGATTTTATTGTGATTGCTTTATTTGTTTTTATTGTCGTGAAAGCTAGTGGAATTTCATTATCTTCGTAAAAAAATTACCATGAAACTGATTGTTTGACTTGGAAATCCTGGAAAACAGTATGAAAAGACGAGACACAATGCTGGATTTCTTCTTGTGGATCAGTGGGTGGATCAGCAAAATTTTAAACTTTTTTCGTGATCAAAAACTTATAAGGCTGAGCGAACGGAATGAGTTTTTCGTGATCAAAAAGTTATTGTTTTGAAACCACAAACTTATATGAATCTATCAGGAGAGTCGGTTAGTGTTGTTGCTCATTTTTTTAAGATCGCCCCAGCGGATATTTTGGTGATTCATGATGAGATTGACTTTGATTTTGCTAGAAATGAGCTGAAATTTGGCTGATCTCATGCTGGTCATAATGGACTAAAAAGTATTATTGCTCATCTTGGTACTAAGGATTTTTGGAGGCTAAGAATCTGAGTTTGAAGACCTGAAAATGCTCACTACTCTGTTGCTGATTATGTTTTATCTGCTTTTCATTCTGATGAACTTCAAACTTTTCAGGCTGAACAACAACGCCTTTTTGGTTTCATTGAGAAGTTTATAGTTAGTTAAATGCTGGATTAATTTTTAAGACAATCATATATTATTTACTTAATAAAAATAAAAAAAATGACTATTTCTCTTGGAAAAAAGTGACTTATTAAACATGAAATTTTTTTATTGTCTGAAAACTATAAGGGCTTTTCAAATCAGGTGATTAAGCAATTTTTTTCTACAGAACTTGTCTTGTGAGATAAACCTTTTGTTGTTTGATCTGTTCCTGTGGTTTTTGGACCAGATGGAGCTTATTATGTTATTATTGCAAAGATTAAAAATCTGGCTCAAATTCATGATTTTATGGAAGATTTGGTGGCAGCTATTTCTGCTCTTATCAAAAAATCTGAAAAATCTTTTTTTCTGGATCTTGATAAAGTTCAAATTGCTTCTGCAGAAAAGAAACTTTTAATGGAATTATTTGCTCACTCTTTGTATGCTTTTTTGGATTATAAAAAGGAAAAAATTACGAACTACTCGCTTGTAGTTACTAATAGTGAAACAGATTCTACTGAGTTTTCGATGCTTGTACAAAGTTTGAAGATTACGAGAGATTTGGTAAATGATCCTGCTCATAGACTTCATCCTGAACAGTTTGATGATTATGTGACTAGGCTTTTTAAGGGACAGAGAGCTGTAAAAATTACTCGTTTTGTTGGTAAACAACTTCAAAAGATGGGCATGAATGGAATTTATGAGGTCGGCAGATGATCTCAGCATGCTCCCAGGCTTTTGCTTCTTGAATATAAGTGAGCTGGTGGGAAAAAAGTAGATTTTTGATTAATTGGAAAGGGTGTTTGTTTTGATGCTGGTGGTTACAATATAAAACCGACTGGTGGTATGGAAGATATGAAAATTGATATGGGATGAGCTGCAACTTGTCTTGGTGCTTTGCACTATGCTGCTAAAATTAAACTCAAAAAAAATATTATCGTGGCATTACCCATTGTTGAAAATTTAATTTCTGGTGAATCTTTTAAGCCCGGTGATGTAATCACTATGTACAATGGTAAAACTGTGGAAGTTTGAAATACTGATGCGGAAGGAAGATTGATCTTAGCTGATAGTTTATCGTATGTTGAAAAATTTTATAAACCTGAGCTAGTTTTAGATTTTGCTACACTGACTGGTGCTCAGTGAGTTGCTACTGGAAATAAAATCTGTGCTATCTTGGGGAGAGATCATGAACTTAATCAACAGATACAAAATTTTTCTTTTGATATTAAAGACAGAGTCTGGGAACTCCCCTTCTATGAACCGTATTTTAAAAGTTATAAGTCTCATATTGCTGATATGAATAATATTAGTACTGTTTGAAGATTTGGGCCTGGGACAATTACTGCTGGTCTTTTTCTTTCTCAATTCATAACTCAAAAGAAACGAGTTCACTTTGATATAGCTTCACCAGCTTACACAAGTTGAGTTGATGAATTGACTGGACATTGAGCTACTGGAGCTACATTGAGATTGTTGATAAAAATGTTAGAGAGTTATTAAGTTTTTGGATCCTTTTTTGGCTTTGCGTCATTTCTCTGTACGGCTTCGCGAGGGAGTAAAAGAACTAAAGAAGTTTTTTTAGATTTACAGGAAATAATTTTTTCTTGATTTTGTTTATGCTTATACTCTTTTTTTGCAACAAGAAATTATTGGGTGTAAATTTATTTTTTAAGATGATTTTAAAAGATCGAAATTCTGAAACTTTTCAATTTGATAAGTTTAAGACGCAGAAAGCTCTCTGTGTGACTCAAGAGCAAGGTTTGTTGTTTTATTTATCTGGGGTTTTCTCGAAAATGAAACAAAGAGTAAAATTTATTTTTTATTTTTCTTGTATTTTACTTACTTTTTTATTGAGTAGTTGTAAAAAGGAAGATATAAAAAATATTACGACATTTAATGAAACTAATCTGAATTGTATTCCTGAGGGGATTACTATTGATGATTTTAGAAAAGCTGGAAAGCTTTGGACTGATGAGAAAGAACTACAAAAGCTTATTTTTGATAAAAAAATAGGTAATTCTTCTGATAATCCTTATGTTGCAATAGGGTTTGATGAGGCTGGCTTTCTTTATACTACTGAAAAATTTAATAAAGAATTACTTTCTGGTACTTTGAATATTTCTTTTTCAGCTTTTACTGATCTTGAAACTTTTAGAAAAGTTACTGGTTGTATTTATGCTACTTCTGAATATTCAGATGTTATTGATGGTGTTTGGACTTTTGATGCTTTTGTAAAGTTTTTTACTAAGAGATCTGATAAACTTAAAGCAGTTGAAGAAAAGACAAAATCACTTCTTCCTTATGATATTTATTTAAATTCTCTTATGGTGGGAGTTTCTTTTTGATAAACTTTTGTAGTTTTTTGTTTGCTAAGGGAGCTGTGGTTTTTGCCTCAGCTCTTTTTATTTATAATATTAAAAAAATTGCAAAATGGTGTTGATTTTTTAGCATTTACTCAATGATTTTTTTTTAGTCGTATTTCCTTGTAAAAGTAGTGGGCTTTTTTACTATTGGTTTGTGTCGATATATCAAAGAAATTTACTGTATTTATTATTTGAAATGGAAAAAATGATTTGAGAGAAAAAAGTAAACTATCATCAACTTGACCTTCAACAGATTTTTTTAGAATTGAAAACTACTGAACAGTGATTATCTAAAGAACAAGCAGAAGAAAGATTTTTGAAATATGGTGCAAATGAAATTAAGAAAAGTGAAGAAGTTTCTGCTTGGGAGATTTTTTTTGGTCAGTTTAAATCTACTTTAGTTATTATTCTTCTCGCTGCGACTTTAGTTTCAGCTTTAATAGGAGAAACGGTTGATGCTCTTATTATTTTTGCAATAGTTATTATCAATGCTTTTTTCTGATTTATCCAAGAATATAAAGCTGATAAGGCTATAGAAGCTCTTAAAAAAATGGCTGGATTGAAATCAAAGGTTATGAGATGATGAAAACAGTTTGTTCTTGATGCTTCAGAATTAACTATTGGAGATATTATTTTCCTTGATACAGGTGATAAAGTCCCTGCTGATGCTAGAATTATTCAATCTGTGAATTTGGAAGTACAGGAGTCTATTTTGACTGGAGAATCTTTATCGGTACTGAAAGTTACTGAATCTTTGAATAGTGAAATTACTGCACTTGGTGATCTTAAAAATATGCTTTTTTCTGGAACTATTATTACAAAGTGAAGGTGAATGGCTGTAGTAGTTGCTATTTGAATGGGAACAGAAATCTGAAAAATTGCTAAAATGATTAGTGAAACTGGAGATAAAAAAACTAATCTTGAAAAAAAACTGGACTGATTGACTCGATGGCTTGGTGTTATTACTTTGATTATTTGTCTTATTCTTTTTTTAACTTATTTTTTCATTAGACAGTTTCCATTGCATGAAGCTTTTTTGACTGCTGTAGCATTGGCTGTGGCAGCTATTCCTGAATGACTTCCTGCTGTGGTGACTATTTCTCTTGGACTGGGAGTAAAAAGATTTGTTCAAAAGAACGCTTTGGTGAGAAGATTATCTTCAGTTGAAACTCTTGGTTCGGTTAGTGTTATTTGTACAGATAAGACAGGAACATTGACGAAAAATGAGATGATGGTTACTAAACTTTGGGTAGATAATGATATTATTGATGTCACGGGAAATGGTTATGAGCTGGTAGGTAGTTTTTCTGATAATCCAGCTCGTTTCTTGAGATTATTAGAAATTGGAATGCTAGCTAATAATTCTAAGCTAGAAGATGGTAAAATTATCTGAGATCCTACTGAGTGAGCTTTGATTGTAAGTGCAAAGAAAGGTTGATTGGATGAACATCATCTTTCTCAAAAATATACTCGACACGCTGAAATTCCTTTTGATTCTGAGAGAAAAATGATGAGTAGTGTTTACCATCAAGGCGCGGAAGGTGCAACTAAGATTTTATTCTCTAAATGAGCAATTGAAAGTTTGTTGCCTCGCTGTACCCATATTCTTTTGAACTGAAAAGAAATTATTTTCACTGATGATAAAAAGAATGAAATTCTGGCTATTGCTGAAAAATTTTCTACTGGAGCTCTTAGGGTTTTGGCTTTTGCATATGGTCATTGAGAAGAAGAGCAGAATTTGATTTTTGTAGGATTGCAAGCGATGATGGATCCTCCTAGAGAAGAGGCTAAGCATGCCATTGAGAAATGTAAAGAAGCTGGTATTAGAGTGGTTATGATAACTTGAGATAACTTAATTACTGCTCAAGCTATTTGAGAACAGCTTGGAATTCATGGTAAAGCAATGCTTTGAGCAGATTTTGAGAAGATAGAAAATAAAGCTGCGATTATAGATGAAATTGGTATTTTTGCTAGAGTGAATCCAGCTCATAAACAAATTATTGTGAACTTGTTGCAGGCTGAATGAAATGTAGTAGCGATGACTGGAGATGGAGTCAATGATGCTCCTGCTCTTAAGATGGCTGATATTGGTGTCAGTATGGGAATTACTGGAACTGATGTGGCGAAGCAATCCTCTGATATGATTTTGATTGATGATAACTTTGCTTCTATTGTGAATGCTGTAGAAGAAGGAAGGTGAATTTATGATAATATTCAGAAATTTGTTTGATATCTTCTTGCTAGTAATATTTGAGAGATCTTGATTGTTTTCGTAGCTAGTTTGTTATGATTACCTTTACCTTTGTTAGCTATTCATTTATTACTCATTAACTTGATTACTGATTGACTTCCAGCTATTGCACTTGGTATTGATCCTATCAATCCTCTTGTTATGAAAAGAAAACCTAGAAAATCATCAGAATTTATTCTTGATAGAAGAATGATTGCTAATATCTGATTTCTTTCTTGTTTGATGGCTGCCTGAGTTTTGGCTATATTTATACAATTTTATCAGTTAGACTTGGAGATTGCTAGAACGGCTAGCTTGGTACTTATTGTTTTGATGGAGCTGGTAAAAATTTGGGTTATTAGATCTCAGTATGGTTTGAGCTTTTTTTCAAATAAGTGGCTTATTGCTGCTATTGCTTTTTCTTTGTGTTTTGTTCTCCTGATTACCTATAGTCCACTTTATTCGTTTTTTGAACTAAAACCTTTTGGTATGGAGATTTGGCGAGAAATTATTTGAATACTATCAATTTTAGCTTTACTTTGATGAGTTTCTAATCATTTCTTTTTCAGAAAGATATAGTCTAGAAAAAAAGTCTTTTGATGTTTTTGGCTTTACATCAAGGCTTTTTTTTTTATTCTTTCACCAGAATTTTATTTTTTATGAGTGAAGGTTATGTGGTGGAAAAGTTTGAAAAATATGTTTCGTCGTCAAGTGCCTACCCTGAATCGTATTGAAATTTCTAGAGATGCGATTTTATATAATTATCAGCTGTTGAAAAAAATTTCTGTCTCAAAGAATCTTATTCCTGTTTTGAAAGCAAATGCTTATGGGCATGGTATTAAACAGATTTGTGAGATCTTAAAAGGAACTGATGTAGAGATGGTGGCTGTGGACTCTTTTCCTGAGTACCAGATGGTGAGAGATTTTTCTCGTTTTCAGGTATTGTTGATAGGAGAATGTCATCAATCGGTCTATGAAAATGTAGACTGGAATAGAACGGTAGCTGCTGTTTATACTCTGGAAACTGCTCGTTTTCTGATTTCTTTGAAAAAAAATATTCGTGTTCATTTGTTTTTGAATACAGGAATGAATAGAGAAGGTATTCAACTTGATGTTTTAGCGAGTTTTTTGGATGAGATCCAGGATAAAAATTTGATTGTTGATTGAGTTATGAGTCATTTTGCCAATGCTGATATTGATGATATGGGTAGTTTGGATGAGCAGGTAAAAATTTTTAAGAAAGCGTATTATGAAATTCTGGATCGCTGATGGCAACCTCGTATGAAACATATTTCGGCTAGTGCTGGAATTGCTAAGCTTGAAGATTCTTTTTTTGATACGGCTAGAACGGGGATTGCACTTTATGGCTATAATCCACTTACGAGTGAGGATCCTTTTTTTGAAAAATTAAAACTTTTGAAGCCTGCCCTTGAAGTTTTTTCTACAGTGGTTGCTGTTCAAAAAATTAAAGATGGAGAATGAGTGAGTTATGGTAAGCGTTGGAAAGCTCAAAGTGATGGACTCGTGGCTACGATTCCTTTTGGTTATTATGAGTGATTGAGCAGGCATTATTCTGGAAAACTTTTTTTCTGATGGGAGAACATTCATTTACAGCAAGTTGGGACTATTTGTATGAATTTATGTAGTGTCGATGCTGGTGATGTCGATATTGCTGTCTGAGATGAAATAAAAATCGTCAGTAGTGATCTTAATGCTATCAACTCTCTGAGTCGTCTGAGTTATGCTCAAGATACGATTGTTTATGAGACGCTAGTGAAGTTTAATGAGAAAATTAGAAGACTTATTACTTAAAAGACTTGTATTTGAAGAATGATTTGGCTATTTTGATAAAAGTTTATTTTTTGAGTGATTGAAATGAAAAAAAAAGTTTTGACGGGTATAAAACCGACGGCTGATCAGCTTCATTTAGGAAATTATTTGGGAGCGATCAAGCCAATGATTGATTATCAGAATAGCTGAGAGTATGAAATCTATTTTTTTGTGGCGACGATGCATGCATTTACTCAGCTTCATGACTGAGAAGCTATCAGGAGAAATCTCAAAAACCTGGTGAAGCTTTACATAGCTTGTGGTGTTGATCCTGAAAAAACTGTGATTTATAATCAAACTGATATAGCTGCTCATGCTCAGCTTCATTGGGTTTTGAGCTGTATTACTACGATGGGTTTCATGGAACGCATGCACGCTTACAAGGACTCTTTGGCTAAAGGGACTGCTAATGAGGTTTCTGTTGGTACTTTTTGTTATCCGATTTTACAAGCTGCTGATATCGTTCTCTATGATGTCGATCTTGTGCCGATTGGAAAAGATCAAAAACAGCATGTCGAATTTTCTCGCGATATTGCTCAAAAATTTAATCGTCTTTTTGGAGAAACTTTTGTCTTACCGGCTCCTTTGGTAGATGAAAATGTGGCTACTATTCTTTGACTTGATGGTCGTAAAATGTCTAAATCTTACAATAATTTTATCTGACTCCTCGATGACGAAAAAACTGTCCTTAAAAAAATAAAAATTATTTCGACTGATACAAAATCTGTGGAAGAGGTAAAAAATCCTGATGAGGACACTATTTATGCTATCGTCAAACATTTTATTTCTCCTGAAGAAGATAATGCTCTTCGTCAAAAATATCTCGCTGGTGGATTTTCTTATAAAGAGGCTAAGGAGTATGCTTTTGAAAAAATCTGGGCTTTTTTGACTCCTATCCAACAAAAATATGCTACTATTTCTGATGAGCAGGTAGAAAAAGTTCTGAAAGAGTGAGCTGAAAAAATGTGAGCTATTGCTCAGAAAAAAATTACTGAGGTTTACCAGAAAATTGGATTTTAAATAAAGTGGGAGTTTTTTTCCTTTCCCTTCGACGGGCTCAGGGACCGGGAGGTAGGTTAGCTATCCCTTTGATAAACTTAGGCATCAGGAGGTTTAGTAAAATCCAGAATAATCCCTATGATCGATTATATTGATATGTCTTATCCCGATATTTATCGAGGGCAGGTCGGGATGGTCACACACACTTTGAAAGTGAAAATTTTTATATGTTTTAGAGATATTTGAGATGACAGAAAAAGAGCAAGAGTTTTCGGTGGTGAGTGAGGCAGATTTACAGGGAATTAAAGAGAAAGAAGAGAGAGCTCAAAAAGTGACTGGCTTGTTGGCAGGGATTGATGGAGATGAACAAGCTGAGCTTTTGCAGTATATCAAAAAAGTGGTGGTGTCGGGAGGAGATGACGATGATGAGGATTTGAAGGCTTTGAAACAGAATCATTAAATTGGATTTTTGTTTTCACACTGCTCTGCTATCGTTATGAGATCTATAGAAAATTATTTTTCATGATTTGTTGATGTATTATTTCTGTTTTGATCGCTTTGTTGGCTGAGATATGGTTATTTATAGTACTCTTGGCAGTTCTAAGGCTGGTGAGCTTTGGAGAAATGGAGAGAATTTTTTTTTATGCTTATGAGATTTTATTGCATTTCCAGAGCTTTATCTTCATAAGGAGCCACTTGTTCTTTGAGAACTAGTAGAAAAAAGTTTTTTGGCAGCTAAAAGTATTGATTTAATTCACTGGATGGTTTATGAGTGGTATAGTTCTTATAAGTCTGTGATCCCACTTTTTTTGGGTAATGACCTTTTGAGTTTGTTAAAATATAAGAAAAAATGACTTGAAAATCAGACTCCTCCACTGAGTTATGAGAAGGCTGAGCTAAGAATAAGAGAGAGCAAAGAAAATCTTGGTCAAGCTCAGCAGCTTTTTGTCTTTCCAGATTTGTGGACGATGGTTCAAATTCTAGAAAAATCATGATTTGATGAAAAAAATTATTGTGTTTTACACTCAGCAACAAGTTATGCTTATAAACAAAAAACTTTCTGGTGAATAAAAAGTGGTAAGGTGAGTACCTTGTTTTCTACTCATTCTCAAATCTTTCAGGACTGGAAGAATTTGAAACGCATTGAAATGATTGATCCTGCTAAACGATATTATAAAAGTCAGCAAGATCCGAGATATTCAACGGCTGATGTGGTCACTAAAATGGCTGATTTATATGGAGTTAAGCTTTTTTTCTGGTAAAATTTTTATTCAGGTTTTATACTTTTTTCAATTCTTTGTAATTTTTTAAACCCTCGCCGGGTGGGCGTTTCTTTTTTTCTCCCAGGAAAAAAAAGAAACCAAAAAACCCCTCGTCGTCACCAATCTAGCTCTTTTTTCTTTGCCTTGTCTCCCTTGTTTTTTCTAGAAGCTCGCCTCATCATCAAAGAATCGGCTCTGTTTTGCTTGACTACATCACTCTTCTGGTCGCTTCGGTCAAGCTGTGGTGCCGACTTTCGACAAGCGAGTTTTAGCGAAGCTCGAGTTTATCAGTTTGCCAGAAAATTAGTTTTTATAAATCGAGAACATACTATTTTCAGAAATTTCTTTTGATAAGTTACAGTGCTTTATGTAGTATTATTCAGGTTTTTTTGAGAAAATTTCCAGAATTTTTTTATTGTAAAGATGTGGCTGTTCGATATTTGGAGTGTGGCCTGTCGGGAAGGTAATTATTTGTGATGAAGGTAATCAGAGAATAGTTTGATATTTTTCTAGTAGTGAAGGTGGAGTGATTTTATCCTTGTCTCCTCGGAGAAGATAGACAGGCAAGTTTGAATTTCTGATTTGACTGAGGGTCAGGCTATTTGCTCCGATGTCTGGTGATTTAGCTCTACGAGTTAGTTCTCCAAACCATTTTTTGAGTGTTGATGGATCAGTGATAATTTCTAATACATCTTCATAAAGGTGGTGAGGAATTGTATCTGTATCATCAAATTGGTCTTCGATAAGTCACTTTATTTCTTCGATGGTCGCTCCTCCGCTTTTTATTTTCTTGATTTCTTTGAGTCAGAGATTTCCAGCTATCATTTCAGACTGAAGTCCTGAAGCTCATGAAAGAATGAGTCAGCTTATTTTTTCTGGATGCTGAGCTGCGAAATTATAGGCTATTTCTCCACCAAATGATACACCTTCCAGGATTATTTTCTCTGAAGTTTTTTGGTCTAAGAAATTTTTTATGTATTTTACAAAAAGCTCATTTGAGTAATAGTTCTGATTTTTTTCAATTTCTTGGTCATAAAAATGTTTATATAATGATAGAGAAATCTGATGAAAATTCTCATTGAGATGTTCATCTGTGTGTTGTCATAAAAAATTGGAAGGCTGGCCAACGAGACCATGAAGGTTTAGAATCAGAGGTTTATTGGAGTTTCCTGATTCGATATATCTGAAAACTTCCCCATCGATACTTTCGAGCTCTTCTTGGTATGGTCTTTGTGGGTGAAAATGCCTTTGAGCTAAAATATCTAGTGCATCTTTTCTGATTTTATTAGCTATTTCATCTGGATAAGAATGGCTATTTTTCAATACTTCTCGAGTGGGTGAAGATTTCTCTGTATTTTCTTGATGATTTTGCATAATATCAATATATGCTTTGAATAGTTCTCGTTCATTTGGATGTGTTTTTATCTCTTTTTCGAGCCAGTGAAGCATACTTGGATTGTAAGATCCTAGCTGATCTAATGCTAATATCGTTTCTTCGGCGTGTTTTTTAATTTCTTTATCTGTGAGGCGTATTCTATTCGAGACAAAATTTTTGAATTTGTTTATAAAGTTCATTTGGAAGTTTTTAATGTAAAAATAACTAGCTCTAGTCTAGTAATTCTTACACCATAAATCAAGAAAAAAAATAAAATATAATGACAATTCTTAAAAAAATATTTTTCTGATAAATGTACAAAATTGAATTCCTTGGCTTCTCTATTCTCTTTGGTAAATCTGCCTTTGGTAGCTAAACTCGGGGACACCAAGAGACTAGGAGATGAAGCAGAATAAAAAATTTTTATATTAGTGAGTTTGCAATGATTGTGGCTACATTTTTGTCGAGAGGTGATGGAAGGATGGCTTCAATTGAGGGATTTGTAGTGTAATTTGCTAGTGCATAAGCTGCTTTTATTTTGTGTTCGTCAGTAATTTGTTTGAGTTGGTTTTGAAATGCACCTTTAAAAATTCCAGGGAAGACAAGAACATTGTTAAGCTGATTTGGGAAGTCGCTTCTTCCAGTGGCTATGATAAAGGCTCAGCCTTTTTTTGCTTCAAGGGGATGAACCTCTGGATCTGGGTTAGAAAGTGCAAAAATAATTGGCTTGTCTGCCATTTTCGAGATTTCTTCGGCTTTGATTGTGTCTGGCTGACCACTGAGGCCAATAAAAATATCTGCACCCACTAAAACTTCTGCGAGAGAGCCAGTTTCATTATTTTTATTGAGGTGGAGAATTTCTTTTTTGTGGTCGTTGAGGTCAGTTCTTGCTGAATGGATAGAGCCTTTACTGTCAAAGACGATAATATTCGTCGCTCCAGCTAGTGCTATCAGTTTAACGACTGGGAGCCCTGCTGCTCCGGCTCCTGATACTACTATTTTTACTTCTGAAAGTTTTTTTTCTGCAAGTTTGAGGGCATTTATGAGGCCAGCTAAAGTTACTACTGCTGTACCGTGTTGATCGTCGTGAAATACTGGAATATTGAGTCTTTTTTTCAATTCTTCTTCGATCATGAAGCACTGTGGTGCACCAATATCTTCAAGATTGATACCTCCAAAAGTGGGAGCAATAGCTTCGACTACTTCGATAATTTTTTGAGGATCCTGGGTAGAAAGAACGATAGGTACAGCATCAATTCAACCAAATTCTTTGAACAAGATGGCTTTTCACTCCATTACTGGGAGGCTAGCTAGTCAGCCAATATTTCAAAGTCCTAAAACTGCAGTACCGTCTGAAACTACTGCTACTGTGTTTTTTTTCCAAGTATACTTGTATGCAAGGCTAGGATCAGAGGCTATTTGGCGACATGGCTCGGCAACTCCTGGAGAGTAGTAAGTAGAAAGGTCGTCAGCTGTTTCAAGTGGTACTTTGGAGACTACGGCTAGTTTTCCTTCATATTTTTCGTGTAACTCTAGAGATTTTTCATAAATGTTCATTTAATTTTTTTGCAGAAAATAAATTTTTTTGAATCATAGTTAAAATATTGATGATAGCAATGTTTATTTTTTACTTAACCGCTGAGAATGATTAATTTTTTCTTTTAAAAAAAAGCCAATTTATATAAAATCGGCTTCTGGGATGAAAACTAATCATCCAAATCGAGGGTTGCCCCAGGTTCTTTGTTTTGTTTCTTCTTCTTTTTTTGGGTGCTCTTTTTCTAAAGCTGACATACTTGTAGTACAAGATGTAGCTAATGTAACAATAATTGCTACGAGTCCGCAAATAACTAATTTTCTCATTTTTTTCTTTTTTTTGGTGTGTTTGTCGTTTATTGGTTTTTTTGAAAAAGTCAAGTTGATTTTTTGGATTGTTTTGTTACTTTTAAGTTTACCAGATTTAAAATTTTTTTGATTATGAATAGTGATATAGTTCAATCTTATTATAAAAATCCTTTGAAGAATTATGAAATGGTCGATGCGACTGTTTCTGCTCATCAGGGCAATTCGCTGTGTGGTGATGATATCACTGTTTTTTTGCAAGTGGACGATGGGGTTATCCAGGATTATAGTTTTATAGGGAATTGTAGCATGATAACGACTGCTGCAGCGAGTTTTTTGTCGGAAATTATTATTGGGATATCTGTTGATGAGGTTTTGACTCGAAACTATGAAACGATGAGTTCTCAGGGTTTTGAGGTATCACCGAGAAGGAAAAGAGCTGCAGTGATTGCTATTTTGGCTGTCAGAAATGCACTACACCAGCTGATCGGTGATGGAAAAGTCGATGATTTTGATGATTTGATCGCTGAATAATTGGCTCTAAGAGCTTGTTATCAAAAAACATGAAAAAAAAGTCTGTAATTTTTTGACAAATAAGAAAAAAAGTGTATAATATTTATACGCAATCAAGGAAGAAACATGATGCGGTTAAGAGGATTTATGTATCTAGGAAGTATTTCATATGCCTAGCTTTGACAAGGTTCGGATCTCACGATTCGTTTATCTTATACTCAGCGGACACTGAAACTTTGAGGTATATCGGCTGTAAGCTCGATAAAAAGTACTCAAAAAACTTATTTGCTTCGTAGTGATGCTTTCTGAAAGGATGGACTGATCTACTGAACTGTAAGAAGACTGTGTTGTGACATTTAACCTTATTGTGCTGACTATCTTTTTTTCTCTTAAGACCTAGAGTCTTAGTGAACTTAAGAAAATCAGATCGCTTGTGAGCTCTAAAAATGGTCAACCTTCGACTCAGTTATGAGCATGAAACGACCGACTCGCAGTGATAAGAGTATGAGAAATACTATAAAGAAACCCACATCGTAACCGGTGTGAGTTTTTTTTATATAGTCAGAATTATTTATCGAGGGCAGGTTAGGCACACTTTGAAAGTGATTAAGAGAAATCATCTATATAATATAAAACCCTCGCCGGGTGGCCATACTTTTTTGTCATTGCCACAAAAAAGTATGCAAAAAAACGCTAGCCAACGCAAAATCTCGTCTTTACTTTCCTCCTTCTTCCTTGATTACTCACCATGTTTTTTCTTGGTTCTACCGACTCACCATCAAAGGATCGTCTCGTTCAATCTTTTCTATCACGGGGTTGGACCTCAGACAAGGTTGCGTTGGCAGTGTTTTCTAGTGATTTTTTCTGAAAAAATAATGTTAAATCTATACTGTGGCGAGATTTTTTTCAAGTCGTTCCTCTTCGTTTTTTGCTGGACCTCGTTTTGTACTTTGTTCATTGATTTCTCTTGTTTTTAATGAAGCATATGCTAGAGATCCTCTTATTTCTTTTTCTTTTTTTTGTAAATCAGGACTGAGAGATGATTTGTCTAAAGATTTATGGTTATCTCATTCCAGAGAATTTGTAAAACTTACTAATTTAGAGGTATCTATAATTTTTTCAGAGGGTTTGAGTGGATCTTTGGTAGTAAAAAGGTTTAAAAATTCCATAAACTTATTTTGATGAGGAAATGATGGTAAATTTTCATCGTTGGCAAATGATTTCAGAAGATTTTTGGCTGGATGATCTTCAACTAGATTTTTTTGTTCGCTGGTAAATTTCTGTAATTTCTGAAAAGCATTGACCATTTGCTGATTTTCTTTTGAAGTATTGAAATCAAGTGTATTGCTCATCATTTTTTTATACAAAAAACTTGTAGAAAATGGATTTGTGTTTGGAAGCTCACTCTGAGGTTTAAATTGATCAGTTATAATTTTTTCAGCACTTATTTTTTCAAGATTATGAGCTAGAAGTTCTGAAGCTTTTTTTGTACCAAAATTTTCAGCTGGTAGTTCCATCAATTTTTTGGCTTCATCCTGAAATTTATTTTCAAAAGTTTCCTTTATTGAACTTGTTATATTTTTCCCCATTGTTTCATAATCTGGTGTTCCATCGAAATTTTTTTCTCGAAAAACTTGAGAATCTTTTAAAGTTTCTTGAATTAATCAGCCTTTTTGATTGAGAGGTATATTTTCAAAACTTTTTATGCTGTGCATGGGAATTGAAAATTTTTTATCTGGTTGGGCATCAAAAGTACTCATTGTTAGAGATCATTTATTATCAATACTGACTCTTCATTGAGTTCCATTGAGCTCAAAATTAGTAGAAAAGAGGCCTGTTTTAGGATCTATTTTTATTGTTTTGGTGTCTAGCTTGATGGTTTCAGCATTATTACTACCCATTTGATGTGTTATATTTTCCAGAAAGCTTCTTAGTGCTAGTAGTTTGGTTTGCTCATTGAGCTGGGCAGTCACCTTTTCTTGGATTCCTAAAAGAAAAACACTATCGGGATTGGTATCTTTTTCATTGATTGGCTTGTTTTCTAGTGACCCTTCTGGTCCATTTCTCAAAAAATTCTTGAGAGTTGAGTTTTTTAGCAAGGTATTTGGTAGTATAGGGTCTTGGCTTAAATACTTGTTTATATTCTCGTTCTCTTTTTTAAGAGACTGAAGATATGGGCTTTGGTTAAGATTTTTTAAGGATTCATTTGTTTGTAGAATTGGCAACTTATTTTTTTCATTACTTTGTTCTTTTCAAAAAATTTCTTTTTTGATTGATTCAAAGCTTTTACTTATTTCTTCTTTTTCTGTAGAATCGTTGATCTGGTCTTTTTTTTCGTAGAGAAGTTGGTAAGTGGCAAAATCTTTTAATGATAAGCCAGATTGTTTGATCTTTTCTTGCTGATCTGTTGAAAATTCTTTTTCTGTTTTTTCAATTTCACTTTCTGTTACGAGCTCTTTGTGTTTTTCTAGATGGCTATCGAGCTTGATTTTTTCTTTTTGTATGATCTCATTTTTTATCTCGACTTTTTCGATAAAGTTTTCTTGTTTTTGAGAAATGTTTTGTTCATTATATAGCTTGTTTTTTGAAGTATTTAATTTGTTTTCTTCGCTATTTAATTTGTTTTTTTCGCTATTTATTTTATTTTCTTGGCTATGTATTTTGTTTTCTAAAGTATTTCTTATAATTCAACTATTGGTTCCGTCGGGTAAAAGAAGATCATCATCGTTCTTTAAATACTTTTTTATTATTTCTGGAAGTTGTTTTGAGGAAAGGAGATTATAAATTGCTTCTTTAGGCTGATTGAAAAGTGAGAGAATAAGTAATTTTTTCCCATTTTCTCCGTGTTCATTTGAAATTTGTTCAAATTGTTTTGTGAAATCTGGTGAATTTTTTAGGAGTTTTTGGGTTTCTGTAGAAAAAATTGTTTTCGTATTTTCAAGAAAATCGTTTACAGAATTTGATATTTCTTTATTTGAGTTATACTGCTCTAAAATATCTACCATTTTTGTATTGGTTTTTGCAGAGATAAAATTTTTTAAAGTATGATTAAATTTATTTAAAAAGCAAATTTTGGAACTTTATAAAAAACCTATCAGTTTGAGGCTGATAGGTGAAATAGTCTTATTTTGATTTTTTAACTTGGTTTTTTAGTGTTTCGATGACTTGTCCTACTTTTGCGTAGATTCTCTTTTCATCTGCATCTAAGTACTGTTCCATTTGTTGTAGTTGTTTATATTTCTCAGAAAGAGTTATCATTAGATTTTCTCCGTCTTCTATCGTTGTTTTTTCAGAGTTTGGTATGAGAGTTATTACTTCTTTAAGTAGTTTGGTCGCATTGAGGCTTTTTTTTGAAAGTTCCAATTCAATTTCTGAATTTTTTAGTTCAATTTTTGCATTTTTTAGTTCAGTTTCTGAATTTTTTAGTTCAGTTTCTGAATTTTTTAGCTCAGTTTTTGAATTTTTTAGCTCAGCAAGTGATTTTAATTCAGCAGTTCTTGTCTTGGTTTTTACGATAGGGAGTAGATTTTCTCCTATGAAGTTACCTCCATCTGCTTCAACTCCTTTGAGTATTTTTCTTCCTAGAATAGGATTGTGAAAGTAGTAACAAATTAGACCAGCATGAGCTCTCCAGAAATTTTCTGTATTACCGTAGTATGATTGAAGAGCATCCAAATCTTTTGCAAATTTGTCTAGATACGTGGGATCTATTTCATTCATTTTGTAAGGTTCGCTCATATAGTTGTAAACTGTATCAAGCTGAGCTGGATTGATGATATATTTTTTGAGACAGTTTGAATCTCGTTTTTTATTATTATTCTCAATAACTTGTATTGTGTTTTTTTGTGATGTCTTTGCCAATTGAGTTGTGTTGGCTGTTTGTGCATCTGCTTCTCCTAAACTAATTCCTGTAGCAATCATTGTTGACAAGAAGGCGTTTTTGAGGTTCATTTATGGTGAGAAAAATATAAAAAAAATTACACTTTCCGTATAACTCTAAAAAGAAAAAAGTCAACCTAAAATATGCTTGATTTTTAAGTTTGTTAGTATAAAAGTAGAATTCACCCAATTTTTTGTAAACTATGTTAATTTCTCTTTTTTGTTCTATGTTTTTGAAAAAATAACATAGATTTTTTTTAGTAGCCAGAAATTTTTTTATTTTTTGGGTGTATAGTTTGAGTAGAGGTCGGTGTAGAATTTCACTTTTTCAGCGATGAGATCGTCAGTGATGGTTTCTGAGGCGTAGAAGACGATGACACAGAAATTGCGTTTGAAAAAAGGAGCGATCGAGAGACTCATTTCGTGGGTTGATTCTTTGGTGGTCCAGCCTCAGCCAATGTCGTCGGCTAGATTGAAATAGGTCTGAAAGAGTGGTCAGCTGGTGGAGTTTTTTTGGCAAGCAAGAGCTAGTTTTTCTTCAAATCAGTTTTTTTTCAGAGTTTGAAGTTTTTCCAGAATATGATCTTTGGCCATAGGGTTGAAAAATGGTAGTGGATGCTGGAGATCTTTTTTCGATGGTGTCTGAATAAGTTTGAGATAATGACCAAAAAAACGCTCCTCTGGCGTTCTTGGTTTTTGGTACACTGCGATCATTTCATCGAGGATTGGGACATAGACGAACTGCATTTATGCTGATTCAGTGAATGAAATTCCTAGATCTTTGAGAATTTTTTCGTCGATGGTGCTAGGAGCGTGAAGCATCAGATCTTCTCCTTTCCCATTTTTTGGATAGGCGATAATTTCACGGATATTTGGCTGATTTTGGTAGATCATCACGACTCTGTCGAGACCGTAAGCAAAGCCACCGTGAGGAGGCACTCCGTAGCTAAAGGCAGTCAAAATATGACCAAATCTTTCTTGGATCTGAGCGTCAGAAAGTCCGAGGATAGCGAAGATAGATTTCTGAAGCTCTGGGTCTGTGATTCTGATACTTCCTGAGCCAAGTTCGTAGCCATTGAGGACGAGATCATAGCAGTCTGCTCTGAGCTGAATCATGGCTTGCTTGTCTGTTTCGCTGAGAGATTCACCGCTGAGGAGCTTTTCCCCCATAGATTTTACAAATTCTAGGTCTTTATCTTTTGGCTTGGTGAATGGCTGATGAGCTGCATCGAGATTCCCGTTTTCATCGAGCTCATACAGTGGAAAGTCTACGACAAATGCAAAAGCTAGCTCGTCCTCTTTTCATTCGAGAAGGTTGAGTTCTTTGATGAGCATGGTTCTGAGAAATCAAAGCATAGAGCAAGTTTCTTGTCGGTTTCCTGCTTGGAAAAAAATAGTTTTCCCTGGTCAAAATCCAGTTTTTTCTTGGAGTTCTTTGAGAAGTTCTGGTGAGAAAAATTTACTTACTGGTCCTTTGATTTCATCTCCGTCGAAAATTAGATAAGCTACTCCTTTTGAACCTTTTTGAAGAAGAGGTGGTGTGATTTTATTATCGATCTCGGATCTGGTGAAAATCTTGTCTGCTACGATTGCTTTGATACAATTGGCATTTTTAAAAACTGCAAAATCTGACTTGTGAGCTCGGTCGGTAAGTTCTATGAGCTGTAGAGCTTGTGTTCTGAGTTCTGGTTTATCGATTCCATATTTTTCCATAGATTCATCCCAAGTCATACGCTGAAATGGTGAAAAAGTTAGTTTTTTTGCAGGAAATAAAATTTTTGAAAGATGAAGAAAATGTCTTTCGAGTAATGAAACGATATCCTCCTGTTCTACAAAAGACATTTCTAAGTCGAGCTGCGTGAATTCTGGCTGACGATCACCCCTCAGATCCTCGTCGCGGTAACATCTCGCTAGCTGAAAATACTTATCGAGGCCGGCTACCATAGAAAGTTGCTTGAGCTGCTGAGGAGACTGAGGTAAAACATAAAAATTTCAAGGTTTATTTCTGACTGGAACGACATATTCTCTGGCTCATTCAGGGGTATTTTTGATGAAGGTCGGTGTCTCGATGTACAAAAAATTTTCTGCGTCAAAAAATGAAAAAATTTCTTTCGTAATTTTATGTCTGGTGATCAAATTTTGCTGCATAGCCGAGCGTCTGAGATCGAGATAGCGGTATTCTAGTCTGAGATCTTCGTTGGCTTGAGTTTGGTCTTGATTGATCGGAAACGGAAGCTCTTTGGAGGTTGATAAAACTGTCAAAGTCGTAGGCTGAACCTCGATAGCTCCAGTGATCATGGAGTTATTTGCCATCCCTTCTGGTCTTTTGATGACTCGTCACTGTATTTTGATGACAAATTCATTTTTGAGAGACTGAGCTAGTTGGTCGAGATCGGCGTGGCACTGAGCTGGATCGATTTTGATCTGAGTGATTCCATAGCGGTCGCGGAGGTCGATAAAAGTCATTCAGCCAAGTTTTCTGACTGTGTCTACTCGTCAGCAAAGAGTCACTTCAGTATTGAGGTCATTGATAGTAAGCTGTCAGCAATTATGAGTTCTAAGCATCGGATTTTTGGTAGTTTAGTAAATATTTTTTTAAGTAAATGCTGAAAAAGTCATCTTTAATAAAAGTCATATATTAAGAGAATTTTATTTTTCTCATTCAGCATTTAGTTGTGTTCTCTCTTTAATTTTTTTCATAATTTTTTGGACTTATTCGTTGTTTGCTTATACTGAAACTGATCTGGGTTTCAATTCTAAGTAAGTACTGAAAAAAAATTTTATTAAAAAAAGAGGCCAAAAATTTAGCCCCTTCAAAATAATGTATCAAATTAGTTCCCATCTTTTATTCTGAGGACTGTCGTTTTTATAATCAGTCTGTGACTTTTTATTTTTGTTTCGTGATCTTTTAAGATATTTAGTGTTTTATCTTTTGCTGGTTTTCCCCATTCTGAATGGGTACTGTTTTGTTGCATTTCTATCATTGACTGAATACTTTTCCAGCGATCTTTTAGATAGTTTGCTTTAGAATTTTTTTCTGCTAAAGGTTTTTTTCCCATTATATGGTCTGTTATTTCACCAATTTCATTATTATCGAATATTTCTTCTAAAAATAGTAAGAGATATTGGTGAGCATAGTCAAGGTCTTGCTGAATGAGATCTTCAAAACTGTGTGGTAATTCTTTTTCATATTTTGCTCTATTTTTCATATTTTTTATTTTATGCTTGTTTTTATTTTATTTTTTTGTTTTGTCAAGGTTAGTTTTTGCGCGAAAAAAAATCTGCCTTTGGGCAGATTTTTTTGAGAAATCTCTGTGGTTTTGTGGAGCAATCAGAATAAAAGTTTTTTTAGAATCACATTCAACCCATTCATCACATACCGCCCATGCCACCCATTCAGCCCATAGATGCGTCGCTAGGAGCGGAGTCTTTTTTGGGAGCGTCGGTGATGACGGCGTCGGTGGTGAGAACCATAGCTGCTGAAGAGGCAGCATTTTGGAGAGCGACTCTGATGACTTTTACAGGATCGATGACTCCTTGTTTGATGAGATCGATAAATTGGCCCTGTTTAGCATCAAAACCATGAGCAAAGTCGCTGTGTTCTTTGACTTTTTCGATGATGGCATCTCCTCTGTATCCAGCGTTGTTTGCAATCTGGCGAACTGGATATTGGATTGCTTCTTTGATGATTTCTACTCAGATTTGCTCGTCGCTGTCTGAAAGAGTAAAACTATTGAGTTCTTTTGAAAGTTTTACTAGAACAGTTCCTCATCCAGGGACAATTCCTTCTTCAACTGCTGCTTTGGTTGCATTGAGAGCGTCTTCGATCTTGTATTTTCTATTTTTCATCTCCATTTCTGTGGCTGCTCATACTTTGATCACAGCTACTCCGCTGATAAGTTTGGCAAGTCTTTCATAGAGTTTTTCTTTATCGTAGTCTGAAGTGGATTTGTTGATCTGGAATTTGATCTGTTCAGCTCTTTCATCGATGCTGCTTTGGAGTCATTTTCCTCCTACGATAGTGGTCTTGTCTTTATCGCTGATAATTTTATCTGCTGATCCAAACATTTCTACTGTCGCATTTTCAAAGGTAATTCCTAGTTCTTCGGTGATGATCGTAGCTCCAGTTACTGTCGCAATGTCCTTGAGCATTTCTTTTTTTCTGTCTCCAAACCCCGGAGCTTTTACAGCTAAAATATTGAGAGCTCCTCTAAGTTTATTGAGAACGAGCGAAGCGAGTGCTTCTCCTTCGATGTCGTCAGCTATGATGACAAATTCTCTTTTTCCCTTAGTAGCTAGCTGTTCTAGTAGATGAACTATGTCTTTCAGTGATGAAATTTTTTTATCTGTTATCAGCACTGCTGGATTTTCTTGGATAGCTTCCATCCTAGCGCTGTCAGTCACAAAATATGCTGAAGCGTATCCTTGATCAAACTGCATTCCTTTGACGACTTCTTTGGTCAACCCCATAGATTTTCCTTCCTCTACTGTGATTATTCAATCTTTTCAGACTTCGTCCATGATATCAGCAATGAGCTGCCCTACTTCTTCATCTTGAGCTGAGATGGTAGCTACTTGCATGATTTCTTCTTTGGTAGCGATGGGTTTACTTTTTGCTTGAAGGTCGGTGATTATTTTTTCGACAGCTTTGTGTAGTCCTCTTCCGAGTGCGAAAGGATTCACTCCAGATCTGATGTATCTGAGTCCTTCGTTTGCAATAGCATCGACTAGGACTACTGTAGTTGTCGTTCCATCTCCAGCTGCATCATTTGTCTTGGTAGCTGCTTCTTTGACGAGCTCTGCTCCTATATTTTCAAACTTATCTTCGAGGTTGATTTCTTTGGCTACTGTGACTCCGTCATTTGTGACAACTGGAGCTCCATAGCTTTTTTCGAGAATCACATTTCTTCCTTTAGGGCCCATTGTTACTTTGACAGCATCGGCTACTTTTTTAATTCCTTCATAAATATTTCTTCTTCCTTCATCTCCATAGTGAATTATTTTTGTCATTTATCTGAAAATATATAATTTAAAAAATTTATATTCTGGTTATTTTTTATTCAAGTAAGTTTTGAAAAGTTATTTTTCTTTTGGAAGGCCCCCTTCGACAAGCTCAGGAACCAAAGTGATCGACTTTTTTAGATGGATTGTCACATCGTTTCTCTCCTCGCAATGACGAATGTCATTAAAAATTATTTTTCTACAGCTAGTATTGAACTGTGTTTGATTACCAGAAATTTTACTTTTTGAGTTCATTCTGTAATTTCGATCTCGTCTGGTGCATATTTTGTGAAATGAATAATTTGACCTGGTTTTACATCTATTGGTCCTCTATTACCATTTTCCAAAATTTTTCATTGACCAACTGCTATAATTTCACCTCTTGAAGGCTTTTCTTTACTGGTGTCAGGGAGAACTATTCCCGAAGCAGTCTTGGTCTCTTGCTCGATAGGTTTTACGAGAATGTGATCTTCGATAGGTTGGAGATTAGTCATGATAGTAGTAGAATTCGGATAAAAAAAATCTAAACGACGATCTTATACTTATCGAAGTTTAGATTTCAAGATTTTTTATCACCTAGGTTTTTTGGGTGCTATCTACAAGAACCATAAGAGTAGGTTGAGTCTCATCCTAAATAACCATGATAACAGTATCTTTTGATAGAATCAGAACAGTTATTTGGGTCTTTATAAGCTGGGTGATTAGAATAATTTGCTACAACTACTCCATCAGAAGGTAATTTACAGCTATCTCAATTTGGAACTACTGGGTTTGAATTTGAATTTTGAGTTGGAGCTGGTGAATTTTTACAAGAACCGTAAGAGTAGGTCGAGTCTCATCCTAAATAACCATGATAACAGTATCTTTTGATAGAATCAGAACAGTTATTTGGATCTCTATAAGCTGGGAGATTAGAATAATTTGCTACAACTACTCCATCAGAAGATAGTTTACAACTATCGCTATTTGGATTAGGGTTTGGAGTCGGATTATTTTGACTAGAACAAGTTGAGTATGGATTTGATCAATTGAGATATCCATTAAAACAAGTTCTTGTTTCTTTGTAATTTTCACAAGATTGACCGTTTGGTACTGAGCTAACAGAGTAAGCAGTTACTGATTGCCCATTTGCTATCGTTCCTCGGGCTGTATTAGTACAAGACTGACTTGGAGTATTGCTTACTGAGCATGATTTATTTTGATAACTACCAAGCAATTGACCAAAGCTACAAGTTCTGACTTGGCTCTGGCAAGACTGACCGTAAGGTACTGAGCTTTGAGCAAAGGCTACGATATTGTCTCCGTGATTAATAACAGATCCTCGAGGAGTTGTACAGGTAAATTGGCAAGACGGTGTTGATCAAGCATAAGCGTAGTTATAAGATCCTTTAAGAATTCAATTGTTACATGTTCTGTACTCACTTGGGTTGTTTTCTATCCCTTGAGAAATTTGATTACAAGTCAAAGCTGCAAATTTATAAGCTAGCACTGAAACTCCGTGATTGACTATAGAACCTCGTGGAGTCATGCAGGATTTTTTATTGTTATTTAGGATAGTATTTTGATATTCAGCATAAGAAATATTTCGTTGTTTACATGATTGATTATAATTTTTTCCTGCTAGATACCCATTGACACATGATCTTTTTTCGTATTCGCATTTGTTTGGTAAAAAAGCATTCGCTGTTTTGTATGCTAGTACATAAGAACCGTTTTTTACATTAGTTCCTCGAGGTGTGGTACAAGAATAGTTGTTTGAAGAATTATTGTTGGAATTTGATCAATTTGTGCTACTATTTGATTTGATGGTACAAGTGCTATATTGGTATGATCATCAGAGAGATCAGTTTGTACAGTATCTTCTTTCGCTTGTACATTGGCCATTTTGAGAAACTGATGACTTAAAAGCAATAAGATAGTCATTGTTTCTGACTATTCTTCCCCAAGGAGCTATACAAGAAGTTCAGAGAGAATCGTTGCTATTATTTGTTTCAGAAATTGAACTTTCTATATCATTTTCTGTCAGTGTTGTTATTGATTCATTATTGTCTGAACAAACTCTATACTGATAATCTCCTATAAGATTTCCATCTATACATTTTCTGACTTCTTTTTTACACTGAGAAATATCTGAGACTGATATGTCTCTATAAGCTATTACTGATGCTCCATTTGGCAAAAGAGTCCCCCAAGGAGCTAGACAGCTTCCAGATTCTTGGCTTATTTCACTGATTGAATCAACAACTTGTGTAGCTGAGCTTCTCATCGCCAGTCTATTATTGATCCAAACTGGTAGGTCTGTGAAATATAAAATTGCAACGACTATTGCTAGTGCTATAATGAGAGATAGGGCGTCTCTTATAATTCTGATCATTATTTTTTACAAAAACCAGATAAAAACCTTTTACTTTAATTTACTTACTTAGTAATTTTTTTGAAAAATGCAAGAGAAAAACAAATTATAAAACTTTTTTTATTGTTGTCAATTGTAATTGTTTTTTAGATAGTGAGCTTTTTGACATTTTTTTTCTTTTTTATTAAAAATATTCTGATACTTTTAACCTTTTGATTATGAGATGCTTCAAAAAAAACAACTTTTACTGAAAATTCTCGAGAAAATAAAACCTTTTTGGGAGTTGGCTGAAGGAATGGTTTCGCTTTTGCAGACAGATTTTGTTGATGAACCAATGGTTGATAGTTTTTTAGCTGTTTTAACTAAGGCTATCCATGGGATTAAAGATGAAAAAGCTAAGTTAGCTCTCCAGCGTGCTGTAGAATATGTTCATAGTATGAAAGAGAAAGAACAAGTGGAACATGAGAAAGCAGATCAAGAATTAGATGCTATGCTGTCGACAATATAGAAAATTTATCACTTAAATTATTAACTTATGAGCTTGGATAAATTGAAAATAGATACTTTGAAATCTCAGGATCAGCTTAAAATTAATGAAACAGAAAAGATTTTGGATGGATTTACTCATGCTGACTGGCAAACTTTGGCTGAAGATTTGAAGAAGCCAGAAAATAAAGAATTTGTAAGTGATGTTAAGAATTTATTTTCTCAGATTTTTGAAAAAATAAAAGGGAAACCTGTCGAAACAATGAGCCAACAAGAGGTGAAAATATTAGAATCTTATATTGCTTTTGTAAGAGAAGAACCAGGTGTTGTTATTGATGGAGTTTTGACTGCTGAAGAAAGTCTTAAAGTAAACTGATTTTATGAAGCTCAGCTTTATTTAGCTCAAAAAGCTGATAAGCCTGTTACTTCTGCTGAATGACTTAAGCAATTGGGTGTTGACTTTAACTCTATTCCAGCTTGGACGAGTCTTGTCAATAAAATAAAAACTACTGATGATGTGGATCATGTTATTACTGCTGAAACTATTTCTTCTTTTGTGTGATGTAAAAATGTGAAACCAGAAAATTTACCTTATGTGGCAAAAAATTTTACTGATTTAATGAAAAAATATCTTACTGTTTTTCCTGGCTATAAGGATCCTTTTCGTGATGAATGATTCATAACTGGTATGAATTTGGAAAATATGATTGGTAGTGTTAATTATTATTGGAAAACTATGGAATTTCTTCAAAAACTTTCGACTGAAAGTGAAAAAAAACAATTTGAAGCTGGAAATATAGCTTTTCCTTCTACAGAAGATGGTGCAAATAAGCTAAGACTTTTTTTATTGTCTGAATACTTTTCTAAAGGAGAACAAGTAGCCAGAAAACTTTTTTCTCAAATACCTTCAGGGTCTCCTCTTGAAAAAAGTATTTTGGCATTTGAAAAACACTCTAAACTCAAAAATATTGTCGAGCTGTATGTTGATGAAAAACTTAAACCTTATACGGTTACTGTTTCTGAGGGATTTATGAAATGAAATGCTGTATTGGCTTGAGGAAGCTCTTTAATTGAAAAACTTACTCCTTGAAAAGATTCTGCTTTAAAAATTCCTCATATTGAATCTGCAAGACAAATTTTGAATACTGAATACTGAAAAAAAATTCAAGATGCTACGCTTCAATATGAATATCTGCAAGATATGCATCTTAATACAATGGACGCTAAGAGTTATCAAAAATATTCGACTGAAATAGAACCTTATGGTAGTCAGATTAAAAAATTATCTGATGAATTGAGTATTTATCAGCAAAGAACAAAGGCTCAAGCAGAATATGAAGATTTAAATATGAATTATAAAACTTTGACTGCTGCTGGCCGTGAAAGATGGGAAGCTTTGAAAAATGCTCCAAGAATGGGCTACACTCTTTTGAGAATCAAAACAGAAGAGATCATGAAGAAGGTTTATACTTTGGCACTGGAACAAGATAAAGCCTATGTAAAAGCTTTATTGGCTGTAAAACCTAAACCACTTAATACTGTTATTTCTGCTCCTCACTTGGCAAAACTTGGAATAGAGTTAAAACTTGATTTTTCTCATAATAATTTTGAAGATGTTATGAGAGATTCTTTCTCTGAAGGTTTTTCGGATGGATTGAAACAATTTTGGGAAGATGTAAAAAATGATCCTCTTAAAGCTACGATTACATTAACATCTATGATGGCAGCTTGAGCTGTCTCTACTGTAGTTACTTTAGGTACACAAAATCCTTGGCTTGCTTGAATGGCATTTTCTGGTACTTATAGAGGTGCTTCATGAGTACTTACTTCATTGAGACAAGCTGGTGGCGCTTGGTGGGATGGGGAAGATATATCAGATGCTGCTGTTGAGGGTTTTGGAAAATGATTTTGATATTTAGATAACCAGGGAAATTATATTGGAAATTGAAGATTTGCTCTTGATTTGGTTTTTGATGTAGCTACTTCAGGAATAGTTATGAAAATGAATCCACTTTGAGATAAAATGTGGAAAAATACTCTTTCTTGATTGGGGTGGGGATCTCCAAAAAAGGAAACATCTTCTAAAACTCTTAAATTTACTTGAGACCTTATTGTTAATGAGCTGATTCTAGAAAATGTAGTAGATATTTGAATGGTAACTTTAAATGCTTGAGTGAGTGCGTATTTTTGAGTTGAATGACCAGTTACTAATTGGAAACCAATAAGACAGTCTTTTAATACATCTGCTGATGCTTCTTCTCAAGATAAAGGTTCTGTAGGTGATGTTTTGGATTCTATGAAAGATGCTTTTTCTCAACAACTTAATCCTCAAAATCTTGGGAATTTATTTGCATCAAGTATCGCCTTCTCTACCGCAATGTCTGGTTCAAAATCTTGAATGAATTGGGGCTTAGATAAAAGCTCTACTGGGAGACAAATTCAGGCTAGATATGACGCACTTGAACTGAAATCTATTGATACATTAGCAGAAATAAAAGGAAATATTAATGCTTTAGGGGTTACTCTTATAGAAAATGCTAAAAAACAATTTGTTTTTGTAGATATGGCTACAAAAAAAGAAGTTATGCCTGATTCTCCTCGCTATAAACCCTTGGAAAATATCGTTCAAAAATGACTTGATTTGGCTAAAGAGCAGATTCAATCTCTTGAAAGTTTTAAGAATGATATGTCAAAAATACTTAATGATCCAAATAATCCAGAAGGACAAATGATGGTTTTTTTACAAGTAAATAAATTGAACTCTGATTCATTACCACCGGATTTATTGCTCAAATCTCGTCTCCAAAGTGTCGAATCTGAAATTAAAAATGCTAAAACGCCTGCAGAAAAAAACCGTTTAATGAAAGTAAAAGAATGACTTACTAATTTATTGACGGAGTATGGTAATCGTAAAAAAGCTCTCGACGATAAGAAGAAATTTCAAGAAATGGATGGAAAGAAGCAGGAACAAGAAATTTTGAAGATTGATGAACAGGCTTTGCAAGAAGGAATGGATCAAATGAAGGAAGCTGAATCTTTGGTTAATGATTATCAAAAACTGGATAATGATCAAAAAAATCTTTCTCAAAAAGAATTTTTGAAAAATAAAATTTCTGGTATTTTGGAAAAACTGTCTCTTATTGTTAAATCTCTGAAATCTGAAGTGGAAAACAGTTTATCTTCTGTAAATGCTTTTGATTCACAGCTGATTAAACTTCAAGCTTTTCTTAATGCTCAAATAAAGGAAACGATTGAAACAGGTTATGTTACTACTCTTTCTCCATTGCTAACAACGACTGCTTTTGTTTCGATTACAGCTTATTTGGAGTGAAAATCTTTAATGAAAAATGTTAAGTCTTTGGTTTCTCGTGGGGGACATGCTGGTGATTTTTCTATGGTGGAAGGTTCTCAAAGTTGAGATAATTCTTTCGATTGATTTGCTGTTTCTGAGTCTGCTTCTTCAAAAGCAGATGTTTTGACCCAAGAAATTATTAGTAGTATTAATAAAAGCTCAAAGAATAAAGTTCCTGATGAAATTATTAGACAAAATGCTATGCTCGATGACGCAGCAAATTTGCTGAAAGCAGAAGAGCTTCTTGGTATAGATCTTAATGATGCACAAAAGAAAGCAGTTACAGATGCCCATAATGTCGGAACTGAGAGATGAGCTCAGGTTGGAGAGTATACTCAAAGAGAAATTTCTCAGAAAGTGAGAATTTTGAGTCAAGCGGGATTGAACAGTAGCCAGATAAGAATTTTGATGGAAAATGGAATTTGTTGAGTTTTGGATTTTCTTGGACTAAAGAAGAAAGAAAAAGTTTTGGATGAGGTTCTTATAGGAGAACTTAATAGACCTCAAATGTGAGATAAACTTTGAACAAAAGAAGATACACTCTTAAAAAAAGAAGCTATTTTGTCTAAAAATTCTCTTGATGATATAAAAAATAGTACTAAACAAACTGGGCCTCAAGAAGCTAAATCTGATAATAATATCCCTCAAGAAGCTGTTAAACTTGATTTTGTTCAGAATTTTGATGATATGAAAATAAATTGGCTTTCTAAATATAGGGATTGACAAAAAACTTGAGATGGTATCTTAGAACTTGCTTATATGGATGATTTGATTGCTATTTATAATACGATGTCAAATGATGTCGATAGATTGCAGTCTCTTTATAAAACAACTCAATGAGAGCAAAAAGCTAGGATTTTTGATGAGATTCTTGCTCTTACTGCTAGAGCACAAGATTTAGACTGGCTTCATAAGGTTGTTGCAGATGATATGAAAGTAAAAATTCTGGAAAATGGAATAAAATGATGAGGAAATTTAAAAAAACATTTGGAGTGGATTTATGAAAATACTCACTGAGAGCAGAAAGTAAAAATTTTACAGGAGTCTATGAATCTTGCTCAGAATTTTGATGATTGTAAAGTTATTTATGATAACTCAGAAGGAGAACAACAAACTCAGGTTTTTGAGAAAATGATCGACTTGGCTGAGAAAAAATATCATGATTCTCGAAAAAACAATATTGATGATATTAAGTGGCTATATCAAAATATTAAGAATGATTCTCAGCTGGAGACTATTAAAGAGTTGATTGTGGATTTAAAACTAGAAAAGAAACTTGGGCTGAATGAAAAGACTGATCAAGTCGTTGAAAATAATAAAACAGATGTTCTTTGAACAGAAAAAGATGTTGTCTTGCAAAAAGTAGATGCTTTGACTCAAGAAACGATTATCGACTCTTTGGCTCAAGAAATTGTTCTTGATATTAATAAAAGCTCAAAAAATAAGATTTCTGATGAAACTATTAGAGAAAATGCCATGCTTGGTGATGAACAGAGATTAACTAAAGCAGAAGAACTTCTTTTTACTAAAGAAATGTTTACTACTAAAGGTTGACCAAAACGAGAAAAAGTGAAGGTTTGAGAGTTGACTGATCTTCAGAAAAAGGCAGTTATAGATGCTCATAATGTCGGAAGTGAGAGATGAGCGCAAGTTGGAAACTATACACGAAAAGAAATTTCTCAGAAAGTGAGAATTTTGAGTCAGGCGGGATTGAACAGTAGCCAGATAAGAATTTTGATGGAAAATGGAATTTGTGGTTTTTTTGATTTTCTTGGCCTAAAGAAGAAAGAAAAAGTTTTGGATTTAGATAGTATTGCTATTGGAGAAGTTGATAGACCTCAAATATTAGATTACTTGGATAAAACTTGGTGAATTTCTACTGATTCTTTAGGTGATGTGCCAAGAAAAATATCTATTATTAAAGAATCTCATCCTGATTTTTCTTTATCAGATCTTGCGTCTTTGAAGAATTTAATTTTGGAAGCTAATTTTGATACTCTTTATCGTCATGTTCACAATTTACAACTACCTGCTTTGAAAGAACCTTGAGTTATGAAATTTTTGTCTTTATCTCAAGATCCTAATAAGTTCACTTTCTGATCGGGTGAAAAAATGGATTATGATAAACTTTCACATATGACATTGGATCAAATTGAATCTACCTACTCTTTTTCTGAAGACGATATTATTTCTTCTTATAAAACTGGTATAGATTCCTCTTTTTCAACTATTTATGACTTACTTCAATCAAGTAAAAAGTCTTTTGATAAGGCTACTGTAGATGCTTTGAAAAAAGAACTATTGAATCTAAAAGATATTGGATCAAAGATGATGAAGTTGACTGATTTGTCGGCTAAGCAAGTTTGACATGATATGCTCAATCCAATTGGTCCTTTTAGTATTTCATCACTAGATACAACTTGAGATGCTTTTCTAAAAACTATATCTGAACTGGAGGCTATTATAGATCTTTCTAAAAGTAATTATTTGAATGTTTGATGAATGGATAAGGGAAAAGAAGCTTATAGCACTTTTGGTGTTAAGAAGGTTCTTGAAAATCTTGTCCTTGATAATTTTAGTTCAAGAGCTGCAGCAAAGGGAATTTCATTGACGCTTGATTCTCAAGTGGATAATTTAACATTTAACCAAGCTTCGTTAGTTTGATTCTTAAATAATATGATTAGTAATTCTCTTTCATTTACTCCTCAAAATGGTAAGATAGTTATCTCTATTAAAAAAATTGGTGATGTAGTTTCTATTGTTGTTGAAGATAATGGTTTATGAATACCAAAAGATAAAGTTGATTGAGTTTTGAAGTGATCAGTGAGATCTGAAACTGATAGTGAATGAGCTAAGAGAGCCAGTAACTGAATAGGAATATCATGATCAGCTACATTCTTTGAAAAAGCTGGGTGAACGGTTAAATTAGAATCTTGGACAAAGGATAGCCCTGCTACTAATGCTGAGCTTATCAATTGATCAACATGAACTAAATTTTCTCTTTATATTCCAGTTGTAGAATGAGATAAACTTTGAAATTCAAAAGATATTAGATTGGAAAGAAAGGATGCTTTGGAAAAAGAAACTATTGTCACTACTACTAATGAAATTAACGAGAATAAATAATTTTTATTATTATTTTATAACTCATTTCACATGGAAAAATTTAATGCGCCAGAATCTTTTGATCATACCGAATATGTTGATTCTATAAAACAAAAATATTTGACAATCTTGATGAAGATGAAAAAATGAGAAAAAGAAGTAGTTGAAGAATTAGCTGCTTCTCAACTTGCTGATATTTTTTGTTTGCTTATTTATTGTAGTAGAAGTAATCAAGAAAATGAACAAATTTTTTATCGTACTTATGAAACATTGGCTGAATATGTTTCTCGTATTGAAAAAAATGCTGATTATAAAAATAAGATAAAAAATGTTATTAAGAATGCTAATTTTAATACAATTCCATTGGATTTAGGCTTACCATTCGTACCCAATGAAATTATTGAGAGATTATTAACTACATTAGAAGAAGAGGTTCCGCTTTGTTGATTTGGGGATGTTCCTGATTCTATTGCACTACAAAAACCTCATTTTAACTAAATTTTACTTAGTGGTGCTTTTTGTCCTTTGTTTGGTGTTGAATTATATGTTTTTCATTTGAGCAGAATAAAAATTTTTGAATTAAAGTTATCTTTATTTTTATTGAGATTGGTGCGTTTTTTCTCGTTTCTGTCTTGATTTCCCATCTTTTTTTCACTAAAATTCTTGAGATTTATTTCTTGAGAATTTTTTTATGAAAATACGAATAAGTACTGTTTTTCTCGGTTTACTTTTTTTGACGAGTTGATTTGCTCAACAATCAGTTGATATAAAAATTGATTGAAATACTCAGAGCGTTATCTTGATGCCTCAGGTTGAGAGCTGAAATTCTCAGAGTGGCTTAACTATGAAGCAATTTTTGATTACTTATTTCAATTATATTGGTCAAGACTTGCCTTCGTCTTATCGTTTTGTTTCTCTCAATGTTAAATGAGCTGTTCGTGGGACTTATTTTTATGAAGCTCTGCAGAAAGGTATTTTTATGGGATTGCTTGATAGTAATTCGGGAAATATTAATGGGAATTCTATTGTAACTGAAGGAATTATGGCTGCATTGGTGAAACGCAACTTTGGAATAGTGCTTTCTGTTGAGAAAAATGTGCCTTTGACAAAAATCAGAATGAGTAATTTATTGAGAAGTGTGCCAACTTATTTTGAATTTCAGGCTGGTAAAATAGGATATGGGCAAGCTTATTCGGTAAATACTATTTGAAATTTTCCTGTTTTTGATGATGTCTATCAGAAATTAAAGAATAATCACTATGATGCACTTTCTTTTGATGATAAAACTTTGGTACAAGGGGCTATAAAATGATTGACTGAGGCTACAAAAGATCCTTATACGACTTATTTTCCACCAACAGAGGCAAAAAATTTTACTGATAATCTTAATGGACAATTTGAATGAATTTGAGCTTATGTGGATATGTCAAAGCCTGGTGAATTAGTTGTTTTATCTCCTATTAGTGGAGGGCCAGCTGAAAAGGCTGGAATTAAATGAGGGGATCGTATTAAAAAGATAGGAGACTATTTGGTTGATGAAAAGACAAGACTTGAAGATGCTGTATCTAAAATAAAAGGACCAGCTGATACTACTGTTGTTTTGACTATTCTGAGATGATCGCAAGAAATAATTATTAGTGTGGTGAGAGCTAAGGTTAAAATTAACTTTGTAGAATCTCAAAAATTGGATAACGGTGATTTTTATATCAAGATCAATACTTTTGGTTACTGAGTAGATTCTGAATTTGAAAAAGCGATTGCTGAAATGCTAAAAGTATGAGCAAATAAACTCATTCTGGATGTGAGAAATAATCCTGGTGGAAGTCTTGAAGAAGTGTCTCAGATGCTTGATCTTTTTGTGCCAAAATGACAGCCTAGTGTCGTTATTAAGTCGAGAGCTGGTGACCAAATTATTAGTTCAGAAGGTTCAGATTTGAGGCTTTCTTCTCAACAAAAAGTTGTAGTTTTGATCAATGAGTGAAGTGCTTCCGCTTCTGAAATTATGGCTGGAACGATGAAAGACTATGTTGCTGGTTTGGTGCTCGTAGGTCAGAAAACTTTTGGAAAAGGCTCTGTACAGATTCTGGAAGAATATATTGATGGATCAAGTATCAAATATACTATTTCTAAATGGTTTACGGGAAAAAGTCAAACTACTGTAGATCATGTGGGTTTGAAGCCGGATATTTTGATTACTGAAGATCTGAAAACGACAGCTGATGAGCAGCTTGATTATGCTAAAACTATCAGATAAATTTTGAAAAAATAATTTTCTGGTTATTGCTCATTTTCTTCTGTCTCCCCTTTCCCTTCGACAAGCTCAGGGACCGGGAGGCAGGTAGCCAGGGAACGGCAACAAAAAACTCGTCGTTGCGAGGAGGTACGACGAGTGATTATTTATTTTTTTGATTTTTTATGAAAAAACTAATTTGATTTATTTCGCTTATTTTTCTGTTTTTTGGAGTTTATCGAGTTCGAGATTATTTGAATCCAGCAAATGATCTTTCGCTAGATTTTGTCAATAAAATTTCTACTGGAATTGACCAGAAAATTCAAAGACAAGAGAAGACTGGATTTCAGATTTCTGTAGTAGTAGAAAATCTTTTTGTGCCGTGGAGTATGGTTTTTACGAGTAATGAGAGAATTATCGTCACGCAAAGAAATGGAGAAATTGTAGTGATAAATAGTTGAGTTGTACAGTCTTGAGTCTATAAAAAATTCGCTGATGTGTCGGTTGGCGGTGAACAAGGATTGATGTGATTGGCTTTGGATCCAGATTATCAGAATAACAAATTTTTTTATGTGAGTTATGCTTATTTGGATAAAAAAAATATAGCATTGAAAGTAGTCAGATTAAAAGATTTTGGAAGTTTTGCATGAGAAGAAAAAACAATAGTAGATTTTTTACCAGCGGCGCAGTTTCATGCTGGCTCCAAGATCAAATTTTGACCAGATTGAAAATTATATATTACGCTTTGAGATGCGATAGATAAAGAACTAGCTCAAAATACTGAAATTTATAATTGAAAAATCCTGAGAATCAATAATGATGGTAGTATTCCAGTTGATAATCCGTTTAGCTGATCGGCGATTTGGTCGCTTGGACATAGAAATCCTCAGTGAATTGATCGAGACAGTCAAGGCAATCTCTACTCTGCCGAGCATGGTCCGAGTGTTTTTGACGGCCCTCCAGGCTGAGACGAGCTTAATTTGATCGTAAAGTGAGGAAATTATGGTCGACCAAAAGAACATCATCAGATTTTTCTTTCTGGCTTCAATCATCCTTTGCAGATTTTCACTCCAGCTATTGCACCGAGTGGCATTTTGGTCTATAAATGAACTATGTTTCCAGAGCGATATGACAGTATTTTTTTAGCGATGCTTAAGTGAGAATGAATCTTAAGATTTACAAATAATAAATCAGACCCTTCGAAAATTATCTGATACGAAAAACTGACTCTTCCTGCTTTATGAAGAATAAGAGATATTTCTGAAGCTCCTGATGGATCTCTCTATTTCACGACGAGCAATTTAGATTGAAGATGAGAGCCTAGATCTGGAGATGATAAGATTTATCGTATCTGGAGGTAAGCTTAAAAAAATCCATGCTAAAAAGCATGGAAAATAATTGAGTGCTACTTCTAAGAAATTCCCCTTTTCTCAAAGATATTCATCGTCTCACATAGTGAGATGAAAAAAGATTGGCAATCTTTAGACCATGAGTTCATATCGAGATCTATTAGCTCTAATATATTGCTTCTTTTTTTGGAGTTTATTGTATTTATTATTTCGTTGCAGTAGTTTTCTGCCAAGTGTTTTTTGTATGTTTCTAGTATTTCAACTAGAAATTTTGTGCTTATTTTTTCTGCCTTTTGAATACTTGATTTTGAAGTGATGAGACTACTACGACTAATGCCTTTTCCAAGTCTAGATAGGGTTTCTAAATTTTCTAGTCTTTTTCCGAGGTAGCTGTTTTTGTTGATAATTTGGGAGATTGTTTCTTCAAGCTTTTGAATCTTTGATTCAAGATCGTTGATTTTAGTGTTCATTTTCCTGTGCCGTTATTTTGACTATTGGTTTATAATAATCAGTCAAACTAAATCAAATTGTTTTCTGAAAATCACGCTAAAAAGCGTGATTTATTGATATATTTACTCTTTTTTACTGATGAATTTAGATTTTTGAGATGTTTTGATGCCAAATTCACTAGCCATTTGGGAAACAATTTTTTCCAGTTTTGAAATCTTTTTTTTATATTTTTTGATCATTTGATTAATTTTTTCTAATCTTTCGCATAGTAGTTCTTCAGTATTTTCTTTTTTTGAGGCCATTTTTTCTGTCGTTATTTTGACACTATTTTATACAAATCTCTTCCTTAAAAGTCAATTAACTTTTGTTTTATTTATTTTGATTGTATTTTTTTGACTAGATTATTATACTTTGGCTATATTTTAAAATTATTTATTTTTTTTCTGACTATGAAGCAGTATAATTCTCTTCAGGATGTTGCTGAAGTACTGAAGAATGGTACCATAGCTGTTATTCCAACTGAGACAGTTTATGGTTTAGCAGCTACTGTTTTTGATGATAATGCAGTAAAAAAAATTTTTGAAAAAAAAAGAAGACCAGCTGATAATCCCTTGATTGTTCATTTAAGTCATAGAGATCAAATAGACAGTATTGCAATAGTAGAAAATGAGCTTGAGAGAAAACTTATTGATCTATGGATGCCTGGACCGTTTACTATTTTACTTAAAAAGAAAGAAATTATTTCTGATTTGGTGACTGCTGGTTCAGACTTAGTCGCTGTGAGAGTACCCTCTCATCCTTTGGCTCAGCAGTTGTTAGAAAAAGTGGGGGTGCCTTTGGCTGCACCTAGTGCAAATCCATCGGGTAAACCTAGTCCGACGAGTGCTGAGATGGCTCATTTTTATTTTCCTGAGCTTAAAATACTAGATGGCGGAGCTTGTCATACAGGAATAGAATCGACGGTGGTTTATGTAGATGGTAGTGAAGTCGTCGTGATGAGGCCTTGATTGATTACTGCTGAGGATATGAGAGATGCTCTTGGTGGGACTGTGGTGGTTCGTGCTGTAGCAACAAAGACTGATTTAGTTGCTCCAGGGATGAAATATAAGCACTATGCTCCGTCTTGTGGGCTGGAGTGGTTGGATATTCGTTCTTCAGATTTTTTGAGCTGATATGCTGGGAAAAAAATCTGACTCCTCTGTTCTCAAGAAATGGCTCATAGCCTTGAAAAAACTTTTTTTTGAAGTTTTTTTATCTGGTGAATAAGATCTGATTTATTATGACTAGCTCAAAAACTTTTTTTGACTTTTCACGAGGCTGATAAACTTTGACTGGATTTACTTTTGATAGAAAAATTCGATACTCAGTGAGTATGATTGGCTTTGATGAATAGAGTAAAAAAAGCTATGTGATTATAGAAAAAATATTATTCTGCTGTTTTTTTTTCTTCATCGCTGAAAATTTCTTTTTGAATTTCAGATGATTCGTAATTTTCAAGAAATGGTGTCAGGTATGGTTTTTTCTTGATTATTTTTTCGGAGTTTGAAAGAAGGAGTCCGTAGTCTCAAGATTTTGGATAGATATAAGTGATGGGATCGAGCAATCCAGTTGGTCTGATGACTTGCTGAGCAACGGCTGGATTGATTTCTAGTTCAAAAGGTGCAGGAGTGGCTGAGACGAAGATTGTCTTGGAGTCTTGTTTTATTTTAGAGCCAGATCCCGATTGACTCTTTTGATGTGTCTTACCCCGATATTTCATCGAGGGCAGGTCGGGATCGCAAACTGATGAAAGCGAAAATTCTTTTCATGATTTTTTTGAAGTTTTTTCAGAAGAGTGTCGGTGAAGAAGATTTTTGAGTTCGTCAAAATTAAGAGGACGATGATCGATGGCTGATGGCAATCTAAATCCATGCTCGATGAGATTTTCTTTTCTGGATTTGTCGGCCTGAGGCATGGCTTTGAGCTGAGGAACACTCATGTGAGACTCGTCCATGATACAGAGAAAATCGTCTGGAAAGTAATCGAAAATTGTGTTTGGTGGTTCACCTGGCATTCTATGATCGAAATAGATCGAATAATTTTCAATACCGTTAGTGAAGCCAGTTTCTTTGATCATTCTCGTATCAAACATCACCTTCTTTTTGATTCTGTTGGCTTCGAGTAGTCTTCCCGCTTTGGTGTACTCTTCTACTCTGGCTTCCATTTCTTTTTCGATAGAGCTGAGGATGCTGTCGAGATCTGTGAGATCTTGTATATATTGGCTTGATGGCCAGATAATAATTTTTTCTTTGAGACCTTTGTCTCTAAAAGAATCTGCGTCTTTGATCTGAATGGTTTCAATAGTATCTTCGTTGAAAATTACTCTAAACAGAATTTTTTCTGTAGATGAATAAATATCCAGAATTTCACCTTTAAATTCAAATGAACCTTGTTCAATTTTTGATGCAACCTGTTTATACTGCATAGCTAGAAGCTGTTTTTTGAGAGCAAGACGATCTCGCTCTTGACCTATTTCTAGCTGAAGGCTATATTTTTCAAAAAATTCTTTTTGACCAAGACCGTACAGAGCTGAAACTGAGGCGACGACAATTACATCTTCTCTACTTAAGAGCGAAGCAAGGGTTGAAAGTCTGTACATTTCGATTTCTTTATTGATCGTGGCTTCTTTCTCGATGTAGATGTCTTTTTGAGGGAGGTAGGATTCTGGCTGGTAGTAATCAAAGTACGAAACGAAATAGTGAACCGCATTGTTTGGAAAAAAATGTTTGAACTCGGTAGCAAGCTGTGCAGCTAGAGTTTTGTTGTGAGAGATAATAAGCGTCGGTTTTTGCAGTTTTTGGATAATATTTGCCATCGTAAATGTTTTTCCTGTACCGGTTGCTCACAGAAGTGTAACACAATTTTCTCACTCTGAAAACTGCTTAAGAATATGATCTATCGCTGCTGGCTGGTCCCCCGCTGGCTGAAAAGCTGATTGTAACTGAAACATCACTTGATGAAAAACTATAAAAAATAATTTTCTGGTTTTCTCTACTGTATCATTTTTTTTATCTGGTTCAATATGAAACGATACTTTTGGTAAAGTTTTTTACTATTGCTTATTTTTAAACCCTCGCCGGGTGGGTCATACTTTTTTGGCATTGCCACAAACCCCGCATAAAATTCTATTACTATTTTTGCGGGGTCGAAAACACTGGAAATCGAAAAAAATGCAAACACTTCGTAAGTAAGGTCGCATTCTTATTTTTTCTTCGTTTCCCTTGAAAAAAT